>Ga0116183_1000140_pt1 | contig 80151 bp, 70 predicted proteins | sample AD_UKC078_MetaG_FD_89753 | JGI IMG/M metagenome (GOLD analysis project Ga0116183, IMG submission 89753) | Active sludge microbial communities of municipal wastewater-treating anaerobic digesters from USA - AD_UKC078_MetaG | ecosystem: Engineered > Bioreactor > Anaerobic > Digestate | place: USA...
GATTTTATAGTGGTGCTAGTTTACCGGTTAATGATGTTCTTGCATCTATTTTTTTACAACTAAGAATTAGTGAACGTTCAGGAAGAGGCGTCCCTAAAATAGTAGGAAGATATGGTAAAGAAGCAATTCAAATAGAAAAGAATAGAATTATAGTAACAATACCGTTTGATAAAATAGGAGTAAATTCTTTTGTGGTATCCAATAAAGTATCCAATAAAGTATCTGATAAATTGAATAAAACAAAACTAAAAATGATTGAATTGATAAGGGATAATCCAAATATTACAATAAATCAGTTTTCAATTATGCTTAAATTATCAGAAGGCGATAGCATTTGTCAGCTGAAAGGTAATGTAATCAATAGGAACATCTTTATCTCCTGTGACAAAAACTCTCCGATAGATCACGGGTAACTGGTTGTAATACTCGGTCGTCGTGTAGAAACATATCGAGGACATTGTTTTGTATTGAGGAAGATGTTTGACATTTAGATAATTGGAACATTCTCTTCTATTTTGTCTAAATCTTCTTATTTATCATTCAATAACTTATTTGTTATAATTTCGTGGTGTCAAAAGTTTGTCTTAATTAAGGAAGGTTATATTATCTCCTAATCATGATGAATTCCCTTTGATTCTTATTATTAATCATCGAGAGGATGAAATATTATCATTATGGCAAAAAAGAAGACCTTCCATCAAAAAAGAAAACTCTGGTATCGCGGGATAAAAAGAATTATGCGGATGCGGTACAAGAGACCAGAGTTTGTGTATTTAGGCGAGAAGCCGGCTGAAGGATCGATTATTCTTTCCAATCACGTTGGAACAGAAGCTCCCATGTCGCTTGAAATATATGCCGATTTCCCGATTCGGATGTGGGGAACCCACGAGATGAACTCAGGCCTAAGAAAGCTCTATCGATACCAGACTAAGGTTTATTATCACGAAAAGAAACATTGGAACATTCACGCTGCGAGATTGTTCTGTATCCTAGCCGCTCCCCTAACCAATATCTTTTATAAAGGCCTTAATCTAATTTCTACTTACCAAGATTATCGCTTGAAAAACACTTTAAATGAATCTCTTGCCACGATTCGTGATAAAAAAGAAAATATCGTCATCTTTCCAGAAAATTCGTCCCAAGGGTATCGTGATGAACTGCTTGGTTTTCACGGAGGATTTGCCCTTCTTGGCGAATACTTGCTCCGTTATGGAATTGATGCTCCTATTTATGTCTCCTATTTTAAGAGGAAAGAAAAGAAATATATTTTTAGCGCTCCAATTCCCTTCAGTTCTTTAAAGGCAATGCATCTAGATCGCAAACAAATTGCTGATTACCTGCTTCAAAAATGTAACGAGTTAGGTAAAAAGAAAATTTAAATATCAAATAAAAAAACACTAAATGGTGTTTTTTTAATTCCCATTAATTTCTTAGGGAGCGATTGTAATTTCAATATTGCCCGTCGAAGTGTTGGCCTCGAAGCGACCACCAGAATTCGTACTCGGAACATTGACGTTTCCGGTCGAAGATGAACAAATAAAGACTTTTGGGGTCAAAATTGTTCCAAAAATATCTCCAGTCGAAGTGGTGACATCAATGTTGTTGGCGTCTGAATGGTCGAATTTAATATCCCCGGTCTGAGAAGACAAATCCATTTCACCCGTGCAAATCACATTTTTAAGATTAATGTTGCCGGTTGATGTATCACCTTCTAGAGATGTTCCGTTGATGTCTTCAAGGGTGATTCTTCCTGTTGATGAATCAATGTCAATGTTTTCAGCAACGCCATTTTTCAGTTCAATGTCGCCGGTCGATGTACTTGCCTTCACATTCTCAGAGGAAAAATCAACAAAGGAAATATCTCCGGTGTTGGTCTCGATTTCGACTGCTTCGATATCAAAACCATCAGTGAAGATAATGTCTCCAGTGAAGCTATCAATTTTGAGCTTGGTGTATTGGACATCTGGCAAACTAATGGTGATAGATGTTTTTTTCAGCATTGGACCTTTGATAAACCAATCCCACCAAGTGACGTCATGATAATTTGATTGAATGCTCAATGTATCTCCTGTAATTGCGACGGTATGTAGAGCATCTTTGATTTCATCACAGACGACTGAAATTTCACTATCAGCAGAATGCTTAATTTCGATATCACCAGTCGTTTCGGAAATTTCGATCTTGCTAACTGAGGCGCTAAATGTATATGGACTTTGAACATATTCATGCTGATCGAGTGACATCCAGTCACCATTCAAAGCGGCAATTCCTCCAGCTGCGACGGAAAGTCCGACGACAACACAGCCGCCAGCAATTGCTAGAGCAATAATGGATCCCTTTTTCATGCTTGTTTCTCCCTTCCGACAAAATGTTTCTTTATTCTAGTAACAATTTTGACCCCTAATTTGATGATGAGCTCGGTTAACTTGTAAAAGGCAAATCCGAGGATGATTGATAGACCGATGCCCAGCAATCCGACACCTAAATAGAATGTCGCCAGCGGTACAGAACCGAAGGCAAAGGTCGCGAACGAACCAAAGAAGGAAACAACTCCTCCAATCATGAACGCTAAGTCAACCGCCCATAAGGCAACGATAGTTCCCCAGAATCCACCAATTAATCCGAAGCAGAGTCCTAAGAATCCAATCACAAATCCAATCCATAGTGGAGAGGTGACGATAATTAGAATGATTTCCCAAGTCTCCAGCCTTCTTTTTGGTTTTACTTTTTCTTTGACGAGCTTGGCAATTGAAACGTCTTTCAACAGGTTATTGACGATGCTCTCTACCGATCCAAATGATGCGATGACATCTTCTTCTAATCTTCCGTCTTCGACGGCGTCGCTGATGATTTCCTCGTAATAACTAATCGTGTTATCAATCGTGTGCGACGGCATACCTGACATTTCATCTCTCAGCCTTTTATAAAACTCATCCCGTTTCATAAATCTTTCCCCCTTGTAACGAACTTATAAATATTGAGCATTTCTTTCCAGTCCTCGGAAAAGTCATTGATTCTTTTCATCCCTTCCGCGGTAATGTGGTAGTACTTCCGGAGCCTTCCATTATGCTCGACAGACCGAACCGTCAGGCAATGCGACTCTTCAAGTCTTCTTAAAATTGGATAAAGTGTTGATTCGGATATTTCAATCAGCGGAGACAAATCTTTAATGATTTGGTAGCCATATGAATCTTCATCCTTTATTGCCGCGAGTACGCAGACATCAAGCAGGCCTCTTTTGGTTTGATTGTCCATAATTATCCTCCTAGCAAACATACTATACAACACATAGTATTATGCAATCAATAGTATTTTAATAATTTCTTTTATGTTGTCATAGTGGTAGAGGTTTTTCTAAAGAAAGATTACGAAAATAAAGAAATATTGTCGAAAAGAGAACGATTTACTGGTTTCTATTAACGAAACTTTAGTTCTATATTTTATCTATCCGTCATTGGTTTATACTTAAATATAAGGAAAAAAAGAAGATGAAAAAAGAAATTGTAATTGCCGGTGGTTGTTTCTGGGGTATGCAAGCTTTTTTTGCCCAGATGGATGGAGTGATCGAAGTAAAGGCTGGGTATGCAAATTCAGATATCCAAAATCCTACTTATGAGGAAGTCAAAAGCCATCTCACTTCCGCGGTCGAAGCAATTAAAATTATCTTTGATGACAGCGTTGTAAATCTGTCACTTATGTTTTCATATCTATTTAAAATTATTGACGTTACTTCCGTTGATCACCAAGGAGGAGATTTTGGGCATCAGTATCGGAGTGGTATTTATTATCAAGCCGAAGAAGACCATTCGTTGGCTCTCTCGATGATTAAAGAATTACAAAGTAATTATAAAGATAAAGTCGCTATTGAAGTTTTGCCACTTCAGAATTTCTCTCCTGCCGAAGAATATCATCAGAACTATCTCACTAAGAACCCTAGAGGATACTGCCATATCAATCTCGCCCAGTTAGATAAAAAGCATAAAAAACAGGACAAAACATCCTTATATAAAGAAGCTATTTTGAATCTTAGGGGCCTTCTTGACGAAACGGTCCCGAATGTAACAAATTTTGCTAACTCGGCAGCCTTACTAAAAGAAAAGTTTCCATATTTTTCTTGGGTCGGATTTTACTTGGCTGACGATAGTCATCTTTATTTAGGGCCTTTTCAAGGTAAACCAGCTTGCTTGAAAATCGATTTCGATAAAGGCATTTGTGGCAAGAGTTTTTCCAAGAGAGAGACGATTATCGTAAAAGATGTCCACGTCTGCCCTCATCACATTGCCTGCGATAGTGACACCAACAGTGAGATTGTCGTCCCCCTCTATAATCAAAAAAATGCTCTAATTGGAGTGCTTGATGTTGACTCTTTCCATTTTGCTGCCTTTGATGAGCAAGATAAAATTGGTCTCGAAGCAATAGTTCAACTTTTGCAAAAAGTATTAGATTAAATGATTATTTCCTGAGAATTTCTTTTTGGAGTCTCGACTCCTCTTTTTGTTTTTAAAAAGATTATTTTCTATTTGACATAATTTCTTGATTGTGAGATATTGTTTGAAGTTCAAACTATTTGGAGGAACTATGAAATCAAATCGCGAACAACTTAATCACTTCTTAGTAGTGACGTTTAACACCATTTTAAGATTAGAAGAAAAAACATTAGAAAACTTAACTAACAACCGCTTATCAATTAGCGAGGTCCATCTTCTAGAGACGGTCTTTGAAACTTACAATAAGCGAGAAAACACAGCGACCAACATCGCCCGAGCAGTCGGCATTACTCTCGGATCATTAACCACTGCGGTGAAGACTCTCGAGAAAAAGGGCTATCTCGTCCGCGAAAGAGATACACGTGATAAAAGAATTATTCACATCACACCAACCCCTATTGCCACATTCGTTAACGAACAACATCGGCAATTCCACGAGAAAATGGTGGAAGAGATTGTCGCTAGCCTCTCACTTCAAGAAGAGGAAGTCTTAATTCACGCCCTAGGAAAAGTAGAGAAATACTTCAACAATCAAATAAGCAAATAAATTGAAAGGAACATTATATGGCTATACGTATTGTCACAGATTCAACATCAGAAATCTCTCGCGAAGAAGCAAAAAAGCTCAACATCGAAATCATTCCCATGACGATCAACTTTGGAGATGAAACTTTCATTGACGGAGTCGATATCACCAACAAAGAATTTTATAAGCGCCTCCGGGTTGCTGAAAAATTACCTAAGACTAGTCTCATCAATAGTGAAACATTTATTTCTCGTTTTGAAAAATACTCTGACGAAGACGACGTTATAGGTATCTTCATATCCAGCGAATTGAGCGGTTCGCTCCAATCCGCGATGATTGCGAAAGATAGTTTACCGACCAAAAAAATTCATATTGTCGACTCGATTCAAGTTTCCTTTGGCTTAACCGCTCTTGTTTTGTACGCAATTCGCTTGCGCGATGAAGGCAAAACCGCCAAAGAAATTGTTGAAGCTATTGAAGAAGCGAAAAATCGCCTTGTCGTAATCGCAGTCATCGATGATTTGAAATATCTCAAACTCGGAGGAAGACTTTCAAGTTCTGCCGCATTTGTCGGCTCGATCATTAAGATTAAGCCACTAATTCGCATCAAAGATGGTAAAGTTCTCCCGGTTCACAAAGCCCTTGGCATTCACCGTGCGTTTGCTTGGTTAGTCGAACAATATAAACTGATGGATGTTGAAACAACGATGCCTCGTCTCTTCGGTCATTCTGACTCTGAAGAGGCTTTGGAAAAATTTAGAGAATATGTCAAAAAGAGAACTGATTTCCCTATGAGTAGTGTCTATCCAATTGGCCCGACAGTCGGTGTTCACACCGGTCCTGGAGCGGTCGGATTCTGCTTCTTTACGAAAAAGTAATCGAAACGATTCATTTTCCTCGCTCTTTTCTAAATAAATAGTATAATTCGTTATGAATTATGCTAATTCCGCTATTAATTATCGTTATTGCTGCAATCATCGGGATGGTCCTACTGATTGTCCTGAAACCGCAAATTAAAGTCGGCAAGTTTAACTTACAGACATTTTATTGGCCGGTGCTGATTGGAGCAATTTTTATTTTAGCTTTTGATCTATTGGACCTTAAAGTTGCTTTTCAATCTCTGACAAATAATTCAACAATTAATCCTTTAAAACTACTTGTTATTTTTCTTTCACTTTCTTTTATCTCGATTGTTCTTGATGAAACCGGATTCTTTTCTTTCTTAGCCAGTCTTGCGGTTAATAAAGCGAACGGCTCCCAAACTAAATTATTTATTATTTTATATGTATTAGTGTCATTTCTGACGGTTTTTACCAGCAACGACATTATTATTTTGACATTCACACCTTTCATAATTTTCTTCTGCAAGAGAGCTAATATAAATCCGATTCCTTATTTAGTCAGTGAGTTCATCGCTGCTAACACTTGGTCGCTTCTTTTAATTATCGGCAACCCGACAAATATCTATTTAGGTCAGTCATTTAATATTTCCTTTTTTGCCTATTTCAAAGTAATGATTTTACCCACTCTCTTCGTTGGTGTCACATCTTTTGTTATCCTCTTCCTGCTCTTTTATCGGCAACTAAAAGTCAAAATCCCCGCCACCAATATATCTATTGAAAAGGTCAAAGCACCTCTTACGATGTATGTCTCATTAACTGCCCTTCTTACAAGCATGATTTTGATGGCGATTTCGAATTATCTTTATCTTGAAATGTACATCATTACTCTATGCTGTGCGGTTGGCTTAGTGATCTTTGTCGTTGTTTACTGCATCACCAAAAAGAAGTACTTCCTATTAAGCAAAACAGGAAAAAGAATCCCGTATACTCTAATCCCCTTTGTCTTATCGATGTTTTTAATTGTTCTTGCTCTCCATGAACAAGGTATAACCACCGCAATCGCCAACTTCTTGGGTAACCAAGCTCCTATATTTACTTATGGATTTACTTCATTATTTGCTTCCAATTTAATAAACAACATTCCGATGACCGTTTTATATCAGCAAATCATTCAAGCTGGTCCTGCAAGTATAAAGCCCATCTCCATCTATGCGACTATTATTGCCTCAAATATCGGAGCTTTTATTACTCCAATCGGCGCTCTTGCGGGTTTGATGTGGATGTCATTATTGAAGACTTATAATGTGAAGTTTTCATTTCTTAAATTCACTTTTTATGGGTTGATAATTGGACTTCCAAGCGTTGGAATGGGTTTGCTTGGTTTATTCATTGAAATGCTTTAATAATATGTTAAGATTAATTAGCTAATTAAAACGGAAGGAGAAATATATGAAATTATTACGATATCTTCGCGAAGTATTCCTATCCTCCCTTCCTCTTCTTGCCATCATCATTCTGGTCACGGCCATTTTTCCTTTCAAAGGAGATGGGGCGGTTTACAATTATTTAAAAATTGGCGTTGGATATGTCATGGTATTAGTCGGTCAAGCCGTATTTCTGACTGGTCTCGACACGAGTATTTTACCGGTTGGAAAACTAGTCGGAGGCAGTATTACCAAACTCAATAAAATTGTCTTTATATTACTCTTCGGCTTTTTGTTTGGTCTCGTCGCCACGATGGCAGAACCCGCGATTCAAGTCATGGCTAGCCAAGTGAGTCAAATCGCTGGAAATATTAATAATTTCCTCTTCTTGTTTATCGTTGGATTCGGAACCGGAGTTGCTGTTGCATTCGCAATTTATCGAATTATCAAAAACATTAATATAAGAATCGTTTTTCTTGTTCTTTATATCCTTATTTTTACTTTAGTTTTCTTTGCTCCTCCGCAATTCCAAGCATTGGCTTTTGATGCTAGCGGAGCGACGACTGGGGACGTATCCGTTCCATTTATTCTCGCCCTTGGTTTAGGTATCAGTAGAACAGCAAGTAAGAGTAAAACCAACGATGAAAGTTTTGGAATTTTAGGAATTGCTAGTGTCGGTTCAATAATCGCCGTTTTTATCTATGGAATCATTATTCAAGACGGAGGTAGTGGAAATTTAGTTCAAAATGATCCGACCTTTTTAGACATCCTCACGGGAAATTTACTGGCATCCACCCTTGCTTTGATTCCAATTGTTGTCGTTTTCCTCATCTTCCAATTTTTGTTTATCAAACTTCCGAAAAAGAAAATCGTCACTATCCTTTTAAGTAGTTTGGTTGTTTTTGTCGGATTGTTTGTTTTCTTGTTCGGTGTTGATTTCGGCTTTGCTTACGCCGGAAAATACATTGGAAGTATTTTCATTTCAGATAACGAAGCTCTTCGCTATGCTCTTATCCCGATATGTTTTGTGCTTGGTTTTGCCATTACTCTTACCGAGCCGGCTGTCGTCGTTCTCGGCGAACAAGTTGAAGAAATCACCAATGGCTTTATGAAAAAAACCGTTATTAAGCTCAGTTTAGCTTTGTCAATTGGGTTGGCGAGCATTATGTGTATATGCAAGGTCCTATTTAATATCCCATTCTTGGTCTTTATGATTCCTCTCTATGCTACCGCTTTGGTGCTGATGTTCTTTACTCCAAAACTCTTTGTAGGATTAGCTTTTGATTCTGGAGGAGTAACAGGAGGAGCGATTACAAGCGCCTTCTTAACACCATTAATTCTCGGTGTCAGCGGAGAGATGTATGGCGCCTCTGATCTTTTGCTTAATGGATTCGGGATGATTGCTTTCATTTCGGTCACACCCTTAATAATCATTCAAATTTTAGGTATAATGTATGAGCGGAAAATCAAGAAAGTTCAAGATCTTGATAACAAAGCCTATGATGACGAAATTGATACTTTGTTAACTCATAGCGACGCTCCAGAAAGCGAGGAGAAAAAAGCATGAACGATAAATTAGTTTATCTCACTGTTATTGCTTCGCGAGAACAAAAAGAAAAATTAGTCGCTGAATTACATGCAAATCGAGCCAACTATTTGAACGTCATGTATGGTCACGGCTCTTTGAATGGTAGCAAACTAGCTGCCCTGTTTCCTTTTGCGACCGAGCCAAGAAAAATCATTATCACTGCCTTTGTTCGCTCCTCAGATATCGTTAATCTATTAACCATTCTTGAGGAAAAATTCCATTTTAACCAAGCCAATACCGGATTCGCCTTTACGATTCCTGTTGAAAATATTTACCACTAAGGGGGAAACTCACATGGAAACCAATCAGAATATGAAAGCACTACTTATTATCGTCAACGCCGGCTTTGCCAATCACGCGGTTGAAGTCGCTCAAAACTGTGGCTCGACGGGAGCAACAATTATTTCGGCTCGGGGATCGGGGGCGAAATATTCCTCCTTCTTAGGAATTCATTACGAACCGGAACGGGAAATTATCATGAGCGTCGTCTCGCAAGAAGTGGCTAATAAGATCATCGAAGCGATTGAGACTTCTTTGGGAAAGAATACTCCAACAAATGGTATATGCTTCACAATGCCAGTCGAACACATCACAAGTTTGAAGAAATAAAAATTGTAGACGATAAAAAAGGTGTCATAGACACCTTTTATTTTGCTTTGATTTGCTTAAACACTCTTGACTATTTGATCGAGAAAAGGATAATCGCTATCCTTGAGAGCTGATTTGATGGTCAAAGTCAGCGGATCAATTGTGCAGTTAGTTAACTCGCCAATATATTTGCTCATCAAGTCCCTGGCTTGCGGAGCCCAGCTACCATTTTCAATTAAATAGAAATGCTTATTTTGAATTCCGTGCTCAATGATAGTGCGGAGGTAAAATTCCATCTTGGGATAGAGGCCGACATTGAAAGTGGTCGCCAACAAGATAACTTTTGAATAAATAAATGTGTCAGATAAGGCGTAACTCACATCGGTGAGATTGAGAGAATGGATCGTGGTCTTAACTCCGCGCGCCTTCAGTCCTTTTTCGAGATAAAGAGCGGCTTCTTGGGTGTTGCCATATACGCTTGCGTATAAAATTAAAACCCCTTCTTCTTCTGGAGAATGAGTACACCAGTTTTGGTACCACTTGAAGAGAGTGGGGATATTGTCTTCGTGAATTAATCCATGTAAGGAAAGTATCATCTTAAGTGGCAAGTCTTTAATCTTTTGAATGAGAGAAAGAACAGCGGTTGTGTATTTAGAAATAACGTTTGTGAAATAGCGTCTCGATTCGTTGAGAAGGACTTCTTTGTCCACAAAGTTTTTTTCGTATGGATCATGAGCAGTGACAAATGAGCCGAAGGCATCCGCGGAGAAGAGAATTTGATTATTTTCTTCGTAGCTCATCATGACCTCTGGCCAATGAACCATTGGAGTAGCAATGAATTTCAAAGTGTGACTTCCAAGAGGAAGAGTGTCTCCTTCTTTAATAATATTGAGTTTGAGATCTGCTAAATCGGGAAAGAAATTCTTGAAGAAAACCGAACCCATCATCGAGATAAAGATTTGGATTTTTGGAAACTTTTTAACGATTTCGCGAATGCAGGCAGTATGGTCTGGTTCGAGATGGTGAATGACGACGTAATCGAGTTCTTGCCCATTTAAAGCCTTTAATAATTCTTTATAAAAAGTGTCCTTTGTCTCCTTGGCTGAAGTGTCTAAAAGACAAGTTTTTTCATCTAAGAATAAGTAAGAGTTGTATGACATTCCTTTATCTAGAGGAATTTCTCCTTCAAACAACGGTTGAGTGAAATCCGTCTCATGTAACATGACCAGTTTTTCTTTAATATTGACAATCATATTTTTTTCTCCCTGTGACATTATAATCGAAAAATATATTTTTACTAACTAGAAGGCACGCAAAATTTTATTGTCAAAATAAAAAAATCCTTCCGTCAACTTTACTCTACATAATTTTTATTGCAAAGAAGGCTGGATGGTTCTAAAATTCTTTCGTAAAAGAGGAACATATTATGGGCAAATACAAGCGTGAAGACATCCTCGCGATGGCTGAAAAGGAAAATGTTCGCTATATTCGTCTCCAGTTCACCGACATCTTAGGGACCATCAAAGCGGTGGAAATCCCAGTCAGCAAACTACCAGAAGCTCTGGAAGGAAAAATTATGTTTGATGGATCATCTATCGAAGGATTCGTTCGCATAAAGGAAGCCGATATGTATTTACGCCCGGATTTGGACACTTGGTTAATCATGTCCTTCGAGGACATTCAATATGGAAAAGTCGCTCGACTAATTTGCGATGTGTACACCCCAAAAGGAGAACCGTTTGTTGGTGATCCCCGCTATGTCTTAAAAAGAAATGTCGAAAAGATGAAAGCGGCTGGTATTGATCGATTTAATGTGGGTTTTGAACCCGAGTTCTACCTCTTTAAAATTGGATCGGATGGCAAACCTGATGTCAAAGCCTTCATCGATCGCGCCTCATACTTTGATCTCGCTCCTCTCGATGGTGCGGAATACGTGAGAAGGGACATCGCTCTCGAACTCGAGAAGCTTGGATTTGATGTTCAGACTGGTCACCACGAGGTGGGATTTGGTCAAAACGAAATTAACTTTGCCTACGATGATGTTTTAACGACTTGCGATCGCGTTCAGACATTCAAACAAGTCGTCAAAGTAATTGCCCGTAAACACGGATACTATGCGACATTCATGCCCAAGCCCGTCGAAGGTATCGCTGGTAGTGGTATGCACACCAACTGCTCGCTGGCTGATGCCAAGGGGAACAATTTGTTCGCGGATGAAAAAAATCCAAACAAGCTCTCATTACTCTGCTTTAAGTGGATTAGTGGGATTATCAAACACATTCGCCCGTTGAGCTTTGTTCTTAACCCAACAGTCAACTCATATAAACGTCTTGTCTCAGGTTACGAAGCCCCCATATATGCTTGTTGGAGCGATTCCAATCGCTCTTCTTTGATTCGCATACCGTCAAGCCACGGCAAGAGCAGCCGCACGGAAATCCGCTCGGTTGATCCAATGGCGAATCCTTACTTAGCCTTGTCAGCAATTCTAGCCGCTGGTTTAGATGGCATCCTCCACGTCAAAGATGATGAAGTCATTCCTCCAGTGCAAGATAATTTGTTTGCTCTTTCTAATGACGAACTTAATCATTTAAAGGTCACACGCTTACCTGAATGTTTGAAAGACGCAATGGAAGAATTTAAAAAAGATGACCTTTTGCAAGAAGCCCTTGGCAAACATGTCAGCGAGAAACTCATTGCTAGCAAGACCATTGAATGGGCAAGATATTCGACAGTCATCACTGATTACGAATTAAAACTATTCTTCTAACTAAGGGTATAACTCAGGGTAAAACCTGAGTTTTTTATATCAATAAAATAGCAATACACAAATACATTTGTGGTATGATATGGGCATGCGCCAATAGCTCAACTGGATAGAGTATCAGACTTCGAATCTGAGGGTTGCGGGTTCAACTCCTGCTTGGCGTACCACGGATATTACAAGGCCTATTAATTGCTAATAGGTTTTTTTATTTACAACACTAGGAAAAAAATATCCATCGATTTATTCTTCATTTATAATGAAATTAGGAATAGATATGACGATTACCGAATGTGCAACCAGTTGTGGGGAAGTTTCCTTCAAAAAGAAACCGTTTGATGAGATCGATGGACTTATTTTATCGAATATCATTTACTGCGACTTTAATTATGCATATAAGAAATTAGGTAACTTCGAGTCAGTTCCTCTTGACTTATTTTTGAAAGCCCTTCTTGAAAAGTATAAAAATCGCAAGATGAAAGAGGGTTTGTTTTTAGGGAGAAGACCGTCTTCTTTAGCTCAGCGAATCGCCAAAACTCCCCGTTATCGCGATATGATTGTTTCCGACTTCGAAGAGATGAATGATGAATCAAAAAACCTGCAGTTTGCAGCAATTTGCTTTCATATTTACCGCGATTTAATCTTTTTATGCTATCGCGGCACGGACGATTCACTGATGGGGTGGATGGAAAATCTCGACCTCTTTTTAGAAGAGAGAATGCCGTCCCAGGTTTGCGGTCTTGATTACCTTAATCGGATGATGAAAAAGTATCCAGATGCGACTTTTATTCTCGGAGGTCATTCTAAGGGTGGTAATATCGCTGTTTATGCTGCGACATACTGCCAAGACGTCTATCAGGATCGAATTCAGAAAATATATTCCTATGATGGAACCGGATTCTATCCTGGCACTTTTGATTATGAACGCTTTGAAAAAATGCAGGAACGCACCCTACTTGTCGTTCCATTTGACTGCGTGGTCGGCAATATTCTTGAACAACCGATTAGAAACCGCATTATTGTTGCCTGCACAAAGAAAGGTTTGTTTTGCCACGACATCCATACTTGGAGAATCGAAAAAAATCACTTCATTCTTTCGAAGAGACAAATTTATTCCAACCGCAGTTTAGGGACAGTCAAAGGTATTAATGAGATGGTTTATAATGATCCAATTGAGAAGCGGAGAGATTTTATCGAAGACTTTAACCGCGCGGTTAAAGCAACCCCCGCGAAGATGCTGATTGACTTAAAAAAAAGAATCACTCTTCCCCTACAGATTTATAAAAACCTATCGCTGCGCAGTAAAACAGTTATCATCAAAACCATTCGCATACTCGTTGCGAATAATCTCAAGATTGATTAAAAGATGAAGAAAAAACCCACCATATGGTGGGTTCTTTTATTTTGATTTAAAGATTACTTCAAGTTGTAGAAGACTTCTTTGCCTTTAAATTGAGCGGTTTCGCCTAATTCTTCTTCAATTCTCATCAATTGATTGTATTTAGCAATACGGTCAGTACGGCTCATGGAACCGGTCTTGATTTGTCCAGCGTTTAAAGCGACGACTAAATCAGCAATGGTGGTATCTTCAGTTTCACCAGACCGGTGGCTGACGACGCAGGTATAGCCTGCTCTCATGGCTTCTTGACAGCAATCAAGTGTTTCGGTTAAGGTGCCGATTTGGTTGAGCTTAATGAGGACGCTGTTGGCGAGTCCTTCTTCAATACCTTTCTTAACAATCTTGGGATTGGTAACGAATAAGTCGTCTCCGACGATTTGAATTTTGCCCGCTAAGCGATCAGTGAGTTTCTTCCAGCCCGCCCAGTCTCTTTCACCTAAACCATCTTCGATGGAGATGATTGGATATTTATCAACGAAAGACGCTAATAAGTCAATCATTTGATCAGTGGTTAATTCTCCACCTTTTGATTTTTTTAATTCGTACTTGCCGGTTTCGGTGTTGTAGAATTCGCTCGCAGCGACGTCCATCGCTAAACAGATATCAACACCTGGAACGTATCCGGCTTTTTTGATGGCTTCAACGATAACTTCTAATGGCTCTTCGTTGCTGCCGAGATTGGGAGCGAATCCGCCTTCATCACCGACTGCGGTGACATGGCCTTTTCCTTTTAAGACTTTCTTTAAAGCGTGGAAAATCTCAGCGCCCATGCGGAGAGCTTCGCGTAATGACTTGGCTCCGACAGGCATAATCATATATTCTTGGAAGTCAACAGAACTGTCGGCATGGCTACCACCGTTGATGACGTTCATCATTGGAACAGGTAACATCTTTGCGTTTGGACCACCGAGATATTTGTAAAGTGGCAGTCCGTAGAAGTCGGCAGCGGCTCTAGCGACAGCAAGAGAGACACCTAAAATGGCGTTAGCGCCGAGTTTTTCTTTTGTCTCGGTACCATCTAATTTGATCATTGTCTCGTCGATTAAGACTTGCTGATCGACTGATAAACCAATGAGTTCTGGAGCAATGATGTCGTTGACGTTATCAACGGCCTTTAAGACACCTTTGCCAAGAAATCTCATTTTATCTCCATCGCGGAGTTCTAACGCTTCTCTTTCGCCAGTCGAAGCGCCTGAGGGAACAATTGCCCTTCCGAAAGCACCAGATTCAGTATAGACTTCCACTTCGACAGTGGGGTTGCCGCGTGAATCGATGACTTCTCTAGCGTGAATTGAACTAATATATGGCATACTCGCCTCCTATTTTTCTGTTGTTATTATATATTAATAAAAGAAAAAATGGAAACCCAATACGATAATGAATATTTTTTCACTCAATCGATTCTTATTAGAATGTTGAATTGTCCGCTTGGGCTAGGTAGAATAAATAAGGATTATTTGTGATAATCACACCAATAGAGGAGAAAATTATGGAAAGAATCTTAGTGCTTGTCCGCCATGGCGAAAGCGAATGGAACAAGCTTAATCTATTTACTGGTTGGACAGATGTTGACTTATCTGTAACTGGTATTGAAGAAGCCAAAGCCGGAGGCAAGGCTTTAAAAGAGAGCGGCATTGAATTCGATGTCTGCTACACCTCCTACCTCAAACGCGCCATTCACACATTGAACTATGTCCTTGCTGAGATGGACCGTGAATTCTTACCCGTCTTTAAGACTTGGGAATTAAACGAACGTCACTACGGTGCTCTCCAAGGTTTGAATAAAGCGGAAACAGCTGCTAAATATGGTGACGCCCAAGTCACTTTGTGGCGCCGTTCCTACGATGTACCACCCCCATCATTGGAAGAAGATGATAAAAGAAATGCTGCTTTTGCTCCTGCTTATCACAAAGTCGACAAGAAGCACATCCCTCTTGCGGAATCACTCTATAACACTGTTCAACGCGTTATTCCCTTCTACGATCGCGAAATTCTCCCTCGCTTAAAGAGAGGCGAAAATGTTTTGATTGCTGCTCACGGTAACTCCTTAAGAGCGTTAGTCAAATTCCTCAACGGTATCTCAGATGACGAAATCGTTGGAGTAAACATTCCGACTGGTATCCCGCTTGTCTACAAGTTCGACGAGAATATGAAAGTTATTTCCCACGAATATCTCGGCGATCAAAAAGCGATTCAAGAGAAAATTCAAAGCGTCGCTAATCAAGCGAAGAAAAAGTAAAAAAAGAAGTCTCCTAGTTGGGAGACTTTTTATTAGCGGAATCTCTTAGACGAGTATTGTGCCTAAGAAGTTTATCAAGCTTTGGAAGATTGTATTTGAGTACAAAGGCGGGAGCAACAATCAATATCGCATTCACAAGCGCGAGGGGGATGGCAATGGTCCAGAAGATATTACCTTGCCCGAAATACATTTTGAAATCGAAAAGCACTACTAAGAAACCAAACGGAACACTCCAAAGGTGAATAATCACTCCGTATCGAGCTTCGAGAATAAATCTCCTCACATAATCGATATCAAATGGATCTTTGACATGATCTTTATGGAAGCTTGTAAAACCTCCAAGTTCGGGAATCTTTTCTTTCCATTTTTTAACTCCTAGAAAATCATAGAATTTTCTCTGGCGTTCGCTGAGTTGGAAGATTTTGCGATCCTCTAAGAAATATTTTTCCGGTATTTTGCGGATAATAGCAGCAACGAGACCGTCAATCAAAATTAAAGCCAAAGTAATTGCGACGCTATAAGCGGCGTATATATACCATGGTTCTCCAACCGGATTGAAAAAGATATTAAGCAAGGCGCAGAGAATGGTTCCAACCACAATGATAATTGAATAAAGAATCATAACTATTTATTCTCCGTATCATAGGTAAGAGGAATTTGATAAGTTTCCTCGTAGCAATTTTTCCAAGCCTTTTGATTGTTCTCGATCATCAGGAGGATATTTTCCTTTTCGTTCTTGAGAGGATCGGGTTTGATTGGTTTCAAAATATGAAGTGTATATTTTTGAATAGGTAGTCCGTCTTGATCAAAAGAGTTGCTATCTTTCATTGTGATATACATCGGAACAAGCGGAACCTTGTTTTGTACAGCAAAAGTTGCAGCGCCTGGTTTAATTGGTTTCGGTTTACGATAATTCCACCACATGGATTGTTCAGCATAGACAAGGAGAAAGTTCCCTTTTGCTAGGACCTCTTTGATGGTTTGTCTCATCTCTTTCAGTAATTCAAAATCACTGGCGAGAGGGATGGTGTAACAATTCCGCATAAAAAATCCGAAAATTCCGGGGAAACGATAATTCCCTTCGCGAATAAGCGTGTACAGTTTCTTTTTCTTCAGACGTTTGTTCATCGTCACATGAATTGGAACTCCATCAAAAGGATGGAAATGATTCTGCGTGAGAACCGCCCCTCCTTTTAAGCCTTTAAGGTTTTCTAATCCGATAACTTCGTTGATCAGAATTTGTTTCTTCTTAAGCAATTTGCCAAAAAACTGATTGGATTTCTTAGTCGCAAACCAGGCTTTTAATTTACTACTCAAGCGCCTCCGCGGATAGTCAACATCGCCCTTTTTGAGTTTTTCAAAAGGAGGATCGTCCTCGACATCGATGTCGAAACGACCCGCCTTTTCAAGCTCTTTAATGCGATTGAGAACCTTTATTCGATATTCTGAAGTTTGAGGTGCAGTGGCCACAATTCCTCCTGATTGGCTAAACCTTTGGCAATATTCACGCGATAGTATTCCTTATTTAAAGACTCCATGTAGCAGCCTTTTTTCAAATTGTTGAGCTCCGCCCACTCTTTGGCGTTTTGTTCAGGAGTAATAACACCCTTTTTCTCAATAATTTTGTCGTAAACACCGGCCATTTTGGCGTATTTCCAGAAATGCTCCTCGTAACAAACTCCATCCATTCTCCAAGGTTTGAAGATTAAATTGAAATGAACGAGTTTAGGATTAGGAATTGGCTCGCCGACTGGCATGGCATCCCACTCCCAAGAGAAATAGTGGACTTGTCCGCGACAAATGACGTTTAGGATGTCCTGATCTTGAGCAATAATGAACGTAGTGGTCTTAATTAAATTGATTACGCGTTGTTCGAAATAGGTCTCTCTCATCCTCTTAAGATTCATTATGATGATTCCGGCGTTGAAATAACGAATCTTTGGAAGATCGAGAGCGTTTTCGACGTACATTGCGAATTCATCAAATGTGCTGACAGAGTAATCAGGAGACGCGCCGATTAAGTTATCTCCGATGTCGGTCGCGTACAATTTGGCAACATCATCCAAAATCGCGATATCGCAATCTAAATAGAGAATCTTGTCTAACTTGGGGAAGAGAGTTGGAAGCAAAAGACGGAAGTAAGTTGTTTTAGTGTAGTAGTCTCTAATTCCTAAATTGTTTCCTAAGCGTAAAGCGCGAAGGCCGACATTAACAAAGCGAATAGAAATATTGTCTTGTTCGAATGTTTTCACTCTCTTGCGGTTCGAAAGAGAGATGTGATCATAGAGAACATAGAGATCATATTGATTTTTTTTGTTCGCGTGGTCTTTCAAGGACGCGAGGGTGACAAGCAAGTAGTCTAAGTAGTTGTCATCCGTGGCAAAGAAGATAGGTATAATGTTTGTTTTCATAAAAGCCCTCCTAGGGTCGAAATCATTCTATCTATTTGACAAGGTTTTACCTATCTAAAGCTATAGGGACAAAAAAGAGAGTAGATAAAACGAACTCTACTATCGAGGACGGAGCAGTAGAATTAGCGAAAAATGGCCAAAAAATTGAAAAAATACGGCAAAATATGCTAGGTTATATGCACTTTATGATTTTCTATAAGATTGAAGAAAAAAATGAAAAAATAAATTATTCGTCTTTTTTCTCACTGATTTCCGATTCAATATTGTTGTTTGACAACTCGATTTTACCCTCTTCTAATTGGGCATCATTCTCTTCTTGGATGACTGCTAACAAAGCAGGAACGGGATAGAAGTAATGGTAAATAGATTGGAAAAAATAAATCGCTGAAGAGTATAAAAGAGTAGCCCCGATATAGACTGGGAAGAACACATCGAGACTGGTGGTTGATGGGTTAATGATTAAAGTAATTAAAGCAAAAGAGCCAAAGACGAGGAATACGAGAGAGGCCGGAACCATCAAATATTTGTCAAGTAAAGAAGTCTTCGCTCTTTTCTTCTTAGATACTAATGCCCAGATTAACTCGGCAATATTCCAAGTTGCACCCACCATGGTGAGAATCGGGAAAAGCCACTTCTTATAATCTTGGATGTCAATTACTTTTACGAGAAACAATATCCCTAATACTAAAAAGAGAATTGCAAATAAAAATATTTCTCCTGAGTAGATGAGTTTGACCTTCTTGAGGGCGTCCATTTTTTTCTTCATGAATGAGGCTTCCTTTTCCTTATTTATTAATCATAAAGAGAATTCATTTAAATAAGAAGACATTCACTTTATTTTTTAAGCGTATTGCTTACCATGAATAACATTTCGGAGTAAATTATTAACGGAAGGCAAGGGAAATAAAAACCTTTCAAAATAACATGAGTTCAGACCCCCCTTTCTGAACTCACTTTTTTATTTTCTTTATGTCTTTAAATATATTTGTTGAGTGATTAAATGGATAATTGTATTTGAGGTAATAGTTATGGCTAAAGTTGAATCGAACAAGAAACCTCCGTGGGCAAAAAAGTTCTTTGAACCTCTGAACTCCACTCTTGAAGAAGCTAGTCGCATCGTAAAAGTCTCTCCGATGATGGAAGAATTAGGTTTTGGCCGAAACACTAGTCTGATCGTTTTCAACGAATCAGCCTGCAACAAGTACATCTTTAGCGAGCACTTCTTTGCGGATATAATCGTATTCCTTGATATTCTTTAATCATTATTTGTAAAATACATTTCATGAAGAAAATTATTATTATTCTTGGCGATATCGCCAGTGGAAAATCAACCCTCGCCGACGCGATTCAAGCGGAGACGGGTTTCTTATGTTTCCAGAAGGATAAAGTAAAAGAAGCCTTATGTGATGAAATCGGCTTTTCTAATCGCGAAGAGAATCTCAGATTAAGTCGACGCGCGATTGATCTTATGTTTGCGACTTCTGAGGTTGCCATGAATTTAGAGACAGGCATTCTTTTAGAAGCTAATTTTCATTCCGATGAACTAAAAAGACTGCAAAAACTAATTGAAAAATATCAATACCAATCTTTTTTCATCCATCTAACCGGTGAATTAGAGTTCTTATATAAGCGATTCCTTGCTCGTGTTCCCACTCGCCATAAATCTCATTTATCCATGGGATTACATAAAGATTATTCGGCTTTCTACCGATATGTTATCTCGTCTCGAGAAGACATTAAAGATTGGTTTTTCCCCCACACTTACGATGTTACAAGCATGACTTCTGAGTCCCTTTTTCAAGAGATAAAAAAAGTCCTTACAAAAGAAAAATTTCTCTGCCAAAAAGCATAAATATCTCTCTTTTGTAATTGCTTATACAATTATCGTTCAATAAAACGATTTATAGGGTAAAATATAATTGTATGAGATCAATTAGAGAAATCTTTATTACTGGTTATGGCCCGAGTAGTTCACACACGATGGGTCCAGTTTTTGCTGCCCAGTATATTTTGAAAAAATATCCTGACCCCAAATATGTTAAGGTGACTCTTTATGGTTCTTTGGCGTTGACGGGCAAAGGACACTTAACTGACTACGCCCTTGATCAACAGTTGAAATTTGTCCCCCACGAGATCGTTTTTGATTGCGAGACACCAGCCAAACATCCAAACACGATGCTTTTCACCATCACTAAAGAAGATGGGAAAATCGAAAACGAAACGATTTTATCAATCGGCGGAGGCACAATTGTCACCCGCGATAATGCTTATGACTTTGTCGGATATGAAATATATCCAGAACACAATCTCAAAGAAGTTATTCTCTACTGCAAGAAAAATCACATTTCGCTTGAAGAATACGTTATTCGACATGAGGGTGAAGATATTCTCACTTATCTTGATAACGTCTATCAGACAATGGAGAATGCTCGCTTAAGAGGCATCTCGACCAGCGGTAAACTCCCTGGCTCCTTGGGAGTGGAAAGAAAAGCTCGTGAGATGTTCATGAATATGCGAAAAGCCAAGGATGGTAAAACGAACATTCATATGAATGTTGCCATTGCTTCCTTTGCTGTTGCAGAAGAAAACGCCGCTGGTGGTTTGATTGTTATTGCTCCGACTTGCGGTAGCGCTGGCGTCATTCCTGGAGCAATTACCTACCTCAAAATGAAAGACTACTCGCGCCGTCAAATCGTTCGTGGTCTCTTAGTCGCTGGTTTGATTGGTATTATCGCTAAAACTAATGCTTCAATTTCCGGAGCGGAATGCGGTTGTCAGGCCGAAATTGGTGTTGCCTGTGCGATGGCGGCTGCGATGTTAGCTGATGTGCAAGATATTGGAATCGATAATGTCGCTCAAGCGGCGGAAATCGCCATGGAACACTCCTTGGGATTAACTTGCGATCCAATTGATGGATATGTTCAGATACCATGCATTGAAAGATGTGCCATTTTCGCGCTCAAAGCCATCAATGCGGCCACGCTTGCCAAACTTATTCCAGCTATGGAGGCCAAGGTTAGTTTCGACCAGTCGCTGGCCACGATGTACTCGACCGGACTCGATTTAAAAGAAGGATATCGCGAAACTTCTTTGAGCGGTTTAGCGAAACTCGTTAAGTAATTTTTTATGTTTGTAAAATTTAATATATATAAATAGTTTTTATTATTTGGATGTGGTATCGTTAGTAACTGTGAGATATTTTAAATGTTTTGAAAAATCTTACAAAACTACTCATCAGTCGTAAGTGAGTAGTGGTGCTTGTCTAGCACCTATCCATCGGTATAGTTCATTCAACTCAAAATTAAATAGATTATTGCCGGGATAAACCATTTTATCCAAAGAAAGAGGTATTACAAATGAGTTCATTAAAAGACACAATCAAAGAGATCTTAGGCGAAGATTTATCACACGAAAAAGAAGTCGTCGCTAAGGTCAAGGCTGAATTAGCCGAAGACGGAGTATCCGTCAGCGATGAGGATTTATGCGCTGTTTTCTTCAAATTAAGACGCGCCGCTGCTCCTCGTAGCCCACGCCCAGAAGGTGGACGTAGCTTTAGAAGCAATCCAAACAATCAAAGATTCTTCATCAACATCGGTTCAGTCGATGGCTTAAACCGCGATGAATTAATCAAATTCGTTGCTGAGCACACTTCCGATATAACCGAAGGTGACTTCCGTGATGTTTACATCAAAGATCGCTTTTCCTTCTTTGAAGTCGGAAAAGAGAAAACTGACGACGTCTTAAACGGCATCAACAATTCCAAATACGGCAATCGTGATGTTCGCGTCGAAGTCAGCGTCCGCAAAGAAGCTTCTGCTCGCTAATTGATCGCAAACTAAAATAGAAGGGGACATGTCTCCTTCTTTTTTTGTGGAACTTCCCTATATTTTTATAAAAATTTAGGGTAAAATATTACTTACTTATTTAGGAGGCTATATTATGTATCGCAAGAATGCATGGAAAAAATACGCTGATGATAACAGCGTAGTAATGGATTTTGCCGAAAAATATAAACACTTTCTCAGCGAGTGCAAGACCGAAAGACTCGTCACTCGTTACGCTATCAAGTTATTAGAGGAGAACGGCTACGTTTTCGCTGATAAAGTTAAGAGCGTAAAGAAAGGCGATAAAATCTATTTCACCAACAAAAACAAAAACGTCGCCGCTTTCATCATCGGTGAAAAACCCTTAGCTGAAGGCATGCGAATTCTCGGGGCTCACATCGACTCACCTCGCCTTGACTTAAAGGAAAACCCCATCTATGAATCTAAAGGATTCGCCATGGGTAACACTCACTATTATGGTGGTGTCAAAAAATATCAATGGGTGACATTTCCTCTCGCTCTTCATGGTGTAATCGTCAAGAAAGACGGCACAGTGGTTGAAGTCAATATCGGCGAAGCCGAGGATGACCCAATCGTCGGTATTACTGACTTATTGATTCACTTATCTGCTGATCAACAAGCTAAACCATTAGCTAAAGCGATTGAAGGCGAAGATCTTGATATCTCCTTGGGAAGCATCCCTTTGAATGATAAGGAAAAAGAGCCAGTCAAAGCGAATGTGCTCCGTTTATTAAAAGATAAATATGGCGTAGAAGAAGAAGATTTCATCTCCGCTGAAATCGAAGTTGTCCCAGCCGGAAAAGCTCGCGATTACGGTTTAGATAAGAGTATGATTGCTGGCTACGGCCACGACGACCGTGTCTGTGCTTATACCTCCTTACTTGCTTTATTGGATAGTAAACCAGGAGAATTCACCTCCTGCTGCATCTTGGTTGACAAAGAAGAAATCGGCTCAGTCGGCGCAACTGGCGCACAATCCTTGTTCTTTGAGAATATCATCGCCAAGTTAGCGATTTTAATGAACGATGCCAACCCGATGTGGACCGCTCGCCTAGCCTTAGAAAATAGCAAGATGTTATCAAGTGACGTCTCGGCGGCTTTCGACCCCTTGTATGCTTCAGTCAACGATCCACAAAACTCCGCCTATTTTGGTGAAGGAATTGTCATCACCAAGTACACCGGATCCCGTGGTAAGAGCGGCTCCAATGATGCCAACCCCGAGTTCTATGCGGAAATCCGTAAGATTATGGACGATGCCGGAGTCGTCTGGCAGACGGCTGAGCTTGGTAAAGTTGACCAAGGCGGCGGTGGAACCATTGCTTATATATTAGGCAACTACAACATGAACGTCATCGACGCAGGTATTGCTGTGCTCAGCATGCACTCACCGATGGAAATCGTCAGCAAAGTCGACGTTTATGAAGCTTTTCTCGGATATCGTGCTTTCTTAAAATAAGAACGATTATTGTTGAATTAAAAGGAATCACATGATTCCTTTTTTTCTTTGTTTTTCAAAGAGTTAGTTTTATATTCACACATAGAAGAATAAAACCGGTTATTGCCCATGCTTTTTTGCTTTACAAAGTAAACATTTTATTGCTATTATAGATAACGCTGTAAAGCATACATGGCGAGTATGGTGAAGCAGTTAACACATCTGGCTGTGAACCAGACATTGGCAGGTGCGACTCCTGTTACTCGCCCCAGATTTTGCAGTAAAGCTCCCAAATAGGGAGCTTTTATTTTCGCTTTATTATGCTTCGTGTATATCTTAAAACAAATGAACGTTTTCCTTTTCTTAAAATTGAAAGAGATTATACTCAATATTGTTATCGCCCATCCGCCGAATATGGAAGAAGAAAAATTTGCCAAGTCATTCATTTATCGGTATTGTCCGTCAATCATGGACAATAGGCGTTCACCAACTTAGATTTTGGACAGTAATATCGTTAGTAAATAAAGTTGATAAACTAATTAAATTATTTCAATTGCATATTTTTTATAAGAAAGTAGTGAATAAGTGTTGAATTATAAAGTTGTTTAATTCATAATTAAGTCAATACGAGGTATAACTAATATGAAAATGTTCGATTTAAAAAGAGTTGTTTTGGCCTTGTCCAAGCCCGAAATCAACTCTTTAGTCAACCCGATTGAGATGTACCGGGGTAAAACTCTTTCTGTAGAGAAACTCAAAAAACTCGAAAACCTTGAAAACATTGCTTATAGGAGTAGCGTTGTCGCTTCCTGTGCGTTAGGCAATGTTTTTATTTCGGAAGCTCAAGAGAAAGATCTTTTTGAGCGCGAAAAGGCACCTGTTTCTTTCCAAGAACATATGGTTAAAGGCTATGCTGCCGCTTTAGATCTCATCAACGATGTCTATAAGTATCAACCATTTGATCGCTCCTTTATCAGCACTTTACATTACTACATGTATAAGGACTACAATCCGGAATTTGGTGGAAAATTCAAGGACACCCAAAACTACATCCAGGAAATTTTAAGCGATGGAACATATCGCACCCTGTTCGTTCCCGCCGCTCCCGAAGAAGTCATTCAACTTCTCGATAACTTAATTTATCAATTCAATGTCTGCGCCGCGGATGAGCAATGTAACAAACTCGTCTTAATCTGCTGCTTCTTGCTCGACTTTATGTGTATTCACCCCTATAACCACGGTAATGGACGTTTATCCAGATTATTATTTTATTTCCTCTTAAAAAAATATGGTTACCATGTTGATACTTACTTCTCTCTTTCTTATCTTGTTCGCCAAAAAATCGGTGGATACATCGATGCTTTTGCTGCTTCCTGCGATCACTGGTCGGAAAACGAGAGCGATTATACCCAATACGTGACCTTCTTGTTGAAAATCATCCTAGAGGGATACCACAAGCTCGATTACATCATTGAAATCAATAATATCGATGGCACCGCTGAAGAAAAAGTTCTTCGCATTGTCTTAGATAGTTCCACTCCAATTAGCAAAAACGTCATTCAAAACGTCTTGTACGCCGCTAGTGGAGCAACGATTGAAAAGGCCTTGGCCAAATTAGTGAAAGAAAACCGTATTCAACTGATTACAAAAGGCCGTTATAGCAAATACTTTAGAGTTTAAGGAGATTTAATAAAATGTTTGACCCAAAAAATATTCGCAACATTGTGTTACTTGGCCACCAAAGCAGTGGTAAGACTTCCCTTGTCGAGTCGCTTCTCTTTGTCAGTGGCGTCATTCCCACCAAAGGTGAGGTTGAAAGAAAAAACACCGTCAGTGACTATAATCCTGATGAACAAAAAAGAGGCGCATCCATTCAAACCGCTGTTATGCCGCTCGTTCACAAAGACCACAAAATCAACATTATTGATATTCCTGGAAACGATGATTTTATCTCCGAGAGTATCGGTGTGACTCGGTTCGTTAAAGGAGCAGTCCTTGTCATCGACGCGAGTGTTGGTATTCAAGTTGGCACTATTAAACATTGGAATCAGTTACGAAGAAGAGGTATACCAACCTTTATCTTTGTAAATAAGATGGATAAAGAAGGAGTTAATTTTGATGAATTGCTCCAAGATATTCGCACTCGCTTAGGTAGTGAGGCAATCCCGTTCTGCTATCCGTTAGGTCATGACAATAACTTTGACGGTTTCGTCAATGTTATTAATCTAAAAGCCCAAAAATATGATGGCAAGCAATGCGTCGAGGCCGAAATTTACGAAGATAAGAAAGCAAAGGTTTTTGAACTTCATAACACAATCGTTGAAGAAGTCGCCAAGACTGACGATTCTCTTCTAGAAAAATTCTTTGGCGGTGAATCATTCACTGATGAAGAAATGAAAAATTCCTTAAGAAAAGGCGTTATCGCTGGGTCCTTAGTTCCCGTTATAGTCGGTAGTGTTCTTAAAGATATCGGCATTAAGACGATGCTTGATATGTTCATCGATTATTTACCAGCCCCAAGCGATTTGAAACCATTTGAGGCGCTTGATGAGTCGGGTAAAGAAGTCGAACGTCACACCACTTTAGAAGAACCTTTCTCCGCTTATGTCTTCAAGACAGTCGTCGATCCATACTCTGGTAATATTAACCTTATTAAAGTTAATTCAGGCGTTTTACACACTGGCGACGATGTCTCGGTTAATGGCAATATTCAACGTGTAAGCATGCTATTTACGATGTGTGGCAAAAAGATGGATCCCATTTCCGAGGTTGGCGCTGGAGACATCGCGGCAATTACGCGATTAGAAGGCGTCGCTTCGGGCATGACCCTTTCTTCGCCAAAAGCAGTCATCAATTATAAGGCGGTCAAATATCCAACCGCGGTTATCTTCAAAGCTATTGAACTGAAAAATAAGAATGATGAATCCAAAATTGGTTCCGCTCTTGCTAAGATTCAACTAGAAGATCCTTGTGTAGAAGTTAAACGTAATAGTGAGACTAAACAATTGTTGATAGGTGGAGTCTCCAATTCTCATATCGACTTTGTTTTAGCGAAGATTAAAGATAACTATAAAATCGATCTTACCGTTCAGCCGATGAAAATCGTCTATCGTGAATCTATTAAAAAAGTTGGACAAGCGATTGGTCGATATGTTAAACAATCGGGCGGTAGCGGATTCTATGGTGTTGTCGATATGCGATTCGAATCCGCTCCGGAAAATGTCTTCACTGAAGAAGTCTTCGGCGGAGCGGTTCCAAGGAACTACTTCCCAGCTGTTGAAAAGGGCTTCTTTGAAGCCATTAAGTCTGGACCACTCGCCGGATTTCCAGTTATCGGAGTTAAAGCTGTTCTTGTCGATGGAAAATATCACCCCGTTGATAGTAATGAACAAGCCTTCAAGATGGCGGCCATTCTCGCCTTCAAGGAAGCTTATCCGAAGTGCTCACCGATTATTCTTGAACCAATCATCCGCGTTAAGGTCAATGTCGAAAGTCGTTACACTGGTGATGTCCTCTCTGATTTGAACACTCGTCGCGCGAAAGTTCAAAATATCGAAGAAGGTGAACACGGTGTACAAGAAATCGAAGCCTTGGTTCCCGAAGCTGAGATTATCGATTACGCGACACAATTGAAATCCATCACTCAAGCAAGCGGATACTTCAACCGAACCTTCGAATGCTATGAAGAAGTTCCTGAATATCTCAAAGATAAAGTGATTAAGGAAAACAAGATCGAAGAATAAAATAAAAGCTCCCTAATTGGGAGCTTTCTCTTTGTTTATTAACAAAATTAAGTTAAAATAATCGATATGAAAATTATTGCGAATTTAAAGGATGACCAGTATCCATTTTCTTATATTAACCACATCCGAAAGGTTGCTCGAGGAGTGGTAATTAATGGGAAAAACGAAGTGGCCGTTGTTAAACTACATGGTTACGATTCTTTTGGAGATAGAAATTACTTTGAGCTGCCAGGTGGTGGAGTTCGACTTAATGAAAAAATTAAAGAAGCTTTTCTCCGCGAGATGAAGGAAGAAACCGGATATCAAGTCACGATAGTTCACGAAATTGGCCAGGTTCGTGATTTTTATAACCTGATTCATCGCGAGAATCATAATTATTATTTTCTTGCCAAAACTGATAAGTGGATGGGCACCGAGCTCGAAGAGTACGAAACCAAGATGATTGAGCAGATTGTCTGGATGCCCATCGATAGAGCAATCGAGGCTTTCCACACAATGCTTAATTCGGGATGTGGCTTGCTAGTCAAGAGAAGAGAACTACCGATTCTCATCAAGGCAAAAGAATGGTTAGAAAAGCAATCAAAAATAATAGCAAACTAAAAGAATTGAGCCTCCCTTTTAACAAAAGAATATAAAAACATGGCATCCTAGTCGCGCAATTAATAAAATAAACGTATGAATATATTACTGACAAATGATGACGGATACTCTTCTGTTGGCATTCAATTATTAAAAAAACTGCTCACTCCTTTTGGAAGGGTGATTATCGTGGCTCCTAAAGAGAGCATGAGCGCGAAGAGTTGCTCCATCACATTGGGGAAACCGATCCAAATTGAAAAGATGGAGGAAGATGTTTTTGCTTGTTCCGGAACACCAGCCGACTGCGTCTCGTTTGCTCTTTCAAATCTCGAGATTAATTTCGATCTCGTCGTCTCAGGAATCAACCATGGTGTGAATGTCTCGTATGACACGATGTATAGCGGAACCGTTGCCGCTTGTCTAGAAGCCTTGATTTTTCGTAAACCAACAATTGCCTTTTCTGTGGAAACAAACTTTGACTTAGTTATGAATCACTTCAAAGAAGTGTGGGATTATATTTTTGATAATCATCTCCTCACCAGGACATTCCTTTTGAATGTTAACTTTCCTGATGACGAAGTGAAAGGTATTGCGGTGGGAAAGCTTCATTACCGTCAAGACCGCAACTACTTTGTCAAAAAAGAAGATGGCTATTTCGCCTATCGCTATGTCGAAGATATTTCCCGGGCTAAACCGGATACTGACCTATATCAAATCAACCACGGAATCGTCTCCATTGTTCCTTTAAATCGCACTTATTTTTCTTCCAGCACCTACACCAAATTAAAGAAGAAATTAATTAAAGGCGAATAAATTAGCATTTTGCTTAAAAAGTACTGAATTTGAGTATATAATTTTTGACGTACAAGGAAGGTAATATTTATGCCATTAGTAAATACTAAAGAAATGTTTGAAAAAGCTTATAAGGGCGGATACGCCATCGGAGCTTTTAACGTCAGCGATATGGAAGTTGTGCAAGGCATAACCGAAGCCTGCAAAGAACTTAAATCACCCGTCATTTTGCAAGTTTCCGCCGGAGCGAGAAAATATGCTAAACCAGTCTATTTAAAGCACCTCGTTCAAGCCGCTATTGAAGACACTGATGTCCCAATCGTTCTTCATCTTGATCACGGCGACAGCTTTGAACTTTGCAAAGACTGCATTGATTCTGGATTCACTTCAGTCATGATTGACGGAAGCCATCTCACCTATGAAGAAAATGTAGCTTTAACTAAGAAAGTCGTCGAATACGCTCACGCTCATACTCCATACGTGACCGTTGAAGGCGAACTCGGCCAATTAGCTGGTATCGAAGATGATGTCAGTGTTTCAGAGTCGGATGCAAACTTCACAGACCCAAATCAAGTTTATGACTTCGTTACCCACACTGGGGTTGATTCACTTGCTATCGCGATTGGAACCAGCCACGGTGCTTATAAATTCAAACCTGGCCAAACTCCCCACTTAAGATTCGATATCCTTGAAAAAGTGAGCGAGAAATTACCAGGATTCCCCATCGTCTTACATGGTGCTTCTAGTGTTGTTCAAGAATACGTCGAAATTATCAATAGGTTTGGTGGCAAAATGCCTGACGCCATCGGCATTCCCGAAGATTTACTTCGCAAAGCCGCGACGATGGCTGTTTGCAAAATCAACATCGATTCCGACCTTCGCTTAGCGGTCACCGCCGCGGTTCGCAAGCACCTTGTCGAGCATCCCGATCATTTCGATCCTCGCCAATATCTCGGTGATGGCCGTGCCTACGTCAAAGAAATCGTTAAGCACAAGATCATCAATGTTCTCGGCTCTAACGATAAAATCTAATTCACTACAAACAATAAAAAAGCTACCTTTTCGGGTAGCTTTTATTTACTCTTTTGGGTCTACGTGTCCTGTTTTACTCTTTAGAACAGCGAGTATCTCTTTTAATAATTCGTGATCCGTTGGTTCGGGTTTTCCAGGATCAACTGGAACCGGTCTTAATTCTGGATGTTTCTCGTAATAGGCTTCTAACCATTTGGCTTTTGAAGCTTCTCTTGCTCTTTAAATCGCACTGAAGATTTTAATTAACATGAAGAGAATGAGAGCGATTAAGATGAAATTGATGATAGCGTTTAGTAATAAACCCATATCGATTTTACTCAAAAAAGTGTAGTACTTTTCATTGTTGGCAAATATACCAACCGTTCCATCTTGAACATCAGCGAGAACGCTGTTAGGAAGAATAACGTAGAAGTTATCGAGGCCTCCGTTGACAGCTAAACCGATGACTGGCATTAAGATGTGATTAACTAAGGCGGTGATAATTGCCGAGAATGCGGCACCGATGATAACACCAACAGCGAGTTGAATGACATTACCGCGGCTAATAAATTCTTTGAAATCCTTAAAAATGCTCTTCTTATTCGGATCGTAAGGCTTGATTAGACGATTTTTTTCTTTTTACCCATGACTATATGTAAGTCTCCTTTAATAAATTAATTATAGCAAATCGTAAAAGCGAAAACTTAATAAATGCCAAAATTTTCGAGTGAGAATCTAAATAAACGTTTTAATGCTTATTATGTGGTCTTTTTCTTAACATTTGTTAAAATAATAATAGACATATTTATATGGCGCGATAAGCATTAAAGTCAAAAATGTGAATGTAGGTTTATGGTAAAAATTGAATATTTAGGACATTCGAGCTTCAAAATCAATAACGAAGATTATTCGGTTGTTTTTGATCCATACGAAAATGGCTCCGTTAACGGATGGTTGTTCCCCAAAAATCTCAGCGCGAATTTAGTTCTTGCGTCTCATGATCATCGCGATCACAACGCGATACAGTACATCTCACTTATTCAATCAAACAAAACATTGGATTATAAAGAGTGCTTACTCCCTCACGATCACGAGAAAGGGGCTAAAAGAAGCTTAGTTTACGGCAGAATTTTCACTTTAGGTGGCTTTTCCTTTGCTCATCTTGGTGATGTTGGAGATACTTCGCCACTCACTCTTTTCGATTCCTTTAAAGGGGCGGACGTTTTGTTTATTCCAATCAATGGATATTATACAATTTCCGCGAAAGAGGCAAAAACCATTGTTGATTATATCAAACCGAAATTGGTCGTTCCGATGCATTATCAGACCAAAAACCCACCTGCAGGATATCCTGACAATTGGCAAATTGATATTTTCAAGAAACTATTTCCCAATTATTTGAAGGTTAGTTCTTCTGTTGTTGAAGTCACCCCTGAATTGTTTTTACATAATGCGTTAATTTTTAATACATAATTAGGAGTTTTTATGATTGATTTACACTTGCACCTTGATGGTTCCCTCAGCAAAGAGGATTTTATCGTTTTATCCCGAAAGGAAAAAATCGAATTAGGAAAAGATTTTCCGAACAACATATACGTTTCTAACGATTGCCCTTCCTTAGAAGTTTATCTAGAACGATTTGATTTACCTTTGAAACTTTTACAAAAACCTGAAAATTTGACTTTTGCCACCCGTTCACTTGTTTTGAGACTAGCGCAAATGGGCTTTATCTACGCAGAAATTCGCTTTGCGCCTCTCCTCCACACTCGAGAAGGCATGAGTCAACTAAAGGCCGTCCAAGCCGCAATTCAAGGCTTAAAAGAAGGGCTTCATATGACCAAGGGATTCTCAGCCAATCTCATTCTTTGCTGCATGAGACATGCTTCCGAAAAAGAAAATCTCGAAACAATCGAGGTGGCTAAGAAGTTACGCCGCCATCACGTCGTCGCGGTCGATTTAGCCGGCGCGGAAGCGCTTCATCCAGGGACTTATTACAAGAAGATTTATGATTTAGCGAGAAAATATCGCTTAAACATTACAATCCATAGTGGCGAAGCCACTGGTAGTGAAGAAATAATAATGGCTCTTGATAATGGTGCGATGCGCATCGGTCACGGTGTTCATCTTTCATTAGACGACGAGAGTATCGCTCGCGTTAAGGAAAGGTCGGTCTGCTTTGAGTTCTGCCCAACCAGCAACTTACAAACTAAGTCCCTTAAGAGCTACTCGGATGTTCCGCTTCGCAAATTCCTTGAAAAGGGCATTCCCGTAACAATCAATAGCGACAACATGACTGTCTCGGATACTGATGCGATTCGCGATATGAAGGAAATGGTTAAAGCCTTCAAATTAACAAAAGAAGAAGTCCATCACCTAATTGAGACATCAATCAAGCATTCTTTTGCCGGTTTTTTTACAAAGAAAAAGCTGCTCAGTCGCCTGAACAGCAAATTCGATACATATTATCAAAGTGTCAAATAATTAGAGAGCATAGGTATCTAGGAAAGCCTCGAGAAGCGGGTTATGATAAACCGCTGCGGATGATGCTTGCCATGATCCAGCATTTGGATCGCTCAAACTGATAGAAACATCTGATTCAGGAACAATTAATCCTTCGAGAACTTTAGTCTCTACTTCGTTAAGGTAGTTGAGACTATTTTTTCTTTTCTCGGAATAAAAGGAGCGAGTCACTCTCCATACACCAGCTTCTTTAGTTAGAGCATCGTTGAAATATACACTGGCATCTACTAGGACGCCATCTTCCCAATATTGAGTGGTGGGAACAAACCCGCGGTCATATCCAAAGGTGTCGTTGCCTATTTCTGACATCCCGTGATCTCTTAAGAAGTCAACATAGTCCTGATTTGAGGTGCTGAAATTGGAGAAAGGCTCCTCTAAATCGGGATCCCATCCAGTCAATCTCCCAATATCGATAATGTATAATTCGAGTTCAAAGTTATGCTTATTAGCATATGGATACATCACCTTAGGGAGAAGGTATTGGCAATCTGGGCAGAATTCCCAATGATATTGCACGAGAACCTTATCATCATTAGCAATTGCATCATCGAGAATATTTTGATCGACATAATAGATGTTAGGTTTAAGAATATATTCATCTAACTTTTCTATGAAAGTGTCGTTGCGCTTGAAAAAGTCGCTCGTATCACCGATGAATTCTTTCTTCACTTCTCCATTTTTGATGATGGCGAAAGAAGTTTTATCTTCGCCAGCTAAACTGGTTAATCCCCACTCCTGCAATTTGCTCGCGTTTCCGGAATTGAATAAAGAGTTGCTAATTTTATAAACGAGAACATTTTCCGTGTTGACGTAGTTTTGTAATACTTTTTCAAAGTTTTTCCAGCAAGAGCATGTTCCGCCTTCTAAATAAGTGGCTAACAAAAAGTTTTCTCCCTTGTGGTAACCGTTTTCACTCATCTTTTCCTCCAACTTGCTAAAGGAAGTAAGGGCTCTTGGGTCCTCGTCAATATATGTTCCGTAAGTAATTCGTACTTTTTCTTTTAAAGAACAACCAGTCAATAGACTAGCTCCGATAAAAACAAGAGGTAATGCAAATAAGATTTTTTTCATAAACCGTCCTTCTTTCATGGAAAACATTATAGAGATTATAACACTTTCCTGCAATTAATATTATATAGGACAGATGGTACCAAAAGTGGCTCAAGATCAGTCAAAAAATTTACCCAAAAAAATATTCAAAAAATTGCCCGAAAAAATAGGCAATAATTTCGCTCCAAAAAAAATTAAAAAAAATGTCGAAAAAATAAACGCCTTTTTTGGTGAAACAAAAAATTAAAAAAGTAAGAATATATCTTAATATTAATCAATATCAAAATTTGCAAAACATGCTTTAAAAAATAGGGGGGTAAAATTTATGTTGTTTTCTTAAAAAAATTACTATATATTTTGTGCGAAATATTTGATGAAAATATTCGCCATTTTCAGAAAGTAAAGGACAATATGGGAAAAGAAAACTGTATTATCTCGCTTCAAGGAGTGAGTAAAGTATTTGACGGGGTTACCGTCGTCGATGACATCAATCTCGATATCACTAAAGGAGAATTCGTAACTTTCCTTGGTCCATCTGGATGCGGAAAAACCACCACATTAAGGATGATTGCGGGCTTTGAAACACCCGACAAAGGCACGATTTATTTAAATGGACAGGATGTGACGAAAGTTCCGCCTTACAAAAGACCAATCAATACGGTTTTCCAAAGGTATGCTCTATTCCCTCACTATGATGTCTATGACAATGTTGCTTTTGGTTTAAAACTGAAAAAGATTCCTTACGAAGTAACTGACCGAAAAGGAAACAAAAAGATTAAACTTCGCAAACTGACAAATAAAGAAATCGATGAGAAGGTCTCGAGGGCTTTACGTATTGTCGATTTGGAAGAACTCGAAGATCGCGACATTTCCACTCTATCTGGTGGCCAACAGCAACGTGTCGCCATCGCTCGCGCCATCGTTAACAATCCACAAATCCTCCTACTTGATGAACCTTTAGGCGCTCTCGACTTGAAGATGCGGAAAGAAATGCAACTCGAATTAAAAGAAATGCACAAGAAATTGGGCATTACCTTCATATATGTTACGCACGATCAAGAAGAAGCTCTAACAATGAGCGATACGATTGTCGTTATGAAATCCGGTGAAATTCAACAAATTGGTTCACCAATGGATATCTACAATGAACCCGTTAACGCCTATGTTGCTAACTTCATTGGTGAATCTAATATTTATAACGCGACGATGGCCGGAGACCGCACAGTTCGCTTCCTTAATCACGCCTTTGATTGCGTTGATGACTTCCCTCTCAACGAGAAGGTTGATGTTGTTGTTCGCCCTGAGGACGTCGTGATTTCCCGACTCCCCAAGAACACAGAACCCAATAAAGATCAACTAGTCGGACGAATTGATACTAAAATATTCAAAGGTGTCCATTTTGAATATGTTGTTATGGTTGGTAAGAGTGAAGTCCTTGTCCAAACCACCAAGAATCACAATGTCGATGATTTAGTTGCCCTTTCTGTTGACCCAGAAGATATCCAAATAATGAAGAAAGATATTACAACTAATCTTTACCCTGAAGCCTGGATTAACAACAAGAACCAACTCATTATCGGTGAATCCGTCTTCGATATTGACTTAACCTCTTTATTAAAAGGTTCAAAAGTCGATGAAGATGGATACCTAGTATCCGCAGAAGGAAAAAAATATGATCTCAAGGACGCCGATGTCATCGCTGAGATTCCGCTCAATGCGATTGAAATTATCGACGGATTTGATAATGGTAATGTGAACGGTATCATCGCATCAACGATTTATATCGGTGATCACTATCAAATCATGGTACGTACATCCGAAGAGGAAGATTTTATCTTAGAAAGCCCATACACTTGGAACGTTGATGATGCGGTAAGCCTCATCATCCCAAAGGATAAAATCAAATTGACAGTGAAAGGTGATATTTCCAAATATGTCATCGAAGCTTAGCCAGACCCCAAAGGTCAAAAGACCGCATCTCGTCTTTTTCCAAAGGAAGATGCTTTCAATACCTTATGTTTTGTTCCTTTTGCTCTTCGTTATTGGACCAATTTTAATCATTCTCTTATATGCTTTTACTGATGAAAACATGATGTTTTCGTTCGATGCGTTTGTTAACTTTTTCACCACTCCATCGAAACTAAATGTTTTGTGGGTATCATTATTTGTCGCACTGCAAACAACTATTATTTGTTTATTAATCGGGTATCCACTCGCTTACTTCCTAGCCGACAAGAAGGTCAATAAAAACGTTGTTCTTGTCACCTTGTTCATTGCTCCGATGTGGATCAACTTCGTCTTGAGGACTTGGGCGACTCGCGATCTCTTAGGTTGGATCGGTATTGATGGTGGTAGTTTCCCATACCTCGCAACTTTAATTGGCATGGTGCAAAACTACTTACCGTTTGTCATCCTCCCTCTTTACACAACGTTCTTAAAACTTGATAAATCACAAATTGAAGCAGCCGCTGATCTCGGTGCTAATCCACGCCAAGTCTTTACTAAGAGCATCTTACCTCAGTCAGTTCCGGGTATTGTTTCCGCCACCTTGATGACCTTTATGCCGACTATGTCGAGCTATGTTATTAGTGACATCTTTTCGGAAGGAAAAATTACTTTATTCGGCAACTTCATTAACCTCGAATTTAATAATAAGTTATGGAATGATGGAAGTTTGATGGCAATGATTATGCTGGTTCTTATCGGCGTGTCGATGTTCTTGACTCGCGATAAAAACAAAGAAACTACGAAGGGGGCAAATCTATAATGAAAAAGAGATTTTCCTTACGTAAAATAATTGGTCAATCTTATATCTGGCTCATTCTCTTATTGATGTATTTGCCAATTCTCTTTCTTGTCGTCTATTCCTTTTCCGATTCAGAGTTAATCGGTGGTCGTTTTAACTTCTCGTTCGAACTCTATGTCGATTTATTTAAAAACAAGGCAATCATGGTGGCTCTCGGCAATACGATTCTCATCGCGATTATCTCGGCCGCTGTAGCAACTTTTCTAGGCACCTTGGGTGCTATTGGCGTTTTCTATAGTAAGCCCAAATTTAAAAGAGCGATTAACTTCGCAACTCAAATTCCTATTGTGAATGCTGAAATAGTTATCGCTTTCTCACTCACTGTTATGTTTGTTTTCTTGGGAACTTATGTTTTCCGAGATGATATATTTGGCTTCTGGACGCTATTAATTGGCCACGTGTCATTAAGTTTGCCCTTCGTCTACATCTCAGTGCGCCCTAAATTGCAGCAGATGGATCCTTCATTATACGAAGCTGCGATTGACTTAGGAGCCACTCCTCGTCAAGCCTTGATGAAAGTAACTATTCCCGAGATTGCTCCTGGTGTCTTCAGCGGATTCTTACTTGCTGTCACCCTTTCTTTGGATGATTTCATTATCACCAGCTTCACTCGCGGCGCGGGTTTGTTAAATGGCGAGAGCGAAATCGAAACCCTTTCGACATTCATACAAGCCGCCATTAAGAAGAAAAGCATCCCTGAGGAAATGCGCGCTTTAACCACCCTTATCTTCATTGGTGTCATCATTGCTGTCGTAGCGGTTACCTTCTATAACGCTCGCCATGCCAATGTCAAAAAAATACGCAAAGGACGTGATTAATTATGAAAAGATTTTACTTTTACCCCATCCTCGCCGTTTGCATGTTTTCCGCTGCTGCCGTTTGCACTAATAATCGCCCAATTTCACCAACAATCGCGCAAAAGTCCGCTTTTTCGTTACCAAACCGTTCATCAATTGATGTGAACGAAAAGATTGTTCTTCGCGTCAAAAACATGGAAGATTACATCTACATGACCGATGATGATCAGGACATCTTCTTCAAACAATTTGAAGCCTATGCTGATGAAGTTGGTTATCACAATGTTGAGGTTGTCTACTCGACGACTGACACGAATGAAACACTCTACACACAGCTATTAACCGGAAAGTCTAGTTACGATTTAATCTGTCCAAGTGAGTACATGATTCAAAAGATGATTCATGAGGGCCTACTGGTCAAGTTAAATAAACGTCATACCCTTTTGCCTAATTATGATGAATTTGCATCGGCATATATCCGCAACCGTTTCGATTCAATTGAGACGACTGATGAAGATGGTAACACAGTTACCCTCGGCGAATATGGCGTTGGTTATATGTGGGGAACTTTAGGAATTCTCTTTAATCCCTTCTATTCCGATTTCGATCCTAGTAAAGCGGTGTATGATGCCACCTCTTGGGATATGCTTTGGAACGTTGATTACAACGGAACAATTTCCATCAAAGATAGTATGCGTGATACTTATGCGATGGCGGTCATGCAATTCTATCAGACAGAACTCGAAGAATATCGCGACCAATACGAAGCTAGCGAGATTACTGCCGAACAGTATAACGCTCATGTTTCCGAGATTCTCAACCGCTCTGATGATCAAACCATCAAAGATGTTGAAGGAATTCTTGAAACCTTAAGAGGTAATATATTTGGCCTTGAAGTCGACAGTGGCAAAAGCGATATTGTCTCGGGAAAAATTGGCATCAATCTCGCTTGGAGTGGCGATGCCGTTTATTCAATGGATTTAGGCGATGAAGAAGGTAAAACCCTCACTTATTCAATACCCGAATTAGGATCTAACCTTTGGTTCGATGCTTGGGTTATGCCCAATACTCCTCGTAGCGAACTCCAAGAAGAAGTGGCTTATCTCTTCTTAGATTTCTTATCCATCCCTGAGTACGCTCGCGAAAACATGGAATACACTGGTTACACCTCCTTCATCGGCGGCGAAGATATTCGCGATCTCGTGAGAGACTGGTACGACGTCCGAACCGATGAAATATATTACCCAGTTGATGAAGATGAAGAAATCTACGCTTCAATTTATCGCCTCAACCCTCTCGATGGCTCTGATTATGAGGCTCTGTCTTATGAAGATTTCCTCTCCGACGAACACGACTCCGCTTTTGATGAACACCTTCTTGTCTACTTTGATGAAGATGAAGAGGGAGAAATCATCGACGACACCAATCCTTACTATGTCAAATTATTAGACGAGGATGGCGAAGAGACGGAAGTTAATAAGACTTACGGCGATTTGACAATTGTTGATGATCCGGACAGCGAATTGGAAGACGTTAATCTCAACTATTTCTTTAACAACGAATACGTCGATGACCTCGATAGCGACTTGCCTGAATATCACTTCTACTCAGATGAATATTTCTTCACCGTTGAAGATAATGAAGGCAATTTGTACTCAAACACCTCGGTTGGTCGTCAATTTTTCTGCCAATATCCTGACTTAGACGCCATCAATCGCTGTGCTGTCATGAAGGATTTTGGCCCGGAAGCGAACGCGGCCGTCCTTGCTATGTGGGAAAGATTTAAAACCACATCCTTACCCACTTGGGCACTCATCATTTTTGTCACTGAAATCGCGGTAACGGTTGGTCTCATAACTTATTTTGCGGTCAATAAAAAGCTGAAATACACTCTCCGCAAAAAAAGGAAACAAGACAACCTTAATAATTAATTATTCGTTCTTGATACATTAATTGTGGCGGTGTTATAATACATACCGCCGCTCATGGTTCCTTAGCCAAGTTGGTAAGGCAATTGACTGCAACTCAATGACCATCGGTTCAAATCCGGTAGGAACCTCCAAAAAGCGACTTATCGGGCAACTGATAAGTGCATTGCGCCCCTAGCTCAACTGGATAGAGTGTCAGACTACGAATCTGAAGGTTACGAGTTCGATTCTTGTGGGGCGCGCCATTTCGGGACGTAGCGTAGCTTGGTATCGCGTCTGCTTTGGGAGCAGAAGGTCGCAGGTTCAAATCCTGTCGTCCCGACCAGGTAAAAATCAAAAAGATTGGATGAATTTCCATTCTTTTTTTATCTTTGATAACTTGGAAAAAATCACTTGCCATAAAAAGTGTGCACTTTCCTTACACTTAACATTGATTAAACAAAATAAATAGTGTATTTTATTTTCGTTGCACTGATAGTGTAACAACACACTATTGGGGCTATAGCTCAGTTGGGAGAGCACCTGATTTGCATTCAGGGGGTCGAGGGTTCGAGTCCCTTTAGCTCCACCAACCAAAATGGCTGTGTAGCTCAGCTGGCTAGAGCAATCGGTTCATACCCGGTGGGTCGAGGGTTCAAATCCCCCCGCAGCTACCATTTGAATAATTAAGCCTTGAAGCATTTCTAGGCTTTTTATTTTCTTATTAATTTCTTGTTCGATTATTTCTAATCGGCTTCGTTTTTTATCAATAGTTTTACCACTTCTATACCTCTAATATGCGCGGTAGCGCCCGCGCGTGAGTATTTGATTTAATTTTTTAAGGCGGAGATGGTAAAATGCAAACGAGGTGATTTGATATGGAGAAACAGACAATGCCAGTTATCTTCGTCGGCCACGGTTCGCCGATGAACGCGATTGAAGATAACGAATTCACTCGCGCTTGGGAAAAACTCGGAAAGAGATTGCCGAGACCAAAAGCAATATTAGTGGTGTCCGCTCATTGGTTCGTATCCGAAACATGCACCAATGATAGGGAAAGTCCAAAAGTAATTAATGATATGTATGGATTTCCAAAAGAGCTATATGAAATCAATTATGCCGCCCCAGGGGCTCCTTGGGTGGCCGATTGCTTATTGAAACTTCTTGAAGGAAATATCAAAATCAATAATTTATGGGGTATTGACCATGGCACGTGGTCAGTCCTCGCCAAGATGTATCCTGATAAAGATATCCCAGTTATCCAATTATCAATTAATTACACTCTGTCTCCGATTGAACATTATCGTATAGGACAGTTACTTAAAGATTTAAGAGATCAAGGTGTCCTCATCATCGGTAGTGGTAATATTGTTCATAATCTCATGATGGTGGATTGGTACAACCAGAACAGCGGTTTCGTTTGGGCGGAATCTTTCGATGCCTTGGTGAAGAATTATATTATCGAAGGTGAAGATGAAAAACTCATCGATTATCCAAATCTTAGTCAAGACGCTCGATACGCGATCCCAACCCCTGATCACTATCTTCCCCTTCTCTATGTTTTAGGAGCTCGCGACAAAGATGATTTTATTGAAGTGTTCAATGAAAAGCGAGTGATGGGTTCTCTTTCGATGACAAGTTACATCTTCTGGCCGAAAAGTTATTTATATCAATGAAGCTCATAAAGGCCCTCCAGAGATAAATTGAACTAACGGGCGAGGAATTTACCGGATGTTTCCGAAAAACGCTTCCTTGCCCTTTTATTTGCCTTTTTGGGAATATCTGGTTTATTGTTGGGCTTGAGTAAATGTGGGCGATAACTAAATACCCTATTAATCAGAAATAGATCCCGCTATTTTGCTCATAATTTGATCAAAAAGCATTTTTTCAAATATTTAAGAAATTGGTTTCTTTTTTTTGTTATCTTTTTCAAATTTATTTTCTTCAGCTAAAATATAAAAAGCTTTGATATTCAAACAAGTAAATAAAATTAAACATTGTACAAAAATAGGGTTAAGAATATTTTAATAAAATGCAAAAAAATAAAAACAAAATAAGTAAGATATTATCAAAGTAAAGCAAACCTATTTGTCCAAGAGATTCTAAATAAGATAAAAATTATCGGTCATGAAAAAATAGGAAAAAAAATTAGTGAAAAAAAAGTCAAATTAGTCTCTTAACAACTTATTAAAATAAGAATAATATTTTTATGAAGCACAAGCGGTAAAGAGGCCGACTCACATCTATTCGATTGTTAAGAGAAGCGCCAGGCCTCCATACGATGTGCAATAAGTTAAAATCACATTTGTTTTTTGGAGGAAAGAATGATGAAAAACAACAAGAAAAGTACAAAAAAATTAGCCATCGCGCTATTAGCCTTGCTCGGTGTTGTCAGTACCGGAAGTACCTATGCGTATTGGCAAGGCGCTGTTCTCGGTAGTAGCACAAACGCAACCGGAAACATCCTCATTGGTGAAGCTGGTGAAATCACTACTTCTGTCACCGTCAATGACGTTAACGCTGACAAAGTTCTCGTTCCTAGTGGACGCGTCGAAGATGCCGTTACACAAGCTGATCAAGTTGACTTAGATTTCTCAATCACCTGGTCTAACACCAATTCTACCCTCAGCGATGCTATTGGTGCGGGTACATTATCAGTTGAATTATTGTCAGCTGAAATCGTTGATGCTGAATCACATAGCGATTTAGTCCTTGTCACTACTCCCGCAGACGTTTCTATCAATTTGAACGAAACCGTTTCAAGAACTGTTACTGTTGTATTGGATGAACCAGCCGATGCCGCGGCTTACGAAGCAATTATCAACAGAGACATCGTTGTCACATTGAAGTTCAGTGTTGCTGTTGCTTAACTTTTAGTTTAAACGACAAAACTTTTGAGACGGGAACCCAACAGTTTCCGTCTTTATCTTTTGAAGGGAGGTTAATAATATGCGCAAAAATCACAAAATGTCTATCATTTCGTTAGTTTCTCTTGGACTATTAACCTCTTTTTCTTCTACTTTAGCCTTCTGGCAAGGATCTGTTTCTTTCGATGATAAGACTCAAGGAGTTATTATTGGCATAGGAAACTGGGACCAAGGCGGATCAAGCGGACCTGCTGAGAATGTCCCTGAGTACAATGAGGACTTTAATGGCGATGGAGATGATTATGTCTATCATGATGGCGATTACTATGTTATTCGTTATGATACTGGCGCCAGCCCGGAAGATAATCAACCATACGGTCCATATAATTTAATTTCCTACAATTGGATTCCTTCTAACACTTACAAAGCCGACAATGTTGTTTATTACGAAGGAAGTTTCTACCGTGCCTTAAACGGTGGTGGTAATGTCACTGATGTCTGTCCTGATCAATCTCAACCGATTGGCTGGTACAATATGAACGATATCCACTTCACCACCTCTCAAGCCTTCTATCAAGGCGATTTCGCTATTTTTAATAGCGAACTATACTACACAATTTCCGACAATGTCTGGAACAACGTCCAATACCCACCTAGTGGTGCTGGCAATCGTTACTGGAGAAAAGTGGGATCTTTTGAATTTAGCACCAGTATCGTATATCAATATAACGACGTCGTTCTCTATAACGGAATCTACTATCGTAACAACAGCCATGCCGTGACGACCTGGAATGCTCCGAGCGGAACACCATGGGACAACTGGCAACCCGCTAATTTTGCCACCTATGTGCCAGGAACCACATATAGTGAAGGAAACATCGTTCTCTATAACGGACACCCCTATAAAGTTTACGATTCCTCTTTGACCGCCACTTATGCTCCAGAAACATATCCTGGAGTCTACAAGAGACTCGATACAGCCGAGTATCTCCCAAATAATGCTTATGATGTCGGCGATGTCGTCTTTTATAACGGTCAATATTATCGCGTTGTTAACAAGCAAAGAGCGGAAAATTATGCTCCGGGACTAGTTAAGGACTCTTGGAACTTACTCAATTCAGCTCAATATAATCCTTTAAATACATATTTTGCAGGAGACTATGTCATGTATAACGGTAAGGCTTATTACGTTTACAACGAAGTAAATGCCAATCTATATGCTCCAGCTACTCACGCAAATGCTTGGAATATTCACGGAACTCTTGAATACGATCCTTACACCGTGTATTCAACTACCTACTATGTCGGAGATAAATTGACTCAAACCATCGTAATTTATCACAATATTGCTTATATTGCTTCGCAAGAGTCAGTCAATCAACTTCCTCCAAGTAGACCCGCTACATCTAATGCCTACTGGGCTGAATACGTAGCAGGATAGAAAACAGGTAATTCTATAAAAAGCCAAATTGCATCGAAAAAAGAAATCGTGCTTGATGTATTGGCGAAAGTAGGCATGTCACTTGCCATCGTCGCCGTTTTGTTCTTTTTGATTACCTTTTTGTATATTCCGAGCCTCTCATATAGCATTTTTCAGAATCACGCTTCCTTCAGCGGGCTATCCGGATATGACGGAACCTTGGCTAAGACTGATTTATTAATCACTCAATACGAAGATTTCACTGACTTAAAAGGCAAAGTCATCGTTTTTCATTTAAAAGGTTATGGAGGCGCGGATGGTATTAAAGCCTATCGTGCCTTGACTTATATCCCAGAAGAGGAGGCCACTCCCGATCCTGTGACTGGTGTCGCGGAAGATTATTACATCGTTGCTTCAACTGGAACAGCCTATTCTTTCCCTTGGAAAGTCACTGAGTCTATGTATAAAGGTGCTGTCTCAGTTCGCATTCCCGGAATCGGTGCTGTGACCGGTTTCCTATCCAGCCAACAAAGCATTATCTTCTACGTTGGAGCGGTCATTTCTCTGGGCGGCATTTATGCGATATCAACTTTTGGCAAAGATAAACACCGTCATTTAAGAAAGGCTGCTTCACGGAATCAACAATCACGTAAGTAAATATGGAAGACTGTGAAGAATTAATAGAATTAATTAGAGAAAAACCCAAAAAAGGGAAGGGAAGTCTCGTCAAAAAAATCTTCCATTACCTAGTTTGGTTTTTCATCCTATACGGCGGAGGATACCTTATATTTGATGCTTTTCTTCCAAGTAGCACCGCGAATGTTTTTGGTTACAAAGGTTATATTGTCCAAAGTGATAGTATGGAGGGAAAATTTAACAAATTTGATCTCGTTTTTGTGACACCTCCAAACTTTGAAAAAGTCAAAGTCGGTGACATTGTCACTTATCAGACCTACGTCAAGACCGTCGTTGAAAAGGGAACGGGATTTGAAATCATTCTCGCTCCGATCACCAACACTCACTATCTAGCTGAAATTGAGCAAGATGAACAAGGTTTTTATTATCGGACTATGCCTTATAATAACTTCCATCTTCCAATCGAGGAGTGGAACGACAATCTATTCGATAAATATTACGATAAACTTGGGGCGGAGACAAAACTTCGTAAAAAAGATATTCTCGGAGAAGCCTTATTCAGTATTCCTTATATTGGAGTAATCGGAAATTTCTTTGATGGATTAATGGCCGACCGAGTGTTTATCATTTTGTTGATTACTGACGCGATCATCTTTTATTCGCTTCTCAATCTAGTAATTACAAATCTCAACAGCGCATCCTTTGATGATGTCATCGTTATTAAGGGTGAATACAAAGAAGAAAGTTCTTAGAAATAAGCTCTTGAATGAGTGTTTTTTCTTTATGAAACCAATAAACACCGATAATAGTGGTGATTTTTAATAAATGGATTTATTATAGTTCCATGGAAAACGAAAAACTAACGCGCAAAAAAGTAAGTGATTTTTTGCTTAAAAGTCTCAACGGAATGGCCTATGGCTTTTTTGCAACACTTATCATCGGCACAATCTTTGGAACAATTGGCACCCTCTTTAAATACGGTCAAGGCAATCCTTTCTGTGACTTTATGGTCAACATCCTAGGAACAGGAGACAAAGGTCTTTCCAATGTCCTTCAAATTGTCACTGGTTTCGGCATCGGTGTCGGAGTTGGCCTCGCTTTAAAATTTGAGTCTTTAAAAGTTATCACTCTCGGGTTTATCGGTCAACTAGCGGCATATTTTTCATTAAAAACTGATTTCGTCACTCTTGCCAACCATCCAGTTTCTGATGGACTGAAAATCGGTGACCCATTAACTATTTTAATTGTTGTCATTTCGGCAGCATTGCTTATGCAGTTGATTCTTAAAAAGAAAACACCTGTCGATATTATTCTTATTCCTCTATTTGGTGGAGTAATTGGGCTTCTCCTCTCTCTTGGGGTTCGTTACCCAGCTATTTATGTCACCTATGCTGTCCAATGGTTAATTAACGCTTCAACAAACTCGGTTCCATTTGTTATGGGAATCGTCGTATCAGTTCTCATGGGCATGGCCTTAACTGCTCCAATTAGTAGTGCCGCCATTGCGGCGATGATTTTTATTTACCCCTCTAACGATATTACCTTAGCGATGGCTTTAACTGATCCAAATTATTCTGGACTTCTCCTCGCTAGTGGTGCGGCTATTGTTGGATGTTCAACTCAAATGATTGGATTTATGATTCAATCTCGCAAAGATAATAACATCGGTGCGATGATATCAATCGGTATTGGAACGAGCATGTTACAATTCAAAAATATCGTTAAAAAGCCGATTATTTGGCTTCCAACCATCATTGCCTCAGCCATCTTGGGTCCGGTTTCAACGATGTGGCTTAAACTAATATGCATTGGTCCAAGTGCAGGTATGGGTACTGCTGGATTGGTCGGACAAATCGGAACAATAGGGTCGATGGGTGTCGGCAGCTGGCAAGCCTGGGTTGGAATATTCGGGCTCCAAATTGTTGCTCCAGCTCTACTGGTCTTCGGCATAGATTTACTATTCCGCAAATTGAAGTGGATAAAAGAAGGCGACTTAAAACTTTAATAATTAACGCTCACCAAATTGGTGAGTTTTTTGTTAAACTTGGACTAGGTATTAACTATGATTTACGAACAAACTAAAGACCTTTTATCGAAGATTAAAAAGCTGAGAACAGCGGATGTTGATAAAATCGCTTATCAATATCTAGAAGACGAAGTCGATGTGTCTGCTTTATATCCACACATCAAAGAGAGCGGAGCAATTCATCGTATCTACTTCGTCGTTTCATTACAATCAATTAAGACACTTGAATACCAACTCCAATTCATCGAAGACCATTTTTCCGATCTTAATGACTGGTGGCACGTTGATCTTTTTCCCCAGTTACTCCGAAAAGGACCAAAATTTGACTTTGTCTATCAAAAAGCGAAAAAATACTGCAAATCTCCGCTCCTTTTTGCTCGAAGATGGGGGTATGTCATCTTTTTGACGGGGTGGCAAAAAGACCCTTCAAACACCAAGAAAATCCTTTCTTTGTTTCATGATGACGATGAGTATTACGTGCAGATGGGAGAAGCCTGGCTCTTAGCGGATCTCACTATTTATAACCCGGAAGAATGCCTTGAATATATCGCTTCTAAACTCTTGAAATACAACATCATTGGTAAAGCAATCCAAAAAATCTGTGATTCATTCCGCATACCCGATGATGTAAAAAACAAAGTCAAAGAGTTAAGAAAACTCTATAAGTAATTAGAAAAATTTACTCAATACCCAATCTTGCATTCTTGCTGGAAGGATGTTGAGCATTTTCATTTTCAAAGAATTGCCGACATTATAAGCAGAGCGTGGATGGGTCTTGTAGATAGCCTTGCGGAATGTCTTAACGATTTTTTGTGCGTCTTTCGCTCTTTTTAATTCCCCAAACATCAACTTCTGCAAATTAATCAGCCTTTTCTTAAATAGTTGGCTGAATTCGACTTGTTGCTCAAACTGAGAAACAATGCGGGATTGCATCGAGGTCTTAAACGCTCCAGGACGAATCTTAACAACCTTAATGCCAAACTCGTTCAATTCTCTTCTCAAGGAGTCATTATAAATCTCAATAGCGTGCTTGCTCATCGTATAAAAGGAGTGGAAAGGCAATCCGAGCAAGCGCCCATACTCACTGCTGACATGGATAATTCTCCCTTTGAAGTTCTTGATTAAAGGAAAGAATGTGTGATTGATTTGATAGATGCTGAATAAATTGATAGCAAAGACTTTCTTTAATGTCTCTAATGTGACTTCGATTAAACTACCGAGTTCAACGATTCCAGCGAAGTGAATAATTAAGTCCAGTCTATTAGTATTATTCTTCACTTCCTGATGGATAACTTCGATAACTTCAGTCTTTGTGATATCGCCGATAATGAAAGAAACATTTGGATTGTCTTTATGCATTTCTTTGACTCCCGAATCGATATCAATGAGAAAACAAAAATAGTCTTCTTTGATTGAATTTACAACAGCGCGAGCGAGGAGAGATTTAGCTCCAGTAATCAAAGCGTATTTCATAAGAAAATTTTAACATTTTTCTTTTTCAAAGAGCAAAAAAAGAAATAATGAATTTAATAGGCTTTTTAATTTTTTCGCGATGCCCATGATAAAATATTTCTAAGGAGAGTTTAATTATGATCCAGCCAATTAGTTTTGTATTCTTTGCTTTATTTGTTGTCGCTTCCTTTATTCAACTCGTGGCGGCTTTTCTGGAAAAGGAATTTCTGAGAAAAATCAGCAAACCCTTTTGTGTTTTATTTTTAGCCATCGCCGTAGCGGTCACCATTCCAAATCATCCACTTGTCTGCATCGGCGCTTTTCTCGGAGTTTTGGGGGATATTGCTCTGATTTCTAAATCGCGTAGAATCTTTTGTCTTGGAACAGCGCTATTTCTGGCTGGTCACATCTGTTATCTATGTGAAATGATTTTCGTCATGATGGGTGTCAACCCTCTCCCGTGGTGGTTCTACGTCGTGGTTGCTTTTGGGATTCTCCTTTTCACTCTCGCTGGATATCCATTTTCAAAAAAAATCACTCAAAACCGTTATCTAGCTCTACTCGGCAATACCTACCTCGCTATTCTCTTACTAGTTTCAATTGTCTCGATTATCGCCTCCAGCAGAGGATATCTCGACTTCATGATTCTCGGAGTCATCGGAGGGATTTCTTTTCTGGCCTCAGATTTGATTTTAACTAAATCCTTCTTTATTAAAGACTTTAAAAGACGCGATTATTACATTATGCTCTTTTATCTTCTTGGCCAAGGCCTTATTCTTATAGGCATAACCCTAACATACGTTTTGGTTTAATAATTGCTGATTATCTGCTAGAAATGAGGAACAAACTATGAAACGATTCCATCTTACTGACACTTATGTTTTGATCAACTTCGATGCATCTAACTGCGACTCGGAAGTGAGTATTTTACAGTCGCATAGTTTTCTTGATGTCCTCGCTCAATTTATTTATAAATTAAGAATCGAAAACAACATTCTAATCGAACCCTTTAAAGGCATCAGTGTTCATCTATTTCACGATGCTTTTAAGCTCCTTTATGTGTATACCTACGAAGATGTCACCAAAAAGAATCCGGCGTTAACCGGATTGTTGTTCCACCGAAATGAATTATATCATTTGACTGAAGCTTTCTACGATTACTGGCGAGATATGCAACGGTTTGGTCTAGTGTCTTCTTCTCAACTTTACCGTCAGAGCACGAAGGCACCTGATTTGATCGTCACCATCGATCGTTTTAATAGCTTAGTTCTCTCCCTTTATCGGAGCATTTCGACAAATATTAAGGGGGAGAACTATAATGTCTATCGCCAACTCCCCGCGGGAGTGAATGCGAATCTTCTCTATGTTTATCACAGCTTTCCTTATACGGAAGAATATAGCAAACTGCAAGGCATTCCTCTCGTCAGTAAAATCGCGATCCGCCCGCCTTTCATCGCTCACACAAAAAGTAACACTAGAACCAATTTGTTCTCGGAGATTAAAGAGAACCCAATCAATAAACTCACCATCGACAAGATGCACTTTTTTGCCTTCCCGGTGAAGGTTGGACCTTTGCTCGCAGTTGTCTACGTCCATCGCGACTTCCTTCATGAAGCGATTGGTCTCGCCAATCTCTTCGAGTTAGCAAGTTTTGATGAAATCAAGAAACAGACACCCAAATTAGTTTTTATGTATGGTATTAAAGAAAAAGACTACGACTGCACTTATCACTTTGATAAAACGAATAATATGTACCTCGGCTTTGTCAGCCATCTGGAGAAGAACGATTACTTTGGTTACTTAAAGAAAATGCTCCTCACTTTGCATAATCTCTACATGATCAATCAGAAACAGCTTCCGATTCATGGAGCGATGGTGTCGATTCTTCTTAATAATGGTCAAGAGAAAAACGTTATCGTGATTGGCGATAGTGGAGCCGGTAAATCAGAAACCCTTGAAGCCCTGCGGATGATTGGCAGCAAATACATTCGGGATATGCATATCGTGTTTGACGATATGGGGGTATTAATAAAAAGAGATAACCGCATCTATGCAAACGGCACAGAAATCGGTGCTTTTGTTCGCCTCGACGATCTTGAAGCTGGTTACGCTTACCGTAAAATCGATCGGGCCATCTTTTTTAATCCCGACCAAACTAACGCGCGAGTTGTCTTACCAGTCACCACCCATAAGTTCATCGTTGAGAATCACAAGATTGATATGATCTTATACGCGAATAATTACAAGGAAACAGACGAAGGCCTGCGCATATACGATAATCTCGAAGAAGCTATTTCGATCTTCCGAGAAGGAAAGCGAAAAGCCAAGGGAACCACTAATGAAATTGGTCTTGTTCAATCTTACTTTGCCAATCCGTTTGGACCAGCCCAGAAGAAAGTACAAGCCGAAACTTTATTGAACAGTTATTTCCGCGATCTCGCTAATAGTGGTGTTATCATCGGTGAACTTTATACCCGCCTTGCCGTTCCTGGTTATGAAACCAAGGGTCCTCAAAAAGCCGCGAAAGCGCTCCTTAAGAAATTGATTGGAGATAAACCTTCTTCCTTTTAAAAAGGAATTAAATGATGAAAAAATAATAGGTAACAAAAAAAGTTTGTGTTATATTATTACTCGCCATGCTTGTGGCATCGTGGACCATTAGCTCAACGGTCAGAGCACTCGGCCCATAACCGATTGGTTCCAGGTTCGAATCCTGGATGGTCCACCAACAAAATGGAGAATTACCCAAGTGGTTGAAGGGGTCGGTCTTGAAAACCGATAGGGGGTGCAAGCCCCGCTAGGGTTCAAATCCCTAATTCTCCGCCATCGACAATGAATATGCTCCCTAAATTTGGACCAAAAATTGGTACAATACGAAGGGAGCATTTTTTATTTATTTCGCGAATAAAATCTTGGTTTTTTGTCAAAATTTGTTATTTTGTTAACCTTTTTTTGTCAATTACTTGATATTTTAATTCGGTAATATTGACACTAAAATATTTAATTACGGAAAAAAATCAAATTAACATAATAATATTTATATTATTATAAAACATCTTTTAAAAAAAATTCGAATAAACCCTTTACACGTAGGAATATAAAACTTACAATTATCCCAAATTCATATTTGGCGTCTCGCATGTGTGCGGTCGCCCTTAAAAAAGAAAGGAGAAAAAGATATGAAAAAAACAAAACTAGTTGTTTCACTTTTATCGGCTTCTCTCCTCTTTGCCGGATTAACAGCTTGTGGCGGAAGCAAAGGACCAACTGAAATTGTTCAGTTCTCCTTCAGCGTCGCCCTCGATACAGGCTATACATCCCTCAAAGTAGACGACACCGCTCAATTAGTCATTACTGAGAACGTGTTTAGAGAATCAATCGAGAAGTCTGCAACTAAGAAATCAGCTCCAGGCGTTCGCGAAGCTGGTGAAGCCGACGACCCCGTCGCACGCTCATACATCTATCAAACAAGCGACGAAGATGTCCTCACGGTTGACGCGAATGGTCTTGTCACCGCTGTTTCTAGTGGTGAAGCTTTCATCACGGTCATCGAATCTACAGAAGAAGTTACTCGTAGACTGAGAATTGATGTATATGCCGAAGATCCGTTTGAAGGCATCGCTTCATACTCGGATTCAGTTGAACAAAAAGCTGAAATTCTTGGCAAACTTGAAAAATACGCCATGGATGAAGGCTTAACTGGAATCTCCCTTTATGAAAATGGTGGATACGTTATGTATAACCCCCGTGTTCAAAAAGGTGTCGAGAACTACATTACCGGTTACGGATTTGGTATCTTAGCAGAAGGTAACATTACCTCTGATTTATCAAGCGAAACCAAAGCCGAATGGAAGAAATACTATCATTCCGCCTCTTCCAGCGATCCAAGAAACATCAACATGCTTGATGCTGATGGATCTCAAGTTTCCGATTTAGGAAGCTACATCTCCTCCTCATATTGGTCAACCAAGATGAATGCTCAAAAGAATGGTTACGACTGGTATCCATCCTTAGCGAAGGAAAATCGTCCAATCGCCGGAAGCTACGATAAGGAAAGTGGAGTATTTACTGAAAGAGAAGACCAAATCAGCAAGTCTTCTTGGTACAAATTCCACGTCAGAACTGGAGAAGACGGTGTTAAATTCCGTACTCTCTCAGATAAATCCCCATATAAGGATTTCAATAACAGAGATGTTACCATCGACGACTATGTCGATGCTTTCAAAGTCTTATTGACCCAAAGCTTTGGCTTATATCGTGGTGGCGAACTCTCAGAAGATGAGTCTTATGGTATCGTTGGAGCGGACGCTTACTATGCCGGCACTAAAGAAGCCGCTGATATCGATGATGAACTATTCGATTCAACCGTCGGCATTTACACCGGCGAAGATGAAGGCGGAGAATTCTTGGTCTTCAATATGGTCAATCCTGTTACTCCGTTCTACGCCATGTATGGCTTGTCATCCAACCTCTATCAACCATTAGCAAGAGACTTCCTCGCCGCTATGGGTGGTGATGGTGGTGTCAAAGCCGGCCTTGAAAAATACGGAACTTTTATTTCTGGTACCAGCGGCAACCTCGCTACTCCAGTTGACACAATCCTCTCTCTCGGTGCCTATGTCTTAGAGTACTGGGAAGAAGATAAGACCATCGCTTTCATGAAAAACGATAACTGGTTCGAGAACTCACTCCCAGGAATGAGCAACCAATATCGAATTCCTGGTGTTAAGATTGCTGTTTACCCAGGTGCTCAAACCGATAATACTTTAATCATCAAGGAATTCCTTGATGGAAAACTCGATGCGGCTGGACTTCCAACCATTGACTACATTAAACAATATCGTAATGACCCACGTACAACGACAACCACTGGCGATACTGTTTTCAAACTAAACATCAACGCTTGTACACCAGAACGTTGGGAAGAATTATTCGGTGAAAACGGAGTTATCGACCAAACCGACAAAGCAAATTACTGGGATGTCAAACCTTGGATGAGCAACAAGAACTTCTTAAGAGGTATTAACTTCTCTATTAATAGAGAACAATATGCCGCTAACAGAGGTGTTATTGCTTCCAACCAATACTTCTCATCTAACTACATGATCGATCCAGAAGGCGGTCTTTCATGGAACGCTTCTGACGAGCATGAGGCTGCTATGGCAGACTACTATCCAGACACCTTTGGTTACAACCTCACCGCCGCCAAGATCTACTTCCACCAAGCTGTTGCTGAATTAGTCGAAGCTGGCGACCTCGAACTTGGAACCAAGACCAACCCAACCGAAATCGAAATCGTCATCGAATGGATGAATCCATCCGATAGCGTTGACTTCGGTGAAGAAATCGCTGAATACATCGAATCAGCTTTCAACTCCAGCTACGTTAGTGATGGCAAGGTCAAACTTACTGTCGTTAACCATGATGGTACTTCCAACTATTTAGATGTTTACTACAAACACCTAATGGTCGGTCAATTCGACTTAGGATTCGGTTCTGTTTCTGGAAACTCACTTGATCCATTAAACTTCATGGAAGTGTTAAAATCTGACAACTCTTCTGGCTTCACCCTTAACTGGGGACCAGATACCTCTGTTCTCAGCCCGAACTTAATCTATAACGATAGACCATGGTCCTATGATGCCTTATGGGCTGCTGGCGATAGCTTCGCAATCGTTTCTGGCGGCGAAGCCGTACCCGTCATTAGTTACCTTGATGCTAACTTTGAGATTTTATCTGATGGCAGACTACAAGTTACTGTTGTCACCAAAGAATTCGACACTGCTGACATTCAATCAATGTTACTAGCCATCTGTATCTTCGCGACTAACGATCAAGAATACAGTGATTATGTCGAAATCTACGCCTACAGCGATGGCACTACCGACACCGATGAAGAAGGTTTAGAATCATCCTGGGATCGCGTTGTTGGAGAAGATGGTTTAGTGACCTACACAATCGTGTTTGATACATTTGCTACCTCCTACATGATGTCAAATTATCCTTCCCCAGCGATTGCTGGTTTCGATTCCTATATCTATGCCAGTATTCCATTGCTCGGAATTGAAAAAGATGGCGTCATTGATACCACATTCCTCTATTTTGACGAATGGCCAGAGCCAGCGGAAGAACCAACCCCAGCCCCAGCCCCAGCCATCCTTCATTAATCACACTTAGGTGATTAAAAGACTAAGATTTAAAAGTCTTAGTCTTTTTTATTATTTCGATTCAAAGTATTGTAATACGTTATACACTAGTGTATAATCTAAAAACTAACGGAAACGTTAAAGAATGAAAATCAAAAAATAAGGAGGAAAACATGAGAAAATACGTTCTACAAAGACTATTGCTAGCGTTTATAACCGCGTTTATCATTTTGTCTTTGACTTACATTCTCGTTGCGGCCTTGCCGATTATTGGTACTTTTGGAAAAGCCTCGTCCATGTTCGCTTACTACCAGGACCAAGTTCGGTTAGGTTACGCTCTCGATTTTCCGGTCGAGCAGACCGGATATGGCACACGGTTGTGGTACTACGTCGATTCCACTGGAATAGCTCACTATTGGTATAAGAGACCAATTCTCGAGTTATATTTCAACTGGTTAAAAAATATTATTACTAAATGGGATTGGGGTCGCTCAACTCAGATTAAGCTAAATGCCTCAGCCATTAGCATTATCATGCAAAGATTGCCCGTCTCAATGTACTTAAATATCATCTCCGTTATCTTCTCGGTTCCTCTTGGCATCTTGCTTGGTATCTGGGCCGGTCTTAAGAAAAACACTTGGATCGACCACACCATCTCGACCCTTGTTATGATTTTCATCTCTATTCCTTCCTTCGTTGTTATTACGTTCATGATATGGATATTCGGTTATCAGCTCGGGTGGCTGCCTACACAGTGGCCGAGCACGATTATGCCCGTCAACACGAAAGTGCTCGGATATATCATACCGGTGTTTGCTCTCTCGTTTGGATCCATATGCGGTTACACGCGATTCGTGCGTGCCGAGTTGTGTGAGGTCATGTCCTCTGAATACTTACTACTAGCGCGTACGAAAGGTTTAACCAAGAACCAAGCAATTGTTCGTCACGCTCTCCGCAATGCTTTCGTACCCATCCTTCCGTCCATTTTAGCTGAATTCATCGGTATTCTCGGTGGTTCCATGATTTTGGAATCCATTTATGGAATTCCCGGTATCGGCTTCTTATATATCAGCGCATTAAATACAAAAGATTATAGCGTCTTGATGGTCGATATGGCGGTCTTCACATTAATTAGCTTAGTTGCTGGAATTGTGCTCGACTTGTCATATGGCTTTATCGATCCGCGTATTAGAATGGGGGCAAAGAAATAATGAAAAAGAATAAAGATTTTCAATTCGAAAAACAAGTAACTCCCAAAAATCCCAATAATGAAAACACCTTAGTGGTCACGGATGATGATTTCAAACTAGTCGATAACAGTGACTACAGCCACGATCAGAAGTTTGAAACGAAACCAACTACATTCTTAAAAGACTCCCTTAAAAGATTCTCCAAGAACAAGTCCTCTGTCGTCGCAACCTATATTTTAGGCATCCTTTTACTCGGCAGTGTTCTCATTCCGGTCCTTGACACATCTGTTGTTGACAAACCGAATCCATATCAAACCTATCTCGAACCCAAATTGTTCGATTCTGGTACTGGTTTCTGGGACGGCACTCGCCGTTTTACCAACATTCCTTACGATCCAGTGACCGGAAAACCTGATCCGCTCGATTTTAACCCAAACGCGATTGATGATGATGATTTCCAACAAGTCGGTCAACAATTCACCAACTCCTACAGCAAATATGGTCAAGGTGGATATGTTAAGCTTGGAAGAAAAGCCGACGAACTGGATAAAGACTCAACCTATCTCGAGAACATTGGTTTTACCCTGAGCACACTCGTCGGTAATACTGTGGTCATCACCTTCGCTGAAGAAGAGATTGAATTAACTCAACTCGCTCCCTATCGTATTGAATTGCTCTACAATGAAGGTGTGACCGAATATTCGGTCCTATTAAAAGACTATTCTCAGGATTTTGATACCTTCACTTTCGATCTGACCACGATTTTAACCACCCATGATCCACTTAAGGACTCTTACGATAATGCTCGTTTTTGCGTTATTGTCGATAATAGCGATAAATCGCTTGATAGCTATGTTCTTATTCAATCGATCGTTTTTGAAACCGATTCAGCCAATAGCAACTACAAAGAAATGTTTGAAGCTCCGACTTTCACTGACGCTAACGAGATGGTGGGACGCGCTTATAAAGTCGGTAACTATGTCCAGCCTAATTATTGGAACAGCGATGGTGACAAGCATCTCTACAAAGCGGTTATCAATTCCTGCTCTTTCACTTACGATACCTACGAAGGTGCCTTCGGCATTAGAGAGATGATTATTGATGAAATGACGATGAATACGTATATTCAAAATGGATGGTTAAAGTACAAGTACTCTATCGGTCCTTCATCGTTTGAAATCTTAGATTCCGATCGATGCCCAATCGTTGACGTTATCTCTCAATCTGAAACCGGTCAGTCAACCGTCCTTCGTAATATGGTTTGCAAAGTTATCTATTATCGTTATCTCGGCATGTCGAGCATGCCTCGCTATCTCATGGGTACCGATAAATCCGGACGCGATATGCTTAAATATGTTTTTGAAGGTTTGAGAACCTCCTTGCTATTAGGTATTGTCACCTCCGCCATCTGTTTTATCTTCGGCTTATGCTGGGGCGCAATCAGCGGCTACTTTGGTGGAAACATTGACTTAGCGATGGAAAGATTCACTGACATTCTCGGCGGATTACCTTGGATTGTTATTATGACCTTATCAATTATTCACTTAGGACAGAACTTCCTCGTCTTTGCGATGGCGCTCTGTTTGACGGGGTGGATAGGGACGAGCGCGACCACGCGAACGCAATTTTATCGATTTAAAGGGCGAGAATATGTTCTCGCTTCGCGAACCTTAGGTGCGAGCGATTTGCGCTTAATTTTTAAGCACATCCTGCCGAATGCGATGGGCACGATTATCACCGGAGCGGTCTTGATGATTCCGGGAGTTATCTTCTCGGAAGCGACCATCTCTTACTTAGGTCTTGGTCTCAAAGGCATGAGCTCTCTCGGTGTTATTCTCTCGAGTAACCAAGGCGAATTATTGGCACATCCATTTCTATTGATTTTCCCAAGTGTTATTATCGCCTTGCTCGAAATATCATTTAACTTATTTGGTAATGGTCTCCGCGATGCCATTAACCCAACATTGAAGGGGGAGGGCGAATAATATGTCAGTACAAGATAAAGAAATCGTATTATCGGTTAAAGACTTAGTCATCCACTTCTCCACCGACCACGGCTATGTTCAAGCTGTCCGCGGAATTTCCTTTGATTTATACAAGGGCGAGACTCTCTGTATTGTTGGAGAATCAGGTAGTGGTAAGTCCGTCACCTCAAAATCAATCATGGGCATCTTATCAGCTAACGGGCGCATTAAGAATGGCTCTATCATGTATCAAGGTGAAGATCTAACTAAAGTTAGTGAGGACGAATTCCACCGTATCAGAGGTAAGAAAATCGGTATGATTTTCCAAGATCCTCTCTCCTCGCTGAACCCGATTGTTCGCATTGGACACCAAATTACCGAATCTATGCTCATCAATAGCAATCGCTTGAAGATGATGTATGAAGAAAAAGTCAGCGACGAACTCGTCGCTTATAAGAATGCCTTGACCGAGCGCAATGCAGGCATCGCTAGTGCGAAAGATAAAATTCACTTCCTTAAAATTGATAAGGAAAAGGTGAAAGACAGTTATGTTCTGCATCATCAGAACATCTCCGCTCAAATGTATCGCAAGAGCCAAGAAACCAAGAACCTTCTCACTGAATTAGCTGGTGATTATAACCGCGATGTTGAACCTCTTGAGGCTAAATTACACGTGCTAAAGTCCAAAATTAAGGGTCAACAAAATCCTCCGACCGCAGATTTAAAAGCGATTGAAGAACTCAAAGGCCAATTAGCGGAACTCAAAGCGAAATTTAAAGCCGCTATTGCTCGCATTAAGGAAAAAGGCCGCAAAGAACAAGCTGCTCTCCGCATCGAACGAATCAAAGAGAGACGTGATAATCGCTTGGCTTGTAAGAAAATCGACAAAGAATATAACGAACGCATCAAACAAGCTCGCATCGATTACGCGAAGGCGAAAAAAGAGTTCCATGAAAAGTTCGATGATTTGATTGTTGAAAAACGCAGTATCTTTAATGAGAAATCAAAGGTTGCTAAAGCGGAAGTCAAAGCATATGCTGCCGAGCTTGAAGCTGAGTTTTTTGCGAACAAAAAAGAATTAAGAGCCAAGTTAAAGGATGCTCGCACTGAGCACGCCAAATCTACAATTAAAGCGGAACTCATCGCTTTGAAAGATAAATATATCTCTTCTCTTAGAATCACTAAGAAAGAAGCGAAAGAAAAGGCACTCAAAATCATGGCGGAAGTCGGTATTCCTCAACCTGAGAAACGCTTCAAACAATTCCCGTTTGAATTCTCCGGTGGTATGCGTCAAAGAATTGTTATCGCCATCGCTTTAACCGCGAATCCCGATATCTTGATCTGTGACGAGCCAACTACGGCTCTCGACGTCACCATCCAAGCCCAAATTCTCGAACTCATTAATCGTTTAAAACGCGAGAGAAATCTCTCCGTTATCTTCATTACTCATGACCTCGGCGTCGTCGCTAACATGGCGGATCGCGTCGCAGTTATGTATGCTGGCAAAATTGTCGAATACGGCAAAGCCGAAGAAATATTCTACGATCCTCGCCATCCCTACACCTGGGCTTTGCTCTCCTCCATCCCTGATGTCGACAGCAAAGAGAGACTGGAAGCGATTCCAGGGACACCTCCCAACATGATTTATCCACCAGAAGGCGATGCTTTCGCGGTGAGAAGTAAATATGCGATGGCTGTCGACTTTAAAAAGGAGCCACCTTATTTTAAAGTCACGGATACTCACTATGCGGCGACTTGGTTATTAGATCCACGCGCTCCGAAAGTGAAAATGCCAGTCATCGTTTCCACCCGCATTCAAAATTCTTTGAAAGCTTACGCTGATCGCAAGAAGGAGGGAAAATAAGTATGGCAAAAGTTTCATACCGCCCCGAATTAGTTGAGAACAACATCGTTCTTTCGGTGCGCCACCTCAAACAATTCTTCAAGATTGGCCGCGGCCGCAATGCGTTCAAAACCAAAGCGGTTCACAATATCTCTTTTGACATCAAAAAAGGCGAGTGCTTCGGCCTCGTCGGAGAATCTGGCTGTGGTAAAACAACAACCGGTCGTTCGTTAATTCGCCTCTATAATATCACCTCTGGTTCGGTCTACTTCAAAGGCTACCGTATCTCAGCGGGTAAGAGATGGAATCTCAAAGAGATTAAATTTTCCCACATTAAGACGCGCAAAGCTATTGCTGTTTTAAAAAGCGAGATGCAGGACAAGATTGAAGAAATCTACGATATCACTGGCTTAGGTAGCGAAATCAAACTCCTCGCCTTTGAAATCGGGGAGAAAAAAGCTCTCATCCATCAGACCAAAGTAAAACACAAGAGTGCGATTAAACGCATCGTTTCAACTGTCGATGATGAGAGTGAGGAAACTCAACTTTTAGAAAAAGAGAACCTCGAGTTCGCTGCTTCAATCGCCAATCTCGAAAAAGAACTAGAAGAGTTGAAAGTTAAAAAACTTTATCTCAATGCTGAGAGAAAAAAGAAAGAACGCGGCATCGCTATTAGAACTCCTGAACGCGAATCTAAAGTCGCTGAAATTCGCGCCCTCTATGGTGATAAGATTGCCGAGATCCGCGATAATCTTGATAAGATTGTCAAAGAACAGCGTAAAGCAATTAAACAAATCAATTACGATAACAAGCATGTCGATAAACATCTGATGAGTAAGATGCAGATGATCTTCCAAGACCCAGTTGATTCCCTTGATCCTCGTATGACGGTCGAAGACATCATTCAAGAGGGTCTCCAAATTCAAGGTCACCATAACAAGTTCGCTAACTCCAAGAAAGTGGCGGAAGTGCTCGAGAAAGTCGGATTGCTCTCCGAATATGCTTCCCGTTACCCCCACGAATTCTCCGGTGGTCAACGTCAGAGAATCGGAATTGCTCGCGCGTTAATTATGAATCCGGAATTCCTCATCTGTGATGAGCCAATCTCCGCTCTCGACGTTTCGATTCGCGCTCAAATCATCAACCTTCTCAATAACTTAAAAGAAGAGATGGGTCTCACGATGCTCTTTATCGCTCACGACTTATCCGTTGTCAAATACTTCTGCGATCGCATCGCGGTTATGTACTACGGGGAAATCGTCGAACTAGCGAGCAGTGATGAACTATTCAAACACCCATTACATCCTTACACCAATGCTTTGCTCTCGGCCATTCCTAAGCCCGATCCATTAACTGAAAAGGATCGCAAGAGAATTATCTACAATCCCTATAAGGATCACGATTACAGCCAGGAGAAGCCGACTTTAGTGGAAATTACTCCTGGGCACTTCGTCCTCGCCAATAGCGCCGAGCTCGAAAAACACAAGGCCAAGATTGCCGCTATCGATCAGGCTGAATAAATATAAAATAGGATACCATCGTGTATCCTTTTTTTATGCTCTTTGAAGTAGATAAAACCTTGATGCGAGCAAATATATGTTGAAGTGCTAATTCGCGCCTGCGTGTTTGTTTAAACGACAAAAAAGACTACGATAATTCGTGACTAATTTTGTTTCGTTGAGATCTAGCGATTATTTCTCAAAAGAAGTGAATTTGCGGCGCCTGATAATAACAAGGCCTTTTTATTTTAAGAACTTGGTTAAACAGTAAACAAAAAGTCTTTTATTCCTAATTTAACAAGATGTCCTTTAGCGATTTGACCAAAAGTTCATTTTCTTTTGGGAGTTTAATTGCTAAACGGATGTATTGCCCATTAAATCCTTTTTTAGTCGATAAATCTTTGATAAATAAATCGTACTTATTTAAGAGTTGCATAGTAATCTCTGTAGCTTTACGTCCATCTAATAATTCGCATAAAAAGTAATTAGATTGGGAAGGAATAACGCGAATATGGGGCAATGTTCGAAGTTTTTCAAAGAATTCAGACCTCACTTTAGAAAATTCTTTCATACCCTCAACATAATCGGATTTATATTTTTCAAATATCTGTAGGAAAAATTCGCCAAATGAGTTGATGTTCCATATCGATACATCGGCCTTAATTTTATTTATTAATTCAGCGTTTGCAGAGGCAAGAACACCCAGTCTTAGGCCGGGCACTCCAAAGGACTTTGAAATGCTTTTCACGATGGTGAGGTTTTGAAACTTTTCGAGAATGGCGTTATTCAATAAAGATGGCTCATTTTCAATATCAGAAAAATCAATAAATGATTCATCGACTACAATATTAATTTTCTTTTGTTTGGTCCATTCTAAAATTCTTAGCATGTCATTTCGTCGAATATAATTTCCAGATGGGTTATCAGGATTAATGATTAAGAGCGTTGAAATAGCTTTGGAATCAAAATAATTAATAATATCGTCTGCACTATATTGAAGCGAACTATTTTTTGGAGTAAAACGAACTATTTTTGTTGGAGAATATCGATTAGGGTATTCTTCGAATGTTGGCGTAATAATCCCAATGTCACCACTTATGGTGTTCATCATCGATTTAATTAGTTCAGCTGCTCCATTGCCAACTACAACGTAGTTTTGTTTAAGCCCAAAATATTTGGCAGCAAGAAGAATGTTGACAGCTAACCCAGACGGATAATCGTGAATCAACCTGTCAAAACTTGCTTTTATTTCATCGAGCAACTTTTGTGGTGGGAAAAATGGATTAACCAAGTAACAATAGTCGATAATGTTTTCATATCTCCAGTATCCACCATATCTTTTTTGCATTTTTTCGAGTTGTTCTTCTGGAGTTCGAGCGAAAATTGATTCTGCGATGTCAAGATCTTGAACATCGTCAATTTCGTACCAGTGAACATTTTTTAAAACGCTGGTCTTAATTTCTGGCTTTTCTAAAAGAGTAATCACTTTTAACACTTGTTCATAATACTCATTATTGCCGAGAGCTTTGCTATAAGCTTCTAAAAATGGAACATAATAGCTAAGCGAAAACTCTTTGCTGAATTTATAAATGTTTACAGTCTTGTAATACTCCTTTGCATCTTCAAACTTGAATTGTTTCTTGCCGAGGAAGTTCTTGATGTTATTGTTTTCATCAATCGTCACAACTGTTCCATCCATCCAGCTCTCATATTTCGCTATCAGAGCTAAGCTGGGATAAGGATCATTAACCAAAATTTTTAGTGCTCTATCTTCAAAAATTAGATCCGACTCAAGAAGAAGAGTGTCGTCTTCAAGAAGATAATTTTTAGCTAAATAAAGTGAATAAATATTATTGGTACGATCGTAGATGTCATTGCTAACAAAAACGACCTTAGTTTTTATTGACAAACTTGAAATATAATCCATAAGTTTTTGTCCTTGATATCCAACCACAATTACGATTTGATTCAAGTCCAAGTCGTCGAGTTGCTTAAGCATTCTTTCAATAAGAGTAACACCATTAACCTTAATCATGCACTTGGTATTATTTTTGGTGAGATCCCTAAGACGTTTTCCCATTCCTGCGGCTAAAATTATTGCTTGCATAATTATTCCCCTTCAAATAGCACGTTATTATTAGTACTAATAATGATAGCATAATAGGAAGTAAAAGTGATTAACAAGATATACTCGCAAGTTTCTGATAGATGCCAAAGTCGTTATAACAAATTGAATTATAATGATGTCTTTTGCTGCTAGAAAGCAGAATCCTATAACTGAAGTGCGAATAATTTATTACCAAATCAATTTATAATCAGCAATCGCTAAGGGCAATTCTTTAAGCAATGTTCTTGTTTTCTTGGCGAATCGCGGTCGATCACCTATCGAGAAATTGTTGTTATAATTCCTTTGCCATACAGGTTATCATTGTCCAAAATGTTGCCTAAAAAGTCGCTATTTGTCCATGGAAAAAATCGTGACCTTAATGCTTTTAGCGTCAAAGATGGAAACTTTTCCGTATGTGTGTACTTCTGAGAGAATGATTTGATATATTCTTTCCAAAAAGAGAACCTCGAGACGAACGAAAATATGCTTGAGTCGCAATTCGTGCTGATATGGTTATTTGAACGACAAAAAAAGACCACGACGGCTCGTGGTCAATTTTGTTTCGTTGAGATCTGGCGATTATTTCTCAAAAGCCGTGAATTTGCGGCGTTTGATGATAACGAACATGATGCAGACGAGTGAAACCGCTGATAAGACGAGTGAAGTCGCGACGATGTCGCCGCCACAACCGCCTTTACTGGGGGTGACGTTGATGACGTCCGGCGGATTGCTAACCTCGTTAGACTCCATGCGGAATGAACCCTTTTCGGAGTGGAAGGTCGCATATACGCCATTAATGGAGGCTTCAACTAATGTCTCAGCTCCACCGGTTCCGATATCGTAGACGACTAAGGAGTTAGGATCAAGACCATTGGTGAGCTTGATTGTGACATCCATACCATCGGCTAGAGTGACGTTCGTAGCACTTTTCTTCACATTGATAGCGAAGGTGCGATTAACTTTACCGGCTTCCGCATCGTTTTCAGTGATGTTGGTTGTGAAGTCATGACTTAAGAGCAGTGTCTCGTTCTCAATTGCGATGTGATATGGATCGCTGAAATGAGTAAGCATGTAACCGTTCGTGCCGGTTAAGCTGTATGACTTAAAGTAAACTTTATCTGTGTTGGGGAACTCGCTTTGCATGATATCGATGTAAGAACCATCGGCATCATTTGTAGCGGCGCGTTGCTCACCATTAACCGCTGCGTAAGAAACATTGGTTTGGGCGTAGCGGATGCGCAAATAATTCTTGCCATCCTTCTTGATTGAGTCAACTGACTTAACAGTTGGAGCACCAGAATCGATTGTGACATCATAGGAAATTTCATATTCTTGTCCGGTCGAAGCGACAACATAATTGAATGTCATTTCGTATTCGCCGTCTGCATACTCTTCACCAGTATCAATGTCATAAGTTGGGATAATGGTGTAGGCACGATGGGCGAGAATACCGCTTTCGAGATAATCAGCTGAAATGTGTGATTTATAAAGTGAGTAATCTTCGTTTCCTTCTTCACTTGAACCGAAGAGAGAGTCAAACATGTGGTCAGTTAATACGACTTCATCATTGGCTTTATTAGTCAAAGTAATGGTGTTGGTGCTGACCGAACGAGTGACGAATTGTTGGATAATCATCGTGTTCGAAGTTGAGTTGTTTCCGACGAAGATGTCGTCAGCAGAAACTTCACCAGTGTAGGGGTTAGTTCCAACCGAGACCATCGTCTTCTTGTTGGCGTCTTTCATTTGGAAAATATTATTTTCATTGTAAATGACGTCTTCGATATCAACATCGTCGAAATCAGGGAAGTAGCCAGTCACCCAACCAGAGCGATAATCCGCTTTAGTGAGGTCTAAGCTGCTCGAAGCGAGAGTGTTGATGAGATCCGATCCATAGATTCTTCCAGGTGTTCTTTCGAAAGTGAAAGGTTCAACTGGAGAAGCAGCAGCATAATCACCATAGAATCCTAAGTAAGGAATGCTGAGCTCTGGGACATCCGCCTCGACAGGAGTTAACACAACATATCCTTCGATGACACATCCGTACTCAAAATAGGTAGCGATTGCGTCCTTAGCGGCGCTAGAAAGATTGTGGGTATTTAAATCGATGGTGGTAGTTCCAGCTGGAACGGTCACTTGTTGTGTGAATTCACCAATCTTGGTGTCGAGAATAGAAGCGAAGTTGCCAGTTAAGTTGGCATATCTTTCATCGTCGTAAGTAGCAATAGTCGGACGATAAACGGTGACTCTTGCGTTATAGACGACACTGGAAGCGCCTTCGTTGTGAGCCAAGAATGATAATTTGAGAGATCCAACTTTGATATCATCATTGTTGCGAAGTTGAATCTTGGCTTTTCCAAGTCCGGTCTCTCCATCATCGGCAAAACCTTCGAGATAAACTGGAGATTCATCAGCAGCTTCGATATTGACCATGCCGGCACCTTGGATACGGACGCTGGTGTATTCTTCACGATGAGCATCCTTTAAAGGAGTGGCAGTCGACATCATACGGGCTGTAACAGTCTCTTTATAGCCTTCTTCAGCTAGGTGGTTGGAAAGCAAGACTGCTTGAGCACCACATAAGTTAGGAGTGGCCATTGAAGTTCCACTTAAGTATTCATAGGCGGTATCGCTTTCGATAACAGCCCCTTTAATGTTTTGTCCAGGAGCTGAAATTTCAGGTTTGAGATCTAAGCCAGCGGTGGCACCATCAGAGGAGAAATCAACCACTTGCTCAGCAGTTGGGTTATCCGCAAAGGTGTTAATTAAAATATCTAAAGATCCACTTTGAGCACTGTCGAAGATACCTTTATCACGGTAGAGAACACTTGCGACAGGGACGGGAGGATTGTATCCATCGAAGTCCATGCGGAAGGTGAAATCAGTTTCGGTTGGATCATTATTAATAATGATGACGGCAACGGCACCTTTAGCAACAGCATTTTGAACTTTCGCTGTGAAGGTGAGGTCACCACGATCAACAACCGCGATCTTGCCTGTAACTGAAAGGCCGGTGTAATCAGAGCTATCACCAAAACCAGGAACTTTAACCCAGTCAACAGTGTGGTCGTTACCATCGATGAGATCTCTTAAGTATCTTTCAGTGGTGTATTCGACTGGTCCTTCGGTGCTTTCGTAATTTGTCACTTGATCATAGAAAGCGACGTTGGTGTTAGCAACAACCATGACTTCTTCATAGAATTCCCAGTTGGCTTGGGCAGCAGCGACTGTAGTCGCACCTTCATTATTGGCATAGGAAGAAAGAATGCCGGTTTCAACTGCGTCGGTTGACCAGTTTTCATAAGCAGTTTGCTTGTACATACCTTTTCCTGAGTTTCCAGCAGCGACATTAACACTAATGCCGTCGGCTTGCATATCTCGGATTGTGTTTTGGACGATGGTGTTACCATCGAAATCATCGAGGTCACTTCCGAGTGACATATTGACGATATCCGCACCAATTTTCGCAGCATCTTCTAAAGCTAAAAGAATTGGTCCATCATACGCGCCGACACCCGCTGCATATCCTAGTTTAGCGTCTGCTGGAGTGGGGGTATAAGCGGTGAAAACCTTCATAAGTGCTAGTTGCACTTTAGGAGCGATGCCTTTATAAGGACCATTCGCACCGATAAGACTAGCAACGTGAGTGCCGTGCTCACTTAATGGGCTAGAGACATCATAGTCAGGGTTTCCTGGACCATCAGGATTATTGGTTTCTCCACCGTAATCGTAGTAGAACGGAACCTTGCTATTGTAATAAGTGGTGTTTGAGGCATCTGGTTTTCCGTGGAAATTAACACCATTAATAATAGGAAGCAAATCTTCTTGTGTTACTTTGACATTAACTTCGCTATCTAGAGCGGTGAACGCCTCGTGAGAGAGACGGAAGGAAGTATCGAGAACAGCGACTAAGACGCCCTCTCCTTCGCTGGACTCAGCGGGAAGTCTCATTGTTTCCGCTGAAGCATTATCAGTTTCTGCATGAGCGGCTGATAAGCGAGCTTTGCTCTTGAGAGTAATCTCTTTGGTCGCGCCATCCACATAAGTCACACTATGGATCTTATTGTAGTCGACGGCTCGAACGGCATCGAGGCGACGAATTTGGGAAACGTAGCTCGATGGAACATCCATGAAAATCGCATTGGTAATGTTGGTAATACGATTCTTTACTGTGTAGTTATCAGTAATGGAGTTTGAGATCACTTTTAAGAAACTGTTCTGTTTTGCAATAACAGACTCGGTTGTTAAATCATTTGTCTCACCTTTAAGTTGAACGATGATGTGTGCATCTTGTTCTTCTTTCGTTTGAGACACTCCGGTTAAGGAAGTCGCGCCACCAACGGCAAAGACGGCGCCGACTAATGCTAATAGAATTGGTTTTAGCATATTTGTTTCTCCTTTCTTAAAAAGAAATCACCCAATTTTGAGTATTGTTTAATATTATAGAGTATTTTATATAAAATAATAGGAAAAAATAAAAAAGATTTTTTAACTCGGTAAAAGAGTATGTTTTTATATGCAGTTAAAAAAAGCGCTTCAAGCGCTTAGATTCAACGGTACACGATGTAGAGAATGTAGAAAGTTGTCGTCGAAATTATCCCAATAATTGAGAGGAGGAAGAAAGGCAGGTAGAAGTGTCCCCCGCTTTTTCTCTTCTCTGATTTCTGTTCTTTATAATCGATGAGATCTTCATATTTTTTTTGCACTTTGAAAGGGCGGAAAAAGATGTTTCCAACCGATATAAATCCGTAAGCAAAAGTATCGAAGAAACCAAAGTAAGCGACGAGCATTAAAACGGCGACGGAAAAATAAATTGCAGTGACGATAAAGCTAGCATCGCTCATTGCCATATAGCTAGGTTTTTGTAAAACAAAGATATAGAGAAAGAAAAAAGCAAGACCAAGTCCGAATCCGATACCGACGATTAGGAGATTGGTGCGCAAGTTTGCTTTAAATTTGTTAAGAATTTTTTTCATATTGTGATATTATCATTTTTGCATAGATTTAACATCTATAAATTTGCATTGATTATCATTTTGTCGCAAAACGATGATATGAAAAGATATAAGAGAGGTAATTAATATGCCAGTATGCCGTAATTGCAATTCCCGAATCTCGAAGTTTGATAAAGATATTTGTCCTATTTGTGGAGCAAAATCCCCGCTTGATGGTGTTAATAGCGAGACTGTGGAGGTCACATCTGAAATTGATGTGTCCAATCCCGAGTTCGCCCACGCCAAACCACGGTCGAAGAAATTACTTCTCGCCCTTTTCTGCCTCGTTGGCTTTACTGGTGCTCCTTTCGTGTACTTTAAATACATTAAGCTAGCCCTTATTTGGTTTTTGCTCAATGCTTTGCTCATTGGTGGTGGGTCAGCTTTCTTATATTTCCTCACCCCTTTAGGCCTTTGGAGCCTTCTCGTTGGCTTTAGTACCTCTTATGTCATCAATATCGCCGCGGGAGTCGTTTATTTTAAAACCACTAATCTCAAAGATGGAAATGGGGAATTCGTTCGTTAATGCAGCGTTATTTTGCATCTCTCATTGATAATAAAATTGAACTTTCAAAAGGTGACATTCATCATCTTTTACATGTCATGCGCGCTCGTCGAGGCGATCAAATTGAAGTGGTGGCGGAGCAAAAAGCCTACTTCGCTAAGATTGAAAATATTTCACCTTTAGTAATAAAAGTTGTCGATATCATCAAAGAAAAATCGGAATTACCTTTTGATGTAACTTTGATTTTTCCTCTCGCTAAAGGAGACAAAATCGAATTTGTTTTGCAAAAAGCCACTGAATTAGGAGTCAAGAACATTATCCTTATTAATACCCGTTATTGCGTGGTGAAAATGGATCAAGCAGCCTTTGAAAAGAAAAAAGACCGATATGTGAAGATTCTTAAAGAAGCGAGCGAGCAATCGCATCGCCTCATCACCCCAAATCTTTATGGAGTTTTTAGTATTGATAACTTGCCAGAATTAGCTTTCTCAAAACAAAATTTTGTTGCCGATGAAAGATTATCTAATAAGGGAGATATTTTCCCCTTCACTGATGAGAAATCTCCTATTACCTTCTTTGTAGGCCCTGAAGGGGGGTTTGCGGAAGAAGAAGTGCAAAGTTTAGTTAAAAAAGGATTTACTCCTATTTCTCTCGGTGGTCGTATTTTAAGATGTGAGACTGCCGCCATTTACGGATTAAGTGTGATAGGATATTATCTAGAGAATAGTGAGCAATAATATGGGAATTTTTTCGTTATTAGACAAATATCAAAGAAGAAGAACTGAGTTCAAAAAAAGCGAAGAGTATCGCTTCTTCCTGGAGAACCGGGAAGCCTTAAATAGATTTCCGAAGTACGCTTTTCTATACGATAGCGATATCGATGACTTCAATGTCATGCGCGCGAATTGTTTTTTATATGGTTTAACTAATAAAGACACCATCGAAAAAGAAGTTATCAACTTGGACAGATACCTTCCCAGCCATTCGAAAGCGGATAACACGGTTTTCAAAAAAGCCCTCGAACAAAGACTAGTTGATCTACCATACATGATGTCCAATAAAGAGAAGATTTTCATACCCTTTTTTCCAAAATCAATTAACCTTATTTATGTCGAAGAACCAGATAAATTATTAAAGGAACCTTATCACGATTTAATCAAGAATTACACGAAAGCGATCGTCGATCCATTTGATACCTATGGAGCGGAATTATATAACTCATATTTCACTCGTTTGGTCAAGATTTTTACAAACGATAAAGAAGTCGCTTATTTCCATTATGATACCCACACCATCTATATTGTTAACATGCAAGGGCGGCTCGATGCTAAAATCGTCTTGTTTGACAAATATATGAAACGCATCAGTGATCATCACATGCTCGAGAGAATTCGCCCAGTTGTCGAAGCATATTTTAACTATAATCGGTCTGATTTCATCCAAAAACTCTACGAAAATGGCTTTATTTCCCCAAGGATGTTGACTATAATTCATAGAAAATCCAAGGTCTAATTTCATGGTTTTCAAGATTTTTTCTTTAGGCTGCAAAGTCAACAGTTACGAATGCACCGCTCTCGCCTCTTTGCTTCAAGCCGAGGGTTATCAAGAAGACGATTCGCTTACTCCTGATGTGGTAATTATCAATACTTGTTCAGTTACATCCACTGCGGATCAGAAGTCGCGTCAACACATTCGCAAATTTCAGCGTGAATATCCTAACTCCATCATCGTGGTGATGGGTTGCTATGCCCAAGGAAATAAAGATTATATCCTCGAAAATATTAAACCTACAATTCTAGTGGGTGCTTCTCATCGTCACGAGATTCCGGAACTCATTCGCGAGCATCAAAAGACCAACCAACAAATCGTTCGTCTCGATAAAGATACTCGTAATTTAGTCTATGAAGAATTTGGAATCACTTCCTATTATGAGAACACCCGCGCCTATTTAAAGATTGAAGACGGATGCAATAATTTCTGTACCTACTGTATTATCCCTTATCGACGCGGACAGTTGAGATCTCGTAAACCGGAACACGTGATTTCGGAAGCTGAATATTTAGTGAAGCAAGGATACCAAGAAATTATTCTTTCTGGGATTCATGTCGGTGGATATGGTCAAGATTTAAAAGATATGACTTTCTCTAAATTAGTAGAAAAGTTACTTAATATACCAAAATTGTCATCACTTCGTATTTCTTCAATCGAGGAAGTGGAAATCGATGGTCGCCTAATTCAATTGCTAAAAGATAATTCCAACTTGGCGAAGCATCTACACATTCCGCTCCAGAGTGGATCAAAAACAGTTCTTAAAAGAATGGCGAGACGATACTCAACCGAAGATTTTCTCGCGAAGATAAAAAGAATTAAACAAGAAATTCCTAGAATTGCGATTACCACGGATGTAATTGCTGGTTTCCCAGGAGAAACGGAAGAAGAATTCATGGAGACTTATAACTTTATTAAAGAGTGCGGATTCCATCTCCTCCATGTTTTTCCCTTCTCCGCCCGTAGCGGCACTCCTGCAGCTAGGATGGATAAACAGGTCGCCCCCGAACTTAAAAAGGAGAGAGTGAACAAACTCCTCGCTCTTTCAAAAGAACTCTGGGAAAACTACACATCTCAATTTATCGGTCAAAATGTGACAATTTTAGTCGAAGAATATAACAATGGTTTTAATTTAGGTCATACAACTAATTATATGGAAGTGAAAGTTCCTTCTTATGAAGGAAAAATTGGAGAACATATTACAGTTAAATTAACAAAAGATATGATTATATCAAAGTAATTTGCGTTAATTTAGAACTTGTCAAAAAACGTATTGACTAACCCTTCTATCATTAATATAATTAATCAGGTTAAAAGGGAGGATATCGCTATGGCAGTCCCACAAAGACGAACTTCAAAAACAAGAAAAAGATTAAGAAGAACACATTTTAAATTAAACGTCACTGGTTTAGTCACTTGCCCCAATTGTGGCACGATGATCAAATCTCACCATGTTTGTCCAAAATGCGGATTCTACGATGGTAAAGTCGTTTACTTAAACGGCAAATTTGTCACCAAGGAAGCGGAAAAGAAAGCCGCCGAAGCTGGCAAAAAGTCAACACGCAAACCCGCTAAGAAATCAGTTGCTAAAAAAGCTGAAAAAGAAGCGAAGTAAAGATTGGGTCACACGACCTTTTCTTTTTTGTTTATAATAATAAAAGAGGTAATTTTATGAAATACAACAAATTGATTGATCATACTATTCTTAAACCAGATGCTACACCTGAACAAATCATCAAGCTCTGCGAAGAAGCAAAAGCATTCGATTTTATGAGCGTCTGTGTCAATCCAGCTTATGTTCCATTAGCTCACGAATGTCTAAAGGGCAGCGACGTTAAAGTTTGTACTGTCGTAGGATTTCCTTTGGGAATGAATTTAACTAAAACCAAACTTGAAGAAACCGAACTAGCCATTAAAGAAGGCGCTGATGAAATCGATATGGTCATCAACATTGGCATGCTTAAATCCGGTAACGATGACTACGTGGAAGGAGAAATCGCTCTTCTCAAACAAGCCTGTGGTAGCCGGGTCTTGAAAGTCATTATCGAAACATGCCTATTAACTGATGATGAAAAACTTCGCGCCTGTATCGCCAGCAAAAACGCGAGAGCTGACTTTGTAAAGACCAGTACTGGATTCTCCATTGGCGGAGCCACTGTACATGATGTCGCTTTAATGCGCAAAACAGTCGGACCAGAAATGGGTGTTAAAGCTTCTGGAGGTGTAAAAACTCACGAAGATCTTGTTGCGATGGTGGAAGCCGGAGCAACCCGTATTGGAACCAGCAGCGGTTGCAAAATCGTCTAATAAATAAACAAAGGGTCGGAAGGCCCTTTTTCTTACTTGCAATTTATTTATAAATAAGTCTATAATGGACAAGCGCAGGTAACTTAGGAGGTGAATACGTATGCCAAAGACATTAGTTCGTGAGAACGAAACGTTAGATGATGCACTTCGCAGATTCAAACGTCAAGTCAGCAAAGCGGGCACCATCCAAGAAGCCCGCAAGAGAAAATTCTTCCTTAAGAAGAGTCTCAAAAGAAAAGTTAAAAGCGATAACGCTCGTCGTAAAAATCGCAAATAACTCCACTGGGTTCGCCCAGTACATCGCGGGGTAGAGCAGTTTGGTAGCTCGTCAGGCCCATAACCTGAAGGTCAGTTGGTTCAAATCCACTCCCCGCAACCAAAGTCAAAAAGTGCACGTTTTGTATCCACAGAGCGTGCTTTTTATATGTTTTTTGCCCATTTTTAGGCATTTTTTTATATTTATCGATAAATCGGTTCTCTGAACACGGTTTTGGCTCTCAGGATAAAGATTAGGTTCACAGAACAAACAATGTTTTTATTCGTTGATAATCTAAGCGTTTTATGAACGTAATGTAGTCATGAGGCAGTTTCTTTATAGATTAAACTATGACGGATTCATTGATTGGCTCCATGATTACAATAAGGTCAGGAGAATCATTATTGCGTGGGAGTCCTCCATGTATGTTCCATATAAAGAAGATAATAGAGAAGCCTATAGCGAAGCCCTTAAATGGTATAAGGACTATTTAATTTATATTAAATTATTAAAGGATAATGAAAGAGCATTTGTTGAAGCTGTAATCCGTCATCATGTACCAGAAATACATGGTGGTGGGCATTCTGCATATGAAAAGTGGAAGTATGGAATAGTCAATTCAGGAAAGTATTCTCCTAAGGAGATATCAAACGAAGAAGTAGGCAGAGCCATAACTGAAGCAAGAGAGTTCAGATGTTTAAGTCGCACTCAGGTCGCAGGTATATTGGGAATCAGCTATAACACCTTAAAAATGTATGAAACAGGCAAAAGAACTCTTCCTTTTGACATTTACTATAAACTCAAGCAGTTTTTAGAGATTAATATACGATAGATATATAAGTATATTCTTTATGTGTTAACACTATTTTTTGGCTATATTCTGTGATACCATTTTTATAAAAGGTACCATAGAATATGAAGAATTATATTAAAGAAGTTGAAGACGCATTAGCAAAGATAGAAAAAGACTTAGTTGATATTGATATACCAAGAGAAAGAGGTACTGCTCCAACTCAAGCTTTTTCCGAATTCTTAACAAACAAACATCAAGGCGATTGGGCTGAAAAGACTCTCATGAATGCTATTAACAGCCAATCAAAAGAATACATTGCTGTTAAATATGGTTTAGACATGGAATTGGTTGCTGGTGATCCTGGCTTCAAAGAATTCTATGAAATGTATCAAGATGAACTAGATACCATAGGTAAGAGACCTGATTTGTTAATTTTTAGAAGAAAAGATTATGAAGAATCATGGGGAGACAATATTAGTAAATTAAGAGTTGCTTATTTGGATACGATTGTTCCGAAAGCAATTTGTGGCATAGAAGTTCGTTCAAGCTCATTTTTAAACAAAAAATATGATCTTTTTTCAGCCGTTAAAATTAGAACTAATCAAATGGTTGTACTTTCTGCGAGAAAAGAAATATTGGATAAATATGGGGAGCTATTAAAAAAGAAATCACCATCTCTATATCAATCGATTCTTGATTTAAATGAAGATAATTTAAGCGAGGCAAACTTTAGAATTTCTTCTTGGAAGAAAACCGAGGACGAAATAAAGCTTTCTGAATTACTAAAGAGCTTGAAGGCTGCTCTATCTGAATTAAAGAAGCGTGACTATTTGAGTATCACACCAAAAGTTGAAGATTTAAAAGTCGTTTATAACTGGATCAAAAGATATGGTGTTCCTCATTATTATGTACAGGTATTTTTTGATTCCGCTTATGGCATAAGCTTCTTAGATATTTTGAAGTTCCTTGGTAGTGGAGAAAAAGGTAAAGAGTTTTATTCTATTGAAAGTGGAGATGCAAAGAATCAGAATAAGACCACTGTAAAAATTAATACTAGACACTGCAGTCGTGTTCTAAGTGATGTCACAATGCCTAAGACACAGAGTGAGTTCAAAGAACTCGGACAAAATGGAAGATTGTTATTCTATGTTGATTTTGAACCAAGTGATGCTAGTATTGACACAGAAGGATTCAATAAATTAATTGGCATTAAATTAGTATGACCGTTTCAACAAAAGATTATTACAAAATTGCAGATAAAAAGAAGGTAAAAAAATTGGGGCAGTTTTTCACCCCATGTTATGTTGCCGATTTTATGCGTCGTTGGATTTTAGGCAATAACCCAAAATCCATTTTAGACCCAGCGGTTGGCAATGGTATCTTTTTAGCTGGAATTGACGATAGTATTCATAAAGTTGGATATGACATTGACAAAGAAATAATTGAATTCTTTAAGCAAAACAATCACATGAATTATGAAATAAGAATTGAAGATTTTCTGATTGATCACTGGGATGAATCATTCGATTCTATTATTTGTAATCCGCCTTACAATAAATTCCAAACTTTAGATAACAGGGAAGAAGTGTATTTAGACTTGAAGGAACACTTAAAAATTCCACTTTCCGGTTATTCAAATCAATATGTATTGTTTTTGCTAAAGTCTATCAAGATATTGAATAAAAGCGGAAGATTGGCATTTATCATTCCTAATGAATTTTTAAATACAGGTTACGGCAAAGTAGTCAAAAAGTTCCTAATTAGAGAACACTGTTTAAAAGGTATTTTATCTTTTGATAATAGCAAAAATATTTTTGAAGATGCTTTAACAACAGCATGCATTGTTTTGGTTGAAAAAAGCAAATTGAATGAAGCATTTTTTGCCAAAATTGATGATATAGAAGAGCTCAGCCTTTTTAACTTTGATGATTTAGAAAAAAATAAGAATATTCGTGTAAAACAATATGATTCATTGAACTGTGATGAAAAATGGCTTTCTCTTTTTGAATTCAACACAAAAGAAACGGTGTACAAGAATTTAGTTCCTTTTTCAAATTATGCAAGAGTGAAACGTGGAATTGCGACTGGTGATAATGAATTTTTTGTTTTTAACAAAAGTAAAATTAAAGAGTATGGTATTAGCAAGAAAAATTTAATTCCTTGTGCTACGAAATGTGCTGATTTTAAATACCCATTGTTTGATGAAAGCGATTTTGAAAAAATGGAAAAAACCGACGTCAATTGTTACGTTTTTGACGGTTCTCTCTATTCAGATAAAAATACCGTCGCATATATCAAATATGGAGAATCAATTGGGACCAATAAAAAGTATTTAACTAGTCATAGAGACCCTTGGTATGGTATGGAATCTAAGGAACCATCTCCAATTTGGATTAATGTTTTTAGCCGCCAAAAATTGAAAGTGGTAAGGAATCTTGCTGGTATTAAGAATCTCACAACATTTCATTCTGTCTATATGAATTCTGACAAAGATAAGTTTACGGATGTTTTGTTCTGCTATTTGCTTACCGATTTAGGTCAATCAATTCTCTATCAAAATAAGAGAAGCTATGGCGGTGGACTTGATAAATTCGAACCCGGCGACTTGAATGATGCGTTGATTTTGGATTTCGGTGTTATTTCTCAAGAAGATACCAACCAAATAGTTAATGTTTATAACATGCTTCACGACAAGCGTTGTGATTTTGCTGGACTATATAAAACGCTTGAGCAATTATTTGCCAAATATTTATTATAAAATTATAAATATCTATGTTATTTAGCTCCATTATTTTGGAGCTTTTTAATTATTTTTAGACCAAAAAGCCTTTTTTGCACAGAAGGTAGTGGAGGTATTATTCCATGAACAAAAGACAAAAAAGACAAATTTGACAAAAAGTGCACGATTTAAAAGACAAGAAAGGTTTAGGCAGAAACGAAATCAGTAGAAGATTGAACATCCCAAAAACAACTGTGTTAAGAATCCTCAATGAAGAAGAACCTGTTGAAACCGTTAAATGTGAAGAATGTGGCAAAGAGTTTGTTCCGAACAAGTTTTCTCCGAACCAAAGGTTCTGCTGCGATCATTGCAGAAGAATCTATTGGAGAAAGAAATATAAAAAGCTTGGGCAAGATAAGAAGATTTTACTTACTTGCCATCATTGTGGTCGTCTTTTTTATGCCGATAGAAAAACAGTTAAATACTGTTCAAGATTGTGCTATCTTAATGTTGTAACCCGTCACGAATGATGAGTGGTCCGCTTTTTTCCAAAGTGGTCCACAATTTCCGGAAGTGGTCCATTGTACTATTTCTGGCGTGAACATCCAATCAAACATGAAGTTCCATCTATGAACCGGTGGAACTTTTTTCTTATCAATAACTCGTAAAACAATCTTGCGAAGATAAAACTATAAAATATCTTACAGGTGAATTAAAATAATTAAGGTAAACAATCTTACCCCCGTAACACTGATTGGAGTAACAATATGAAATTTGTCAGCGACAGCGAAATCAGATCCTTAAACATAACTTCTCAAATGATGCTCGATTGGGTGTCAGAAACAATAAAAAATAAGCGAGATTGCATCTTACCTGCCAAGACTTCTATTCATCTTGAAGGCAATAAATTTTACAATACGATGCCTTGCGTCATCCCTGCTTTGAACGCCGCGGGAGTAAAATTGGTGAATCGTTATCCGGACAATCACCCATCATTAAAAGCCCACTTAATGCTCTATAATCTAGCAAGCGGAAACCTCGAGGCGATTATGGATGCTTCTTACATCACTAGTATGCGGACCGCCGCGGTTGGTGTTCACTCCATCCGTTTATTTGCTAAAAAGGACTATCAAACTGTCGCATTTATCGGCCTCGGAGAAGTTGGCAAATTAACGCTAAAAATTTTCGTAGAGACGCTCAATGGAAGAAAAGTAACCATTAGGTTATTCAATTATAAGGAGCGAGGACAAGGATTGATTGATCAATACAAAAGCTACAAGAATATTACTTGGGAACTCTACAATAATTTTGAGGAGATGATTCGTGACTGCGACGTCATCGTCTCCGCTGTGACCTACCAAGAAAACGATTTTACCACCCCTGATAAATATAAAAAAGGTTGCCTGCTCGTTCCGATTCACACTCGGGGATTTACCGAATGTGACTTAGTGTTTGATAAGATCTTCGGTGATGATACCGCACATATTCAAGGATTTAAATATTTTAACCAATATAAAAAATTTGTCGAGATTACCGACGTGGTAAACGGCCGTGTTCACGGTCGTGAAAGTGATGAGGAAAGCATCATCTGCTACAGCATCGGTATCGCGATTCACGATCTCGCGTTTGCGAAGAAAATCCTCGAATTACTCGACAAGTAAGAGCTAAAAAACAATCCCTGAGTAATTTCGGGGATTTTTATCAATAAAAAAAGACATCGATATTAGCGAGATTTTATTGCTATAAACCCCTAAAAATGGTAATTTTTATACGACACAATTATGAATGAATTACAAAAAACACAATTAGAAATCTTAACAAGTTTTATCAAGGTCTGTGATGACAATAATTTAACTTATTATCTAATCGGTGGTACAGCCTTAGGTGCGATTCGTCACAAGGGTTTTATCCCCTGGGACGATGACATCGATGTCGCGATGCCCCGCAAGGACTACGACAAACTTATGAAGATGCAGAATCAATTTCCTGCGCATTACTTTATCCAGACCTACGAAACCGATTCTCATTACATCTACAACTTCGCCAAAATCAGAGATTCAAGAACTACTTATATCGAGCACAACTTTAAACAACACCGCATTAATCACGGTGTTTGGATTGATGTTTTTCCTCTTGATGGAGTCAGTAAGAAAGTCAAACCATCCAAAAATTTTAGATACCGCATGTACTATGTGTGGTGGAACGTTTTCATGACCTTCCTTCCCGGATTACTACGCAAGCCTAAAAAAGGAACTATTTGGAAAGACATTGTTTTCAATATAGTTGGTGGTCTTTTCTACATCTTTAATATCGCTCATCTACGCAATCGATGGGTGGATTTTCTTCTCAGACGACACAAATACGAAGACTGTGTTCTCATCGCAAACTGTACTGGCAATATTCCAAAGAGAGCAGCAATGCCAAAAGCCTTCTTTGGAGAAGGGGTTAAAGTATCCTTTGAAAATATCAAAGCCGTTGTTCCAACCGACTACGATGGTTACTTAAAATGGGTGTACGGAGACTATATGAAATTCCCTCCCGAAGATAAACGAGTTGGTCATCATTATCATAGTGGTTATTCCTTGACTCAAGGATACAAAGACTACATGAAAGAGAATAAAATTTAGGAACTAGCAAATGCTAGTTTTTATTTTAATGTCGATTAAAGATTGAAGTAATCGGATTTTTCTTCGCAATTCGACAAAATATATTTTGTAGCACTAATTTATCCAATTGCTTTTTTCTTTGTTTTTGTTATTTACAAATAGTAAGATACTTTTGGTTTGCTTCAACGAGGTATTTGTATATGAAAAAAGATAAACGTTTTATTGGCGCTGGTATTGCTGTGGTCGTATTTTCCTTTGCTGCGGCATTACTGACGAACTTCAATTTAGAGAAAAATTATCGACCTGGGGATTACATCCCGGAAGAGAATGCTTATTTCGTTGAAAAAATCGAAGATGAAACTGGCTATATCAAGGCCAAGAAATACGTTACTCCTTCAGATGACAAATATGATTCTCAAAAATCGCGGTCCTTAGGTTCTGGTCTAATCGGAGATATTGAAAGCGTTTGGGATTCATACACCGGTGCTGGAACAACTATCGCTATCATTGATGATGGTTTTGACGTCGATCATCCCGAATACCAAAGAAGTGATGAAACGAGTGCGATTCTATCTACAAGTAGATATTATTACGCCAGTGGAAATAATGCATTATATCAATCCTATTCTAGTAACCCAGACGCTATTAAAGAAGATTGGAACACTGATTATGGTGAATGGGACACTCACGGAACTAATACTTCAACAACCGCTGCTGCTCCGATGGACAATGGTGGTGGCGTTGGAATCGCTCCTGGTGCAGACATTCTCGCCCTCAAAATTGATTTCACATTTGTGGCCATTAAAGCCGCTATCGAATACGCAATTGATCAAGATGTCGATGTAATAAATATGTCTCTAGGAGCCTACGGTGAAGATTTCACTGATGCTTTTGGCGACTCACAATATGGAGATTCATCAGTTGCAAACTATCTGCAAACCGTTTGTCAAGAGGCCTATAACGCCGGAATTATCGTCGTCGCAGCTGCAGGCAACGAAGGAACGTGGCGTAAATCATATCCTGCCTGTAACTATGGCGTCGTTGGAGTCGGATCAATTGGTGATTGGGATAACAAAGGAAACGTTAACTCATTGGCGGAGTTCACAAACTATGTTTTGGCCAGCCAAACCGGCGAAATAAACGTTGATATTTTATCTCCCGGCTACGTATATACCGCCACCCAAGGTGGGTCAAATTCGAACAGCCACACCCATACTTACAGCGATACTCAAGGAACATCGTTCTCTAGCCCAATCGTTGCTGGGGCGGCCTGTTTATGGAAACAAAAAAATCCGAGCGGAACACCGGCTCAGTTCTTGGAACAACTTCAAAGTTCGGCTGACGGAATCGAATACTACACTGATAAAATGATTCCAGTTAGCGACTGGGATCCAAGCCTTAGTGATGTCGGTCCATCCAATATCACCAACGGTCGTCTCAACGTCGCTAGCCTTATCGATATTGAGGATCCTTCTGTAACGACTGTTCAGTCCAATCTCAATATCTCAGTCGGTGAAAAGCGTCAAATCACTCTTGCTTCTTCTAACGGAACCATTTCCTATGCTTCTAACAACACTAGTGTTGCCACAGTTTCAAGCACTGGTTTAGTGGAGGGAAAATCGGCCGGCGATGCGACCATTACTGTCACAGCGACCAAAAATGCGAAAACCGCAACCGCAACTGTCGACGTGTCCGTTGCTAGCGCTGTTGCCGCCACTTCAATTACCTTCAATCCTAATACTGTTACTTTAAATGTCGGCGATACTTACGATGCTGAAAGCAAAATTGTCATAAGTCCCAGCAATGCATCTCGCATTTTCCTTTTTGAAACATCGAATTCAAGCGTTGCTTCTGTCAACGAAGACACCGGTTTAGTGACTGCTGTCTCGGTTGGAACAGCGACTATCGGAGCTATTACTATTCACGGTGAGGGATATGACACATTAACTATTACTGTCGAAACCCCTCCTGTTCCAGCTGGATATTCGCTCGTTACCAGCGCTTCTCAATTAACTTCTGGCGATAGCGTTATCTTTGCTCATACAAGCAGTTATTCAACCGCTGGAGCTCTCGATGGAACATTCCTAAACCCCGTTACCAATGCCACTTTTTCTAGCGACACGATAACCGATGCCGGAAGCTCTTTGATCTTCACATTAGGAGGATCTTCCAATAACTGGACATTCACCAATAATGGTCAAACACTGAAAAGTAGTGCGGCTAAAAACGTTAACTTTAATAGCGGAACTGCGACGTGGTCGATCTCGGTTGCCTCAGGTGGTGACGCGACGGTCACAAACACGACCTCGTCATATGGTTCCCTTCAATACAACACCGGCGCTCCCCGGTTCACCACATATACATCAAGCCAAGCCGCTATCCAACTCTATCGCCAAGGGGGTGGCCAATCCTCAGTTGCTGTTACCGGCGTCTCTCTCAATACCAATTCTTTGAATTTAGTTGTGGGAAACAATTCCACATTAACCGCCACAGTTGCTCCTACCAACGCCACCAACAAGAACGTCA
>Ga0116183_1000146_pt1 | contig 79382 bp, 64 predicted proteins | sample AD_UKC078_MetaG_FD_89753 | JGI IMG/M metagenome (GOLD analysis project Ga0116183, IMG submission 89753) | Active sludge microbial communities of municipal wastewater-treating anaerobic digesters from USA - AD_UKC078_MetaG | ecosystem: Engineered > Bioreactor > Anaerobic > Digestate | place: USA...
CGGCAGCGGGGTACGGATAGGGTGTTCGATGTACTGTGCCTGGCCTCCCTGACGATGGGGCGGTACCACCAGGCGCCGCGCCAGTCTGGCCGCTGTTTCGGCACCATACAACCTGCGTATGATGTGCAGGCAGCAGTCGATCCCGGCTGCCACCCCAGCCGAAGTAATCACATCTCCTTCATCAATATAGAGCACACCCGCATCAACCGAGACCAATGGATACATCTGCTGCAGCTGGTCGGCCCATCCCCAGTGGGTAGTGGCCTTGCGGCCATCCAGCAACCCTGCTGCGGCCAGGACAAACGTCCCCAGGCAGAGTCCCACAATGATGGCCCCACGGCTGTGGGCGGCCTTCAGTGCATCAAGCATGGCAGCAGGCGGTATCTCGGTGCTGTCCCGCCAGCTGGGCACGATAACGATATCCGCCTTATGCAGAGCTTTGAGGCCGCTGTCCACACTGATCTTGAAACCGGTTGTGGTGGAAACGGGGCCGTTTTCCGCCGTGCATACTGTCAGGTGGAATGCGGGGATGCCGATGCTGTCTCGGTTTTCTCCGAAAAACAGGCAAGGCACCGACAGGTGGAACGGGCTGATATGGTTAAAGGCGATAACAGCAATATTTGAAGTTTGCATTGAGAGACCCCCTGTTCTGGCCCGATAATATCTAAATAAGTCATTAGGGTCACTGTTTTTCAAAACAAAAATATTGAATACTGGGACTATCTGAAATCAAGGAGGCGTGTATGAACAGGAGGGTGTTGCATCTGGCTGTTGTGCTGTTGTCATGGGTCATTTTGGGGAGCTTTGCAGCTCAATCATTTGCTGCCACGACGGCAGCCCGGGAGAAAACAATGCAAAATATGGTACCGCGCAGGGCATTGATCGTCATTGATGTACAGAATGAGTATGACGGCGGCGGACTGCCGATCGAGTATCCGCCGGTCGGACAGTCGCTGCTTAATATCGGCAGGGCCATGGATGCGGCAAAGGCTGCCGGTATACCGGTAGTGGTTGTGCAGAATGTGGCGCCTGCCACATCACCGATTTTCGCGGAGGGCACCCATGGCGCCGAGCTGCATCAGGTGGTTACCTCTCGCGGGTGGGATCATCTGGTGCAGAAAAAGTTGCCCGGTTCATTTTCAGGTACAGACCTGGAGGTCTGGCTGCGCAAGAACAGGGTGGATACGCTTGTGATTGCCGGCTACATGACCCATAACTGCGACGCATCGACGGTGATTCAGGCCGTGCATGCCGGATTTTCTGTAGAGTTTCTTAGTGACGCCAGCGGTTCACTGCCCTATCGGAATCGTGCCGGACAGGCAACGGCGGAGGAGATGCACCGGGTTTTTATGGTGGTGCTGCAATCGCGTTTTGCCGCAGTGATGAACACCGATGAGTGGATTGACATCATGCGTGGTAACGGTGCGCCGGTGCGCGAAAACATCCTCATGTCAAACCGGCAGGCCCGACAGGGAAGGCAATAGGTTGGGAACAGCAGAAGTGAAAATGGCAGCCCGCTGTAAAAAAGGCTGCCATTCCAAATTTCAATCAAAAAGTTTTTACGGCCCCCGGCCCTCGGACAACGGTCAACGGAATCATCTGGCCATGGCATTGTCCATCATCTTATAGGCGCAAAACTCGCCGCACATGGTGCAGGCGCCGTGGTCAGAAACCGGAGAGCTGTCGCGCACCGAGCGGGCGCGCTCCGGGTCCAGCGAGAGGGCGTACTGTCCTTCCCAGTCCAGTTTCTTGCGGCATTTGGCCATGGCGATATCTTTGTCCATGGCCCCTTTGACACCCTTGGCAATATCGGCGGCATGGGCGGCGATGCGGGAGGCGATCACGCCGTCGCGCACATCCTGCGCATCCGGCAGGCTCAGGTGTTCGCTGGGGGTGACATAGCAGAGGAAATCGGCCCCGGCGGCAGCGGCAATGGCGCCACCGATGGCGCAGGTGATATGGTCATAGCCCGGTGCGATATCGGTAACCAGTGGGCCGAGCACATAGAACGGTGCGCCGTGGCAAAGACGTTTCTGCAGCTGGATATTGGCCTGGATCTGGTTCAGCGGCACATGCCCCGGTCCCTCGATCATGACCTGCACGCCGGCGGCCTGGGCCCGCTGGGTCAGTTCGCCCAGCACGATCAGTTCATGGATCTGGGCGCGGTCGGTGGCATCGGCCAGACAGCCAGGCCGGAAGCCGTCCCCCAGGGAGAGGGTCATGTCATAGGTCCTGGTGATCTCCAGCAGCCGGTCAAAATGTTCGTATAGCGGATTTTCCTGACGGTTGTACGACATCCACTCCACTGTGAATGCGCCGCCGCGGGAGACCACATCCATCAGCCGTCCTTCATTCTTCATTCTTTCAACCGTGCTGCGGATTACGCCGCAGTGTACGGTGATGAAGTCGACACCATCCTCGGCATGCTTGATGATGCCGTCGAAGATGTCGTCCACAGTCATATCCACGATGGCCTTCTTCCTGACCCGTACCGTATCCACTGCGGCCTGGTACAGCGGCACACTGCCGATGCAGGCAGAGGTTTCGGCGACAATAGCGCGGCGGATTTCGTCCACCGGACCGCCGGTGGAAAGGTCCATGATGGCGTCGGCGCCGTATTTCACGGCAACACGGGCCTTTTCCAACTCCTTGTCGATATTCGTATCGTCGGCGGATGAACCGATGTTGGCATTGACCTTTGTCCTAAGGCCTGTGCCCACCGCCAGCGGGTTGCCGTTGGTGTGTTTGTTGTTATGGCAGATAACGATATTGCCGGCAGCGATACCGTCACGGATGAATTCGGCAGAAACGCCTTCGGCCTCTGCAGCTGTCTGCATTTTTTCAGTGATGATGCCGTTTCTGGCGTATTCCAGCTGTGTCATGATAGCTCCGAATGGGATATTGTCAGTTGATGGGATTCAAATAAGTTTTACTGCGGCAAAATGGTTGACCGGATTGCGGCCCCTGCCGATCGGTTTGGCCAGTTTAATGGCGGCAGTAATGAAAAGTTTGGCTTTTTCGATGGCGGATTTAAGCGGCTCTCCCTGTGCCAGCAGCGCGGCAATGGCTGATGCATAGCTGCATCCGGTGCCGTGGGTGTTGATGGTAAAGATGCGTTCATTGCTGTAATGGTGGCATTCCTGGCCGTCAAAGAGGATATCGATGGATTGTTGGCCGGTCAGGTGCCCGCCTTTGATCAGGACATTGGCGGCGCCCATTACATGCAGATCGCGGGCGGCTTGTTCCATGTCTTTCTCGTTTCTGATCGTGCGGCAGAGCAGCTTTTCTGCCTCGGGGATGTTGGGAGTCAGCAGGTATGACAGTGGCAGCAGCTGTTTCTTGAAAATACGGCTGCCGTCGGACTCCATCAGGGAGGCGCCAGTGGTGGCAATCATGACCGGATCAACCACCATCGGTAACAAGGTTTGGCGTTCAGTCAGGTATTCTGCCAGGTTGGAGATAATCGCCGGTGTGTGCAGCATGCCGGTTTTGATCACATCGACCTGAATATCTGAAAGCACGGCATTCAGTTGTTCAATCACAAAGGATGGCGGCAAACCATGGATGGCGCTGACAGTTCGTGTGTTTTGTGCTGTCAGCGCGGTCAGCACGCTGGACGCATAGCTGCCCAGCAGCGTGATGGTCTTGATGTCGGCCTGAATGCCTGCTCCGCCGCCGGAATCACTGCCTGCTACCGTTAGTACGGAACCTCTTGTGAATGTTTCATTCCTGTTGAACAGCAGTTTTAGTTCCGCAGCACTGATGTCGGGACGAGGGCTGGAGAGTATGGATGAGATGACTGCCAGGGCATCGGCGCCGGCATCGATCACCCGGCAGGCGTTGCTGGCAGTGATACCGCCGATGGCCACCACCGGGATTCTGACCCTGTCCCGGATGGAAGACAGGCCGGATGTGCCTGGCATGTGTGTCACCTGCTTGCTTTCGGTGGGGTACACGGCCCCGAAGCCGATATAGTCAGCCCCTTGTTCTTCCGCACGGAGCGCTTCATCAAGGTTGTGGGTGGATATGCCGATGATCTTGTCCGCTCCCAGGTATTGCCGGGCTTCAGTCAGGGTGGCGTCATCCTGGCCCAGGTGGATGCCGTCGGCGTCAAGAGCACGGGCCAGTTTCAGGTCATCGTTGACAATGAACGGCACGCCATAGTTAAGACACAGTTTTTTAAGCTCTGCACCTTCGCTGAGGCAGGCATCGAAGTCCTTGTCCTTGGCTCGATACTGCAGAACCGAAACTCCGCCACGCAGTGCAGTGGCAACACGTTCCCTCAGGTTGTCTCCCTGGTCGGTGATCAGGTAAATACCTTTGATAACGGGTCGGGGAGCTGCTTTATTGACAACCAGCCGGAATGGGTGGCCTGCTTCACTCATCGTTTTGCCTTCCTAAAGAAAAAGCCGCACTGACAATGGAATCAGGGCGGCCGGAAAATGAAGACGTCACTGCAGCCGCTTTCCTACGCCGGTATCAGCCGGATCAGGTTCAAAGGGTCTGATTCAATCAATCATCTCAGTTCTAGTGAACTCCCCCAGGGCCTTGCAGCGGGTTACACTACTGGAACTTGCCGGCTGTGTCAATGGGGTTGACAACCCGGGATGCGTGTCGGTTGTCCGTTGGCCGTTATTGTTTTTTTAATCATTACGGACACGGTCAACGACCTTTACAGTCTTCAACGGACATGGTAATACCAACAGGGTGATTTATAAAGATTTTTCAGACGAGGAGTAACGCATTTTGTACGACAGTCGTCCAACCATTGCAGAAATTGACCTGAAAGCGTTGCGTTATAATTACCAGCATATCCGTTCGTCCATTCCTGAGGGGACAGAGGTGCTGGCTGTGGTCAAGGCCGACGCCTATGGACATGGTTTCATGGATGTCAGCCGCGAACTTGAACAGTTGGGCGTGAATGCCTTCGGGGTTGCCTTTCTGGCCGAGGGGATACAACTGCGCAAGGCTGGCATTGACAAGCCGGTGCTGCTATTGGGCGGTGTTTATCCGGGCCAGGAACGCAAGTGCATCGGCTATAATCTGTCCACCATTATTTTTACGCTGGAACAGGCCCAGGCGCTTAATCAGGCAGCCGGCAAGCTGTTCCGCAAGGCCCAGGTGCACCTGAAGATCGATACGGGCATGGGGCGGCTGGGCATCTGCTATGCCGATGCGCCGGCATTTTTGAAAGAGTTGCGCAGATTGCCCAATATTGCCCTGGAAGGGATCATGTCTCATTTTGCCAGTGCTGACGAACTGGACGAGCCGGGGCAGTACTTCACCCGGCTGCAGTCGGAACGTTTCGCGTGGGCTCTGGCCGAGGTGCGCAAGGCCGGTTTTACGCCGCGTTATGTGCATATATCCAACAGCGCTGCCACCATGTTGAAGGAATTGCCATTCTGTAACCTGGTTCGCCCCGGCATTGCCTTGTATGGCGCCATACCTTCCGCTGACTTTACGGGCAAGCTGGATATCAGGCCGGTCATGAGTCTGAAAAGCCGCATTGCCATGTTGAAGTGGGTTGAATCCGGCACCACCATCAGCTATGCGCGCCGTTTCACGGCTGCTGACCGGACGCTGGTCGCCAGTGTGCCGGTGGGATATGCGGACGGGTATCCGCGTGCGTTGACAAATAGAGGCAATGCAATGATCCGCGGGCAGAGGGCCCGGGTGGCCGGCACGGTCTGCATGGATTGGATCATGCTGGATGTGACCGGTATTGAGGGGGTATCCGTTGGGGATGAGGTGCTGCTGATGGGCATGGACAGTGTGGGTAACTGTGTCAGCGCCGAGGAGCTTGCCACGGAGGCCGGAACCATACCGTATGAGTTGTTTTGCAGCATCAGCAAGCGGGTGCCGCGGGTGTATCTCAAATAGCGGGAAACACATTGTCTGCTGAATACAGCCTGTGATAAGACGCCGGCCATGACCGGCGTCTGCGGATTTTACAGGGTGTCAGCCGCCTGGATGTCTTGACGCGCGTCTGCATTACGGCTGTTCCAGAAATGCAGCAGCTCCGCTTCGGCCCGCACATAATCCTCAAGCTCCAAATCGATTTCGGCAGTCCAGTCGCGTGTGCTGTAGTATGTTTTGTCATAGTAGCTTTCAATCAAGCCTTGGGCGATTCCTTCCACATCCCAGGTTTCAATCAGCTCCTGCAGCTGCATGTGATGTATGCCGCCCAGTTTTTTTCTGATTCTTTCAAGGGCCAGCAGCATGCCTGTTTTGTACTCCGGTTTGGCGTACTCTGCCGTGAGCCGTTTAACGCGGGTTTCCAGTGAGGCATAGGCCCATGCCCTGCACCCCTCCGACATCCTGGAATACAGGTTGCCGGGTAGAAAATAGCGGCCAATCCGCCGGCTTTCCCCCTCCAAAACGATTGGTCTGTCCGGCGGCATGCGACGGAATGCGTCCCAAAGCAGTGACTCAAACCACTTCTGACTGAAATCTTGCTGCATGCCGAGTGAACCAAAGGCTGAACCACGATGACAGGCCAGTCCCTCCAGGTCAATGGGCGACCACTTGCTGGTGTCCAGTTGTTTGATGAATTCGGTCTTGCCGGTGCCGGTCATGCCGTGGATCACGATCAGTGGTCCTGCAAAGTCACATTTTTCAAAGAAGTCCATTACATGCTTGCGATAGGATTTGTAGCCGCCAACCAGTTGCATGGCCGGTGTTCCACAGATCTCAAGCAACAAGGCAACCGAATTGCTGCGCATGCCGCCGCGCCAGCAATAAACCACAACCGGCCTGCCGTCCGCTACGGAAATTATTCGGGAGACCATGTCGTAAAAACGCGGGCAGGTCATTTCCAAGCCACGTTTTCGCGCCTGGACAGGCCCGACGTTTTTGTGCATGATCCCGATCTCCACCCGTTCTTCGTTTGTCAGTAGCGGCACGTTGATGGCGCCGGGGATGTGATCCTCTTCAAATTCCAGAGGTGTACGCACGTCAATCAGGCAGTGGCTGTCAATCAGCTGCGGCGTAAAACGTATCTTTTCAGGCATGGCACTTTCCAGTCGAAACAGATGATTTTTGCAATTAGTACCACGGTCAATGAGGATAACAGAAGCGGAAAATGCGATCAGCGCAAAGTGGTCTGGTGTAGCCTGCACCCCGGCTTGCAGGGGTTGTTGCTAACATATCGGTTGTCAAAATGAACGATGCAGCAGGCAATTACCTGCTTGTGGATGCTCTGGCCGATGTAGTACATTTCTGGAAGCATCTTAACGGGACAAGAGTCCTGACTGCGAACCAATTGTTCTGACAAGCCGGCTCATGATTCCGATGATCTAATTCAACTTCTGCGGTGAATTCTATGTATGCACTGGCTATTGATCTGGGAACCACAACCCTGGCGGCATCGCTGATTGATACTGTCAACGGGGAACGTCGGTCCATGGCCGGCGCTATGAATCCCCAGCGTCGTTTCGGGGCGGATGTGGTTGCCCGGCTGGATGTGGCGGTGCATTCCGGTGAGGTGCTGCTGGAAATGTCGGCAATCATCCGTGCCGAACTGCTGCGCCTGGGCAGTGAGGTGTGCGCCAAGGCCGGCATAGCTTGGAGTGATATCAGTCAAATCGCCATTGCCGGTAATCCGGCCATGCAGCACATCCTGCTAGGACTGCCGGTCAAATCACTGGCCTTCCCTCCTTACCGCCCCCTGTTTAGCTGTGGCAAGACAATCAATGCCTCTGAGCTCAACTGGCCCGGTGATGCCTCGATCCATATCTTTCCCATGCCGGGCGGCTTTGTGGGGGGGGACACGGTGGCGTTTTTGTATGGGCAGAGTCAGTTGACCGTGTCAGTTGACCGTGTCGGTAATAGTTACGGGTCCCGGTCCCCGGTCCCCGGATCACGGCTTTTCCTCGATATGGGCACCAACGGCGAGATGGCGCTGGTTGCGGGTGATACGATCTGGGCAACATCGGCGGCAGCCGGGCCGGCCTTCGAGGGGGGCAACCTGTCCTGCGGTATGGCGGCGCTGCCGGGTGCTGTCAGTGCAGTCCGTATCGCAGATGAAAAGCTGAAAATATCTGTTATAGGTAACGTACCTCCCCGCGGTATTTGCGGATCTGCTGCTATTGAGGCGGCTGCTGAAATGCTGGGTTGCGGTTTGCTTGAACACACCGGGCGTCTGCGCGACGCCGCTGAAATCCCTTCCAACCTGGCTGCCAGACTGATTGTCCAAAACGATGAGAATGCTTTTGTAATTTACCGTGATGCAGAGCGGCTATTGCTGTTGACCCAGTCGGATATCCGCCAGATTCAGCTTGCCAAAGGCGCTATCAGGGCAGGCATGGAGGTGTTGTTTGACAGATCAGGAATATTGCCGGGCGGGTTGGAGCAGGTCGTTTTGACCGGCTCGTTCGGGGCGGTGCTGAATCCTGAATGGCTCAAAACAGTTGGAGTTTTCGACGAAAACATGGTAAAAAACACAGTTTTCATCCCTGAAGGTGCGTTGGCTGGAGCTGAGCGTGCCCTTTGCAGAGATGGCGGTTTTAAAGAGGTTGAAAGCCTGGCCGCACGGTTCAGGGTGATTCCGCTATCCGGCACTCCGCTTTTTGAGAGCTTGTTCCTTAATAATATCGATTTCCCCATGTAGGGGCACCCCTGCGTGGTTGTCCTGAATCGGGCAGCCACAGAGGGCCGCCCCCTGCAGTGAGAATACAATTTTGAAAACGGGAGTTAAAAAATGGCCAAGATTACCAGGGCGCTGATCAGCGTCTCAGACAAGACAGGTGTTGTTGAATTTTCAAAAGAACTGGCCGGTTACGGCGTTGAGATACTTTCCACCGGCGGTACCGCGAAACTTTTGCGTGAAGCCGGATTGACAGTCAAGGATGTGTCCGAGTTTACCGGTTTTCCGGAGATGCTGGATGGCCGTGTCAAGACCCTGCATCCCAAGGTGCATGGCGGTCTGCTGGGGATGCGCAGCAACCCTGCCCATGTGGCCAAGATGAAGGAACACGGCATCGAGAATATAGATATGGTCGTGGTCAACCTCTACCCCTTTGAGGCGACCGTCGCCAAGGACGGGTGCCTGCTGGCGGATGCCATCGAGAATATCGACATCGGTGGCCCGACCATGCTGCGTTCCGCCGCCAAGAACTATCCCGATGTGACCGTGCTGGTAGACAGCAGCGACTACGCTGCCGTGCTGGCGGAGATGAAGGCCAATGGCGGCGCTGTCTCGCCAAAGACCAACTTCGGGCTGGCAGTGAAGGTCTATCAGCATACCGCCGCTTATGACGGCGCAATTTCCAATTATCTGGGGGCCAGGCTGGGTGAAGGTGTCGAGCCGTTTCCGGCTACATTCACCTTGCAGGTGAAAAAGGTGCAGGATCTGCGTTACGGCGAAAACGCCCACCAGTCGGCCGCATTTTATGTGGAAAAAAATATTGCCGAGGCCTCCATCTCCACCGCCCGTCAGCTTCAGGGCAAGGAACTCTCCTACAACAATATTGCCGATACCGATGCTGCCCTGGAGTGCGTCAAGCAGTTCAGCGAAGGGCCGGCCTGCGTGATCGTCAAACATGCCAACCCCTGTGGTGTGGCTGTCGGCAAGAATATCCTGGAAGCCTATGACCGCGCCTATTCGACCGACCCGGAATCGGCCTTCGGCGGTATCATCGCCTTCAACCGTGAGCTGGACGGCGAAACTGCCAAGGCCATCTGTGACCGCCAGTTTGTGGAGGTGATTATCGCGCCGGTTGTCTCAGCGGCAGCCATTGAAGTGGTTGCATCCAAGAAGAACGTTCGTCTGCTGGAGTGCGGCATGTGGCCGGAAAAGTCGGCTGCCCGCCTGGATATGAAACGTGTCAACGGTGGTCTGCTGGTGCAGAGCGCCGACCTGGAACTGCTCGATGGGCTCAAGGTGGTTACCAAGCGCCAGCCCACCGAACAGGAGATGAAAGACCTGCAGTTTGCCTGGCGGGTGGCCAAGTTTGTCAAGTCCAACGCCATTGTCTATTGCAAGGAAAACATGACCATCGGCGTGGGGGCCGGCCAGATGAGCCGCGTCAACTCTGCCCGTATTGCCGCCATCAAGGCCGAGCAGGCCGGTTTGCAGGTGCCGGGTGCCGTCATGGCCTCGGATGCATTCTTCCCCTTCCGTGACGGCATTGACAATGCGGCGGCGGCAGGCATCACCGCGGTGATCCAACCGGGCGGCAGCATGCGCGACGCCGAGGTGATAGCGGCGGCGGATGAGCACGAGATGGCGATGGTGTTTACCAATATGCGTCACTTTAGACATTGAAATATTCAAAAACATGGAACGCGGATCAAATCTGAAACAGCGGATAACGTCAGATTTCATAATGGCTGAAGGTATATCTGCCCTTAATCCGTTAAATCCGCTTTTTCCGTGTTCTATTTCTGTTTTTTGAAGTTTGACTTAGTAATTTGAACCGAGGTGAAAATATGAAAGTTCTTGTTGTCGGTGGTGGCGGCCGCGAACATGCCCTGGCCTGGAAGATAGCCCAGTCTCCGCTGGTGAAAAAGGTCTACTGTGCCCCCGGTAATCCCGGTACGGCTGCTATAGCCCAGAATCTGGATATCAAGGCCGATGACGTTGGCAAGCTGCTGGAGTTTGCCTGGAACGAGCAGATTGACCTGACCGTGGTTGGTCCGGAGCAGCCGCTTTCCCTGGGGATTGTGGATACCTTCCGCAATCATGACCTGATGATCTTCGGTCCGACACAGGATGCGGCGCTGATTGAGGGGAGCAAGGCCTTTTCCAAGGATCTGATGCACAAATACAATGTGCCTACCGCCGCCTACGGTGTGTTTAGCGATGTGGCCGAGGCCACGGCATTTATCGACAAGACCGGGGCACCGATCGTGGTCAAGGCCGACGGCCTGGCTGCGGGCAAAGGTGTGATCATCGCCCAGACCCGCGAAGAGGCGGTCGCGGCGGTTACGGATATGCTTAGCGGCAACGCCTTTGGCAGTGCCGGTTCCCGCGTGGTCATCGAAGAGTTTCTGACCGGTGAGGAAGCCTCTTTTCTGGTGATTACCGATGGCAAGCACATCATTCCGCTGGCCAGTGCCCAGGATCACAAGAATATCTTTGATGGCGATCAGGGGCCCAACACTGGCGGCATGGGGGCTTATTCGCCGGCGCCGGTAGTTACCCCGGATGTGCATGAGCGTGCCATGACCGAGGTGCTGCGCCGCGCTGTGGATGGTATGGCCGCCGAGGGACGCCCCTATCAGGGGATCCTCTATGCCGGCCTGATGGTCAAGGATGGCCAGGTAAAAACCCTGGAGTTCAATGCCCGTTTCGGTGACCCGGAGTGCCAGCCGCTGCTGATGCGGATGAAGTCTGATATCGTGCCGCTCTTGATGGCGGTGGCCAAGGGTGACCTGTCCGGCAAGAGCATCGAGTGGCATGACAAGGCCACGGTGTGTGTCGTTATGGCAGCTGCAGGGTATCCTGGAGATGTGCGCAAGGGCGATACGATCAGCGGCCTTGATGATGCGGCCAGGCTGCAGGATGTGTATGTATTTCATGCTGGAACTGCCATGAAGGACGGCCAGTGCGTTACCAGCGGCGGGCGTGTGCTGGGTGTGACCGCCATGGGTGATACGGTTCAGCAGGCCATTGACAACGCCTATGGTGCTGTTGAAAAGATCAGCTGGCAGGGAGTGCAGTACCGGAAGGATATCGGACAGAAGGCGTTGAATCGGGGATAGAGGCCGGGACGCGGGACCGGTGACTCGGGACTGGTAAAAGCAGTCAGACAAGACCTTGAACCAGAATAAGGGGAAATATGCAAGAGACACCACAAGTGCTTATCGTCATGGGCAGTGATTCCGACCTGCCGATCATGCAGGAGGCCGGCAACGTGTTGGAACAGTTCGGCATTGCCTATGAAATCAGGATTTCATCGGCCCATCGTGCGCCTGCCAAGACAGCCGAGCTGGCCTCAAAGGCGGCTGAGCGCGGCATCAAAATTATTATTGCCGGTGCTGGTGTGGCGGCTCATCTGGCCGGTGTGGTTGCCTCCAAGACGATCCTGCCGGTGATCGGCGTACCTACTCCGGGTGGTGCCTTGAACGGTGTGGATGCGCTCTATGCCACGGTGCAGATGCCGGCTGGTATCCCGGTAGCAACCATGGCTGTGGGCAAGGCCGGTGCAAAGAACGCCGGTCTGTTTGCCGTGCAGGTGCTCAGCCTTAATGAGCCTAGGCTGGCCCAGGCCATGATTGATTATCGCAAGCAGATGGAACTGGAGCTGGAACAGAAGGATGCCGAGTTGCAGGCCAGTAGAAAAGCAGGGACCAGGGACTAGGGACTAGGGACAGGTAAGCGGAAAGCAGGGACTGGGGACTGGGGACCGGTGACCTGGGAACGGGAAACAGAGATCAGTAAGCTTGGAACTGGGAAGAGGGAACAGGGGATGGCAAAAAACTTTACAAATTCCCAATCCTCAATCCCCAGTCCCCAGTCCCCAGTCCCCAGCTTTTCCTTCATCATCCCTGTCAAACCGGGCGGACATGTCAGCGCGCTGGAGGCATTGCGGCGCATTGATGCGTCCGCTTTTCGTTTTGAGGTGCTGGTGGCGGAGGGCAAAACCCCCAGCCAGCAGCGCAATCAGGCGGCTTACCAGTCACAGGGGGACATCCTCTATTTTCTGGATGATGATTCTCAACTGCCGCAGGAGGCACTGGAATGGTGTCTGGCAGCATTTGAGGAACATGTGGTGGCGGTTGTTGGAGGGCCTTCACTGACTCCTGGGGATGATGCCCCGTTGCAGCAACTTTTTGGACTGTCGCTATCTTCACCTTTTGGCGCCGGTGGGGTGCGCAACCGTTATCGTGCTGTAGGGTTGCCGCGCGAGACCAGCGAAAAGGAACTGATTCTCTGTAATATGGCCTTCAGGCGTGAGGACTTCGTTAGTTTTGGCGGTTTTGACGAGCGTCTTTATCCCAATGAGGAAAACGAGCTTATGGACAGGATCCACGCCGCCGGCCACAAGCTGGTGCATGTGCCGGAGATGGCGGTCTATCGCAGTCAGCGTCCTACCCTTAAGGCCTTTGCGCGCCAGATGTTTGCCTATGGCCGTGGACGGGCGCAACAGACATTGATTGCCGGGATGGGGACGCTGCTTGGTTTCGCACCCCTGTTATTTGCGGTTTATCTGATTTCTTTGCCGATTGCTCTGATCTGGCCATACTGGGGCTTGCCTCTGCTGGCCTACCTGTTGCTGGCGGCGTTTTTCTCTTTATTGGCCGTCGCTGCAAGTGGACATATTTATTCGGCGGCACTGCTGCTGATTTATCCACTCATGCATATCAGCAACGGGATCGGCCTGATCAGCGGCTTTATCGGTGGCAGACCACAACCCGTGGCCCGCGGGGTTGTCCATATCAGGCTGTTAAAAACATTTGAACAGACTGAATGGTGAGAGGCCGTTATCCGGGACCCGTGCCCGGGGACCGCAAAAAACGGAAATCCGAATACACGGGAAACGTGGTTTTTTAGGAGCATAATGTGGATTTCAGCATAGTCGTACCCATCTATAACGAGCAGGATAATATCGCGGCGCTTTACAACGCCATCACCGCTGCTTTGGACAGCTATGACCGCAACTATGAGGTTGTCCTGGTGGATGACGGCTCGGTAGACAACTCCTTCAATATGCTGAAAGGCATTGCCGAACGAGACAGCCGCTTCAAGGTGATCAGGTTCCGCCGCAACTTCGGGCAGACCGCAGCCATGTCAGCCGGGTTTGATGCTGCCAGCGGCGAGATCATTATCCCCATGGACGGCGACCTGCAGAACGACCCGGCGGATGTACCGCATTTGATAGAGAAACTGAACGAAGGTTATGATGTGGTGTCCGGCTGGCGCAGCGACCGCAAGGATACCTTTGTTACCCGCAAGATACCTTCCATGCTGGCCAATGCACTGATATCGAAAATGACCGGCGTGCACCTGCATGACTATGGCTGCACCCTCAAGGCCTATCGCCGCGAGGTGCTGGACGGGGTCAACCTGTACGGTGAAATGCACCGCTTCGTACCGGCCCTGGCCTCCCAGGTGGGGGCCAAGGTTACGGAGATGCCGGTCAGGCATCATCCGCGCATTCACGGTGTCAGCAAATACGGCATATCGCGTACGCTGCGCGTGGTGCTGGACCTGATCACGGTCAAGTTTCTACTCTCCTACTCCACCAAACCGATCCAGCTCTTTGGCAAGTGGGGTGTCTATACCCTGCTGGGTGGCGCTCTGAGCGGCGGTGCGACTGTTTATATGAAACTCTTCGAAGATCTGAGCATGAACCGCAATCCGCTGCTGATCCTGACCGCTTTCCTTTTGTTCATGGGGATACAGTTTATTGTCATGGGCTTGCTGGGAGAGCTGAATGCCCGCACCTACCATGAAGCCCAGGGTAAGCCGATCTATGTCGTGCGGGACAGGCTGAATCTGTGAATGTTCCCCCGTCCCGGATTCTAATGCTTGCCCCAACCCCCTATTTTGCCGACCGGGGCTGCCACGTCAGGATCTACGAGGAGGCCAGGGCGCTGATCGCACAGGGATGCGATGTACGCATTGTTACCTACTACATCGGTCGCGACATGCCGGGCATCCCGGTTGAACGCATCCCCCATGTGCCCTGGTACCGGCGTCTGACCGCCGGTCCTTCCTGGCAGAAACCCCTGCTTGATATCCTGCTGTTTTTCAAGACCCTCGCTGTTGCCAGAACTTTCAAACCGCAGATACTGCATGCCCATCTGCACGAAGGCGCCTTTGTCGCCATGCTGCTCAAACCGCTGCTGCGTATACCTCTGGTGATGGATTTTCAAGGCAGCCTGACCAGCGAGTGCCGAGACCATGGTTTTTTCAAGCCCGGTTCACTGTTGGAAAAATGCTTTGCCCGGATTGAAGCGGTGATCAACCGCAGCGCCGATGTCATCATCACCAGTTCCACAGCCGGCATGCGCTCATTGATCAGTGAGTGGGGTGTCCCGCCCGAAAAGGTGACTGCGGTGATCGACGGTGTGGATACCCATCAGTTTTGCCCGTATCCGCGTCAGCAGGCGCGTCAGCGGCTGGGCATCAGCGGCGATGCGCCGGTGGTGGTGTATCTGGGGCTGTTGAACGAGTATCAGGGCATTGATCTGCTGCTGGATGCGGCCCTCACTTTGAAGGGGCAGGGCTGCAATCTGCGTTTGCTGATCATGGGCTATCCGGAAGAAAGCTACCGTGAAAAGGCCTTACACATGGGTCTGGATGATATGCTGACCTTCACCGGCAGGGTAGACTATGGGGAAGCGCCGCTGCTGCTTTCCGCCGCTGATCTGGCGGTTTCGCCCAAGCTGTCACTCAGTGAGGCCAACGGCAAGCTGTTCAACTATATGGCCTGCGGACTGCCCAGTGTGGTGTTTGATACCCCGGTAAACCGGGAGATCCTCGGTGAAAGCGGCATTTATGCCGCATATGGCAGTGCCGCATCATTGGCAGCCTGCATCAAGGAATATGTGAGTGACACGGAGCGTTTGTCAGGGCTTGCCCGCGCCGCACGGGACAGGGCGGTGAGGCTGCACGCCTGGTCTGAGCGTGCCCGGCGGATTGTGTCGATATATCAGTCTGTTTTGAAACCTACACCACGTCCGTGAAAAACGTGCGCCATTCAGGAATAAAAAAATGCAATACAGATAGAAAAAAAGTTTGACAGCAAAGCCGTTCTTTGGTAAATAACAAAGCTCCCAAGCGGGAATAACTCAGTGGTAGAGTGCAACCTTGCCAAGGTTGAAGTCGCGGGTTCGAATCCCGTTTCCCGCTCCAAAAAATACTCAAGGAACCCGTCCTGGGTTCCTTTTTTCGTATCCGCTTAAATAGCTCGTTATCTTACCATTTGTATGTCAGGGAGTCATGCAACCTACTGTTCGTGATGCAAGCCCGACCAATGATGCCAGTCATAGCCTGGATGTGGGCTATGGGTACGTCTGCCACGATGGTTGCTCTGATGTGTTTCCTGATCTGTCTTTTTCCTCTTCCTCAATTCCGGTAGCTTTTACCACCCTGTCCGGCGAATTCCTTTATACCAATAGCGCTTTTTATAAAGCCATGGTCGTTATTGACGATAAAAACGGCCTGCGCCCTTTCCGGATGCATGATTTTTTTGAATCTGCCGAGCTTGCCCATGAGCTGTTCAAAAATGTTGCCGAGCGGGACTGTGCAGGGACAAGCTGGTGCTGGTCGGCAGGGACGGTATTAAAAGCAAATATCGTGTGAGTGCCAAGCTGATTAACGGCATATCCGCATCTGTGGATTGGCAGGTTGCCTTTTCCTTTACGGCCATCAGTGAGCCATGCTATGCGGATAATTTTGCCAAGGCGCGCCTGTTTCGCAACAAGATAGTGGATGCGATAGCCGATCCCTTGCTCGTCAAGGATCGAAACTACCGTTATGTGCTGATGAATGAGGCCTTCTGCCGGTTCATGGGTGAGGAGCGTGCAGAGCTGCTTGGCAAGACGAATCACGACCTGTTTCCCGAATCCCAGGCCGAATATTTCAACGAGACCGACGATCAGGTGTTTGTTACCGGTCAGGAAACGGTAATCGAAGAGCGTGTTTCCAGCCCGTCAGGCACTGAGCGTATCTTCGTAGCCAAAAAAACACGTTATGAGGATGAATGGGGTGACAGATTCATCGTCTGTATTTTCAGGGATGTAACCGAACAGCGGCATGCTGAAAGGGTGTTGGCGGAAAAGCAGAAGAAGCTTGCTTCCATGGCAATCGAGTTGTCCCTGGCGGAAGAACGGGAGAGGATGAGGGTTGCCTCCGAACTGCATGATAACATCGGGCAGGCTCTGATTCTGTCCAGGATCAAGCTGGCCATGCTTGAACAGTCGGAGCCTGGTGATGAGTACGAGCACACCTTGAAGCTGGCAGGTGATCTGCTGGATGATGTGATCCAGCGTGTCAGGTCACTGACCGTGCAGATCAGTCCGCCCTTGTTGTCAGGTGCTGGCCTGGAAACCGCACTGTCGCATCTTGTGTGTCAGATAGGAAAAGATTATGGTCTGCGGGTCACGTTCACGGATGACCGGAGCTGTAAACCACTTAGCAATGAATTGCGATCCGTTGTTTATCAGGCTGCCAGGGAACTGCTGATTAACGTTGTCAAACATGCCAACACCGATGCGGCGGAACTGGTGGTCTGGCGTGAAAGCGATGAGCTGTGGCTGCGTGTGAAAGATGGCGGGCAAGGCTTTGATGCTGACGATGCAGCACTGTGTGTTTTTGAAGATAGTAGCTGCAGTTTTGGCATGTTCAATATCCGGCAAAGGTTGAAGTTCTTTGGCGGCAGTTTGTGCATCATGTCATCGCCGGGCAACGGGACGGTTGCCACAATGCGTGTCCCGCTTGACCAGAGCTGCAAGCCGTGTATGCAAACGTTGGAGGTGCTGTGACCGTAAGGCTGCTTTTGGCGGACGACCATATCATAATGCGTGAAGGCTTGAAACTGCTGCTTTCCAAGGCTGCCGACATCGAAGTGGTTGCCGAGGCCTCAAACGGCAGGGAGGCAGTGGCTCTGGCCGATGAACTTCGCCCGGATCTGATCGTTATGGATCTGAATATGCCCGTAATGGGCGGCATCGAGGCGACCAGATGCATTTTGGCCTCTGACAGTTCCGCCCGCATCATTGTGCTCTCCATGCTGGCGGACAGGGACTGTGTTTCCGAGAGTCTGAAGCTTGGTGTCAAGGGTTACCTGCTGAAGGATTGTGCTGCCGGAGAATTGCTGGCTGCCATCAGGGCGGTGGCTGCTGGCGTCGCATATCTGGGGTCGATCGTCACGGATACGGTGATCAGCGATTATTCCAGATTGTTGGCCGGAGACAGCGCTTCACAACTGTGCCGTCTCTCCAGACGCGAGCAAGAGGTGCTGCGTCTGATGGCGGAGGGTCTGAATACCAAGGAGGTGGCCTTCCAGCTCAATGTCAGCACCAAGACGATTGAAACGCAGCGCGCCAGCCTGATGAAAAAACTCGAACTATACTCTGTTGCCGAACTGACCCGCTTTGCCGTTAGGCATGGCCTTGTCACGGTGGTCTGATCCGCGGCCATAAGGCCCGCCATCCCCTTGCTTTTCTGTTTTTCCTGATCCATTTTTCAGGTCTTTCCCTATAGATTCTTCCAAATTCTCTGAACAATCATTTTCATTAATTGTGATATTTTCAGCCGTTCAAATCTTGTGCATGCAAGCGAAGGCTGGCGGCAGCTTTCCTGCTGAACCATCTGCATGAATTCTGTTCAGGGGGCGTTTATGGGAAGTTTTTTTAGCGGTTTATCAATAATCAAACGTCTGTCACTTGTTTTGTCTGTCGTAATCCTGTTGGTGATGGGCATTTTTACCATGACACTGACCTCGCTGATCGAAAAGCGCCTGGAACAGCGTGTTGAGCGGGATCTGTCCCAGCAGGTGACTGTGTTGGTCAACTCCATGTCGGCCTACAATGCCGTGCTGGTAGACAGTGTAAATATGCTGGCCCCTGTGTTTAAGACATACCTGCCGGGGGCCTTTTCTTTGGAGACCGGCGTCGGAAAGCAGGTACCTTCGCTCAAAGCCGGATCTGTGACGATCAATGGTAACAATGAGATCATGGATCGTTTTACTGCGGTCACCAAGGCGGCATGCACGGTATTTGTCCGCAATGGCGATGACTTCTACCGTGTAGCAACATCGCTGAAAAAGGAGGATGGCAGCCGTGCCAATGGCACGTTGCTTGAAAAAAACCATCCCGCCTTTCAGGCACTGTCCAAGGGTGAGCAGTATGTGGGCAAGGCCTTGATCCTGGGCAAGTACTACATGACCAAGTATGTGCCGGTGAAGGACGACCAGGGCCGGGTGATCGGTGCCATGTTTGTGGGGGTTGATTTTACCGGCAATCTCAAGGCGTTGAAGGAAAAGATCCTCAGCGTCAAGTTCGGCAAGACCGGTTATCTCTATGCCCTGGATGCGAGTGATGGGGCAGGGCGTGGGTATTTTCATATCCATCCGCGGCTGGAAGGGAAAAGCGCCGCCGGTGTGAAGGACGCCAAGGGCAAGGAGTTCCTGGAGGAACTGCTGAAGAGGAAGGATGGTGTCACAAAGTACTTCTGGGTCGACAAGGATGCCGGTGAAAGCAGGGCCCGTGAAAAGACGATTGTCTACCATCACCTCAAGGAGTGGAACTGGGTGGTTGCCGCTGGCGCCTCCATGGATGAACTCAATCCGGAAGGAGCCCAGGTCCGCAATCTGCTGCTGACCGCGACCGTCGTTGTTCTGACGGTGCTGGTCGGTGTCATATTCCTAATTCTGAAACGCTGGGTTTCAGTGCCGCTCAATCGGCTGCTGACCACAACCAGCCAGTTGGCTGCGGGCGATTTCAGAGGGGTTTCGTGCAGCGAGGTTCAAAAGGTGGAAACCGGGGATGAGGTGGTGCTCTTGTCCCAGGGGGTGCAGGAGATGGCCTGTTCATTGCGCCGGCTGATCGAGACGATCGACATCTCGGCGCTGGAGGTGGCGGCTGCTGCGGAGCAGGTCAAGTCGAGTTCGATCCGGATTGCCACCAGTGCGGAAGAGGTGGTGGCCCAGGTCAGCACAATTGCCACCGCTGGAGAAGAGATGTCGGCCACTTCCGAGAATATCGCCCTTAACTGCCAATTGGCCGCCGATGGCGCCCAGAAGGCCTCTGATTCGGCCCATAGCGGTGAAGGTGTGGTTCTGGAAACCATCAAGGTCATGGGCGGGATTGCCTGCAAGGTCCAGGAGACCGCCAAAACGGTGGAAACCCTGGGAGAGCGCAGCGATCAGATCGGTGCGATCATCGGCACGATCGAGGATATTGCCGACCAGACCAACCTTTTGGCCTTGAACGCCGCCATTGAGGCGGCTCGGGCGGGAGAGCAGGGGCGCGGATTTGCCGTGGTGGCCGACGAGGTGCGGGCCTTGGCAGAACGCACAACCGCAGCTACCAAAGAGATCGGTGAAATGATCAAGGCCATCCAGAGGGAGACCAAGGGCGCGGTGGCGGCCATGGAGGAAGGGGTCAGTCAGGTCGATAACGGCACGAAAGAGGCCGCCCGTTCCGGGGAGGCGCTGAAGGATATCCTCAACCAGGTCAACACAGTGGCGATGGAGGTCAGTCAGATCGCCACGGCGGCAGAAGAACAGACTGCCACCACAGGCGAAATCACCAAGAACATGCAGCAGATCAGCGATGCCGTACAGCAAACATCCCACGGAGCCCAGGAAGCAGCAGCCGCGGCAACCCAGCTGACCGGCAATGCGGAAGAACTCAAACGGCTGATTCATCGCTTTAGACTTTAGGCGTTGTCGCTGTCTGTGTGGGAGGTGTGTGGTGCTGATCAACAGGGAAAATGTTGAGCTAATCATAAGTAGCGTACTGGCAGGCGTCAGGCAGCATTCGGAACTGACATTCGGCATTAACCGCGACCATATCAATCAGCTGCTTGATGAAGGTGAGATGTTGTGCAGCAAGCTTGAATGCGGAGAGCTGAACAGTGAAGAACTTGGCAACCTGTACACCGATGCCTTGATCTACAGGGAGAAGTTCAAGAAGTATAAGACCAATTACGGCTATTTCGTAAACAAGTCAGAGTAAAATCAAAAGGCCAGGTCATGCGACCCGGCCTTTTGATTTTCAGCCTGCGTGACAATAATCAGCGGCAGTTCTCCGGCTCTCGCCCCATGTTGATGCCGATGGATTCGGCGCATTTGATCAGTTGCGAGTCCAGCGGCACATGCCTGACGACCCCGGCCAGTTCTTTCAGCGGCACCAGGACAATGTCGGGTGTGCGCAGCGAGACCATGGTGCCGAACCTGCCTTCGGCGGCGGCCTGCACGGCATGGCTGCCGAGCCTGGTGCCCAGTACCCGGTCAAAGGCGGTCGGTGTTCCGCCTCTCTGGATGTGTCCCAGTACGGTGCAGCGCACCTCCAGGTCGATGTGATTTTTGATCTGATTGGCCAGATGATAGCCGATACCGCCAAGCTGGGGTACCCCCTGCAGCCTGTTGGTGGCTGCCTCCTGCACGATAACGTCCCCGCCGATGGCCTTGGCCCCTTCTGCCACCACAATGATGCTGTAAGGGCTGCCGCCTGTGGTGCGCAGGCTGATCTTGTTGACAACGCTTTCGATGTCATAGGGGATCTCGGGTATGAGGATGATGTGCGCCCCGCCGGCCAGCCCTGATTCCAGGGCAATCCAGCCCGCTGTGCGCCCCATGACCTCCAGAATCATTACCCGGTGATGGCTGCGTCCGGTGGTGGCCAGGCGGTCCAGGGCGTCACAGGCCACCTGCACTGCGGTCTGGAAACCAAAGGTGTAGTCGGTTTTGTCCAGGTCGTTGTCGATGGTCTTGGGGATGCCGATGACTGGTATGCCCTTTTGCTGCAGCTTATAACCAATCTCCAGCGTGCCTTCCCCACCCACCACAAACAGGCAGTCCAGCTGCAACTCTCGGAATGTCTCCACCGCCCTGAAGGAAAGATCATGCACGGTAACAGAGCCGTCCTCGTTTTGCTCCCGCCATTCAAAGGGGTTGCCCTTGTTGGTTGTGCCGAGGATGGTGCCACCCAGTGACAGGATATCCCGGGTGCTTCTGACGGTCAGTTCCTGGGTGCGCCTGAAAATCAGCCCTTCGAAGCCGCCTTCTATGCCGATCACCTTTGCACCGTGTTCAATGATGGCGGCCCTGGTGACCGCCCTGATGACGGCATTGAGGCCAGGACAGTCCCCGCCGCCTGTCAGGATACCCACATTGCGCAGTTTCATATTATCCTCCGGCTGGTTGTATGTTTTGTAATCCTTGAGGTTACATCGACCGATTGGTACGGGAGATTGTATTTGCATATAGTAGCACCAGGATGGGTTCAGGCAAGAGGGTTTCAAACCAGGTGGCTTCAAGGCGGTATGTGATAATTCGATATCTCCGGGCTTGAAAACCTGCGTGAACAATCGTAAAAAGGAATGTTGCAAAATCCGGAGCAGACGGTTTGCTGCCTGTGCCTGGTGTATTGTTGCTTGATGGGAGGTGCCATGGTTGGGATTATGCATGCCGATGTAACGGATGCCGCCGAGATACTCGCACTGCAAAGGCTGGCCTACCAGAGTGAGGCGGCCTTGTACGGTGACTGGTCGATCCCGCCGCTATGCCAGACACTGGATCAGATGCAACAGGATTTGCAGTCAATGACAGTGCTCAAGGCCTGTGACGGGAAGATAATCGTCGGCTCGGTGCGGGGACTGGTTCGTGATGATCGTTGCGAGTTGGGGCGGCTGATTGTGCATCCCGATTGCCAGGGAAAGGGAATCGGCAGCGGGCTGGTAAGGGCGCTGGAGTCTGCGCTGCCACAGGTGACGCGTTTTGAGCTGTTTACCGGCAGCAGGAGCGAGGCCAACATCCGCTTGTATCAGCGGCTTGGTTACAGTGCTTTTGACCGTAAATGTCTGTCCGCATCGGTGGAGCTGGTCATGCTGGAAAAAATCAGGCTTTGACGATTGTCAGGCCCTGAATCCGTACCGCATTCCGGCGTCAAGGTTTCAGAAAAACATAAAGGATGGCTATGGACTGGTTGACAATCCTGGGTATTGCCGTGGCGTTGGCCATGGATGCCTTTGCCGTGGCTTTGGCCGCAGGGGCGGTGATCGACCCGCTGACCCGGCGCCATATTTTTCGCCTCGGTTTTCATTTTGGACTTTTCCAGGCGCTGATGCCGGTGGCAGGATGGCTGATCGGATTGTCGGTGCAGAAGTGGATTGCGGCCTATGACCACTGGATTGCCTTTGGGCTGTTGGCCTTTGTTGGGGCCAGGATGATTCATGAGGCCTTTGAGGATGGGGAGCAACGCTGCGCCAGTGATCCGACCAGGGGTATGACGCTGGTCATGCTGTCGGTGGCCACCAGTATCGATGCCCTGGCAGTGGGGCTGTCGCTGGCTATGCTTGCTGTCAGCGTATGGCTGCCTGCAGTGGTGATCGGGCTTGTGGCCGGTGTGCTGACGGTGGTCGGCATGCTGCTGGGGCGGAGGCTGGGCACGGCCTGGGGCAGGCGGGTGGAGGTCTTGGGTGGTCTGGTGCTGATCGGCATCGGCCTGAAGATTTTGTTGGAGCATACCCTGCTGCAATGAGCAGCGGGACGGCTGCCTTGCATGTCAGCCGATGATCGGGAAAGGTGAGATAGGGATGAATGATGTGGATATCTGCAATTGTGGAATAGATGGGCGATTTGATATGCAGCCGCTGGAGCAGCGCCATTACCTGTGTGACGGCGAGATCAAGCCATGGAGCGGGCCGCAGCAGGATGTGTTTTCGCCTGTTCGAGAGAGGGGGCTGCCGAAGCGCCTGGGCAGCTATCCGCTGCTGACGGAGCAGGCGGCGATGGAGGTGCTGGAGGCGGCCAGCCGGGCCTATGACCATGGCCGGGGTGACTGGCCAACCATGCCGGTGGAGGGGCGCATCGCCTGTGTGGAGGTCTTTGCCGAGCAGATGAAGGCACAGCGCGAGCAGGTGGTGCGGCTTTTGATGTGGGAGATCTGCAAGAGCCTGCCCGATGCGGAAAAGGAGTTTGACCGTACGGTGGATTATATCCGCGATACGGTGGCGGCCTTGAAGGAACTGGATCGCAGCTCATCCCGTTTTGTGATCGAACAGGGGGTTACGGCCCAGATCCGGCGGGCGCCGCTGGGGGTGGTGCTCTGTATGGGGCCGTTCAACTACCCGCTCAACGAGACCTTTGCCACATTGATTCCGGCCCTGATTATGGGCAATACGGTGGTATTCAAGCAGCCCAGGCACGGCATTCTGCTCTATCAGCCGCTGCTCAGGGCCTTTTGCGATGCATTCCCCAAGGGGGTGGTCAACACCATCTACGGCAAGGGACGCGAGGTGGTGGCACCGGTCATGCAGAGCGGCCGGATCGATGTGCTGGCCTTTATCGGCGGAAGCCAGTCGGCCGATACGCTCAAACGCCAGCATCCACGCCCCCACCGTCTGCGCTGCGTGCTGGGGCTGGAGGCCAAGAACGCGGCGATTGTGCTGAAGGATGCCGATCTGGATCTGGCGGTCAGGGAGTGCCTGTCGGGCAGTCTGGCTTTTAATGGTCAGCGCTGCACGGCGCTCAAGATGCTGCTGGTCCATGAGGATATCCGTGACCGTTTTCTGGAAAAGTTCTGCGCGGCTGTGGATGCTCTCAAGTGTGGGATGCCTTGGGAATCCGGCGTGCAGATCACGCCGCTGCCCGAGCCGGATAAAACCGCATATCTGACCACCCTGATCGCAGATGCCGTATCAAAAGGCGCGCGTGTTATCAACAGTGGCGGACAGGTCACGGACAGCCTGATGAAACCGGCGGTGCTCTATCCGGTTGGGCCGGGCATGCGTCTGTACAGCGAGGAACAATTCGGGCCGGTGGTGCCGGTCGCCTCTTTCCGTGATGCGGATCAGGCGCTTGACTATGTGATCCAGTCCGATTACGGCCAGCAGGCCAGTGTCTTCGGCAGTGATCCGCAGGTGATCGCCGGCCTGATCGATCCGCTGGTCAACCAGGTTTGCCGGGTCAACATCAACAGTCAGTGCCAGCGCGGCCCGGACACCTTTCCCTTTACCGGTCGCAAGGATTCTGCCGAGGGGACCCTCTCCGTGTCGGACGCACTGCGGGTGTTCAGCATCCGTACCCTGGTGGCGGCCAAGGATACGGAAGGCAACCGCCAGCTGATCAGAACCATCGTCAACGGTCGCACGTCCCGCTTCCTGTCCACCGACTTTATTCTGTAATGAAGCTGGCGGCATGTTGTGTGTGGCTGATTCGCATTTGGCTGTTTTAACGTTGTTTTTCGTCTTTACGAGGTATTTTTTGTTTCGACTGGGGCGGATGAATATGCTAACTTATCCAGCTTGCTGAACAGAGGAGGTCTGATTTTGATGGTACCTGATACGATGCGGGCCGTGACCGTGCGCGAGATCGGCTCGTTTGAATATGGTGAATGTGGTGTCAGCAGGCCCGGTGAGGGCGAGGTGCTGATCCATGTCTCAGTGACCGGGCTGTGCCGCACAGATTTGAAGATCATTCGGGTCGGTCATCGGGATCTGGTGTTGCCCTGTATCCCCGGCGAGGAAGTGGTTGGCCGCATTGTTGAGCAGGGGCCGGGTGTGTCCGGTTTTCCCGTTGGTCAGCGGGTATATGTCTATCCCGGCCAGTGGTGCGGCCAGTGCCAGTTCTGCCTGGCTGGAGCGGAAAATCTTTGCCGGTCGATGAGCATCATGGGCTTCCACCGGCCCGGCGGTTTTGCCGAATATGTGACCGTGCCGGCCCAGAGTCTGATTGCCGTGCCTGATGGGCTCTCCGATGAGGAGGCGGTGTTTGCCGAACCGCTGTCCTGCTGTCTGAATGGTCTGGAGCTGGCCCGCCTGAAAAAGGGAGAGCGGATTGGCATCTGGGGTGGCGGCCCGGCCGGGACGCTGCTTGCCCGAGCCTCCGCAGCTATGGGTGCGCAGCCGGTTGTTATCGATAATGACCCGCAGCGCGCTGCCATGGCCGGTCCGTTTGCCGGACAGGCCGAAGCTGGTTTTGATGTCTGCGTGGTGGCGGTGGGCAGCAATGACGCCTATGGCCAGGCCTTGAAATGTCTGGGAGCCCGCGGCAGGATGGTGATTTTTTCCGGTCTGGGTAAGGAAACCAGCGTAATGCCGGTGGACTACAATCAGTTGCATTATCTGGAGCAAACCCTGGTGGGGGCTTACGGCTGCTGCTACCGGCATGGTGTGCAGGCTTTGGAACTGCTTGGCAGCGGGCAGGTGCAGGTTGATGACATGATCTCGCACCGCATGCCGCTAAGCCGGCTGGATGAGGCGCTTGATCTGGTGGAAAGACGCCAGTGCATGAAGATACATCTTTATCCCGAGGAGTAGTTTGTGGACGCAATGACAGTGGAAGAATTCGGCGCCGCGGTACAGCGGCTGATAGGTAAAAAGGATCTGAGCAGGGAAGAAACGTATCGGCTATTCTGCGAGGTGCTGCAGAACCGCCAGCCTGACTTGCAGCAGGGCGCCTTTCTGGCCGCGCTGGTGGCCAAGGGTGAGACCGACGAGGAGATCGCCGGTGCATGGGAAGCGATTGACCGGCTGGATACGGTGCATATCGACGATCTGCCCGAGGATCTGTTTGAAAACTCCGGCACCGGCATGGACGCCATCAAGACCTTCAATGTCAGCAGCGCCGCGGCTGTGATTGCCGCCTCCTGCGGGGTGACCATGGCCCGTCACGGCGCCAGGGCGATTACCTCCAAGTGCGGCACGGTGGATGTGCTGGAGAAGGCCGGCATTGATGTGGAGTGCCCTGCCGAAACCGTGGCCCGGAGTATCCGTCAGGCCGGCATCGGGATCTTTAACGGTATGAGCGCCCATGTGCATCCTGGTGCATTGGGACGCATCCTCAGCCAGATCCGTTTTGGTTCAACGCTTAATATTGCCGCTTCGCTGGCCAATCCGGCCCGCCCCAGTCTAGGGCTGCGCGGTGTCTATAATGAACCGATGGTCGATCGGGCGGCCAATGTGATGCGTCAGATCGGATACCGCAGAGCCATGGTGGTTTTTGGACGTGATGCGGAGAGCGGCCTGGGAATGGATGAATTCTCGGTCTGCGGGCCGACCACGGTCAGCCGTTTTGATGAGTCATCTGCGGAACGATATGTGGCCTACCCCGAGGATTTCGGCATCAGCCGCCATCCTGTCGCCGAAGTTGCCTCGCTGGGCTGCCGTGAGCAGGAGTCGATCCGGTTTTACCAGGTGTTGAGCGGTAATGGACAGCATAAAGCCTGCGAGGATTTTGCCTGTCTGAATGCGGCTGCGATTCTGAATACGGCCGGGGTTTGTGATGACATGTGCAAGGGGCTTGAGCTTGCTCGCGAGTCGATTGGCACCGGCGCTGCACTGGAAAAGCTGCGCCAGTGGGCGTCTCATCAGGATGCCGGCAGTGGTGCGGGGCTGGAAAGGCTATTGGCGCTGGAGCAGGCTGCGGCCTGTTAAAATGACGATCGGGATGCGTGCCGTTCCGGTGTCACATGTTCAGGCACAGGTTCCTGCACTTTGACCGGGACGCCCGATTATGATGGCAGGTTTTTCACGGTGACCCTGAAGCGGTTATTGTTAACCGTAACATCATATGTGCCCGGTGGCATCGGCGGTTCTGCTGATGCTGAATCCTGGTGCTTATCATTGGCGGGCTGTCCCTGCCCAAGATTGATCGGACCCTGGTGTCTGCAACTGAAAAAGGCCGGCGCCAGCTGGGGAAACATGGCATGGGTTAGCACATCCTTGTCGGAACCGTTGTTGCCAGGCAGCCCAAGCGCCTCGGACTTCAACCGGTCCCATTCCGGTTCCAGCAGGTCGGCCGGTCGACAGCTGATCGGCTGCTTGCCGGCACGTCGGGTCGCCATGGCCAATACTTCACCGTTTTTCTCACCGATGCTGCATCCATAATAGCCGAGCATCAGGTCGGCAAATTCATTGGTCATGTTCCTGTAGCGTCCCATCAGCACATTCAGTACCGCCTGGGTGCCGACGATCTGGCTGGTAGGTGTGACCAGTGGGACATAACCCGTGTCCTTGCGCACTTCCGGTATTTCCGCCATCACCTCATCCCGCCGGTGCATGGCGTTCATATCCCTAAGCTGACTGTCCAGGTTTGATAACATCCCTCCTGGGATCTGGGTCAGGAATATCTCCGTATCCACACCGACCACGCTGGAGGCAAATTGGCTTTATCGTGACAGGGTTTTGGCAAAGTGGTTCTTGATCCTGATTACGCGGCTGATGTCAACAGTGCTCGCATAGCCGGTCCCATCAAGCATCTCGATGAAGCTCTCGGTTGGATTGTGGCCTGGCCCCAGGCTCATTGCGCTGACGGCCGTATCGACACAATCAACGCCGGCCTCAACCGCCTTGATGTAGCTGGCCATTGTGACGCCAGTTGTTGCGTGGCAATGCAGGTGTATCCGCAGACCGGGGCAGGCCTGCTTGATGCCGCTGATCAGATCGAAGGCGGCCTGCGGTTTGAGCAGGGCGGCCATGTCCTTGATGCAGATCGAATCGACCCCCTGGTTGAACAGGCTGCGGGATTTTTCCACAAAATGGCTGATGGTGTGAATCGGGCTGATGGTGTAGCTGATACACCCCTGGGCGTGGCGCCCGTTCCTTTTGACCGCATTGACTGCCTGTTCGATGTTGCGCAGATCGTTGAGTGCATCGAAGATGCGAAAAACATCGACGCCATTTTCGGTGGCCTTGTCGCAGAAACGCTGCACCACCTCATCCTGGTAGTGCCGGTAGCCGAGCAGGTTCTGGCCGCGCAGCAGCATCTGCAGCCGGGTTTTCGGCATCAGCCGCCGCAAGGTGCGCAGCCGCTCCCATGGGTCCTCATTCAGGAAGCGCAGACAGGCGTCATAGGTGGCGCCACCCCAACATTCCAGCGACCAGTAACCGGCATTGTCCAGCTCTTCGCAGATGCCGGTCATGTCCTCGGTTGCCAGCCGGGTGGCGATCAGGCTCTGGTGAGCGTCACGCAGGGCGAGTTCGGTGATGTCGATTGTTTTGGTCATCGGGATGACTCCAGGTGGATTAATACAGGCCCTTGACGGGTCCCGCTTGATCCGGAAAATGGTCATACCAATTATCCAATACGGATATGTTTGTCAAGTGTTTTTCATCTGAAATGCATGCAGTTTCAAAATGATAACAATTTTTTGTAGCTGTCTGTTTGCAGATGGTGACTGCCATGTTTTCAAGACGTGTTTTCAGCCGCCGTCTGTGGACGGAAACAGGCTTGCCAAGCAGGGCAAAAACATGCAAAATGACACAATTACGACAGGAGCAAGCTTTATGGCATTGCGCGTTTATAATACCCTCACCGGTGGCAAGGAACCTTTTGTACCGTTGGTACCCGGCAAGGCAGGCATGTACGTCTGCGGTGTCACGGTCTATGATTACTGCCATATCGGTCATGCTCGGGCCAATATTGTTTTTGATATTATCTACCGCTACCTGCGGTATTGCGGCTATGAAGTTACCTATGTGCGCAACTATACGGATATCGATGACAAAATCATCAAACGGGCCAACCAGGAAGGTGTTGATTATCAAGTAATTTCCGAACGCTACATCAAGACCTTTGATGAGGATATGGCGCGGCTGGGCTTGTGCAAGCCAACCCATGAACCCAAAGCCACCGACCACATCGGCGGCATCATCGCCATCATCCAGGCCCTGATTGCCAACGGGCACGCCTATGAATCGGAAGGTGACGTCTACTACGCTGTGGACAGCTTTCCCGAATACCTGAAACTTTCCAAACGCAACATGGAAGATATGCTGGCTGGTGCCCGTGTCGAGATTGGTGAGAAAAAACGCAATCCGATGGATTTTGCTCTCTGGAAGACGTCCAAGCCGGGTGAGCCCTTTTGGGATTCGCCGTGGGGTCAGGGGCGTCCCGGGTGGCACATTGAGTGTTCGGCCATGAGCATGGAGTTTCTCGGCAAGACATTCGATATCCACGGTGGTGGCAAGGATCTTGTCTTTCCGCACCATGAAAATGAGATCGCCCAGTCGGAAGGCGCCAACAAGTGCCAGTTTGTGCGTTACTGGCTGCACAACGGTTTTGTAAATATCGATTCGGAAAAGATGAGCAAGTCGCTGGGCAATTTCTTTACCATCCGGCAGGTATTGGAAAAATTTGATCCGGAAACGCTGCGTTTTTTCATTCTGTCGGCCCACTACCGTTCGCCGATTGATTTCTCCGACCAGAATCTGAATGATGCCCAGACTGGCCTGGAACGTGTCTATGCCTGTTTGGCCGCGATGGACGAATTGCTGGACGGCACCGATGTTCCGTCCGATCTGCCGGTGATTGAGTCGCTGTTCATGTCTGGAGTGGAGTTGCACGAGAAAACAGAACAGTTTGTCCAACGCTTTGTCGAGGCCATGGACGATGACTTCAATACTGCCCAGGCGCTGGGCGTGCTGTTTGATCTGGTACGCTCTGTCAACCGTTTTCTGGCGAATAACCGGGAGATGACACCGGCGGCTCTGGCTTTGGTGGCAAGGGCGCGGCATATGATTTCCGAAGTTGGCTGTGTGCTGGGCCTGTTTGCCAGCCGGCCAGCCGAGTGGTTGGCAGTTGCCCGGTCATCCAGGGCCTGTCAGCTGGAGATTTCCCCACAAGAGATTGAAGATCTGATCAGGCAGCGTTCTGAAGCGCGCCAGGCCCGGGACTTCAAGCGTAGTGACGAGATCAGGGATCAGCTGCTGGCCAAAGGCATCCAACTGCTGGATTCACCCCAGGGGACGACCTGGCAGGTAAAGTAGGCTGTTGACCGGGATGGGTTGAAACGGCTGGTAAAAACAGCTTCAGTCAGCTTGCGCATATGCCAGCCTTTGTTATACTTGTAAACATTACGAGTACCGGGAGCCTGCTTGGATTGGGAATGCTGCTGGAACAAGGAAACGCTGGAGCCGGGTGAATGCCCGAATATACTCGCTGACGAGGAAGGCGGCCTGTTGTCCTCAAAGCAGCGGCGTATTCTGGAAAAGTGCGTCGACTGTGCCCTCTTCAGCCGGGACGTGGCGCGCTCCAGCGAGAGAGGCAATGCCCTGGCACCTGTGCTGGCCCTCCTTAATCAGGAATATCAACATCAAAAAACACAGATTCAGTCATTGGTAAGCTTTCTGGACAGCAAGACGCTGGAAATCCGCTTTCTGCATGAACTCGGGTCGGTGCTGCAGAGCTCGATGGATCTGGATGAGGTGCTTTCGGTTGCCCTGACCGCCATAACGGCGGGCAAAGGTTTCGGTATGAACCGCGCCTTTCTGCTGCTGATGGATCGCGAACAGGGACTGCTCAAGGGCCATTTGGCGATAGGTCCCCGCAACATTGAGGAGGCCAGCCAGGCCTGGGACGAGATTGCCCGTAATGACCTGGATCTGAAGAGTCTGGCGCAGAATTTCAGATTGAGCAAGATTACCTCGGAACGGGCCAAATTCAGGGATGTCCTGGATCAGCTCATAATCCCAGTCAGCAACAGCAATCACATATTGATTCGAGCCCTTGACAGCAGACATCCGCTGCTGGTTGAACATGCCTTCCGTAATCCGGATGTGGATCCGGATTTTGCCCGTCTGCTTGGCGTGGATACCTTTCTGCTGATGCCGCTGGTATCACGCAACCGCCGAGTTGGTCTGATTATTGCCGACAATTTTATTACCCACCGCGAAATTACCAACGAGGACTTGCGCCTCCTTGAGACCTTTACCTTTACCGTAGCTTTTGCCGTGGAGAGGGCTGCCCTTTACGAACGCCTGCAGGTAGAACTAAACCGCGTCACCGAGGCGCACGACAAACTCAAGGAACAGCAGGAACTGATCGTCCGCATGGAAAAGATGGCTTTGGTGGGCCGGATCACATCCAGTATTGCCCATTCCATCAGGAACCCGCTGATGATCATTGGCGGCTTTGCCCGATCAATTCTTCGAAACACACCGTCAACAGACCCAAAGCGTGATTTTATCGAGTCGATTGTCAAAGAGGCTCGACAGCTTGAAAGTGTGCTGGACGACATACTCAACTATTCCGATTCACTTTATCCAACCCGTGATTTCTGGGATGCCAACCAGTTGATTGAGTCCACCCTGCGCGATATGCAACCGGTCCTGATAGAACGGGACTGTCAGTGCAGCTTTGTCCCAAATCCCGGCCTGCCGCTGGTTTACATTGACTTCAAACAGCTCTCTTACTGCGTTAAAACCCTGATCATGAGCGATATGGATGGCCGCAGCGGTGACCGCATCAGTATCGAGCTTAAGGGGTGTGATGACAGTGTCCTGATTGTAATCGATAATCAGGACAGGAACATCTCTTCCGAACAGCTGGAGGAGATGCTGACGCCCTTCTCGGCTACCAGCGAGATGGGTACCGGCATTGGTATGGCGCTCTGCCGCACCATGCTGGAAAAACAGGGCATTACTCTGGATGTCAAGGCCCGCCCGCAGGGCGGCATACTGTATACCATGAAGCTATCCACACGGAAGGAGGAACAGGCATGAACAGGATTCTGGTAGTGGACGACGAGGCAAACATACGTATTCTCTATGCGGAAGAACTCTCTGAGGAAGGTTATGAGGTTGCTACGGCCGCCAACACCGCCGAGGCGATCGAAAAACTTCAGGAGAAGGATTTCGATTTGGCTGTGCTTGATATCAAGCTGAAGAACGAGAGCGGCATTGATCTGCTGCAGAAGCTTGTCAAGGAGCGCCATGATATGCCGGTTGTGCTCTGTTCGGCCTTTTCGTGTTACAAGGACGATTTTTCGGCCTGGCTGGCGGACAGCTATGTGGTCAAGTCGGGGGATCTGACCGAACTGAAGCAGGAAATCGCCCGTGTGCTGGCCAAAAAGGCACAGCGTGCAAAGCTGGCATGAAGGTGCTAACTCTGATTATGCAACATACTGATAAAACACATCCAGGAGGCCCACTTCTATGAAGGCTGTCATCATGGCTGGCGGATTCGGAACCCGTATTCAGCCCCTTACCAGTAGTGTTCCCAAACCGATGATCCCCCTGTTTAACAGGCCGATCATGCTCCATATCGTCGAGTTGCTGAAAAAGCATGACATCACCGAACTGGTTATGCTGCTGTACCATAATCCGGATGTGATCAATAAATTCTTCCGCGACGGTTCTGATTTCGGGGTCAAGATTACTTATGTGACACCGTTGATGGATATGGGTACCGCAGGTGCGGTCAAGGCGGCTGAAAAATACTTGGATGAGCAGTTTCTGCTGATCAGCGGCGATCTGCTGACTGATTTCAATCTCAGGAAAGTGATTGATTTTCACAATGACAACAAGGCTATGGCGACCATAACACTTACTTCGGTCAAGGATCCGCTGCAGTTCGGCGTGGTCATCACGGACAAGCAGAAGCGGATTATCCAGTTTCTGGAAAAACCGGGCTGGGGCGAGGTGATCTCTGACACGATCAATACCGGGATCTATGTGCTGGAGCCGGAGATATTCAAGCACATCCCTGCAGGTGAGAACTTCGACTTCTCCCAGGATCTGTTTCCGCTGATGCTTGAGAACAAGGATGCGCTGTATGGCTACACTGCCAAGGGCTATTGGCGGGACATCGGCAATACCGATTCCTACCGTGAGGCGTGTCACGACATCTTCAAGGGCAAGGTCAATATCCGTATCGATGAGACCAAAATGGATTACGTCGGCAAGGATCTGCGGCTGGGGGCGGATGTCACCTTGCACGACCCCTCCGGTCTGGAGGGGACGGTGGTGGTCGGTGATAACTCCCAGATCTATGCCGGGGCGCGCATCAAGGATTCGGTGATCGGACGCAACTGCACCATCGAACAGGGGGTCAAGCTCAATCGTTGCATCATCTGGGACAACACCTTTATCAAGAAGGGGGCCAAAATCACCGACAGCGTCATCTGTGCCAACGTGCGCGTTGGCAGCGGCGCCCTGCTGGAAGAAGGGGTGATTGTGGCGGATGAAACATCAATTGGCGATGAAGCGGTGATCAGAACCGATGTGAAAATCTGGCCCCGCAAGGTGGTGGAGGCCGGCTCAACGGTGACGGCCAACCTGATCACCGGTGAGAAGTGGCGCAAGTCGCTGTTTGAAGGGGCCATTATCAAGGGCCTTTCCAATGTGGAACTGACACCGGAATTTGTCGCCAAGCTCGGCTGCGCCTATGGCACCATGCTGCCCAAGGGCAGCTATGTGCTGGGCGGACGTGATGCCAGCCTTTCTTCGCGCATGCTCAAGCGCTGTTTCGTAGGGGGTATCCTTTCGGCCGGCGTCAATGTGCGTGACATGAAGATGACAGCCCAGCCGCTGATGCGCTACAAACTCAAGACATTTGGCGAAGTGGGTGGTTTCAACTTCCGTCAGGCTCAAGATGACCCATCCATGCTGGAGATCATCTTCATGGATGGAGATGGCCTGGATTTTTCCAGCGGCATGGCCAAGAACGTGGAGCGCATATTCTACAAGGAAAACTTCAGGCGCGCCCACCACAATGAGCCGGGCGCCATCATCGAGATCAACAACGTGCTGGAGTTCTATCGCGAGGGCTTCATGCGCTCAGTTGACAAGGACCTGCTCAGAAAGGCGGGTTGGACAGTGGTGGTCGATTTTAATAACTCGCCCGCCAGCCAGGTGCTGCCGGTGGTGCTCAACGAGCTGGGCTGCAATGTGATTGCGCTGAACGCCTATGTGGATGACGAGCGCGGCAGCAACAATACTCAGGATAAGCAGTCCGCCCTGGATCAGCTCTCCAAGATTGTCAGTTCGCTGGGGGCTCAGGCCGGTTTCTGGCTGGACCAGACCGCCGAGTCGATCACGCTGGTGGATGAAACCGGCCGGGTGCTGAACGGCGTGGAGCTGCTGAATCTGTTCACCCTGCTGACGCTCAGAACAGGTCAGAAGGGGGTTATCACCGTGCCGGTACAGGCGCCATCCACCATTGAGCATATGGCCGGCCAGAACCGCTGCCAGGTCAGCCGCACCAAGAGCAGTGACCGTTCTATGCTGGAAGCGGCTGCCTCCAGCGAAGTCATCCTGACCGGATCTACCGACGGCCGCATTGCCGTTCCTGGTTTCCAGGCCTCTTTTGACGGTATGTATGCCATTGTGCGGCTGATTGAGCTGGGGGTCGTCAGCGCCATCCCGTTTTCCAAGGCCCTGGAGGATGTGCCGGAACGTGCCTTCATGCAGACCAGCATTACCTGCCCCTGGGAGATGAAGGGGGGCATCATGCGCAAGATGAGTGAGGATAGTCTGGATATCGAAGCAACCTTCATCGACGGTATCAAGGTGCATTTCGGTGATGCCTGGGCATTGGTGCTGCCGGACCAGTACACCCATCATGTGCATATCTATGCCGAGGCGCGCGACGCCAAGGCAGCTCAGAAGATGCTGCACACCTATGCCAAAAAAGTGGAGGAGTGGAAAAAGGAGCTGGAGTAGGTATCGTTGACTGTTGACCGTCGACCGGGAACCGTTGTCCGTAAAATACGGATAACGGCCACGGACGAATAAGGGACTCGCATGAATCAGCCGCTGGATGTGGTCTTCATATGGCATATGCACCAGCCGTACTACAAGGATCCGCTTAAAAACGAGTACATCCTCCCCTGGACCTATCTGCACGGCACCAAGGATTACTTTGATATGCCTGCCATAGTGGAGGAAACTCCCGGCGCCAGGGCGGTTTTCAATCTGGTGCCGTCGCTGTTGGAGCAGTTGCAGGAGTATGCTGCAGGCACAGCGGTTGATCCATTCCTGATTAAGGGAATGGCAGAGCCGGCTGATTTGGATCAGGCCGGACGGCTGTTCCTGCTGGAGAATTTTTTCTCCGCCAACCGGCAGCGCATGATTGAACCGTCACGACGTTATCTGGAATTGCTCTACATGGCTGGTGAGGGCAAGACTGCCGGACTGGCCGACCGGGTTCGCCATTTTTCCGATCAGGATCTGCGGGATCTGCAGGTATGGTTCTTCCTGGCCTGGACGGGTGAGGCGGCCCGCAGGCGTTTCCCGGCGCTGGGGGAACTGGTGGCCAAGGGTGAAGATTATACCCCGGCAGACAAGCAGCTCTTGTTCGATACCCACCGTCAGCTTCTGCAATCGATTGTGCCGCTGTATAAAAGGCTGCACGGGGAAGGCCGGGTTGAACTGTCGGTGACGCCTTATTACCATCCGATCCTGCCGCTGCTGTGTGACAGCCGTATGGCGCGCACGGCCATGCCGCGCGTAAAGCTGCCGGAGGTGCATTTCCAGCATGCCGGGGATGCCAGGGCACAGATCACTTCCGGCGTGGAGTATTTCAGGGAACTGTTCGGTTTTGTGCCTCAGGGGATGTGGCCATCGGAAGGCTCGGTCAGCAACGAGGTGCTGGGCATTATCTCCGAGTGCGGCCTGAAATGGGTTGCCACGGATGAAGAGATTCTGGCAAAAAGTCTGGACGGTGGCCTGGGCAATCACAAGTACCGTCTGTACAGAACCTGGGCCTATCCTGGCCGTCAGGGCGAACTGGCCATGTTTTTTCGTGATCACCAGTTGTCCGACCTGATCGGCTTTACTTACTCTCAATGGGATGCGGAGCGCGCCGCCAACGATTTCTGTAATCGTCTGACACAGATCAGGGAACGGGTCGGGGGTGAAGGTCATGTTGTCCCGATTGTTCTGGATGGTGAGAACGCCTGGGAATACTATCCGGGCAACGGATATGATTTTCTAAGCACCCTTTACCGCCAGATCTCCGATACGCACGGACTCAATCTGACGACCTGCTCGCAGGTGCTCGAACGCGGCATTTCCGGAGGCACACTGGCGGATGTTTTTCCCGGCTCCTGGATCAACGGTAATTATGGCATCTGGATCGGACATCCCGAGGAAAACCTGGCCTGGGATCTGTTGGCCCGCACTCGTGATGCGGCTGTTTCTGCCAACCGGCAGGTGGCAGGCATGCTGGATGGCCAACCGGATGTCAAGGACGACAGGGCTGCCATGATCTGTCGTTCTCTGTATGCCGCCGAGGGCAGCGACTGGTTCTGGTGGTATGGCGACGATCACTTTTCACCGCACAGTGACCGTTTTGACCGGTTATTCCGTCAGCACCTGCTGAATGTCTATCGCCTGATAGAGCGTGATCCCCCCCTGGCCCTGCTGGAACCGATCAAGAAGATGAGTCCGGCCGGATTGGTGCGCGAGCCTGCAGCGTACATCGAGCCGGATATTGATGGCCGCATCAGCGATTATTTCGAGTGGCTGGCCGCCGGGCTGTACGACCTGACCCGTCAGGGCGCGGCCATGCATTCCTCCGACCGCCTGCTTTCCGGGCTCTATTTCGGATATAACCGGGATTATCTTTTTGTGCGGATCGATGGCGTACAGGATCTTTTCCGGGTGCTGCGGGAGAACGACATCCTCAATCTGCACCTGCTGATCGACCGGGAGTACCGTGTGCCGATGCGTCTCCATGTTGAGGGCGGTCTGCTGCAGGTCAAGGAAAACAACGTCTGGGAGGCAACCCAGGCCTATTGTAACTGGAAGATTGTCCGCATCTGCGAACTGGGCATTCCGATGAATACCCTCAAACTGAAGCCGGGCAGCAAGCTGTTCGCATCCGTAGCCCTGATCCGTGACAACGAAGAGATCGGTCGCTGGCCCTCCGATGCCGCGTTGATGCTCTGTTATGCCGGCCCGGCAATCGAAATGGATAATTGGTTGATTTAAATGTTGACCGTGGCCGTTGACCGGAGACCGTTACAGATTCGGTCAACGAATCCCGGACACGGAAAACGGATTTTCTGGAGGAATAATGTCAGAGTTGCGCTGGGATCCGTTGAAGGGACACTGGGTTATTATTGCCGTTGAACGGGGGCGGAGACCCCGGGATTTCCATATCGAGGAAGAGAGGCAACCGGTGACGTCCTGCCCCTTCTGCTATGGCAACGAGGACAAGACCCCCAACGAGATCTTTGCCATCCGTCCCAGTGGCCTGCCCAATGCCGCTAACTGGAGGGTCAGGGTCATACCGAACAAGTACCCGGCCCTGCGGGTGGAGGGTAACCTGGACAGCCGCGCCTACGGTCTCTACGATGTCATGAACGGCATCGGGGCCCATGAGGTGATCATTGAAACCCCGGACCATAACCGCTCCCTGGCCGATCTGACAGTCAACGAAATCACCGATGTGCTGCTGACCTACCGTGCCCGCTATCTGGATCTGCGCAAGGATTTCCGGCTGCGCTACATGGTGATCTTTAAAAACCATGGCCAGCGTGCCGGCGCCAGCCTGGAGCATTCCCACAGCCAACTGATTGCGGTGCCGCTGGTGCCGCCGGTTGCTTCTACCGAACTGGAAATCGCCAGAAACTATTTCAGAACCAAGGAACGCTGCATCTTCTGCGATATAATCAGTTTTGAACTGAAGGAGGGGGACAGGATCGTGCGTGAGTTCGCCAATTTTGTAATCCTGACCCCTTACGCCTCCAGTTCCCCCTTTGAGCTGCGGCTCTATCCCAAACGGCACAGCCATGATTTTGCATTGATGAACGATGCCCAACTGGCGGAACTGGCTGTTGCGCTGAAGGATATGCTGCTGCGGGTCAAAACGGTACTCAGGGATGCGTCCTACAATTTTATCCTGCACACGTCGCCCCCCATGCATCACCGTCCCGGCAAACCAGGACACTGGAGTTCGCTGGAGTATGACTTTCACTGGCATATCGAACTGGTACCCAGGCTGACTCAACTGGCCGGATTTGAATGGGGTACCGGCTTCTTCATCAATCCTACCTCTCCGGAAGACGCAGCCGGCTTTCTGCGTGAAGCAGAGATATGACAAAGCCATGTCCGAAATGCGGGATCCGGAGGGCGTAAAAGAACAGCCTGCGGAGAACGGGCGCGGATAAAGGAATCCAATAAAGGAAAGGGCGTTATTATGCGATCAGGAACCGAGCCCCAGTCAAACTGCAAATGCCAATCCATGGATATGGAAACGCTGCCGGCCCGACTTTTCGGGGAACTGGAAGATTTCATCAACCGCCTGCCTTGCAAGGAAGGGCATCTGGTGACAGTGCTGCACAAAGCCCAGCACCTGTTCGGTTATCTGCCCCGTGAGGTGCAGCAGTTCGTGGCCGACCGGATGGGGGTTTCGCTGGCGAAGGTCTATGGCGTCGTCAGCTTCTATACCTTCTTCACCATGGTGCCCAAGGGCAAACACCCCATATCCGTCTGCATGGGAACGGCCTGCTTCGTCAAGGGGGCTGACAAACTGGTCAACGCCCTCAAGGAATGCCTGGCGCTGGAGGTTGGTCAGGTGACCACCGACGGCAAATTCTCGCTCGATGTGCTGCGCTGCATTGGCGCTTGCGCCCTGGCCCCGGTGATTATGGTAAACGGCAAGGTCTACGCCAATGTGACGCCGGATCAGATCAAAACCATCCTGGAAGAGTACCAATAACGGATTATGGAGGCCGAAATGCCCAGAATCGCGAATGTGGATCAACTCAAAAAAATGCGGGACGAGGCGAGGATGAAGCGCGCCAAGCTGGTCTCTGAGAAGGTGATTGTCAACGTCTCCCTTGCCACCTGCGGTATCGCATCCGGCGGCGAAAAGGTCATGGCGGCCATGCAGGCCGAAGTGAAGAAACAGGGGCTTGGCAATGTGGTCTTCCTCACGACAGGCTGCATGACCTACTGCCATTCCGAGCCGACCGTGCAGGTTTGCCTGCCCGGCAAAAAACCGGTTGTGTTTGGAAAACTGGACGAGGTCAGCGCCAGAAGGCTGGTTGAAAACTACATTGTCAAGGGTGAGCCTGTCGGGACTGTTATCCCGGTCAACTATGTCAGGGTAACACTGTAGGAAAGGAGCCGGACATGGAAGTGATCAAACAACTCAGGATCGCCACCAGAAACTGCGGGTTCATCGATCCGGAAAACATAGAGGACTATTTTGCCGAGCGGGGCTATGAGGCGCTTGCCAACGCTCTGGTGTCCGGATCACCCGCTCAGGTCATCGAGGAAATGAAAAGGTCAGGACTGCGCGGCAGGGGTGGTGGCGGCTTTCCCACCGGACTGAAGTGGCAATATGCGGCTGGAAATACGGCTGACCAGAAGTATGTTGTCTGCAATGCCGATGAGGGCGATCCAGGGGCCTTCATGGACAGGGCGGTGCTGGAGGGTGACCCCCACTCGGTGGTGGAGGCCATGGCCATTTGCGGTTACGCTATCGGTGCTACCCGAGGTGTGGTATATATCCGCGCCGAGTATCCCCTGGCAATCAAACGCCTGCAGAAGGCCATTGACGATGCCCGCGGATACGGCCTTCTGGGGACTGACATCCTGGGCACCGGTTTTGTATTCGATATTGAGCTGAAATACGGGGCCGGCGCCTTTGTCTGCGGTGAGGAGACCGCCCTGATCCGATCCATGGAGGGCAACCGTGGCGAGCCCTATACCAAGCCGCCCTTTCCGGCCAATTCCGGATACTGGCACAAACCTACGGTTGTTAATAACGTGGAGACCTTTGCCAATATCCCGGCCATTCTGATCAAGGGCGCGGAATGGTTCGCCTCGATCGGCACGGAAAAATCCAAAGGTACCAAGGTGTTTGCCCTGGCCGGCAAGATCAGGAACGTGGGGCTGATCGAAGTGCCGATGGGTACCACCCTGAAAGAGGTGATCTTTGAAATTGGCTGCGGCTGTCCAGGCAACAAGAAGTTCAAGGCGGTCCAGACCGGCGGGCCCTCAGGCGGCGCCTTGACCAACAGTGATCTGGATGTGCCGATCGATTATGACAACCTGATTGCCAAAGGCTCCATGATGGGGTCGGGCGGCATGATTGTCATGGACGAGGATACCTGTATGGTCGATTTTGCCAAGTTTTTCCTGGAGTTCACCATGGACGAAACCTGCGGCAAATGCACCCCCTGCCGGATTGGCTCAAGGCGCTTGCATGAGATGCTGGAGCGGATCACGCTGGGCAAGGGCTGTGAAGACGATATCGACAAGCTGAAGATGCTGGCCAACACCATCAAGGACACGGCGCTGTGCGGGTTGGGCCAGACCATGCCCAATCCGGTGCTGTCAACCATCGACTCGTTCATGGACGAATACCGTGCCCATGTGATTGACCACAAGTGCCCGGCCGGCGTTTGCAGCAAACTGCTTGAGATTCGCATCCTGCCGGAAAAATGTGTCGGCTGTACGCTGTGCGCCCGCATCTGCCCGGTGAACTGCATCTCCGGCAAGATCAGGGAAACACATGTGATCGACAGGGAGGTCTGTATCAAATGCGGGGCCTGCATCGATAAATGCAAATTCGGTGCGATTGTCAAGGTGTGATGGCAGGCAGTTCTGCGCCTCCCCCATCCCCCCTTCTGTCTTTCCCCCCCCACTGGGGGGAAGTAAGGTGTGCTCTCTCCCTCTGGGAGAGAGATAGAGAGAGGGCCAAAGGGGAGGGGGTATGACCATATCCAGTGAGCCCTTTCAAGGAGCCAACATATGACAATGCTGAAAATCACAATTGACGGTAAAAATACCGAAGTTCCGGAAGGGAGCATGATCCTTGATGCGGCCCGGCAGCTGCATATTGACATTCCCACCCTCTGCTATCTGAAAATGGACGATCTGGCCTACAACAACCGGCAGGCATCCTGCCGCATCTGCGTGGTGGAGGTGGAGGGCAGGAAGAATCTGGCGCCGGCCTGCGCCACGCCGGTTACCGATGGAATGGCCGTGCTGACCCATACAGTCAGGGTGCTGAATGCCCGCAAGACGGTGCTGGAGCTGATGCTGTCCGATCACCCCAAGGACTGTCTGGCCTGCGCCAAATCGGGTGAATGCGAACTGCAGCGATTGGCTGAAAGGTTTGCCGTGCGCGAGGCGCGCTACAGCGGAGCCATGTCGACCTATCGCAAGGACACATCGCCCGCGATCATCCGTGACATGGACAAGTGCATCATGTGCCGCCGCTGTGAAACCATGTGCAACGAGGTGCAGACCTGCGGTGTGCTTTCAGGTATCAACCGGGGCTTCAATGCGGTTGTGTCGCCGGCCTTCGAGATGAATCTGGTGGATTCCACCTGCACCTTTTGCGGCCAGTGTGTGGCGGTCTGCCCGGTCGGGGCGCTGGTGGAGCGGGATTACACCTGGGAGGTCGTTAACGCCCTGGCTGATCCGGACAAGGTCACGGTTGTGCAGACCGCACCGGCGGTGCGCGCCGCTTTGGGGGAAGAATTCGGCCTGCCGCCTGGTACATCTGTTACCGGCAAAATGGCCGCCGCCCTGCGCAAGATCGGCTTCGACCATGTCTTTGATACCGACTTTGCCGCCGACCTGACCATCATGGAGGAAGCCTCGGAATTCCTGGATCGACTTACCCGCCACCTGGCCGGCGATAAGACGGTCAAACTGCCCATACTGACCTCCTGCTGCCCGGCCTGGGTCAACTTTTTCGAGCACCAGTTCCCGGACATGCTGGATATACCTTCCACCGCCAAATCGCCGCAACAGATGTTCGGCGCCATCGCCAAGTCTTATTATGCCGAGCTTTTGGGCATTCCGCGGGAAAAGATGGTGGTTGTTTCCGTGATGCCGTGCGTGGCAAAGAAATACGAATGCTCCCGCCCTGAATTCAGCGTCAACGGCAATCCTGATGTGGACTATTCGATCACCACCCGTGAACTGGCGCGGCTGATCAAGATCATGAACATTGATTTTGAAAGTCTGCCTGAGGAGGATTTTGACGCCCCCTTGGGCGTATCCACTGGCGCGGGTGTGATTTTTGGCGTTACCGGCGGGGTGATCGAGGCGGCCCTGAGAACTGCCTACGAATTCGCCACCGGGGAAACGCTGGAAAAGGTTGATTTTGAACCGGTGCGCGGCATGCAGGGCATCCGTTCCGCCGAGGTCAAGGTCGGCGAGCATACGCTCAGGATTGGCATTGCCCATGAACTGGGTAATGCGCGCAAACTGCTGGAGGACATCCGCGCCGGCCGGTCCCATTACCATGCCATTGAGATTATGGCCTGCCCCGGCGGCTGTATCGGCGGCGGTGGTCAGCCATATCACCATGGCAATATTGAGATACTCAAGCAGAGAACCAGGGCTATTTACAGCGAGGATCAGGCCAAAGTCATCCGCAAGTCCCATGAAAACCCCTACATCAAGGAACTTTACGAAAAGTACCTGGGCAAGCCTCTGGGCGAGAAGGCGCACCATCTGCTGCATACGCATTATTTCAAGAAATAGCGGGTAGCATTTTATTATCTGATTAGAACCAATCTGCAGCTTAATACAAGTTCCTCCCCCTTCAAGGGCGAGGTTAGGAGGGGGATGGGGTTGATTATTCACCAGATTTTACCCCATCCCCACCCCAGCCCTCCCCTTGAAGGGGAGGGAGATTTCTTCTGGCGGGAGATCAGTACTAATCAGGTTTTATTAACATGTTAGACTTTATGTCAGCCGTCGGGCATTAGCCTGACGGCTGCGTGCTTTTTTGCAGCTCATCTGCTCTGTAGATGATTGACAACCACTTCTCGTTTACGTTTTCGTATAGCTGCTTTTGACATTTAATAGTTGCTTACATATATTTATGTTCAAGCATTACAAGTTTATTTGTAACGGATAGTGCATGAGACTGGAAAAAGAACAGATACTGGATTGGCTTGGGTGTGAGGATGAAAGCCGACTGGAAGGGCTGTGGCGGTTGGCTGACAAGGCGCGCAAGGAAAACGTGGGCGATCAGGTGCATCTGCGCGGGCTGATCGAGTTTTCCAACTATTGCGGCAGGCGCTGCGCCTATTGCGGCATCAATGCCGGTAACAGCCATGTCCAGCGCTATCGCATGGGCGCGGATGCAATTCTGGCATGTGTCCGCGAGGCGGCCGGTTATGGCTACGGCACTGTGGTGCTGCAGTCCGGCGAGGATCCGGAGCTGTCAGCCACATGGATGGCCGATCTGATCCGCCGCATCAAGGTGGAGACCGATCTGGCAGTGACCCTCAGTCTGGGAGAGCGCAGCAAAGCGGAGTGGCGGCTGTGGAAACAGGCCGGCGCCGACCGCTACCTGCTGCGTTTTGAGACGTCCAATCCTGTGTTGTTTGAACGCATTCATCCGTCACGGCCCGACCGACGCAGCGACCGGGTTGCCATGCTGCAGATGCTGAAGCGGATCGGCTATGAGATCGGCAGCGGCGTGATGATCGGCATTCCCGGCCAGAGCTATGAGGATCTGGCCAATGACATCCTGCTGTTCCGCCAGCTTGATCTGGACATGATTGGCGTCGGGCCATACATACCACATCAGGAGACGCCGCTGGGCAGAAATGAGTTGCCGCCTGCGCCGCCTGGCGAGCAAGTGCCCAACACCGAGTTGATGACCTACAAGGTGGTGGCGCTGGCCCGGCTGGTCTGCCCGCGGGCCAACATCCCCAGCACCACCGCATTGGCGACGCTGAACACGGCTGCCGGCCGCGAGCTGGGTTTGCAGCGCGGGGCCAATGTGATCATGCCCAATATGACGCCGCCGAAATACCGTAAACTGTATGAGATCTACCCGGCCAAGGCCTGTATCGGGGAAACCGCTGAAGAGTGCCGCAGCTGCATGAAAGGCCGAATCGAATCCATCGGCAGAACGGTTGGCAAGGGCAGGGGGGATGCGCCAAAAATTACGATGACGTGACCCGTGTCCGTTATCCGTGACAAATGCTATTAAAGGAAACCTGACATGAACAAAATGCCATCGCTGGAACTAAGCAAGGGAGCGGTCGATTTTATCGACGAAACATATATAAATGCACTTCTCGGCGGGACTAAACCGGATGTTGTGCGGGTGCGCGAGATCATTGCTAAAAGCCTGTCCAAACAGGCCCTGACGCTGGAAGAGACTGCCACGCTGCTTTTGGCCGATGCGCCGGAACAGATCGAGGAGATCTTTGCTGCGGCGCGGGAGCTGAAGAAGAACGTCTACGGCAACCGCATCGTGCTGTTTGCCCCGCTTTATGTGGGCAATGAATGCGTCAATGACTGTAACTATTGCGCCTTCAAACGCAGCAACGCCTATGCCGTACGTCGTACCCTGACCGAAGCAGAACTCCGGCAGCAGGTGACAGCCCTGGAGGAAAAGGGGCATAAGCGTCTGATTCTGGTTTTCGGCGAACACCAGGCCTACGATGCCGAGTTTATCGCCCAATCCGTCAGGACGGTCTATGAAACCAGGGCTGGCCATGGCGAGATCAGACGGGTCAATATCAATGCCGCTCCGCTGGATCATGCAGGTTACCGGATTGTCAAGGCGGCCGGCATCGGCACCTATCAGATCTTCCATGAGACTTACCATCACGAGACCTATGCCAGGTTTCATCCTCAGAATACGAGGAAAGGCAATTACCTCTACCGGCTGGACGGCCTGAGCCGGGCATTTGAGGCCGGTTGCGACGACGTGGGGCTGGGGGTGCTGTTCGGCCTCTATGACTGGCGTTTTGAGGTGCTGGGGCTGGTCTCACATGCCCTGCATCTGCAGAGCCGCTATAACGTCGGTCCGCACACGATCAGTTTCCCGCGCCTGCGGCCGGCCGCCGGGGTCGAGCTGGATGAGCGCTATCAGGTCAGTGACGACGCGTTCAAGCGCATCATCGCCATTCTGCGCCTGGCCGTGCCTTACACCGGCCTGATCCTGACCGCCCGTGAGAATCCGGAGGTGCGGCGCGCATGCATGTCCTTCGGCGTTTCGCAGATCGATGCGGGCAGCCGTATTGAAATCGGCGGCTACACCGAGGCCGGTGATGCCCAGGTGATGGAGCGGGAGCAGTTCCAGCTGGGTGATATCCGCTCGCTGGATGAAGTTATGCGCGAATTGATGAACGACGGATATCTGCCCAGCTTCTGTACCTCCTGTTACAGGCTGGGGCGTACCGGTGAGCATTTCATGGAGTTCAGTATCCCCGGTTTCATCAAGGAATTTTGCACCCCCAATGCCCTGTTGACCATGGAAGAGTATCTGGTGGATTATGCCTCGCCTGAGACCCGTGCCGCCGGTGAGCGGCTGATTGCGGAGGAACTGGCCAAAATGGCGGACGGGGAGATGAAGGACAAGGTTGTCAAACGCCTGGAGCTGATCCGCACCGGCGAGGCGCGGGATCAGTATTTCTGATTCAGCTGCTGTTGCAGGACTGTACATGGCCTGGAAACGCGGTATGATCTTTTCATTCCAGTCTTTCGACTGGGACAAATCCTGACAAAGGGGGATCAGATGAAAAGATCGAGTCTAACTTTCCGAGTGCTGTTGTCTCTGGCGGTTGTGCTGCTGTTATCCGGTGTGGCGTTGTGCGCCGAGCCCTACCTCAAGCTGACCAACGGCGTGGGCAATATGATCTTCTCCGACAAGCGCATTGGCTTGCACAAGGAAAAGGAGGCGAAGCTTGCCGCGACCTTCCGCCAGGGGGACACGATTTTCGGGCGCGTCTATTTTCCCAGGGCCTTTGGACGTCTCCAGCATGGTGAGGCGGCCTATCTGACCATGTATGTCAACGACAGGTTTGCCGGCAGGATCAAACTGGGCGCCATTGAGCCGAGATGGGAAACCATGCAGATCGAGGTGTGCAACACCAACACCAGCGCTGATTTTACCAGCCAGCTGAACGAACTGTCTTCCGGGACTTACAAGGTTGTTCTTACCGTCATGCGCGAGGGGTACATGAAGGACAAATATGTGGGCAAATCGGTTGACGGCGGGATTCAGGTTTCCAAGCAGCAGGTGTACAAGCCGGTTTATCTCTCCAAGGGCGGATTCACCTTCATTGTTCCCTGATTAGTTTCCGTCCGGAAAGGGTGCTTTTTCCCCCTGGCGGCGTCAATCTTCGGCTTTGCTTGTGCGGCGTACCTGTGTACGTCTCCGCGCAACGCCTTGCTTTTCTTGTCAGGAGAAAAAATCCCCGCTTTCCGAATCGGAAACCAATAGTTTCTCATCCGGAGTTACCGGATGGAAACTGATTGGTTCCGTTAGCAATTTTTGGCGGCCTCCTGTATAAAGAGCGGGAGGCCGTTTCTAGTTTTATGGATATTGCCCCGACTGGGCGTTATACTAATGCCCCATACTTGATGATATTTCATGGAGTGCTGAATGAATATTCCTCCCAAAGGCATGCGCCTGCATATCGGACTGTTTGGACGCCGCAATGTGGGCAAGTCCTCGTTGTTGAATGCCCTGACCCGCCAGCATGTGTCGATTGTTTCCGATGTGGCCGGCACAACCACCGATCCGGTTGAGAAGCCGATGGAGCTGCTGCCCATCGGACCGGTGCAGTTTATCGATACGGCTGGTATCGATGATGCCGGCACCTTGGGCGAGATGCGCGTGCAGCGCACGCGGCAGGTATTCGATCGGACCGACCTGGGGATTCTGGTGACTGCGGCGGGCGAGTGGGGCGCGTTTGAGGATGCTGTTCTGGATGAGCTCAAGCTGCGCAAGATACCGGTGATTGTCGTGCTGAACAAGCACGACCTGTCCTGTGAGGGGCAGGCCGTGCCTGAGGCCCTGATTGATGCAGACATTGCTTGTGTGCAGGTTTCGTGCGTGACAGGGCAGGGCCTGGCGGAATTGCGGCACGCCCTGGTACAGTCTGCCCCGGACGAGTTTATCAATACCCCGTCCATTGTGGGTGATCTGGTGCCACCGGGCGAGCTGGCGGTGCTGGTGGTGCCGATTGACAAGGAAGCGCCCAAGGGCAGGCTGATATTGCCCCAGGTGCAGACCATCCGTGACCTGCTGGATCATGATGCCTGCTGTGTGGTTGTAAAGGAGCACGGTTTGCGTGAGGCGCTGAATCGGCTGAAGACCCCGCCGGCGCTGGTGGTGACCGATTCCCAGGCCTTTCAGCAGGTGTCTGCCGATACGCCGGACAGCATCCCGATGACCTCCTTTTCGATCCTGTTCGCCCGTTTCAAAGGTGATCTGGCTGAGTTTGCCCGCGGAGCCAGGGCGATTGGCAGACTGAAAAGCGGCGACCGGGTGATGGTCTGCGAGGCCTGTACGCACCACCCGATCGAGGATGATATCGGGCGGGTCAAGATACCGGCCTGGCTGAATCGCAGTGTGGGTGGCGAGCTGGTATTCACCCATCTGCAGGGGCATGATTTTCCCGCAGATCTGGGGGATTACAAGCTGGTGATCCATTGCGGCTCATGCATGCACAACCGCCGCGAGGTATTGTCAAAAATCATCCGCTGCCGGCAGGCCGGTGTTCCGGTTACCAATTATGGCATCGCCATTGCCTATTCGCTGGGCATCTGCGAACGGGCGCTCAGGCCGTTTCCGGATGCGCTGCAGGCGTTTGAAGCCGGGACTGGGGACCTGGGGGCAGGGGCCGTGTCGGTTGACCGTTGACCGTGTCCGTACAATCACGAGCAGTAGAATCCAAACCTGAAAGTCTGTCTCACGCGGAGGCGCGGAGAAAGGCGAAAAACATGGAATGGGTAATGTAATGAAGTCAAAGGCAATTACTGATTCCGAGGCCCGATAAAAATGAGCGCACCTGACATCAAAAAACTGCTCGACAGCCTCTGCGCGAACCGTCCGGAGGAACGTCTGGACAACGACCCGCTCTCCTTCTGCCACCGTTTTGCCGATCCGGCCGATCGTGAGGTGGCGGCGCTGATCGCCTCCTGCTTTGCCTATGGGGCGGTCGGGATCATCCTCAGGAGCCTGGAGTCGATCTTTGCCGTAATCGGCAAGTCGCCGCGCCGTTATGTGGAGCGCTTTGAGCCCCGTAAAGGGCGGGACTCTTTCCGGGGATTCAAGCACCGCTTCAACGACGGCCGCGACCTGTGCGCACTGCTATGGGCCTTGCGGCAGATGATCGAATGCTCCGGCAGCGTGAATGAATATTTTCTGCGAGGTCATGACGGCAGCGCAGAAGACGTGACTGGCGCCCTGACCAGTTTTTCCGCTTCTGTGCGCGCCCTTGACTATCATCCGGTGTTTGGAACGGATCTAATGCCGCCTGATGCTTACTTTCCGTTCTTCTTTCCATCGCCACAATCCGGCAGCGCCTGCAAACGGCTCTGCATGTTTCTGCGCTGGGTAGTCAGGCCCGATGACGGGGTTGACCTGGGCTTGTGGCATGGTGTCAGCCCGTCCCAACTGGTTATCCCTGTGGATACCCATATTCAGCGTATTTGCAGGTATCTTGGTTTTACGGCACGCCGGAGCGCGGATTGGCGCATGGCGCGTGAGATTACAGCGGCATTGCGTCGGATCGATCCCCTTGATCCGGTCAAATACGATTTTTCACTGGCCCATCTGGGGATTTCCGATGGCTGTGACGGCAAGGATGCGGCGGTTTGCAGTGTCTGCCTGCTTTCATCCGTTTGCTGTCAGGGCGGTTTTGCAAAAGGATGAGCAAATCTTTAATAAATTGACACAAAAATGCCTTTCTGATATAGGAAACGTTGTTCCAGCCTGTTTTTCCAACGTTCTTACAGCCAATAACAATCCGGGAGTTGCAGATGATAATCCAGTGTGAACAGTGCCGTACCAAGTTCAAGCTAGATGATGCAAAGGTCAAGGACAAGGGTGTCAAGGTCAGGTGTGCCAAATGCCGAAATGTGTTCACTGTGACCCGTGATCAGCAGTCCGCAACCCAGCCTGATTTTGCTGCGGTGCTTGAGCAGCATGGCGATATGCCGCAAGCCGTTGCCCCGGTTTCTTTTGAGCTGGAGCAGGGTGACGAAACTGTCCGGCAGGATGCCGCACCGGTATCCTTCGAACTGGAACAAGGTTCGGATGCTTTCCCGGCCAGCACAGCGCCGGTATCTTTTGAGTTTGAGCAGGCTGGCGCAGCTTCGCAGGATGATACCCCGGTATCCTTCGAGCTGGAGCAGAACCAGGATGCTTTCCCGGCCAGTACAACGCCGGTATCTTTCGAACTTGAACAGAGTGGGGACGCCCCCCAGGATTCTGCGCCCGTTTCCTTTGAGCTGGAGCAGGATCAGCAGCCCGCAGGGCCTGAGTCGCAGGAGTTTGAGTTTGATGATTCATCCATCCCTGCTGATGAACCACTTGCCGCAGATGCTGGTGGCTCCTTTGAACTGCCGGCGCAGGATGTGGCACCGGCGTCCCCGGAGGACGATTTTGACCTTTCGTCACTGGCATGGAGTGATGATCTCAAGCCAGAAGACGGCGGGGTTAGCGACGAAAAGATCGATTTTTCAGACACATTCGGCGAGGAACCGCCGGCCGCATCGGACAAGACCATGGTTGCCTCTTCGGTGTTTGCAGGTATCGAGGATATGACAATGGTCCAGTCCCGGGCCAGCTCTGCCAAACCGGATCTGGGACAGTTTTCCGCCTCAGTCGATGAAAAGGTTGGAACCGCCGTTAGAGGGCAGGAGCATGCGGCGGACTCCTTTGTGCTTGGTGATATCGATTTCGGTGATACGCTGGAGGTCAGCGCGGAACATCCGGTTAATCCCGATCAACCTGCCGGCGGCCACGACTTTGTTTTTGAGCCCCTGGAGGAAGGTGGCGAGGGCAAGGCCTGGAATGTGGATGAGGGTGGTGACAAGTCAGATGCAGCGGCTGTCCAGCCGCCGCACGAGGATGATATGCCGCCCTTGCCGATCGCATCGCGGCGCAAGCAATCCACCATGCTGATTGCTGTTCTGGGGGTGGTTGTGCTGGCGATAGCCGGAGTTGTCAGCTATTTCGGGTTAAGCATGTTTACCGGAGATGAAAAGCCGGTTGCCAGCGAGGTCGGACGTATCTCGCTACGGGCTGTCAGTGCCAGCTATGTCAAACATGCCACGGCCGGAGAGATGCTGGTCATTTCGGGTGAAGCCCTGAACTCATACAGTGTGCCCCGGGCGGCAATTCAGATCAAGGGCGCCGTGTATGGAGCTGGCGGTCAGGTGCTGGTCAGCAAGAATGCCTTTGCCGGCAATGTGATCAGCAAGGAACAGTTGGCCACCATGCCGGTGGAAAAGATCGAGGCGGCCATGGCCAACCAGTTTGGCGATTCGCTTTCCAACATGGAGGTGCCCCCTGGCAAGGCGATACCTTTTGTGGTGGTTATTACCAACCTTCCGGCCGATGCCAGGGATTACGGCGTAGAGCTGGTTGGTTCAACCGTGTCGACCGGAAAGAAATAAATAGAACGGGACTCGGGATCAGGGACTCGGGACTGGTAAAACCCGTACCTTTAACAGATGCCGACAAAATTTGTTTAGGATGAAAAAGAAAGAGCCTCGGACGATTTGTCCGGGGCTCTTTTGCTTGGGGATTAAGAATAACGGAAAACGGATACGCCCGGCGATTGTTTATACGATCTCTACCAGCCTGATATCGAAGGTCAGATCCATGCCGGCCAGTGGGTGGTTGGCATCCAGGGTGATGGTCTTGTCGGTTACCTCGGTGACCATGACCGGCATGGGCGAGCCGTCCTCGAGCACCACTTCCATCTGATCACCAGGCTGGGGATTGATGTCTGCCGGGATTTCGGAGCGATCGATTACGGCCACCATTTCTTCAACACGCTGCCCGTAGGCTTCGCCTGACTCAATCCTGACCTTGACGCTTTGGCCCGGTTCCAGGCCGACTACTGCTTGTTCAAATCCGGGGATCAGCATCCCCTCGCCGATGACGAACTCCATCGGGCTGGATGCGTTTCCTTCACATCCGCAACTGTCTTCGCCGCAGCATCCACCTGCTGCCTCCGAAGAGTCGAAGATGCTGCCGTCATCCAGAGTGCCGGTGTAATGTACGCGGACCTTGTCGCCGTTTTTTGCTAGTGCCATTGGTGTTCCTCTCTTGTTATGTTTCTGCTGCCGTGCAGTCAGATGATTATTGTCGTGTATCAGGTCAACTACCGGTGGTTATGCGGGCCGCAATGCCCTGAAGTCGCGATGGGTCCGGCGCGGTGATTCTGACGCGCTTGTGCCGTGATGTTTCCCCGGCGATGATTTCCACACTGGATTTGGGTACATCGAATACATCGGAGAGAAACTCCCGGCAGAGCTTGTTTGCAGCGCCATCCACCGGCGGTGATGTCAGTCTGATTTTCAGGGCTCCGTTCTGTATGCCGCTGATTTCATTTTTTGAGGCGCGCGGCTGGATGTGCAGGTTGAGCACAATCCCGTCTTCAATGCTGCTGAATATGCCGTCCTCAGGACGGCTCATGGCCGGAAAGCATGCGGGAATGGGATTCCAGCAGAGATTTGAGGCTGATTTCAAACTGGACCTTCTGCCGGCGCACATCTTCAATGCGGGCCATCAGGTCGCCCAGTTGACGTTCTGCGTCGGCGACAATCCGCTCCGCCTTCAACTCTGCTTCACCAACAATCAGTGAGGCCTCCTTCTGGGCGTTCAGCTTCATTTCTTCAATGACACGCTGGGCCGAAAGCATGGCCTCACGCAGATCCTTCTCCTTTTCGGACAGTTCCATCATTTCGCGGTTATGGCGAGACTGCTGTTCTTTGAGCTCGTTATTCTCCCGCACGAGGTTTTCCATTTCAGCGGCAACGGTTTGCAGGAAGGCATCCACGTCATCCGGGTCGAGCCCGCCGATCATCTTGCCCTTGAACTGCTGCTGCTGGATATCAATCGGTGTAATCTTCATGTGGTTCAACCTCTCAGTTTCAGCGTAATAGCTGTTTCAATCAGGTATTGGTAGGCTGTGTCGAAGACAATGATCTGAATGACGTAGATCAGGGCAAAGGCCACCAGCGGGGAAAAGTCGATCATGCCGGTGTCTGGCATGTGCCTTCTGATTTTGTTCAGCAGCGGATCGGTAATCCTGTAAATGAAACGGACTATCGGGTTATATGGATCGGCATTGACCCAGGAGATGATCACACTGGCCAGCAGTATGTATTTGTAGATTGTAAGCAGACCGCCGGCCAGTTCTATGATCTTGGCCATGGCGAACAGAATGTTGCCGAAAAGTAACACGCTAAACTCCGTTAAGATGGGATAAATGCTGCTAAATATGCCTTAAAGCTCTGTTAATGTCAAAGCAGAAAGACAGGTGTGTTGTCATCCGGTCTGTGCTGGTATATAACCAATTCTCGTAATCAGCAGAATATTGAATCGGGGAGTGGAGATGGAAAACTTGCATAAATACCTTGATGCGGCCATAGGGGCGGCCCGGCTGGCCGGAAGCTATCAGCGCTATCGCTTTGCCACGCCGCTGGATGTGGATATGAAGGGTGACAAGGATCTGGTCACCGAGGTCGACCGTGAGTCGGAGCGTCTGGTCGTGCAGCATCTGAAGGAACTGTTTCCGGAGTGCGACATCCTTGCGGAGGAAGGGGATTATCAGCAGTCAGGCGCTGACTGCCGCTGGATCATCGATCCGGTGGATGGCACTACCAACTTTGCCCATGGTTTCCCCTGGTTTTGTGTCTCAATTGCGCTGGAACGCGCCGGTGAGATCGTGGCCGGGGTAATCTATAACCCGGTCTATGACGAGTTGTTTACTGCCATGAGCGGCAGCGGCGCATATCTGAACGGTCGCCGCCTGCGTGTGTCTGACCGCAGTCCCTTGCGTGATACGCTGCTGGGCACCGGTTTTCCCTATGACTGCGCAACCGATCCGGCCAACAACTTTGACAATTTCATGGCTTTCCAGAAGGCGGCCCGCGGCATCCGTCGCGCCGGTTCCGCGGCCCTGGATCTGGCAGCTGTCGCTGCCGGCCGGCTGGACGGCTACTGGGAGATGAAACTCAAACCCTGGGATGTGGCGGCCGGGGTAATCATGGTGCGCGAAGCCGGTGGCGTTGTGACCGGTTTTAATGGGGCGCCATACAGCATCTATGAAAACGGTATCCTGGCCAGCAACGGCTTGATCCATGACGAAATGGTAGCCATGCTGAAGCGGGTTGCCGCCGGAGGTGAAAAATGACCCGCAAGACCAAGGCCATACTGATGAATGCCCTGATGCTGCCCGGCATGGGGCAGCTATATCTGGGGCGCAAGCTGCAGGGGGTTGTGCTGATCGTGCTGGTGAATGTCTTGCTGCTGGCGGCGTTTTTCGTATTGCTCAAGAGTGCATCCCCGCTGATTGCCGCCAGCCTGTCGGCTGGCAGTGTCAGCGCTGCAGAACTGCAGGCCTCGCTTGATGCGGTATCCGGCCTGGCCAAAGGTGTGATTGCGATCTTCTTTGCCCTGTGGGGATTTGCCCTCTATGATCTGGTAAAAAATGGCCGGGAAGAGCAGAGCGATTCCGGTAATTGATAATAATTACAACATGCTAAAACTTGCTTCCAGAAACACCTTCACCTGCCTGCACGTTATGCAGACCGCACGCCTTGAACACATCCCCGAGGGTTTCCCCGGGGATGTTCATTTTCCAGCCGCCATGAAAATGATCCGCTGCCAGCAGCATGCCGCCGGGAGCCAGCATTGACGCCAGATTTTCCACAATACGCTTCACGTCGCCTTGCCGGTTGACAATCGGCCCACCCAACAGACCGTTGCAGAGGATCAAATCAAACTTCTCGTCTTTTTCAGGCGGTCTGGCCAGATCGGCTTGCCGGAACAGCATGGACGCTGCGGCCCCTTGGCTAAAAACCGGCGCGCACCACTTCCTGAGCATGGATTCCCTGCGGCGGTCATGGGGAAAACAGGCGTGGGCGCCAGCCCAGGCCTCCAGCGGGTCGAGAGTCCAGCCTTCGATCCGGAAGGCGTCCGGAGGCCAGCCCGAATCCAGCAAAAGCATGGCCAGGCCGTAACTGGCTGCGCCGTCTCCGCAGGCGGCATCCAGACAGCGCAGGGGCGTTTTTTGATCGGGATGTCTGCCGGACAGGCGGGCGCGGATGAATTGCTCCTGCTGCGGATAGCGTATTAGCCCCCCGTAGAAGCGGCGCGGCAGAAAGGAGTGGAACAGGAAGGTGGTTCGCAACTCCTTGCTGTGCATCAATTGTCCCAACAGGTTGGCCGGGTTGGCCGTTGGGCCGACAAGCAGTGGCAGGCCGGACACAACGTCGGCCCAGCTGGCAGCATTGGCAAAGGGCGTGCTGGAGAGGATCGGCGGATAGCGCAACGCGGCCTGGTAAAAGCGCTCGAAAACCGGTTTGATCGAGGCTAAGGGCAGCCAGAGCTCGCTCTGATAGCGGATTTCGGGGGTGATGTACAGGCCGGGGGCCGGCCAGGGGGGCGGGCATGCTGTGGCAAAGGCGGCATGCATGCGATCAAGACGACTTAAGGATCTTTTGAGGCTGTTGAAATCTGTTTGGGGAGCAATCAGTTTTTCAAGCCCTGCCAATGCGGAGACAGGGCTGGTATTTAGTCTGAAGCTGTGCCTTCCGGTTTCTTGAGCAGGACAGGATGAATGCATGGCTAATTGCAAGGGCAAGGGACGTGCAATTATGAAAGATGCCCTGCTAGTGCTCCCCCCCGCTATCTCTTTTCTTTCGGAACCTGTCTTTCAAAGCCAGCAGGGTGGAAATGAACGAGTGCTCCCGGGGATTCAGGGTGGCGTGTCTGATATCGCCGATCTGGCTACCTTCCGGTGCGGTCAGTGAGGCGCTTTTCTGGATGCCGAGCAACTGGCTTGGAAAAACGCTGTGGTAGCCGACAATCAAAAAACTGGTCATGCAGGCGACAGCAGCATAGGGACCAAAATGGGCGCCGAACAGTTCCATGGCCATAATGGATGCGGATATGGGTGTATTGGCGGCAGCAGACAACAATGCGACCATGCCGATCGCTGAAAAGGCGGCGATATTGGATTCATGGAACAGGCTGGCAAACAGATTGCCTGCTGCCGAGCCGATGAAGAAGAGCGGGGTGACTATGCCGCCGCTGCCGCCGCAACCAAGCGTGACAGATGTGGTCAGGCTTTTCCAGAACAGTGACCCGGCAGGTAGCGTACAGCCTGCCAGCGCCGCATCGATGCTTGACAAGCCGAGCCCCAGGTAATCCCTCGATACGAATGTCCCGACCAGCACCAGTACCAGGCTGCCAATCAGCGCCTTGTCAACCCAGCCTCGTGAAAAACGTGTCAGCAGTTTTTGCATCAGCCCCAGAATCTCAATCAGTATCAGGGCCACAATCCCGCACCAGATGCCCATCAGGAGCATTTCTACGAAACCCCAGCCCGTCAGGCCATGCTGAATGCTGATGGTGTGGTTCGGGTAAATGATTCCCAGACTGCTAGTAACATGGTAACCCACGATGCCTGCCACGAAGGAGGGGAACATGACGTCATACATCATCTGGCCCAGCACCAGCACTTCAATGCCGAAAAGCGCCCCGGCTATGGGGGTGCCGAAGACGGTGGAAAAACCGGCGCTGATACCGCATATGACCAGTTTTTTTCTGTCAGATTCCGGCAGCCTGAACAGGTTCGCCGCAGCCGAAGCCAGGCCGGCTCCGATCTGGGCGCAGGGGCCTTCTTTGCCTGCCGAACCGCCGCTGGCAAGTGTGATGATGGTGGCAATGAATTTGACCGGCACGACCTTGACATCCATGTTGCCCATGCGCTGATGAACAGCCTCGATCACCTTCTCCGTGCCGTGGCCGGCAGCGCCAGGCGCCAGATAACGCACTGCCGCGCTGCTAGCCAGAATGGAAAGCGGCAGTAAAAGCTGAAACGGTATGCCGCTGCTGTTATACGCGTCGCCTGCGGCAGAAAGCATTTTCAGAAACAGGGTGGTGCCAAGACCGGCCAGCAGGCCGACAACCGAGGCATAGATAGTCCATTTGGTGATGCTCAAAAACAGGGTCAATTGTTCAGTCAGGTGGTGTTTCATGTTGTCACTGCTTTCTTTGAATAAGCGGGAAATGATCCGTGCTGAAGCTGTTGGGGCTGCCGACATTCCGCAGCCACTGTATTTGACCGGAAAGGCGGGTCAAGACTACATGTTATTGATGGGCCTGTAAAGCGTATCCCGTTCCACCGGCGTTTTGCCGGCCAGTCTGATCAGCCTGATCAGGTCATCCCTGGTCATGGACTGCGGACTGTTCGCGCCGGCGTCGTGGCCGATCTTTTCCTCCACCACCGTGCCGTCCAGATCGTTGACGCCGAAGGAGAGGGAAACCTGGGCGATCTTTTCGCCCAGCATGATCCAGTAGGCCTTGATATGGTTGAAATTGTCCAGAAAGATGCGGCTGATGGCCAGTGTTTTCAGGTCATCCAGTCCCGAGGTGCCTTTGATGCCCAGCTTCAGTGCAGAGTTGTCCGGCTGGAAGGCCAGCGGGATAAAGGCTTGAAAACCTCCGGTTTCGTCCTGCAGGCTGCGCAGCAGCTCCATGTGAGCCACCCGGTCGGCCGGGGACTCGATATGGCCGTAGAGCATGGTGGCGTTGGTCTTCAGTCCGGCCAGATGCGCCAGACGGATGACCTCCAGCCAGCGTTGCCCAGAGATCTTCTCCGGGCAGATCTTCTGCCGCACGTTCTTCACCAGTATTTCCGCCCCGCCGCCCGGCATGGAGCCCAGTCCGGCATCAATCAGCTGCTTCAGCACCTGTTCGATGGACAGTCCGGAGATGCGTGCAAAATGGTCGATCTCTACTGCGGTGAAGGCCTTGATGTGCAGTCCAGGGGCAGATTGGCGGATGGCTTTCAGCGCTGCACAGTAAAAATCCAGGGGCAGATCGGGGTGCAGGCCGCCGACGATATGCACCTCGGTGGCTCCGGCTGCTGACGCCTCCTGTGCGCGCTGTGCGATCTCCTCCAGGGAAAGGGCGTAGGCCCCGGCCTCGTCAGCGCTGCGCGAAAAGGCGCAGAAACTGCAGCGGTTAACACAGATATTGGTCGGATTGATATGACGGTTGCAGTTGAAAAAAACCGTCAGCCCGTTTTTGATGCGGTTAGCCCTGTCGGCCAGCCGGCCGATGGCCAGCAGGTCGTTGGACGTGAACAGCTCCAGCGCCTCGTCAGTGCTGATCCGCTCGCTGTTTTCTATCTTTCTGCCAATGGTTTCAAACAGGTTCATTTGCCGTTACTGGAGCCCTCCTGTGGGCGCTCCTTCTCCTCGAACATGACGTTGTTGCGGCCGGTTCCCTTGACTCGGTAGAGCGCCTTGTCAGCCCGCTCCAGCAGGGTAATCTCGCTGTCGGCCTGATCTGCGGCGGATACGCCGATGGAAAGGGTGACATTAATCGTGTTGCCGTCCAGTATGAAGCGGCTCTCGCGGATGCCGGAGCACAGTTTCCAGGCCACCTCCAGCGCCGGTTTGGCGCCGGTCTTGACCAGAATCAGCGCGAACTCATCACCGCCGTAGCGTGCCAGGAAGTCGCTGCCCCGCAGCGCCTCCTTGATTTTGAAGGCCACCCCTTTCAGTATCCGGTCGCCGGCCAGGTGGCCGTAAGTATCGTTGATGTCCTTGAAGTTGTCCACGTCGATCATCATCAGGCAGAACGGCTCGTTGTAACGCTGTACCAGCCGGATCATCTCGGACAGCTTTTCGTCGAAATAGCTGCGATTGGCCAGCATGGTCAGGCCGTCGATGCGCACGGCTGTCTGCAACTGCTCAATCTCCTTGCGCTGATCGGCCAGTATGCCCTGGGAGTTGGCCAGTTCGCTCTTCAAATGTGAATTGCTGGAGACCACCCGGTCAATCTCACGCATCAGGGTGGCATGGGCCTCCTTCAGGTCTGCTGGTATCTCCATCTGGTCAATCACGCTCCTGACATCACCCAACGCCTGCGAGGAATCATTGGCGGCCTTCTCGGACCTCTGGATGGCCGTGGCAAGTGTCAGCAGGATGCTGCGGATTGTCTGGGCCGAATCATTGATCTGCTGCTCGCGGGGATCGGTATGTCTGATGATCTCCTCGGTTTCGTTTGTTTCGGCCCTGCTGATCTCTTCCTTGCGATGCAGATACTGCACCAGCTTTCTGAAGGGGAGGCAGACGATCCGGCCCAGCTCATCCAGAAAGTTGTTGATGGCCTCCAGGTTGACCAGCCTCAATAGCGGATGCATGACAAGCCCCAACAGCAGACCGCAGACAAGCACGAGAAAGTATACGAACAGTTCCATAAGAAAGCGCTCCTCAGGATGGAAGTGAATGATGCATCTTATCCGCAGTGAGCCATTTTTTAAACAGATTTATCGGAGAAACTGCACAGTGTGCAAACAGAAATCCCCCGCTTGTTCAGCGGGGGATCGGATTTTCAGAGAGTTGCAACCTGGATGAAGATCTAGCCCAATATGGCCTTCAGGTCGGCCTCGGCGGTGGTGATCGGGGCGATGTTGAAGTTCTCCACCAGGAAGTTGAGCACATTTGGTGTGATGAAGGCCGGCAATGACGGCCCGATCTTGATGTTCTTGATGCCCAGGTGCAGCAGTGTCAGCAGGATGATGACCGCTTTCTGCTCGTACCAGGAGAGTACCAGTGACAGCGGCAGGTCATTGACCCCGCACTTGAAGGCATCTGCCAGAGCCAGGGCAATCTGGATGGCCGAGTAGGCGTCGTTGCACTGACCCACGTCAAGCAGGCGCGGGATGCCGCCGATGTCGCCCAGTTCCAGCTTGTTGAAGCGGTACTTGCCGCAGGCCAGGGTCAGGATGACCGTATCCTTGGGTGCCTTTTCCACGAACTCGGTGTAGTAATTGCGGCCCGATTTGGCGCCGTCGCAGCCGCCCACCAGGAAGAAGTGTTTGATGGCGCCGGACTTGACCGCCTCGATGACCTTGTCGGCCACGCCCAGCACGGCGTTGTGCCCGAAGCCGGTCAGGATTTCCTGGCCGGGGGCTTCCGGCAGGTCAGGGCATGCCAGGGCCTTGTTGATCACTTCGCTGAAATCCCAGCCTTCGATATGCGTGACATCGGGCCACTGGACCAGTCCCCAGGTGTAGAGCCTGTCCATGTAGGACGCGGCCGGACGCTGGATGCAGTTGGTATTGAAGATGATGGCGCCGGGGAAGTTGGGGAATTCCTTGGCCTGGTCCTGCCAGGCGCCGCCGAAGTTGCCCACCAGGTGGCTGTACTTCTTCAGTCCCGGATAGCCGTGGGCCGGCAGCATCTCGCCATGGGTGTAGATGTTGATGCCCTTGCCCTCGGTCTGCTTGAGCAGTTCCTCCAGCATCTTCAGGTCATGGCCGGTGACCAGGATACCCTTGCCGGCCTTTGTACCCAGTTGGACCTTGGTCGGCACCGGATGGCCGTAGGTGTCGGTGTGGGCGGCATTGAGCATGCCCATGACGGTCAGGTTCTGCTGGCCGCACTCCATGGCCAGGCCTACGAAATCCATCAGCCCCAGTTCCTTGTTGGCGGTGGCGGCCAGCGCCTTGTGGAAAAAGGCCATCACGTCATCGTTGCTTCTGCCCAGGATCATGGCGTGATCCACATAGGCGGCCATGCCTTTCAGTCCGAAGGTGATGATTTCAATTACAGAGCGGATATCTTCATTATCATGGAAGGTGTTCAGGCCATGGGCCTCGCCCTGCCTGATCATCTCCTCCAGGTTGTCGGCCGGTTTCCAGGTGGCAATCTCGCCCGGGATGGTGACGCCGGCCAATGCCTTGGCCTTTTCCTTCATCGCGTAGCAGCGCTTGATCAGGATGGCGATCTTGGCCGGGTCAAAGTCCACATTGGTGACCGTAGTGAACAGGCCTTCGATCAGGAAACGGTCGATTTCCGCGTTTCTGCCTGCCTTTTCGCCGTAGAGCGCCAGGCTTTTGAGGCCGTAGATGAGATGGTCCTGCAGTGCCGCCACATCCGGTTTTTTTCCGCATACGCCTGAAATGTTGCATCCGGTGCCGTTGGCTGTCTGCTCGCATTGATTACAGAACATGGTGTTTCCTCCTGTGGTATTGATTATTCATGCTGGATTGGTTTGCAGATATGGAGACAATACAGCAGAAAGAATACCGCAACATTGACCTGAGTCAAATTTGCTGATGTATCACTGAGCTGCTGTTTATTATTGAAAAATACTTGTTTTTTGCATGAGTCTCAGCTGAACTTATGGGGCTGTTGCTCTATGTACTCAGTGCTTAACCGCCGTTTTGGTTTTTGGGGATTCTGGTACTACAAAACCGTGTTTGTTTTATCGGGGAAGTGTGTCAATATATCCGCCAGTGAGCTGCATGTGACCTGAATAGATGGCAGCAATATGGAGAGATGAACGTGAAAGCGCTGGAAGGGATCAGGGTTCTTGACCTGAGTAGGGTATTGGCAGGCCCGTATTGCACCATGATGCTGGCCGATTTCGGGGCTGACGTGATCAAGATCGAGCCGCCGGTGGCGGGTGATGATTCACGTCATTTCGGGCCGTTTGTGGAGGGGGAAAGCGCTTATTTCATGAGCCTGAACCGCAACAAACGCTCGGTGACCCTGGATTTCAAGCAGGATTGTGAACGTGAGCTGTTCCGTGAAATGGTGAAACAGGCCGATGTGGTGGTGGAAAACTACCGTCCCGGCACCATGGAGCGCCTGGGGCTGGGTTACGACGAACTTAAACGCCTGAATCCCCGGATCATCTATGCCGCCTGTTCCGGTTTCGGTCACAGCGGCCCATACATGGACAAGCCGGCCTATGATATCATCGTGCAGGCCATGGGCGGCATCATGAGCATCACCGGTCAGGAAGACGGCGAGCCGACCAGGGTCGGCGCATCGGTGGGGGATATCATGGCCGGCACCATGACCGCCTACGGCATTATGCTGGCGCTGTTCCACCGGGAAAGAACCGGGCAGGGGCAGATGGTTGATGTGGGTATGCTGGATTGCCAGGTGGCCATGCTGGAAAATGCGATTGCCAGATACGTCACCTCGGGCGACGTGCCGATACCGCTTGGTAATCGACATCCGTCGATTACACCGTTTGCATCATTTACCGCCAGCGACGGTCATTTTATTGTCGGAGCCGGCAATGACCGCCTGTGGGAACAGCTTTGCAATCTGCTGGGTTGTCCGGACATGATTACGGACGAGCGTTTTAACAATAACGGCAACCGCACCACCCATGTGCATGCCATGACCGAGCGTCTGAACGGGATCTTCCGCAACAAGACCATTGCTGAATGGCTGGAGATACTGGAGGCCGCGGGACTGCCCTGTGCGCCGATCAACTCCATCGACCGGGTGGTGGAGGACCCCCATGTCAAAGCCAGGGAGATGATCGTGGAGCTGGATCACCCGGTGGCCGGACACCTGAAAATGGCCGGGGTGCCGGTCAAGATGTCTGCCACGCCGGGCGGAGTGGAGACTCATGCGCCATTACTGGGTCAGCATACGGCCCAGGTGATGGCGGAGATGTTCGGCTGGGATCAACAGAAAACCGATCAGTTCTTCAAACGCAGCTGAGTTGGCATGGGACCCCGATCCATGCCGGTTCAGCGCTGATTTTCCTTTTCACATGCCTGCATCATGTCCCTCAACTCATCTTCGGCAATATCCGGCAGCACGAATGCGCCGGTATGATCCTTTTCCACCCGGCCGATACCGGGATAGCGTTTTTCAAGGATCTTGATCTCCAGTGACTGCTGCCGGATGGTGGCCAGCAAACTCCTGTTTTCTGCCTCCAGGTCGAATTTTTCGATTGCGGAGCGGATGGCGAACTTCAGGTCATTATCGTCCCACGGTTTGGAAAAGAAGCGATAGATCTCCCCCTTGTTCACTGCCGCCATGGCCGCCTCGATTGTGGCATGGCCGGTCAGCATGATGCGGATGGTTTGCGGGTAGAGCTGGCGCACCTGTTCAAGAAACTCCGAACCTTGCATGCCGGGCATGCGCTCGTCAGAAATCACCACCTTGAAGCTGTTGCTGTCAAGCATCTCCAATGCCTTTTCCGCGCTGGTGGCGGTGATGATTTCGAACGGCTCGTCAAACAGTGCCCTGCTTATTGCCGTCAGTACATTGGTTTCGTCGTCTACCAGCAGGATCCGGTTTTCCATGGTTGTCTCTCCTGAAGCGAGATTATTAACTCTAACTCAATCCTCCGCAATCACGAATACTCCATGGTCGGGTGGATCCAGCTTGTAATTGCGCTGGATGGCAAACACCTTGCCTTCATCCAGAATACTGCCACGGTTGAGCAGCAGTATGCCGGAGCCGCTGTAGACGCTCCGGGAAAGCTGCATGCCAATGGCCAGTTCGCCAGGATCCAACTCAACCTCGACAAGATTCCTGTTGCTGTCATCCTTGGCAGAGTAGAAAAATCTGGCCACGTTTTTGAACACACGCGCCAGGTTCGGGTCAAGCACGCTGCCGACCAGGAATGCGGTTTTGGTCAGCGCCTGTTCCGATATGTTGGCTGAACAGGTCTGGGCCACCTTGTCAATCTGATCCGCAAAGGCCACTATTCTTGCGCCGAGCGGTATCCTGTCACTGTCCAGGCCATCGGGAAAGCCGCTGCCGTCGAAATTTTCATGGTGATGGCGGATGATGTGACCGGCTGGCCTCAGATCTTCGACTTCATCGATCAGTGTCTGGGCTCTGACGGGATGCTGCTGATACAGCCTCAACTCCTCGATGCTGTACTGCTCCGCCGGCATGGAAAGCAGTTTTTCCGGCAGTCCGATCTCGCCGATATCATGCAGCAGGGCCGCTATGCGTATGTTTTCGGCCTCTTCGCCGGAGATGCCCAGATCCTTGCAGGCCAGCATTGCCAGTTCGGCGACATTTTTTGCATGCCGCTGCCGTTTGCCCCCCTGCAGTTCAACAACACTGGAAAGCACCGAAATGATAGAGTTGTAATTCTGTTTAACCTTTGACAGGGCCGCGTGCAGGTCATCATTCTGTTTCCTGATGGCCGTGGTCTGTTCCAGCACCCTTCTTTTCAGGTTCTGGTTCCACCCGGTTAACTCCTCGTTCTGCTGCTGGATGATGGCATTCAGCCGGCGGTTTTCCTCCAGCAGCTCATACTGCCGGATTGCATCCCTGATGATCTGGATCAGTTCTTCATCATTCCAGGGTTTGGAGATGTAACGGTATGCGCCGCCCCGGTTGATGGCGTCGATGGTGGCATTGATATCCGAGTAGCCGGTCAGCAGGATCCTCAGCGCGTTGGGCGCCAGTTCCCTTGATCGTCCAAGAAATTCCGCGCCGTTCATGCCGGGCATGCGCTGGTCAGAGATGATCAGGGCCACATTCTCCAGGCTGGGCAGTTTTTCCAGCCCTTTTTCCCCAGAGCCGGCTGTTTCCAGGTTGATGTCCTCATCAAACAGCAGGCGCCTGATGGCGTGCAGGATATTCTCCTCGTCGTCAACCAGCAGCACTGTAACGGTCTGGGGTGTGTCAGCCATTCTCCGGATCCTCTTTGGCGATTTTTATGAAAATGTCGAGCAGTTTCGGGTCAAAGTGGGAGGCGCCCATCTCCTGCATCATGCTGATGGTTTCCTGAAAGCTGTAAGCCTTGCGATAGGGACGCTCGGAATAGAGTGCGTCGAACACGTCCGTGATGCCGACGATGCGTGCTTCGATCGGGATCTGCTCACCCTCCAGCCCGGCCGGGTAGCCGCTGCCGTCAAAGTGTTCATGGTGATAGAAGATGATGTTGACAACGACCTCGGACATGCGGGCCTGGCGGGCGACCTCGGCGCCCCACTGGGGATGCATCATGACCTTGGTCATGTCGCTTTCGCTCAGGCGCCCCGGATAGTTGAGCACCATCTCGGGCACCCCGATCTTGCCGCAGTCATGCAGCCAGCTGCCGTGCTTGATGTCGTTGATCATCTCAGGGCTCAATCCGAGCACCTCTGCCATTGCAACCGAATACTTGGCCACCCGGTCGCAATGCCCTTTGGTGTAGGGGTCTTTGAGTTCTACGGTCTGCGCCAGCGACAGGTACACGTTTTCATCCTCGGTGCGCAGTGTTTTGACCATCTGGTAGCGCATCAGGCATTCGTCGATGGTTTCTGTCAGCTCCCTGTTGACCCATGGTTTGGTGATGAAGCGGTAGGCCTCGCTTTTGTTGATGGCGTCAATGGCGATGGTCAGGTCGGCATAGGCGGTCATCATCACCCTGACGGTTTGCGGATAGAGCAGCTTGACCCGGGACAGAAAGTCGATGCCCTTCATGCCGGGCATCATGTAGTCGGAGACAACCACCCAGACCTCTTCCTGTTTGAGGATTTCAAGCCCGTCCTGGGCGGACGGGGCTACCAGGATGCGGATGTCGCTCCGGTCGTGATAGATCCGTTCGATTGCCTTCAGGATCGGTTTTTCGTCATCCACAAACAGAACTGTACGCATGGGTTATTCCTCTGTTATCACAATGGTAGTGGACATGCTGTTGAAAAAGGCCATCTTGCATCCGGTTACCCGGTATCTCTGGCCGCCAAGCGTGATGGTGTCGGTCAGGGTGGTGTCCGGTTCGATCCGGTCGATGATCCCGCCCAAAAGACCATCGCAGCACCTGCCGATTTCACTGCCGAGCATATCCTGACAGAAGGGCTTGAACAGCAGCACGGCTTTGGTGTTGCAGAAAACCAGCATGCCGTTCTCGTCAATCGCCATCACCGCCACGGGCAGATTGCCCAGCAGTTTTTGGGAGAACTCCAGTGCCCGGTTTCTCAGTTCCAGTTGTTCGGTGCGCTGCTGGACCTTCTCTTCCAGTTGACGGTTGGATGCCTCCAGTTCGGACATCAGCATCCTGTTTTTCTGCTGCAACTGGAAGCGTTCCAGGCAGTTGCCGACCGTGATTCTAAGTTCATCGTCATTCCAGGGCTTGGGAATGAATTTGTAGATATGCCCTTCGTTGATCGCATCTACGATCGCGCTGGTGTCGGCATAACCGGAGAGGACAATGCGCACGCTCTCCGGGTGGATCTTGTAGGCTTCCCTGAGGAATTCCACCCCGGTCATGCCCGGCATGCGATAATCGGAAACAATCACCGGAAACGGTCCGTCTTTTCTGATAGATTCCAGCCCCTCCGGTCCCGAGGCGGCGGTGAAGATCTCATAGTCATCATCCAGAAACACCCGCTCCAGCGCCCTGAGCACATTGGGCTCGTCGTCAACAAACAGTATCTTTGCATTCTCCTGGGAAGACGTGTCCATCGTATGCCCCTTGTCCGCAGATTGACATCAAAAAGCTAATCCAAATCTTGGTGCACGGGCAGCCTGACAGTGAAGCTGGAACCCTGGCCGGGCGTGCTTTCCATCTGGATCTCACCGCCATAGCGGCGCACGATTTCAAGTGAAACCGACAGCCCCATGCCGGTGCCTTTGCCCACATCCTTGGTCGTGAAAAACGGCTCAAAGATTCTGGATTGAACATCGGCCGGTATGCCGCAACCCGAGTCGGCAATCCTGACAAATATGTTTTTTCCGTCCTGCCATGTGCGGATGGTGATTTGTCCCGGCTCGTCCATCTTTTTGTCTGCGATGCTGTGGGCGGCATTGATCAGCAGATTGATGAATACCTGCTGCATCCGTTGGCCATTGCAGATGATGGCCGGTACTACCCCATATTCTTGCTTCACCTCGGCCACATACTTTATCTCGTTGCGTAGCAGGCTCAAGGTGCTATCGAGCAGTTGGTTCATGTCGGTCTCGCTCAACTGATCCAGATCATTGCGGGCGAAGGTTTTCAGATCGGTAACAATGGTTTTGATCCGTTCGACCCCGTCGCAGCATTCCCGGATCAATTCTTCCATATCCGTCCTGACATAGTCAATCTTCAGTCTTTGCCTGACTTCTTCGATCTCTTCCGGCATAGCGCCGGACAGGTTCTGGATGCCCTGCTCCAGCAGGGAGATGTACTGGTTGTACTTTTCGGCATAGCGCTCCAGTGTGCTCAGATCGCTGTAGATGTAGCCAAGCGGATTGTTGATCTCATGGGAGACGCCGGCCGCCAGTTGCCCGATGGAGGCCAGTTTTTCACTCTCCATCAACTGTGTCTGAAGCCTCAGTACGGCCTTTTCCGATTCTTTTACGGCGGTAATGTCGCTGGAGATACCCAACAGGCCGATGATGGTGTCATCATCCGGGGAGGCATGCAGGGGGGTCTTGACTTCCCAGTAGACAATCTGACGGCCATCTGCGTAGTCCACTGTGATTTCTTCCTGGTTCTGCTGGCCGGCCAGTACGCGCAGATCAATTTCCCTTAAAAGTTTTACCGTCTCCGGCGGGAAGAAGCGGTCATCGCAACTGCCGACAAGCTCTTCATCCGGGCAGCCAAACAGTTTTAACGTGGCCTGGTTGGCAAAGGTATAACGTGAGTCCCGATCCTTCATGTAGATGTAAGAGGGCACCTGATCCAGCGCCGTGCGGAAGCGTTCCGATTGCAGTTGCAGGTGCTGCAGCCTTTTGCGGGCTTCCACCCGTTCGCTGATGTCATGCAGCACGGCCATGAACAGTCTGCCCTTGCCATTGCTGCTGTCGGGCGATTGTACGAACTGGAGACGAACCTCAACCGGATAGCTGGAGCCATCGGCCCGCACATGCCTGGTGTCAAAGGTCACCAACTGCTGCTGGCCGCTGACAAGCGGCATGGTCCGGCTTTCAAACTCCTTGCGGCTGCCGACGGCTTTTATGTCAAGCGGCGTCATCTGCAGCATCTGCTCCAGGCTGTAGCCGAGTTTGTTGCAGGCGCTCCGGTTCACATACACAAAGCGCATCGTATCCTGCTCGAAAACGTGAATCTCGTCCCCGATGGCCTCCAGCATGGACAGTAGTCGCTCCCTTTCCATCTCCAGTTGTCTGCGATGGGTGATATCCAGGGTAAAGCCGGCCAGCAGGTGCTTGCTCCCGGTAAATATGGGGAACTTGACCGTGGTGTAATACCTGTCGTTCAATTCCTCGTCCTGCTGCAGCACCATGCCTTCCGAACAGACCGACCAGTCGTCATGGGTGATCCTGTCCGCAAAGTCCGGCGGGAACAGCTCCCGCATGGTCTTGCCGGTCATCTGGCTGCCAGGCACGCCGACCATGTCTTCAAAGTTCTCGCTGGCGATGATCACCCGGCTTTCGTCGGGTGTGACCTCCTTGATGAAGGTGTAAACCGGCGTATAGCGCATCAACTGCTGAAACAGCTCGCCGGTCTGGCTTGCTTTGGCGTGCAGACTGTGGCTTTCCGTGATGTCGCGCACATGGTGCAGGGCCTTTTCAACAGTGCCGTCTGTCGCGAGGATCGGGCTTACCGTGATCTCCAGCCACTTTTCGCCGATGTTGATGGTGCTGCGCTCTGACTTTTTTGACAGCATGGCCCTGTCGATCGGGCAATCGTTAAGATTGCTGTTTTTGCCCAGAAACAGCTGTTTGCATTGCCTGCCGATCAGCCGGCTGCCCGGCAGGCCGATGAAGCTTTCCGCCGCCTTGTTGCATCTGATGATGTTCCCGTGTCGGTCGATGATGCAGAGACCTTCGGCAATGGCGTTTGACGTCGCTTCCCATTCCCTGACGGCCAACCGTGATTCCGCCCTTTTGCGGCTCAGGGCAAGCCGGATGGCCTTTCCCAGCAGTGGGGGATCCAGATGCTGCTTGTCCAGACAGTCCTGGGCCCCATGCTCGATCAGTAGCATGCATGTGTAGTCATCGGCATCCCGGTTAAGGATAATGATGGCCAGCTCTGGCCATGAGGAGTGCAACTCCGTCAAGCTTTCCGTAATGCCAACGCTAGCCATTTTCTGACTGAGCAGCAGCACATCGTGGCTCGCCGATGCCAGCATTGCGCGACATGCGGCCATGTCTGCCGCGAGATCGATCTGCGGGTTGTCGAAGATCTCGGCCAGTACGTCCCTGATCAGACGGGCATCTTCTGCGGAGTCCTCTGCCAGCAGTATGTGCGGTACCGATGCTCTCATATTTTTATCTTTTAAGCCCCTTTAACCCGTCCTGCTTTCAGGCAGCCGGCTGTTCAATGGTGACCATGTTTCTGCCGTTACGTTTACTGTTGTACATGAGCATGTCTGCCCGCGCCACAATCGAGGCCGGTGAGTCGTCATGACTGGCCAGTGTGCCCCCCAGCGACAGGGTCACACTCAGTTTGCTGTCTTGAACCATCAGAAAACTGTGCTCTGTAAGCTTGCGGATACGCTCGGCCACCGAGGTGATCGTGGACAGGGAGGCGCCCGGCAGAATCACGATGAATTCCTCTCCGCCCCAGCGGGCGGCAACGTCCATGCTGCGCAGTGTGTGTGCAATCGTGCGGCTGACCATGATCAGCACCTCATCGCCGGTTTTGTGGCCATAGGTGTCGTTGAAGTTTTTGAAATGGTCGATGTCGAGAAAAAGTACGCCGAAGGGGATGGCATGCAGGTGCCATTCGTGCAGCCTGGTCTCCAGGTTCATCTCGGCGTAGCGCCGGTTGCCGACACCGGTCAACGGGTCACGGTAGACCTCGCTGCGCAGTTTTTCCAGCTCCTGCAGCATCTGCTGGGCATTGGAGTTGTCGTTGAATATCTCGACCGAGCCGATGATGCGGCCTTTTTTGTCGCGCACCGGGTTTGTTCTGACCGTAACCGGCACACGATGTCCGAATTTGTGGTGCAGAAAGACATCGCTTTCCCTGGGGCTGCCGTCCCGCATGGTTTCGGAAAGCGGGCAGCCGTGCAGGCACAATTCATGGCCCTCGGCGTCAATATGCCTGAGCAGGTTGTCATGGCAGGCCCTGCCCAGCACCTCTTGCCTGCTGTAGCCGGTGATGCGCTCCGCCCCCTTGTTCCAGAATGTGATCCGCCGATCGAGATCGACGAAGTAGACCCCGTCGAACAGATTATCAAGGATCAGGTCGCTGGACACGGGTTTTAATCGGTCATCGCCGTTTGTTATTTTGCCGGTATGTTGCGCCATCATGTCTCCTGGGTAATCGTCTCAACTGCTATGCCTTCCTGCGGCAGCCGGATGGTAAAGGTGGTGCCCTGGCCCTCTTCGCTCTCCACCATGATCTCACCGTTATGCTTCTTGATGATCTCATAGCTGATGGAAAGACCCAGGCCGGTGCCTTTGCCCACCTCCTTGGTGGTGAAGAACGGTTCGAAGATACGGGTGCGGATATCGGCCGGTATGCCGCAGCCGGTATCGCTGACGGAAACGTAGATATCTGATCTGTCGGACCAGGTTTTTACGGTAATGGTGCCGTGGCTGCTGCCAATGGCGTGGGCGGCATTGACCAACAGATTCAGGAATACCTGGTTAAGCTGCTGCGGGAAGCACCTGATCGGAGGCACTTCGCCCAGCTCCTTTTTCAGCTCGGCCACATATTTGATTTCGTTCCAGGCGATGTTGATGGTTGTTTCCAGTGCTTCGTTGATGTCTACCAGCCCTGTCCGGGCCTGATCGACCCGTGAAAAGCTCTTCAGGTCCTGAACGATCTTGCGTACCCGGCTGGCGCCGTCCTGGCTTTCCATGATCAGTTGCTGGGCGTCTTCCATGATGCGGTCAATTTTCAGCGCCTTGCGTGTAAGCATGAGCTGTGACGACTGTTCCTCCGTTGCGCATGCCGCCAGGGCCCGGTCGGCATTGTCCATGTATTCGGCAATGCGTTCGATGTATTTGTGGAGCGTGGAAAGGTTGCTGGAGATGAAGCCCATCGGGTTGTTGATCTCATGGGCCACTCCGGCTGCCAGCTGACCGATGGAGGCCATTTTTTCCTGCTGGAATACCTGCATCTGGGCGTTTTTCAGTTCTTCATAGGCCTTTTGCAGCTCATTGGTGGCATTGCGCAGTTCCGTGTTGTCATTCAGGGAAATCACATAACCATCGATCATGCCGGCGTTGTTGATTTCATATAAGGTCATATCATAGCTACGGCCTGTGCTGCCGTGGTTCAGTTCTCCCTTGTTGCCGTCGAAGCTGATGAAGCTGAATCCGGAGTTTTCAATCACATCCTGCCAGTTGGCGCCTAACAGCTCCTGATGGGTTTTGCCGGTGATTTCCACCAGCATGCGGTTGCAGCGGCGTATGATGTTGCCGGTGTCGGCCAGGATGACGATGTCGCGCAGATTATCCAGGGTCTGTTCCCATTCCCGTTTGCCCTGTTCCACCTGTAGAAAGATCTTCTGCATTTCGGAATGCTTGATGATCAGGTCCTTGCGACTGTGGGCCAGTTCCTGCTCTATGGCCTTGCGCTCGGTGATGTCTTCCTTGACCGCCAGGTAGCCGTTGATACGGTTCTCTTTGTCGAACAACGGAGAAATCGAAGCGAACTCCCAGTAGAGCGAACCGTCCTTGCGCCTGTTTAGCAGTTCGCCGCGCCATTCACCGCCAGCGGTGATGGTTTTCCACATCTCTTCGTAGAGGGTCTTGCTCTGTTTGCCGGATTTGAGTATGCCCGGCGTCTGGCCTACGGCTTCATCATAACTATAGCCGGTTATCCTGCTGAAGCGTGGATTGACGTATTCGATGATGCCGCTGGTGTCGGTGATGACGATCGCAGCGGGGCTTTGCTCCACGGCCCGGGTCAACTGGCCGAGCTTTTCGTTGGCCAGCATGGCGTCGGTGATGTCGTTGAAGCTGCCTCTCACACCCCAGGGCTGGCCCTTGTTGTCGAATACCTGGTGGCTGGTGTGTTGCATCCAGTAGATGCTGCCGTTTTCGTTTATCAGGCGGATGGTGGCCTGAATGCCATTGGCCAGCTCATTTTCGGCATGGTTGAGGTCGCTATTGATCCTGATCCATTGCGGCATGTCTTCGGGATGGATGATCTTGTCGAATAGTGACGGGTTTTCGTAGAACTCTGCATCTGTATGGCCGGTCAGCTCCAGGCAGTTGGCCGAGATAAAGCGCAGGGAACCGTCCGGATTTTGCCAGTAGGCCAATTCATTGTCGAACTGGGTCACCACTTGATAAACATGCGAAGCCTCTTCCAGCGCCTGATTTGATTCTTGGATCTCTTGCATGATGGTGTTGAAGGTATTGGCCAGTTGTTCGATCTCGTCACCTGTGCGTATATTCAATGGCTGCCAATGATTGCCGGCGGTGAAGTTGTTGCGGATGTGGCGGGAAAGCTCGAGGATCGGTTGTGTCAGCCGGCGTGATACATACCAGATGGCGGCCAGCGATATGATCAGGCCAATAAACGTCGCCAGGGCTGTATTCAGCAGCAGCCGGCGGATGGGGGTCATTATCTCCTGATAGGGGGTGTTGGAGACCAGCACCCATCCGGTGTCGCCGATCTTCTTGAAGGAGGAGAGCATCTGCTGTCCGAGGGAGTTATGGAGTTCAAGCGATCCCTCAAAACCGCTGACCGCCATGTCGATGCCCAGGTTTTTCCCCTCTGGTATGACTTCCAGGATGCGCTCTTTGCGTGGATGCATCAGCAGTGTGCGGCCCTGCAGTATGTATAGATAACCGGATGAACCGAAGCGCGATGTTTTCGGGAGGCTGGTCAGAAAATGATCGGCGCCAAGCGTGTGGTATCCGGCCAGCAGGGCCAGCAGACGTCCCTGCTGATCCCTGACCGGCTCGACGATAGCGATCATGGGGGTGTGTGGTGCGACTTTGAGGCTGAAAGGCGCTGACACATATGCCTTGCCGGTGCGTAGCGGTTCCCGGACGTAATCCCTGAAACTGAAGTTACTGCCCAGCAGTTCGGTCTGGTTCATGGATACGCCGACCATGCGGCCTTTGGTGTCAAACAGCGCCATGCCGGCATCAAAGATGATGCGCGGGCTGATGCCGGAGGTAACTCTGGTCAGGGTATCTTGCGGGTCTTTCAGGCCAAGCCGCCCGATTGTTCCTGCGGTGTTGGCCAGCTGTTTGCGGGCCAGCAGGATGCGGCCATACATCTGTTCCGCTGTTTCCGACACAAGTGAAAGCTGCTGGGTCATGATGCTCTGCTTCAGCATGTTATGAAATCCGCTGAACAGCACCAGGCTGATGGCGATCAAAAGCAGGGTGAAACTGGAGAGGGCCACCAATGTGATCCTGTTTTTGATGCTGAAACGGGTAGATTTTTCAACAGCGTCTGCAGCGGTCATTGGGGAACCCTTTTCATGAATGGTCAGCAGAACTATACCACAGGCGCGGCAAGATTCCACATTATCCTTGAAATATTTCAATGCTGTCGGGCTGTTGCATGTCGGACTGTGTCTGGATTATGGCTTGAGCGTGACTGCCGGAGATGCTATAGACTGATATCTGCAGTCTTTTGTCGGACAGGGGAGAGAAATGGATTTTATAGAACTGGCGGCTACAAGGCAGAGTGACCGTGGTTTCAAGGCCCGACCGGTGGAACGTGAGCTGCTGGAACGCTGTCTGGAGGCCGCCCGGCTTGCACCGTCGGCCTGCAACAGCCAGCCCTGGTTTTTTGTGGCGGTGGATGACAGGCCGCTGGTGGCGGCAGTTGCTGAAAAGCTGCATGACATGGTGATGAACCGCTTTGTCACCACAGCGGCAGCCCTGATTGTGGTGGTGGCAGAGACCCCCGCCATGATCCCGCGGCTGGCCGGCTGTCTGAAGGGCAAGCCCTATTACCTGATGGATATCGGCATGGCGGTGGAAAATCTCTGTCTGCAGGCGGCATCAGAGGGGCTGGGGAGCTGCATCCTGGGATGGTTTGACGAGAGCGGCGTCAAAAAGCTGCTGGGGATTCCGTCCGGCAAGCGCGTGCCGCTGGTGATCGCGCTTGGCTATCCGGAACAGCAGCAGACGAGGGCTAAAATTCGCAGGCCGCCGGAAGAGACCTGGTCATACAACCGTTACCGTTAGCGGTGGCCCGTAAAAAAAGGGTTTGCAGTCAGTCTGCAAACCCTTTTTTAAAATGGCTGGGGCGCCAGGGATCGAACCTGGGAATGCCGGAATCAAAATCCGGTGCCTTACCGCTTGGCGACGCCCCAATAACCTATTTAATGCAATTTTACCACGGAGAACACGGAGAACATCTCGAAATCATACACATATTCTCATTTGTACGTATCTTCCGGCCTGGCAGAATCCAGTGTTTTAAACTTCTTGATATCTCTTTAAAAACTCAGTGCACACTGTGGTTAAACTCTTTTTGATTTGCCATGATGGCTTCTCAAAAAGTCTGTCTGCAAAAAACTACAACGTCTGAACCGCTGCCGCAAACCAGCCGGTATCTTGGGTGATGGCTTCGCAGGCTGACTCGGCGGTGGTTTTATCACGGAAAAGACCGAATACGGTCGGCCCGCTGCCTGACATCATCGATGCCACAGCCCCCAGCATCAGCATGCGCTGCTTGATTTCATCAATTACCGGAAAGGCCGGGATCGTGACCGATTCAAGGTCATTGGACAACATGGCGCAGACATCATCGATGCTGCTGAAAAGTTCTGGGAGTCTAGCCAAGCCGCTTCGGTTTGTCAATTGCAAATTGTTATAAACCCAGCCGGTTGAGACGTGCACTCCGGGGTTGACCAGCAGAACCCACAATCGTGGCATGGGGGGCATGGCTGAGAGCTTTTCACCGATTCCCTCAGCCAGGGCGGTCTGTTTGAAGATGAAAAACGGCACGTCAGCGCCCAGTGTGACGCCGATATCCATCATCTGTTGATCGGACAGCTTAAGTTCCAGCAGTTCGTTCATGCCCATCAGTACGCTGGCGGCGTCGCTGCTGCCCCCACCCAATCCGGCGGCGGAAGGGATGCGTTTGTTGATGGTGATGGCGGCACCCTGCTTGCTGCCGGCCAGGTCCAATATGGCGCGGGCGGCCTTCCAGGCGATGTTGCCGGGGCCGTCCGGCACCCCTTTAATGCCGCAGGTGACGGTCAGTTGGTCGTCATCGTTCAGGGTGATGGTGATCTCATCGCACAGGCCGACACGCTGCATGACCATGCGCAGTTCATGGTAGCCGTCCGGGCGGCGGCCAATGACGTCCAGCAGGTAGTTGACCTTGGCGGGTGCTTGAAGCGTGATGGTTTTCATGAGCAGAGCTCCTTTTTTTCGGGTGCTCATTTGTAATGTCAAAGCACGGGACAAATCAAGTCAAAATAAGAGCACTTGCGTGCAGTGGTGTCAGACATTATACTGCGCCCATCTATTTTTATGCGTGGGAGGTTGTTTTGAAACCTAGATTGCCGGCCGAATGGGAGGTTCAGGATGGCGTGATGCTGGCCTGGCCGCACCAGGGCACTGACTGGTCATATATGCTGGAAGAGGTGCAGTCTGTTTTTGTGGAGATCATCAGACAGATTACCCGTTTTGAGCGGGTGTTGCTGATTGTGCCTGAGGTGGGCGCGGTGCGCCGCAGGCTGGCTGATGATGGTGTGGATATGGCGCGGCTTAGTTTTTACGAGCTGCCAGCCAATGACACTTGGGCCCGTGATTTTGGCCCGCTGACCGTGATTGTCAATGAAAGACCGGTGCTGCTAGATTTCGGCTTCAATGGCTGGGGCCTCAAGTTTGCATCTGACCAGGATAACTGCATCACCAGGCGCTTGTCCGAGCAGGGCGCTTTTCTGGCAGGTATTAAGACAATCGGGCTGATTATGGAGGGGGGCAGTATCGAAAGCGACGGTCTGGGCACGATTATGACCACCTCGGCCTGCCTGCTGTCGCCCAATCGCAACCCGCAGCTGGACCGCAGCGAGATCGAGCTGGCCCTGGCATCGCTTTTGGGGACCCGCAGGGTGCTCTGGCTGGAGCATGGCTGGCTGGCCGGGGATGATACCGATTCCCATGTGGACACCCTGGCGCGCATCTGTCCGGACAATGTGATTATTTATGTGTCCTGTGATGATGAGCGCGACGAACACTACCGGGAGCTGAAGCTGATGGAGCGTGAGCTGCAGGCCTTCCGGTCTCCGGATGGCTCGCCCTACCGGCTGATAGCGCTGCCCTGGGCAAAAGCCTGTTTCGACGAGGCCGGGCATCGCCTGCCTGCCACCTATGCCAACTATCTGGTCATCAATCGCGCCGTGCTGGTGCCTACCTACCGTGACCCGGAGAGGGACCGCCTGGCCATGGAACGCATTGGCCAGGCCTACCCAGGCCGCGAGATTGTCCCTGTCGACTGCCTGCCGCTGATCCAGCAGCATGGCTCGCTGCATTGTGTGACCATGCAGCTGCCCGAAGGAGTTATGTCATGAAGAGTTTGAAAACTGCGCTTGTCCAGCAGCAGTGCAGTCCTGACCGTCAGGCCAGCCTGGATCGGACTGCAGCCATGATTGCATCTGCTGCGTCTGCCGGCGCGGAGCTGGTGCTGCTGCAGGAACTGCACACCGGACCATATTTCTGCCAGGTGGAGGAACCGGCCCTGTTCGATATGGCCGAGCCGATTCCCGGTCCGTCCTGCGATTTTATCGGTCGGCTGGCCAGCCAGTACAAGATCGTGATCGTGGCCTCGCTGTTTGAACGCCGTGCGGCCGGGCTTTACCATAACACGGCGGTAGTCTTTGAACGGGATGGCTCAATCGCCGGTACCTATCGCAAGATGCATATCCCCGACGATCCCGGTTTTTATGAGAAATTCTACTTCACCCCCGGCGATCTCGGTTTTACCCCGGTGCAGACCTCGGTTGGCCGGCTGGGCGTGCTGGTCTGCTGGGATCAGTGGTATCCGGAGGCGGCCCGCCTGATGGCCCTGGCCGGCGCTGACATACTGATCTATCCCACGGCCATCGGCTGGGACCCGGCGGATACGGAGGATGAAAAGGAGCGGCAGCGCAACGCCTGGATCACGGTTCAGCGCGGTCATGCCGTGGCCAACGGTCTGCCGGTGCTGGCGATCAACCGGGTCGGTTTTGAGTCTTCCAGTGACAGTGCTGCCAAGGGGATCCTGTTCTGGGGCAGTAGTTTCGCGGCCGGTCCCCAGGGGGAAATGCTGGCCGAGGCATCACGCGACGAAGAGCAGCTGCTGCTGGTCGAGCTGGATCTGTCCAGGAGTGAAACCGTACGGCGTATCTGGCCTTTTTTGCGTGACCGCCGGATCGACGCCTATGGCGATTTGCTTAAACGCTACAGGGATTGATCTTAAGGGGACTGCCCCTGCTCTGATGCTTATACTGCTTGCCGGGGGATGATCAGCATGGCTTTTCACGATAAAGAACTGATCGAGGCGCTTTCCAGTTTGCGGGATGACCGGTGAGGTGTGCGGCATGGTCAGCTTCATGCTGCCTGGCGTTGTCCCTATGGTTGCCGTTATTGCTGTTGTTGCCCGTATTTTGCTCCGCAGCGCCGGAAAAACCGGTGATTGTGGTCGGCGGCGACCACAATTATCCGCCCTACGAGTTTATCGACAGTGACGGGCAGCCGGCCGGCTTCAACGTGGAGTTGACCCGGGCGATTGCCGAGGTGATGGGGCTCAAGGTCGAGATCCGTCTCGGCCGTTGGGATGATGTGCGCCGTCATCTGCACAGCGGTGAGGTGGATATTCTTCAGGGCACGGTTCAGTCCACAGTGCGTGGCCGGGAATTTGATTTCTCCGTGCCCCATTCCATAGTGCACCAGTCCGTGTTTGCCCGCCGGGGTGCCGGTCCGGTCACCGAGCTGGATCAGCTGGACGGCAAGCAGGTGGTTCTGCAGAAGGGCGGCTTCATGCATGACTACCTTGTCAGTCACAATACCAAAGCCAAATTTTTCCTGGTCGATACCCATGTGGAGGCCATGCGCCAGCTGGCTGCAGGCAAGCGTGATTACGCACTGGTGGCCAATCTGCCGGGGCTTTACCATGGCAGGGAACTGGGGCTGTCCAATATCATTCCGGTCGGGCGGTTGTTCAGCGGTCAGAACTATGGTTACGCGGTACGCAAGGGCAATCATGAGCTGATTTCCCGCTTCAATGAAGGATTGGCCATCCTGAAGAACACCGGCCGCTATGACAGCATCTACGACAAGTGGCTGGGCGCCCTGGAACCGCAGCCGGTTTCATGGCAGCGGGTGCTGAAATATGCGGCCATCACTGCCCTGCCGCTGCTGCTGATCCTGACCGGTACGGTGGTCTGGAACCGGACGCTGCAGAAAGAGGTTGCCAGTCGTGCAAACGAATTGCGGATGCAGCAACAGCAGCTGATCCAGGCCGACAAGATGGCTTCGCTGGGGATCCTGGTTTCCGGTGTTGCCCACGAGATCAACAATCCCACCGGGCTTTTGCTTTACAATCTCCCCCTGCTCAAGAAGACATACCGGGTCGTGGAACAGCAACTGGAAGAGCGCTTTGTTCAGGAGGGTGATTTCATGATCGGAGGCTTGTGCTATTCACAGCTGCGCAATGATATACCGCTGATGATCGACGAGATGCACGAGGGCGCCATACGCATCAAGCGGATTGTGGAGGATCTGAAGGATTTTGCCCGCAAGGACAGCTGCGAGCTGAACGAAATCCTGCAGATTAACGAGATCGTCAGGGCGGCTCTACGGCTGGTGGATAACTCGATTAGAAAGTCCACCACCAGGCTGACGGTGCGGCTGGGGGAAGATCTGCCGGTCTTCAGGGGCAATACGCAGCGCATCGAACAGGTGGTTGTCAATCTGGTTCTGAATGCCTGCCAGTCCTTGCCGGATCCTGGCAGGGGTGTGGATATAGCTACCCGTTATGACGCTGACAGCGGCTTGATTCTGCTTGAAGTGAGGGATGAAGGGGTTGGCATCCCCGAGGAGCACCTTTCCCGCATTGCCGATCCGTTTTTTACAACCAGAAGGGATGAAGGCGGCACGGGTCTGGGGCTTTCCGTGTCGGCTTCAATAATCAAGGAACATGCCGGGTGCATGGAATTCGCATCGGTCAGCGGACAGGGCACTGCCGTGCGCGTCTCGCTGCCGGCCATGAAAGGTTGAAAACTGCAATGATCGATTCTGCATATCCTTCCTACGGTATTCTGATCGTGGACGACGAGGAGGCCTGGCTGCGCAGCATCAGCATGACCCTGGCCATGTCGGGCGGCATCAACAACGTGGTGCGTTGCAGTGACAGCCGTCAGGTGATGGGGATACTGTCCGGAGGCGTCGTCGGCCTTGTCCTACTGGATCTCAATATGCCCCATGTTTCCGGTGAAGAGCTGATTGCGGGCATCGTTGAGCAGTATCCGCAAATACCGGTTATCGTGATCAGCGGTCTCAATCAGGTGGAGACCGCGGTCAGCTGCATGAAGCAGGGCGCCTTTGATTTTTTCGTCAAGACGGTGGATGAGGAACGTCTCATTCAGGGGGTCCAGCGGGCGATCCGCATGATCGACCTGCAGCGTGAAAACCACGAGATGCGGGCCAGGGTTCTGAATGCGCGGCTTCGTTCGCCTGATAGCTTTGCCGATATCATCACGGCTGACAGGTCGATGATCTCAATCTTCAGCTATATCGAGGCCGTTGCAAAAAGTACCCAGCCGATTCTGATTACCGGTGAAAGCTGCACCGGCAAGGAGCTGATCGCCCGTGCCATACACAGGATCGGTGGCCGCAGCGGAAAGCTTGTGGCGGTTAATGTGTCCGGGCTTGATGACAGCATGTTCAGCGATACCCTGTTCGGACACACCAGGGGTGCTTTCACCGGGGCAGATACAGCCCGCGGCGGCATGATCGAACAGGCAGCCGGCGGCACACTGTTTCTGGACGAAATCGGCGATCTGGGCAATGCCTCACAGGTGAAGCTGCTGCGTTTGCTGCAGGAGGGGGAGTATTATCCGGTCGGCAGTGATGTGTCCCGGCGCATGAATGCCGGGGTTGTTGTGGCCACCCATCAGGATCTGGCTGCCTGCATATCGTCAGGGCAGTTCCGCAAGGACCTGTATTACAGGCTCTGCAGTCACCATGTGCACATCCCGCCTTTGCGCGAGCGGCGGGATGATATTCCGCTGCTGCTGGACCATTTCCTGGGTGAGGCGGCGGAGAAGCTCAACCGGAAAAGGCCGGCCATCCCCAGGGAACTCCCGGTGCTGCTGAAAAATTATGATTTTCCGGGCAATGTGCGCGAGTTGAGGTCGCTGGTGTTTGATGCCGTGAGCAGGCATCAGGCCCACATACTGTCAATGGATACCTTTCGGGCTGTTATTGCCAGACG
>Ga0116183_1000157_pt1 | contig 76890 bp, 67 predicted proteins | sample AD_UKC078_MetaG_FD_89753 | JGI IMG/M metagenome (GOLD analysis project Ga0116183, IMG submission 89753) | Active sludge microbial communities of municipal wastewater-treating anaerobic digesters from USA - AD_UKC078_MetaG | ecosystem: Engineered > Bioreactor > Anaerobic > Digestate | place: USA...
AAATCAATTATAAGAGACTCTCACACTTTTGTAAATCACAATTTTATAAGTATATATAATTTATGGTGAATTTCACCATTTTTTAATTTATTTATTTTTACCCAAAACAATTTGACACTATCAATCAATGAACATTGTTTGCTTATCTTCTTTAATCTTGATATAATAGCCCCAAAGAAACAAAGCACTTAAACAACTGTCACATTACTAAAGCTGATGCTTTAGTTATGTGTTACAATTTAGTTATGATATAAACTATTATTTAACTTAGGATTCTCATCAAGCAAAACTACCAAATAATTTGTTTGTTTTAAAGCAAGATAATATGATCGGTTTACCGAATTAGAAAAGAGGAATTAATATGAAAATGGTCTCATGGAATGTCAACGGCTTACGGGCGGCGATGACTAAAGGTTTTGAGGATTTTTTTGAAAAATGCAATGCGGATTTTTTCGCCATTCAAGAAACGAAAATGCAAGAAGAACAAAAAACTTTTGCTTTTCCCGGTTATCACGAATATTGGCATTCCGCTCTTAAAAAAGGTTATTCCGGCACTTTGATTTATACAAAACAAGCACCTTTAAGCGTAACTTATGGTTTAGATAATGCTCATATGGATGAAGGTCGGATCATCACCTTAGAATATCCTGATTTTTATTTTGTAACATCATACTCACCAAACTCACAACCCGAATTGGCTCGCCTTGATTACCGCATGGCATTTGAAGATGATTTTAGGGCTTATTTAATGAAATTAGATCAACATAAACCGGTGATTGTTTGTGGTGATTTAAATGTCGCCCACCGCGAAATTGATTTAAAGAATCCCAAAGCCAATGAACGGAATCCCGGTTTTTCCATTGAAGAACGAACAAAATTTCAAGCTCTTCTTGACAGTGGGTTTACTGATTCTTTCCGTTATTTTTATCCGGAGAAAATTAAATATACTTGGTGGAGTTATCGGGCCAATTCCCGTGCTAATAATGTCGGTTGGCGTATTGATTACTTTTTGGTGTCAAACCGCCTTGCTTCCAGCCTACATGATAGTTATATTCATGATGAAGTGATGGGAAGTGACCATTGCCCGGTTTCTATTGAGATTTTTTAGTATGAAATCCTAAAGAGGATTTGAACCTCAACCAACACTTAAAAAAGCAAGCAAAAACATAGTGTGTTCTTGCTTGCTTTTCATTTGTTAATTATTTTTTAACTTAAGACATAGTTCCAATAAACAGTAGCATTGTGCGGATTCCAATCTCCACTCCATCCTTCTGGTTTTTGGCTTCGTGGCGATTTAATAACTCCTTTGTAATTTCCAAATGCATAATACCCGATGGTTGAAACTGAATATGGTATATAAATTGAAGTAATATTTGTATTGTTTATAAAAGCATATTGTTGAATTGCAGTAACTTGATAAATGTTAATAGTGTTTGGTAATACAAAATCAGTTGTTAAACTATTAGGGTTAAATCCTCTTATAATGATTTTATCATCACTTAGTCTAGCATAACCAATATTATTAACAGTGTCCTATCTTTTAGCTCCCCAATAAACAGGTCTGTTTGAATAATTCCAATTATTATCCCATCCTGAAGGTTTTGAACTTGCTTCTGCATAGATTGTTAAACTGCTGCAATAACCAAATGCAAGAGCTCCAATATATGTCACACTATTTGGTATATAAATTGAGGTAATATTTGTATTGTTTATAAAAGCATATTCTTGAATTGCAGTAACTTGATAAGTGTTAATAGTATCTGGTAATACAAAATCAGTTATTAAACTATTAGGGTTAAATCCTCTTATAATGATTTTACCATCACTTAGTCTAGCATAATCAATATCATTAAGAGTATCATATTCTTTAACTCCCCAATAAATAGGTCTGTTTGAATAATTCCAATTATTATCCCATCCTGAAAGTTTTGAACTTGTTTCTGCATAGATTGTTAACTTGCTGCAATTAGCAAATGCAGAATTTCCAATATATGTCACGCTATTTGGTATAATAACACTTTTTAAATTGCTGCAATTATAAAATGCAGAACTTCCAATATATGTCACGCTATTTGGTATAATAACACTTTTTAAATTGCTGCAATTATAAAATGCAGAACTTCCAATATATGTCACGCTGTTTGGTATGATAATGCTTTTTAAATTGCTGCAATTATAAAATGCAGAATATCCAATACTTGTCACAGTATTTGGCATAAAGACACTTTTTAAATTGCTGCAATTATAAAATGCTGTTGTTCCAATAGATTCTGCTTTTGTAAGATTTACTTCTTTCAAATTAGTTGCACCATTGAATGCATCATCTTCTATTTTTTTTACATTATTAGTAATTAAAGTCTCTATAATGGTATTATCTTTAAAAGCTTCCTTTCCAATTTCAGTAACAGGATATCCTTTATGAGTTTTTGGAATACTTATGTAACGGTCTTTTCCTGTATATTTAATTAAATAATATGATTCACCATCACTATTGACGGCAAATTCAAATTCGCCCGTTTGTTTAATAACATCAGGTTCTCCAGCAAACAAACCAGTGTCAGTATCTCCTATCCACCAGTGGCCATTTTCTCCAATGTGAGGAGTTATACCATCTTTGCCATCAGTTCCAGAAGACCCTTGAGCTTTTACACCAGTATCAACTGTCCCTATCCACCAATTACCGTTTGCACCAATTCGGGGAGTTAGTCCGTTTTCTCCATTCACTCCTGAATTGCCCTGTTCTCCTTGTGGACCTTGTGCGGAAATGCCCGTATCTTCTTCCCCTATCCACCAATTACCGTTTGCACCAATTCGGGGAGTTAGTCCGTTTTCTCCATTCACTCCTGAATTGCCCTGTTCTCCTTGTGGACCTTGTGCAAAAATACCCGTGTCTTCTTCCCCTATCCACCAATTACCGTTTGTGCCAATTCGGGGCGTTAATCCGTTTTCTCCATCAGTCCCAAAAGGAACAATAAACTGATATGAGTTATTATCAACAAATTTAATTTCATAAATATAGCCTTCAAGGTTTTGACCAACTTTTTCAATGGAAATCACAGCAAAAGGAGATGTGACTTCATCACATGATATAAGAAAAAAAGAAATTATTATTATAAATATAGTTAAGATTACTTTTGATTTATTCATTTTTGCCCTTCCTTTGTTTGTTTTTTTTCAAAAATGTTGGTGGATTAAAGATTACTAAAGCTAATATAGCGATTAAACCAATACTCAAAACCAATAATAATATTCCAATAACTAATGTGTATATTCTGTTTGGAAAGAAAATTAACTTTAAATAATAAGCTATCATATAGATAGAAGCAAAAATAGCTGATGATATCATTATTATCATTATTAAAGAAAAAATAGAAGTAAATATAATCCTTTTTTTGTTATAGACATATTTTAGTTCAAAATTTTGTTTCAATAATTCTAATTCTTCTTTGATGTATTTTGTTTCATCCAAATGTTTTGATATATTGTTTTTGGATTCTTTGGTAATAATGGCTAAATATTTATTTTGCTCTTCTAGTTGTGTAGTAATATCTTTAACTACATTCCCCTCGTTTTTATTTAATTCAAGATTTTCATTTAATTTATTTATTAATTCAATTCTATCTTTGTTTAAATTTCCATAAACTTCAGCAAAGGTTTTACTAATCGATTTTAACAACAAACCTACCTCGCTAGATAGCTCTAATTTAATAGTATCAATCCTTTTTTGAGTAGTGTTTTGAAAATCAGTTGAGATTTTGTTGGAAACATCATTTAGTTTATTGCTAAACTCATTAATGTATCCTAATATCTTTTCTTTAAATTCTGAAAGATTCGTAGTTTGAAGATCCAATTGTTCACTAATTGAGTTGGTTCTTTCTCCAATTTGATTTTGAAGTTTTAGAGCTTCTTCTTGGTAAGCATTGATTTTTTCGTAAATCTCATATAATTCATTTAATATTTCTCGATACTTATTATCCACCAAAAATCTCCTTTAATTTGTTTATATGGTTTTTTGTTTTTTGCCCAAGCACATTATCTAATTCCTTATTAACAACTTTTATAAATACTTTTCCATTATAATAATCGACTTTGGCTAGTGATTGTTTGATTTTTTTATAAGAAGAGGTAAAACCAAATATATATCTTGCTACATTTATATAATCAATTTTATTATCATTAACTAAATCGTTTAAAACCGTCATCGTCATATCATAGCTGTCCAATAAAATAAAATCTTCGTGTAACATTATTTTGTAATCATCATCCCACTTTGTTCTATTCTCCAAAAATTCCCTTCTTTTTTCACAAATATTTCGAATTCTAATACAATCATTTAACATATCTAATCTTTCGATTAGCAGTTCTTTTGTTTCTTCATCAATTTCCCAAAAATCTTTTTCAACATCAACTACAAAGTTGGAAAAAAAATGTTGATATTTTTCTAAATTTTCCTTTGATATACTTGAAGTTAATTTTTGTATTTCATCTAAGTTTGAATTTTTAAATTCCGTTTTCAATTTGTCAAGATTATCATTTGTATCAAATTGATTCAACAAATGTCTTAATGCGGTATCATTTTTTCTACTTGCTTTCTCATATTCTTTTTCTTCAATTAATTGGATTGCTTGATCAAAAAACTTTCCCGGTTCATTTGTTGTTCTTAAATATTCTTCAATATCGCTTTCAACAATGTCTTCTGGAATTTTCTTCTCACCAGAATAAAATAAAATTTGTTTTACTTGTTCGTGATCTCCTAAGCCCTCTTCACAAATAATTATGCTGTTTTTTGCTCTTGTAACAGAAACATAAAATTTGTTAAAGGTCATAGAAGACACTTTGTTATTAGTTTCGTTTATTAAATTATTAAATATATCAATATTATCAGAAATTAAATTAAATATTACAACGCTTTCACTTTCCAAACCTTTTGAATTTTGAACAGTAATAATTTGGTTTTCTATATTGTTATCATAAGAATCACCTTCTAAAGCTTTTATTCCTTCTATTACTTTTTCTTTAGATTTTTCATTATCAACGATTAAATAATAATCTGTTGCATCTTTTAAAGTAATCAAAACAAAATCAATTAATTCCTTTTTTTCTATTAAACATGCAAAATGTCCATCAAATTCTCCTATTCTTTCCGATTCTTCTTTTATAAGATCTTCTGTATTAGTAGTTAATTTAAAATCCTTTCTTAATTTAACCAAATGATTTATGTAATCTAACAAATTTGGACCACACCTGTGTGTCTTTTTTAAAATTATCTGATTGATATTTCGCTTGTTTTGTTCTTCATCTTCATAAAGATAAGAATTAAATCGACCAAAATGATAAATTGTTGGATTAATAGTTTGATTGGGATCTCCAAAAAAATAAATGTTGTTGCTTCCTTTTTTTAACAACTTCGCTATGGCCATTATTTGGATTTCTGTCAAATCTTGAACTTCGTCAATGACAATTCCATCATACTTTTGGGAATTTTCTATTTCATAATTTAAAATGGCTTTTGCACAATCGTTATCATCATATAAATTATAAGTTTTTAGGATTTTATTATATTCTTGTTTTAGCTTAATAAGATCCAAGATTTTTTTATCGCTAATTCCATCTTTTTTTAATTCTTTTTCAACATTGCTGTCTTCAATAAAATTGAACTCTTTATTAATTAATCTAAAGGAATTTATTTTATCAATTGTTTTTTTATCAAATTTAGACAGTATGGAATCGATGTTTTTTTTCTTTTTACTTGAAACTATCCTATCTAAAAAATCGGTTAAATCTTTTTCCTCAAGTAATTGTTTTTGTAAATGATCATTTAAAAATTTTTTTATTTTAAACCCTTCTTCTTCCAAATTTAAGTCTTTTAAAAACATTTCAAGTCCTTTTATATTTAAATTGAAAATTTTTTTAGGCTCGGAAACTCTTCCTTTCATTAGTCCTCTAATATAAGTGTAAACAAAATAATTTGAAAAAATAATATCGTCTTTAAAAGAGGGATTAAAATTACGAAATTTATTAATAATATCATCTATCTTTTCTCTTGCATTTAATTCATCAATTATTTGGTCAGTTTTTATTTGTCTATCGATTTCCAACTGAATAAATAAATCTTTAAATTGAAACATATGAGTGTTGTCTTTATTAATATCTAATCCATCAAATTTTAATGTGTCTTTTGCTTTATTAATTAATTTGGATGTATAAGTCAAATACAAAAACTTACTGTCGTTATCTTGTCTTATCCAGTTTTTAAATAATTCATAACTAATTAATGTTTTTCCTGTCCCAGCACTACCTTTGATAGAAGCTGGTGGTTTAGTTAACAATAAAATTTCATTTTGCAAGTTTGTAAGTTTTATTTTAAAAACAGGTGTAGATACAACATCATTTTCTTTTTCAAATGAATAATCAAAAAAATAAAATAAAGTAATTGTTGATTTATTATATCTTTTTGCTGCTTTTCTTTCATCATCGTGTCTTGTAACATAAGCAATAAAAATTACATCATCCGAATCAACTTTATTTGTTGAAGGTTGAAGATCCCCCCCAAAACAATAAAACAGTCTATGTTGGCTGTCTCTTCCTTGAGGATATAAGTGATACAAGACTTTATTAATTCCCGCCCACTTTGCTTTCCCACTACCTAAATATAAGCGTGCTAGATATTCTGGCACCTCTCGGGAATTACGAACACTTATATCATTCACTATAGAGTTAATTTGTAACTTGTCCTCAGGATCTAGTTCATTAAATGCCTTTATAAATTGTTCGGTAACATATACTAGTGCCATTAGTCAATCTCCAATAATAATTAATTTCTTATTAGTATTGTAACAATTATTAAAAACAATGTAAATAATTTATACCTTTTCCATTTAATTATTTAAATTAAAAACACCTTAATTCTTAAAACCAAGGTGTTCTATTTTTTTTATTTGGTATTTCGAAGAGAATTCAAGTCTTTAATAAATGACTTAGAAGAACATTCGCTGTCAATAAAAAGTTCTTATAATAAAACAAAAGCAATTACTTCAGCAATCCAATTGTTTAATCTAAGTAACATAGTTAAAAGGCTGATAATCTCAATATTTTATAATCTAAGTTATTACAAATCAAAAATAAATACGTTTTTGTAACACTTATGATAAGGTAATATCAACCTTGTTTAACAACCAATCTTCAATGTTTAAATGCGTAATTCCCTCCCTAGACATATCATAATCATCTAAACTTAATACATATTTTGGCGAAGAATCACGAACTGAAGCAAATGCGCCAAACTCTCTTTCAATAACATCATCACTAGATAATAGATATGCAACTTGAATAAAACATTTTTTCCCGTCCTTTATCGCTACAAAATCAATTTCACCTTTATATGTTTTTCCAATCCTAATGTCATAACCTCTAAATAACAATTCGTTATGAATGATGTTTTCCAGCGCATGAGAAACAAAGATTTGATTGGAATCACTACAAGCAAGCAAAAAGCCATTGTCAACAACAAACTGTTTTTCAATTGATTTTAATGTTCTTTTGGCAGCAATATCATACCGTTTCACTCTCGATATCAAACAAGCTTGTTCAAGTTTCTCTAAATAACGATAAACATTTTCGCGATATATTTTACTGGAGTTGTTTTTATTATAATAATCAACAATCCTGTTGGCAGAAAATTCCTTAGAAGTATTACTAATGATATATTTTGATATGGTAATAAAAGTTTCTTTATCAATTTTAGATTTGTCATTACAAATATCTTTATCGATTATTCCATAATAAAGCGCCTTCAGATATTCTTTAATATCTTCTTCTAATGAATAATCCAAACGCTGAGGCATACCACCAAATTTAATAAAGTCCTGTAAGGGCTTATTGGGCATTTCTAAGCCTTTTTCTTGATAGTATTCCATCAGTTCACTGTATGTAAAGGGCATTATTTTAAATTCTTTACATCTTCCAACCAATAAACTAGCAAGTCGTCCGGATAAAAGTTTTGAATTGCTTCCTGTCACAAAAAGAGAAACATTCTTTGTTGCTTTAAGAGACGCTAAGGTTTTTTCAAATTCTTTCACATATTGAATTTCATCCAAGAAGATATAATATTTACCCTCATCTTTAATTTGTGTCAAAATAAAATCATTAAGTTGATTGAATGTGCTGATATGTGCAAATTGGACATCTTCAAAATTAATTGAAATAATGTGATTTTCCTCAATACCATTTTCATTAATTAATTCATCTTTGATTTGATTAAGTAACACACTTTTTCCACATCTTCTAACGCCTGTTAATACTTTAATTAAATTGGATTCATAAAATCTTCTTATTTTTTCTAAATATTGTTTTCTAATAAGCATCTATACTCACCCCAAAGATATTATATCATAGAATAAAACAATGTGTTACAAATTTAAAATAATTTTAAGTTTGTAACACATATTGATATATTAATCTTTGGAATCTTTAATCAAAAGATTATCCTAATAAATTCCCATATCTACCATAAATAAAAAAACACCCTAATTTATAAAACTAAGGTGTTTTTAGCTAAGTTAGGTTTTTGTTAATAACTAACAAAATGCTTAACTCGTTTAAATCGTCACAACTGCATTATAAAGAGCCTGATAATAACCACCGCTTTGTACAAGCTCCTCATGTGTCCCTCGTTCCATAATCCCGTTTTTCCCTAGGACGATGATTTCATCCGCATTTTGGATTGTGGAAAGACGGTGGGCAATCATAATCGTCGTTTTGTCTTTCGCCAATTCCTCAAACGATTGTTGGATGAGGTTTTCAGTAATGTTATCCAGTGAAGAAGTCGCTTCATCCAAAATGAGAATCTTCGGGTTTTTCAAAAACAACCGGGCAATCGAAATCCGTTGTTGCTGACCCCCGGATAACTTCACTCCCCGTTCACCGGTTAAGCTGTCATACCCTTGTTCAAGCGACATAATAAAGTCATGGATTTGGGCTTTTTTAGCCGCCTCGACAACTTCCTCAAAAGTCGCATCCGGACGACCATATAAGATATTATCTTTAATCGTTCCCCAGAAAATAAAGACATCTTGTTGGATGATGCCGATGGCACTACGCAAATCATACAAATCATAATCTTTCACATTAATGCCGTCAATCTTAATTTCCCCTTTTAAAACATCATAAAAGCGGGGAAGCAGTTTGGAAATCGTTGTCTTCCCGACTCCGGTTTCCCCAACAATGGCAACCTTCCTTCCGGCCGGAATCTCATAACTGAAATTCTTTAAAACAAATTCATGTTCATCCTGACTATAGCTGAATTCCACATTTTTAAATTGAATATCGCCGATGAAGTCGCTTTTTTTAAGGGCCTTAGGTTTAGAAACGATTTTCGGTTCCACATCCATAATTTGGTAAAACTTTTCAATTCCGGAAAAACCCTGTTGCAGTTGTTCCATGGAATTAGTCAAGCGTTGAATCGGGCGAATTAAAAAGTTAACATACAGAAAATAAGTTGTTAGATCGATATAATCAATCCGGTTTTTATAAACAAAGTAGCCACCGAAAATTAAAACGGCTAAATTGGCTAGGTTTGCGAAAAAATCATTCCCGGAACCGTATAAACCAATTTCCCGAAAAATATTGGAGCGGGCTTTCCGATACTGCGAATTGACTTTTTCAAACTTTGTTTGTTCATAACTTTCATTATTGTAAGCTTTCGTCAGCCGAATTCCGCTAATACTGCTTTCAATTTCCGCATTCAACTCCCCTTGAACGGTCCGAGAAACACGAAAAGAATTAAGCATTTTGCGTCTTCGGGTAAGCGAATAAGTAACTAACATCAATAAAAAGACAAATACGATGAGCGTTAATAAGGGTTCAATAAACATGAGAATGGTGAAACTGCCCATTAACATAAGACTCGAAATAAACAAATCTTCCGGAGCATGATGACTCATTTCCGAAACATCGTGAAGATGTGAGGTGAGGTTGGTCATTAATTCACCGGTTTTTTTATTATCAAAAAACTGATAATCCAAAACTTGCAATTTTCGAAACAAATCACTGCGCATATCGGTTTCAATTCTAATCCCCATCACATGACCGTAGTAACCGATGATATACGAAAACAAAAACCTGATGCCATACAAAACCAACAAGAAAAAGCCGACCAAGAGCATAGTCCTAATTTGGGAATTAGGGATTAATTCTCTTAAAATGCGGTTGGTGGCCACGGGGAAAAGTAAATCAATTCCCGCCACGGCTAACGCACAAAATAAATCCAAAACTAAAAGCCGCCAATGGGGCCGATAATATTTAATAAATCTTCTAATCATTTCTACCTTTCCGTCTTTAAGGCCTCAATCGGATTTTTACCGGAGGCAATCACTGCCGGAATTAAACCGGCCATAAAAGAAACTAACATACTGCCAAAAACCATTAAAAAGATATAACGCGACTCAAACTGCGCCACAATCACCTGCGAAATACCGCTAAAAGAAACCGTATATTCAATAACCATTTTCTTTACAAAATCATTAACCGGTTCAACTAAAACCAAGACCCCTAAAACACCAAGGAGCCCGGAAAAGAAACCGATGCTTAAAGTTTCAAAGTTAAACAAAGTAGCAATATCCCATTTACGAGCGCCAATGCTTCGCAAAATACCAATGTCCCTAATTCTTTCAAAAATGGAAACATAAGTAATAATCCCAATCATAATAGCCGAAACAATTAAGGACACCGATGAAAAAATAATTAAAACCGTACTGAACACCTTCACAAGGGAAGCAAATTCCGTCGTCACATTGTTCATATAATCATAGTAAGTGATTTTAACCTGCCCATTTTCATCATCATAGAGGCTAACAAAATTACTGATGGCTAAACGATCCGCAAAGGTCGGTGTATAAACATAAATCCTATTGGTGTTAACATAAGCGCCAATGTTAAGATAAGTTTGCTTCAGTTGATATTCTTTGGAGCTTGTGGAAGAAAAGGAAACTTCATCTTCATAAGCTTGACCCGTAAAAACATTTTTTGTAAGGCCATAGTTAAGTTGTTCGGTGTAAATATTTGATTGTCTGGCATCCTCATAAACCACTTGCGTTAACTCAGGCGTGTACAAAAGACCGCTACGATATAAAACGGTATTGGCGTTTTTCTTTTCCCGCATAATGGCGGTGACTTTAATTGAAAATTGTGAATTGTTATATAAGGATTCATATTGACTTAAACCCTTAGTTTTAAAGACATCCCCTTGTTTAACATATAAATCGTTATTAAAAAGCAATTTAAATTGTTTACTTAGCAATTGATCAAAACTTAGACTTTCCATCCCTTCATAATCAATTCCTAAATAATAAAGTGTTAAAGCATCCAAACAATTATATTTATCAATGATAATGGCGACTTCATCGGCCGCATTAGGGATGCTTCCTTTTAAAACATCGTACTGCGCCAGCACAAAGTTTTGGTCCTTGCTCATTTCACTTAGTTGGCTGGTGCTTACTTTGCGATAACCCGTGGCTGTTTGTGATAAAATGTTCATCGCAATGCTGGTGTTATAATCAATCACCGTATAAAGTTGGGGGGGAAGAGTTTCCATATAGGCCAAGAAATCTTCATCCATCACATTATAATAATCATAGCGATTTTCGCCTTCCCTAATCGAAACAAATTCACCGTCCGGGAAGCTTTCCCGCTCCACAACTTCAAGGCCTTCTTCATCTTTCTTCTTGGCTTGACTCATGATGGTAATCGGATAATTGCCTAAAGCAGATTTCTGCACTTCTTCAATATAAGAATTGACCCCTTTGGAAATCGATAGCACCAATCCAATCCCGACAATCCCGATACTACCCGCAATCATGGAAAGCAAGGTGCGGGTTTTCGTGCGCAACATGTTTTTAATGCTTAAGCGTAAAGTATCAAAAAAACCTAACTTGGGTGTTTTTTTAAGCCTTTTTTCGTTATTAATTCTTTCCTTAACCGGATGGCTGTCCTTTTGGATTTTGCCGTCCAGCAGTTCGATAATCCTCGTGGCGTAGTTTTGAGCTAAACTAATATTGTGAGTAACTAAAATAACTAAGCGTTTTTGGGAAATGCTTTTTAAAATTTCCATAATGGCCAGGGCTGTTTGCGAATCCAAGGCTCCGGTTGGTTCATCAGCCAAAACAACATCCGGCTCATTAACAATCGCCCGGGCAATGGCAACGCGTTGCATTTGTCCGCCCGACAATTGATTAGGCATGTTTAAGGCTTCGTTACTTAATCCCACCGCCTCCAAAGCTGCCCTAACCATGGTTTTACGGGTTTTCTGCGGTAAAGCCAACAGCGATAAGGCCAGTTCAACATTCTCGAAAACATTTAAATGGGGGAGTAAATAATAATTTTGAAAAACAAAGCCGACCCGTTGATTGCGATAAGCATCCCAGTCCCGGCTTTTATATTGGGAAACATCAAGCCCGTCGACCGTCATTATTCCCGAAGATGCCTTATCCAAACCACCGATGATATTTAAAAGCGTGGTTTTACCGCAACCCGACGGCCCGATAATTCCCACTAATTCGTTTTTACGAAATTGTAAATTAATTTGTTCAAGGGCTTGAACCCGAAATTTACCGACTGAATATTGCTTGGAAATATGATGCAAAGCAATCATGGCATCCTCCTTTCAAAAAATCCCTAACCAGGGATTTCTTCATGAAATACAATCCGTTTAATTTTTTTAGGAAGTTCAACGCGGGGGATAATGATAATGTGTTTGCAAGTTGTACATGCCAACTTGCAATCGACCCCGACCCGAATTAATTGCCAATTCTTCCCCCCGCAAGGGTGGGTTTTTTTAAATTCATAAATATCGCCATTACGAAAGTTGATCGGTTTGTTCACGATCAATCACCAAGTGCTCCGTTGCCAAGCGAATGTTGTTTTGTTCAAACAACTCTTTCACCTGCTTTTGCACTTCCCTTTCGACAGAATAATGCGTTTCAGGCATGGTTTTAATGATGATGCGAATAATAAAGCCTTTTCTTAAGACCTTAATAACGCCGATAACATTGGGACCTTCTAGAATTTGCGGGAAAGTATCTTTTAAGTTAATCAGTTTTTCATCAAGAAGGGCGATAACGCGATCAATACTTTCTTGATAATCAACTTCAATATCCACAATCCCGGTGGAAGGATTTTTAGAATAGTTGACAACATCCTTAATATCTCCGTTGAAGAAGGTTTTTACTTCCCCCTTCCAGTTAACGATTCTCGTGGATTTTAAGCCTAATTCTTCTACCCGCCCTTTAAAACCGTTGATTTCAATGACATCGTCAATATCATAATAATTTTCAAAAACAATGGCCATGCCGGCAATTAAGTCCTTAATTAAACTTTGAGCACCAAAACCGATGGCCAAACCCAAAATTCCCGCTCCGGCTAACACCGGCATAATATTAACACCCCACACATCAAGAATGATGATAATGATAATGATGCTGACGGTGTAACGGAAAATGCTTTGAATCATCTTTGCAAGCGTCACCGCCCGTCGGCGTTTTTGTTTATGACGGCGAATAAAGCGTCCGACAATTAAGCCGATAATAATAAAGACAATAATCGTTCCCCCGATTAAAATCGCGGTGGTAATTACTTTCGTTGCTTCATCTATTAAAAATTGTTTGATTTGTTCCATATTTACCTCGCTTTGTTTTGGATTATTTCTAAGGCTAAAGCCCGATACTCTTTACTGGCACGGGAATGGTAAGCCGTTTTTAAAACACTTTTCCCAAGCATCGGTGCTTCTTGAAGATGGCTGGAACGATTAATAATCGTTTTAAAGGTTTTAGTGGGAAATAAGTTTTGGACCTGGTCAATAATCTTATAGCCGAAGATATTCCGATTATCCAGTTTCGTTAATAAAACCCCTTCAATGGTTAACTTTTTCTTTAAAGGGTTTTTGTGCGTTTGCACTTGGTTGATTTTGTTAACCATTTGTGTTAAGGCATCGTAGGCGAAGTATTCACATTCGACGGGAATAATGACGCTGTCGCTGGCAAATAAGGCATTATCAATAATGACACCAAATGAAGGCGGACAATCCAAAAGAATAAAATCATAGGCCTCGCGAATTAACTGCAGTTTTTCAGCTAACAACCACACCTTATTCTCCACATTAATCAAATCCGTATCCAAGGTTGACAAGCGATTGGAAGCGGGAATAATATCTATATCCGGTTCTTGGGTTTCATAAATCGCATCCTTAATGCTTTGTTTCCCAATCATCACTTCATAAAGCGTTACTTGACAATGTTCACGCGCTAAACCGATGCCAATGGTAGCATTGGCCTGTTCATCAAGATCAACTAATAAAATCTTTTGTTTTTCGCGAGCCAGGGCTGCTCCTAAATTGATGGCGGTTGTCGTTTTCCCAACCCCGCCTTTTTGATTGGCGATGGCAATGATTTTTCCCATGTCACACCTCGTTATAATGGTTTTTGTTTGATTTGTACAAAGCGACGCGGATACATTGCTGCCGTTATCGCTTTTTTTAGGACTTTGATAATGACGCGCCTGCCCATGTTTTCAGAAAGTTCGTAAGCGAAAACATCAGCCACTTCACTTCGTAGTTTTAATAAGGCGGTTTGCGAAGCTTGCAGTTCTTGTTCATATTGTCTGCTTTTCATCGCCAAGAAAAAACCCTTCGTTTTCGTAAACGGAATGATGAGTTCTAACAAGATTGCTAAGGGCGCCACTGCCCTAGCAACAGTAATATCGAAGAAGTTACGGTCCTCAACACCCAGCTCCTCAACCCGCTTATTAATTAATTGCACATTTTTTAAAGATAATCGTCTCACAAGCTGTTCCAAAAACTTAACTTTTTTGCTTGTCGGTTCCACAATCGTCACTGATAAATGGGAATAAACAATGGCTAAGGGAATCCCCGGAAAGCCGGCCCCGCTCCCGACATCAAGGAGGGTTTTTACTTTCCTAAGGTCCACAGCTTTACTAACAGCCAAGCTGTCTTCAAAGTGTTTGATATAGACTTCTTGTTCATTCGTTATTGCTGTTAAATTATATTTTTGGTTTTCCGAAACTAAAAACTGATAATATTCTTGAAACTGCGCTTGTTGTAACTTTGATAAATTAAAACTCTCAAGCATGTTTTTTACTCTCCAACCACACCAATAAAATGGCGATGTCGCTTGGATTCACGCCGCTGATGCGTGAAGCTTGCGCAATTGTCGCCGGCCGGACTTTCTTCAGCTTTTCTTTCGCTTCCTTCGCAATATTTGGTACCTGATCATAATCAAAATCAGCGGGGATTTTTCTTGTTTCCAAAGTTTCCATTTTTTTGGCTTCTTTAAGGGCTTTATCGATATAACCGGAATATTTAATTTTAATTAATACTTGTTCTTCAATAGCTTCGGTGGCGGTTAAATCCTTTTTGCTAATGGTTCGTAAATCTAAAAAATCATTATCCGGCCGTTTTAAAAACTCATAGCCGGTGATTTTCTCATTAATGACGGCCCGGTTTTGGCTTAGAAGATAATTATTAACTTCAGGTTTCGGGGTAATGGCAAGTTTCTTTAACTCGTCAATCAAGGCATCAATCCTTCGTTGTTTTTCCAAAAACCGTTCATAGCGTTCTTTTGTTACTAAGCCGACATCCAAACCATGTTTTAATAAGCGTTCCTCCGCATTATCATGACGCAGAAGCAAGCGAAATTCCGCTCGTGATGTTAATAAACGATAGGGATCTTTAACACCTTTGGTAATTAAATCATCGATTAAAACGCCGATATAGGCTTCATCGCGCCTTAAAACCAAGGGCGGTAATTGATGTAAATTGCGGTGAGCATTAATGCCCGCCATCAAGCCTTGGCAAGCGGCTTCTTCATATCCGCTGGTGCCGTTGATTTGACCGGCAAAAAAGAGATTCTTGATTGTTTTGGCTTCCAAATTGTTTTTTAACTGGGTCGGATCAATCGCATCATATTCAATCGCATAAGCGTATTTCGCAATCTCGGCCTTCTCCAAGCCGGGAAGGCTGTGAACTAAGGGGATTTGGACATCCTTGGGAAGGCTTGTGGAAAGACCCTGTAAATAAATTTCATCAATCAATAAACTTTCCGGTTCCAAGAAAATCTGGTGTCGTTCTTTATCCGCAAACTTGACGATTTTATCTTCCACGGATGGACAAAAACGCGGTCCAACCCCTTCAATTAAACCCGAAAACATTGCTGAACGATGAATGTTTTCATGGATGATTTGATGAGTTAAGGGCGTGGTATAGATTAAATAACATAGCTGTTGTTGCGAAAAGGGTAATACTTCCTTTGTTTCTTCACTGAAGCGCCAAGGTTTATCATCGCCGGGTTGGGGAATCGCCTTTGAAAAATCAATAGTATCTTTCTTAATGCGGGGCGGAGTTCCCGTTTTTAAACGAATTAACGAAAAGCCAAGCGAACGAAGCGATGCCGACAATTGACTAGATGTCGCTTCATGGTCGGGCCCTTCTTCCCAAAAGTGATTACCGATTAAAATGCGCGATGATAAATAAGTCCCGGTTGCCATAATGACCGCCGCTGCCAAAATCGTTTCCCCGTGCTCCGTCACAACACCGCTTACGCAACCATCTTTTACTTTGATTGCATCCACAAAGGTTTCTTTTAAATCGAGGTTGGGAGTATTATTGATGATGTCTTTCATCATCTTAGGGTAAGCAACTTTGTCCACTTGAGCTCTTAAGGCTCGCACCGCCGGTCCTTTCGAACTGTTTAACATCTTCACCTGTAATAAGCTTTGATCGACAACTTTGGCCATCTGGCCCCCCAAAGCATCAATTTCACGAACAATCACCCCTTTGGCGGGTCCACCAATTGAAGGATTGCAAGGCATATTCGCAAGGCGCTGATAGGAACTCATAATCATTAAGGTTTTATTATTTAGTCTGGCGCAAGCTAAAGCCGCTTCAACTCCGGCATGGCCGGCGCCAATAACAATTACATCATACATATTTTTCACCATTCTCATTTTATCATACTTTCTATTATTTGCACGATATTTTTACTGTTTAACTTGGGAAAAAAGGACCTTGGTGTTATAATAGATTTGTTCGCAAGGAGAGAAACGATGGAAAAGTTAGAAGCAACAAGAACATATTGGCTGACAACCAACGATTTTGATGAGGGAAATTATCTCAAACCGGCAGCCGTCCTTAATTACTTTCAGGATATTGCTTCTTGGCATGCTGAATGTTTAAAAGCCGGATATTCACATTTACTGGCCGCCAACAAAATATGGATTTTACTGAAAAATAAATTTGTTCTTTATGAACACCCTGACTTTTTTTCTCGTGTCAAACTTTCTACTTGGCCCTTAACGACAGAAAAAATTTATTATCCGCGGGCCTACCAAATGAAAAATGATGACGGTAAAATAGTTGGCGAAGGAATGTCACTATGGGCCATCATCAACTTAAACACCCAGATGGTAACTCGTGACCAATGGTTTTTGGGAACGAGGTTTAAAGACGAACAACCGCTTTCCTTTCAAAAGAAAATTGCTTCTTTTGACCAAGAAACCTTCATCGATAAATACACCGTTCGCAGTTTTGATCTTGACCATTACCACCATATGAATAATGCGATGTATGCCAATTTAATTCATTTAGTGGCCGATCGTCTATCCTTGCTCCCCCTTACTAATTTGGAAATTCACTATTTAAGGCAAGCTAAAATCAACGATGTTATCAGTCTTTATTACCACGAAGACGAACAAAATATATATATTACCGGCAAAGATGATGCCCACCAAATTATTTTTTCTTCCCTCATCGAAAAGACTTAAGTTTTTCGCTTAAGCCTTTTTTTAACCATCAACTTATGATATAATGGGGGGCGTATGGAGGATTATATGAAAAAAACATTCCGGTTTTCTTTACTTTTACTTATTTTAATAAGCTTATTCAATCTTCATATTGGGGCTGCATCCACCGATGTTACCATGGTGGTCACCAACCCCGGTCCCAATGCGAGTACGGAAATGAATATCTCGTGGCACACCACTAATGCCTTTGCTGCCATTCAGTACACCAAAGCCACGGACCCTAATTTTCAATCCCCTTCCACAAAACTCGGCGTTTGTACAGCCCTTCCTTTTAGTGGAAAAGAAAACACGAAACAATGTAAAGCCACTTTAACGAATTTGGAAAGCGGAACCGAATATCTCTATCGGATTCAAACAACGGCTTTTTCCGATGTTTACCGCTTTAAAACGGCCGGTACGGGTCCCTTCAGTTTCATGCACATTACCGATATTCACTCTTATTTACCGATTCCCTCACGAGTTTCTACCGCTAATACCGTTTTAAATAAAGCCGCCACTTTAGGCGAAAACATGGCCTTCACCTTAATCAGCGGTGATGCGACCGCTTACGGCACGGTTTATGAACAATGGGAAGAACTGTACAAAATGAATACGGTTAAAACCATGCCCTATGTGATTACCCCCGGTAATCATGATTATTATAATACGAAAGCTGAAGTCACAAGCATCGATTATTTCAACGCCGTTTCCAATTATCCGAATAACGGCGCCGATGGTCTTCCTGGCTCTACTTATTTTTTCAAATATCAAAACGCTTTATTTATTTCGCTTAATTCGGAAGCGGCCGCCGCTTCTTCCGCCCATGTAACGGCCCAGCAAAACTGGTTACGCAATACCATCAAAAATAATCCCGCTGAGTTTATTATTGCCTTCACTCATCGACCCTTTTATACCGGTGATGGGAAAAACGCCGGCCAAGCGCGCGATATGCGCACATGGTTCCAAACGATTTTCGATGAATATGGTGTCGATTTAGTTTTATCCGGCCACAACCATGTTTATGCCCGCAGCTTCCCGATTTTAAACGGCGCGAAAACAGCCACCCCCGGACAGGGAACCGTTTATATTACCGGAACGCAAATCGGTGACCGTTATACTAGCGACCCCGGAACACCGATGCCGGAAGTTGATTTTGCACAAGCAGGAAAACTGGACGCTTGCAATGTCATTACCGTCACCGATCAAAGTTTAACCGTTAAATTAGTTAACAGTAACGGCGATACCCTGACAACGGCCACTTTTTATTCCAAAGCGACCCTTGATTCCGAAACCTTTCAATCCAAAATGACTGTTACCAGTGACCCTGAGGACTTTTCAAAAGCTACGATTACCTTCCCTAATACCAACATTGCCCGCATCAATAAGCTGGAAGTAATCGGCAAAGATGAGCAATTATTGGCGTCATTAGTTTATCCTAATAACCAAACAACACTCCAGCTTACTAATATTCCCAAAGATGCGGTTGAATATCCCCTAAATATTAAAGTTTTGTTCCGCGACGGCACTACCGCCCAAAAAGAAGTCATCTTAATTAACGAAGCCAAACGCTTCGGGACGATTACTAATGTCCGCATTGAAGACAACAGTGATGATGTTTCCGGCCTTTATTGGGATAGTGAGCTTGTGGAAGGAAAGATTGAGAAATTCGAACTCTATATCGATGATGTTCTTTATGCGAGTGCTTTGCCTGATGAAAACAGTATTTTAATGCCGGATGTTACTCCTTATGAAGAGCATCGTTTAGAACTAAGGGCTCTTTATGCCGATAAAACTGTTGCCTTTTCCGAAGTACTAAGTTTTGGTGAAGATACCGAGTCCGTCCTACTAGCTTACGATTTTCCATCAAGAACGCTGAAAGTCGGCGATAAACATACCCCAACATATGTCTTAGTTGCCAATGAAACTTACCCTCTAGAATTTAAATCAAGTAATGAAGCGGTAGCTATTGTTTCCGATACGGGCGAGATTACGGCGATTGCTGTTGGTAATGCCACCATCACAATGAATATTAAAAAATGGTGGAGTGTCAATTCTTCAATTGAAATTACCGTCGAAGCGGTTGAAGAACCGGACCCCGACCCGGATCCTGACCCCGACCCCGATCCCGACCCTGATCCAGATCCAGACCCCGATCCTGACCCCGATCCCGATCCTGACCCGGAACCAGAAACAACCGAACCCGAACCAAAGAAAAAAGGTTGCTTCCAAGCAACCAGCCTCTTTTGGACCATTTCAATTATCGGTTTGGTTTTCATCTTCCGAAGAAAATATCGCTAACAAAAAACCGGAGCCATCCGGTTTTTTTATGCCTATTAAAAAAGAAATCACCAAATAACATCAATCAAAAAGACATTATGGTAAATAAAAAAAGACAACAAAATTAATAATGAAACCGATTAAAGCGGCTATCCCACAAGATTTTGCACGCCTAGGAAAATTATTTTTCCAATTTAAAAAAAGGATTAAGCCAACAAGCGGTATCAAAAAACTTAAAATAGCATAACCAACGCTGGGCGCATCATTGTTTGCCGTTTTCGCCGCAAACTTTCCATCCTGCCTAGTTCCACACTGCGGACAGAACGCCGCTTCATCCTCTAGTTGGTTGCCACAATTAGCACAATATTTCATTTTCTTCCTCCTCCTTAAGCATTAGGGTCTAAAACGGTAATATCAATGGTTCCCACCACATTGTCAAGACTGGTGGCCGTAATCGTTGTCGTTTTGTAATTGGTACTGTTTTCAGGAACACTAACTAAACCCGTATTACTAACCGTAACAACGGATGTATTACTTGAAGTGTAAGTTAAAACCGGACAAGCATGGGCCGGTAAAATGGTGGCAACTAACTGTAAAGTATCCGTAACTCCCATCGTCGTTTTACCTCCGGCGGTACTTAAAGTGACTTTGGTTGTTGGTTGATACTTAACAAGAATGGTCTTTTTCACACTCATCAAGGGATCAACTTTCGATGTCGCCACAACAACAATCTGTTTTCCTCCCGCCGTCAGTTCCGCTTTCGTGGTAGCACCAATCACACCCGACAATAAACCGCTGGGTGAAACAGTTGCCGCCTCGACATCGCTTTGCACACTATCCTCGATTGACCATGTCACTTCATTAGACAGATGACTTGGTAAAACCGAAACCGCTAATTGAATGGGGGTGCCAACAGTCACAAACGCCGCCGAACTTATACTCATGGAGTTGATGGGTTCGTTGATAACCGTCACAATGATGTTTGTCTTCTTAATTCCATCAATCGTCGCTGTTACCGTGACTTCTCCGGGAGCTATCCCGGTGGCGGTGTTTCCGAACAAAACAATAATTCCTTCTTTTGAAAGAGTATAAGTAACTTCATCATCGGCATCATATTCGCCATAAATCAAATTTAACACGGCATCGTCGCCAACTTGAATTGTAATCTCATGATTGACGAAGCGGAAAACATCAATATCGGTGGCTTTGCAACCAACAAGCAAAAATCCTAAGATTGTTATCAGAAAAATGTTAAGCTTTTTCAATAGTAAAAATCTCCTTTATTTATAAAACTATTGTCATTATATCACAAACGGATTTAGTTGTTAAGAGGAGTTGGCGGATTTTTTTTGTTTATGACGAACAATGAGCCAAAACAAAACTAAAGCAAACACGATGCCAACATTATCAATTGCCACATCGATTATGGTGCCAACGCGTCCGGGAACGCTCAGTTGAATCAATTCATCAACGACAGCAACGACTATTGAACTAATCAAGGCTTTTTCCAAGGTTTTTTGAAGCGGATGTTTCCGAAAATATTGCAAACAAAATAAAAGTGCTAACACAAAAAACTCAAACATATGAGCACCTTTACGGATTAACATCGACAGCGTTTCCTGATTAACGGACCAACCGATTTTTAAAAACAGGTTTGTGAAAAAGTTGGTAAAAATGCCGCTGGCTTGGGAAGACTGTGCGCCTGTTTGGAAGGAATTAAGGAAAATAAAACTTATCCAAATGATTAGTAAAATAGTCCATAAATGTTTTTTCATAACTCACCTTTGCCGTATTTTAACATATTTATGAAACAATGGTCAATTGTTCTTTGTTTTGATATAATAATAGCGGTGATAAAATGAAAAAAATCCTCCTCTTGTTAATATTAACCATCTTGGCAGGATGCCAAGATGATCCTCTTTATCAATATGATAAACAAAACCCCCATCAATTAAATATCGCGCTTTGCTTTACTCCTGAGGAAGTTGTTTTACTTGACGAAAACGATGTTTATACACTTGATTGGACATACGAAGACGCACAATTAATTATTCGAAGTGAAACCCTTAATTGTTTTATTGCTGGCGAATACCGAATAAACATCACTGATTCGAAAAACACTCTCAGTGTAAAACTAGAAATAAGCGGCTTTAACCAAAACATTCCTTCGCTCTTAAAAGAAGAATTGTTTGAAAAACCAACAAGTTTTTTAGTTTTCTTTTCCAAAGCCAATTGTTACGGCTGTGAATTAATCATGGCTGATATCTATCGTTATCATGATGCACAAACCGCCCGCAATCATGAACCGCTTTTACCAATCTGGCAAATTAAATATGAAGATAATCACAATGCCAGTTTGTTTGGCCCTGTTGAATCGGTCTTGGGTGTTTCCAAGTTAAGTGATTTACAAATCCCGTCCGTTCCCACCCTATTATTAATTAAAAACCACATTGTCGTTGCTTATTACCATGGAGCAAGCGAAGTTCTTAATTATTTAAATACACTAAAATAAAAAACGCTCTTTTAAAAAGTGAGCGTTTTTTTAAGGAAACAATAAGCATCATCAAGCATCTTGGGTGTTGAAAAATGCGCTGTTTCATACTCTTGGTAAACACTTGTCTTCAGCTTCTCAGCCAGTTGCTTAGCATAATGTTTAGGGACAACATCATCTTGGGTGCCAACCCCCATAAAAATATTGGTGTTTTGCAATCGTTCGCTATGAATTAAGGGATCCAAACTTTGGTATTTTTCCAGCTTAATTTTAAATTCAAGGTCATCGGGCCATTGGTATTGTTGTTGTTTCCAACGATAAAAATCACAAAATGACGGTGAGCCCACCAGCGTAACAATTGTTTGCAGTTTAGGCATAATCGTGGCAAGATAAAAGCAAACTTGCGCCCCCATGGACACACCAAAAGCAAAAACGGGAGCTTTGCTAATTAGTTGTTCCGCTTGTAAATGCTTTTCATACAGCCACTTAGCTTCATGTGCATTTTGAATCACAATTTCCATTAATTCTTTTTGCCTGGCACTAACAGATAATTGACTAAATGTCCCATTATCGCGGTCTCCATGATAAGGAGCATCAAATGCCACCACGGTAAAGCCTAAGCGGGCCAACACTTCGCCCCGCCCCATGATTCCCAAATGACGATTGCTGGTAAAACCGTGAAAGAAAAACAGCAAAGGATGCGAAGTACCATCCGAATAAAGTGAATAATTTAAATTTTGAAAAGTTCGTTCACTTTTTGTTATATAAGTATCTTTCATTATTGATAACAAGTTCCCAGTTGTTCGTTAAGGGCTCTGGTGACGGCCTCTGCCCCTTGTGCAACATATTTAGCTACTTTAACACCATCGGTGTTTTCGGAAATCGATATTAAGGAGGAAGTGGTCGCAATATACAAATCTTCCCAAGCCCTTACGCCGTCAACAAAATATTTCCCGTTCGTTCCCTGACCGCCTTCACCGGTATATTCGCGATAAATATAGGTTGAACGCCCTGGTTTTTCGGAAGCTGTAAACAATAAAACCGCATAAATTTTGCGTTTGTTGCGACAGCCTTCATATTCTTTAATAATTTGTGAATAATTAATGACATAAGGGGCGGATTCATCACAATCCGGACAATCAAGACGATGAAAATAAACATAATATTTTGTTTCTTTTTGGTTAAAGATTTCCGAAGTCGCAATATTACTAACATTCCTTAGTTCACCGGGTTGTTTGCCACAAGCAATCAATAATCCAAGCATCATCATAATTAATATTAAGATTATTTTTTTCATATCATTCTCCTTTAGTTTTCAAAGAATATCCGGTTAAATGTTGATTAACGCCTTTGATAAGCATCATTTGATCATAATCGACATCTCGTTTGAAACCGGCTTTTAGGAGTACCTTTCCTGAAGCCTGATTTTCATCAATATGAGTGCCGATGATAATTTCTTTATGAAGTTCTTTAGTTAAATAGTCCACAAACAATTGGAGAGCTTCAACCATTAAGCCCCGATGCCAATAGGCTTCCGCTAAACCATAGACGACTTGGGCGCTTGTTTTCGTTAAATCATAACGCGAGACCCCAATAAAACCGATGATTTTTTGTTCGGCCAACAACTCGATTCCTAAGCGATAAATTTCTTGGCGTTCGTATTCCTGTTCACATTCATTTAAATAGCGTTCTACAGCAATTTTATCATGAAATTGCTTAACACCTAAAAAGCGAACAACACGCTCATTACTAAACAGTTGCCATAAGTCATCATGATCCCGCCTTTGAAAAGGGCGAATCAATAAATGATTGTTCGTTATCTTCAAGTTATTGACTGAGCGTTTTTTCATCATTTATTTCCTTCAATAATGTTTTCATTTCTTTTTTTGTGAAGCGAACAAAGCGGATTTTGTGTTTTTTCCAAAGCATTAAAAGTGCTTGGTTGGTGATTAACCAATAAAGAAAAACACCGGAAAAAACCAGCAACAAACTACTAAAAGCTAGCCCCGCCACCATAACATTAAAAGCATTACCGTCAATCAGCGTTTGATTGTTTTTAACCATCAAGGAAGCAATTAAACCGATGATTCCACTTCCAAAAAGCACAACAAAAGGAAACAAGAATCTTTCCCGACGACTGCGCCTTAAGTTAGTTTGGATAATTTGTTTAAGATAGGAGCGATTAATAGGCATTATAGCCCATTGGCTAGCCGTGCTTAAGCGTGCTAACCATTCTTTGTGAGTAAAAAACCGCTTTTGGTAAACTATGCCTTTTTTATGAATTTCGATGATGTTATTGCTTTCGCATTGTGGACAAACATCATTAAAAACACTAACCTTTAAACAATTTAAGCATTGGATTTTCTTCATACTTGATAAATTATACGCTAAACAAAGAAAAAATTCAATAAAAAATCTTGTTTACGATTTTAAAAAACACCAGTTTTAAAAACCGGTGTTTTACAATTAAGGCCTAAATAATATTGCGAATGGTAAAAGTTGTCTTTATTTTTCGAGAATAAAATATCCCATTCCAATAATTCCACAACCGATATGAGCTCCAACCGCCGGTGTCACCATATGTAATTCGATTTCCTCGGCGTTCTTACATTCTTTCTGCAAACGGTTAACCAAGATTTTCGCATCTTGTTCACGAACGGTATGAAAAACAAAAATCTTTACTTTTTTCGCATCCTTAATCTCATTCTTAAATAATTCTAAAGCGCGTTCAACCGCTTTGGAATGAGTGCGGATTTTTTCCTTGCTAACAATTTTTCCCTCTTTAGTGAGTTCCAAAACCGGTTTAACTTTCAACAAACTGCCGATAAAACCGGCGGCACCGCTTAAACGGCCGTTTTTAACCAAATAGGATAAATCATCAACTACGAAATAAGCATGTTTGTTTTCCACTAAGTAATGGCAATAATCTAAAATTTCCTCAAGCGGTTTGCCGGCGACCGCCATTTTCTTTGCTTCAACAGCGATATAGCCTTGCATATAAGTTGCACTTTTCGAATCAATCACATGAATTTTAATTTTATTCGCATACTCATCAATAAGCGTTTCCACCATTTGGCCAATTGAGCTTAACTGATAAGAAATGGAAATCATGATGACATCGGTATAGCCTTCACTGATTAGTTTGTCTAATAAAGTCATAGCCTCACCAACCGTTGGCGCGGATGTTGACGGAATAATTGGACTAGTTTGAAGTTTTTTATAAAAAGCATCCGCTTTAATATCAATACCATCAATAAAGTGTTCTTCACCAAAGTTAATAATCGAACGCAAGACTGGAATGTCGGGATCATATCCTAAATAATCTAAACCGGCATTAACATCGGAAATGACAGCTATTTTTTGCATATTTATCTCCTTTTCATTATTCCAGTTGTGATTATATCATGAATCGCTTAATTCTTCAACTGCTTTCTTTTTCCAAATTTCTCCTTCAAGTAAGGCTGTTAACCAAAAAATCCACTGCTTTGTTTGGGGTTTTTTGTTCATTTTCACAATTATTTGCTGGTTTTTATATTCAAAATGAATGTCTCGACTTAAAGCACTCGCCCGCATGAACAAAACCTCCGCATTAACTAAAGCCGACATTCGTCTGGGAATGGCCACAACGACCGTGTTTTCGGTTTCCAACACCCCATTAATCGCCAATGCTTTTAAGACAGTCTGTAAATAGCGTTCCTCAATATAAGTTAAGATTTCTTCGTTTAGTCTTCCAAAACGGTCAGTTAAAACACTAATGAGTTGTTCTTTGTCAGTCTTCGTTTTCACTTGGGCAATCTCTTTATGAATATAGATTTTAATGTCATCATCACTGACATAAGCCGGATCAACATGTTTGGAAACGGCAATCGGAATCGGCGTTTCTTCTTTCGGTGCTTCATGCCCGGATACTTTATTCATCGCATCGTTCAACATCTTCATATACATATCAAATCCGACTGCATCAATGAAACCCGATTGTTCCTTGCCTAAAATATCACCGGCCCCGCGGATGGCTAAGTCCCGAACCGCAATTTTATAGCCACTTCCTAAATTGGTAAATTCCTTAATGGCCGATAAGCGTTTTGTCGAGTCGGCCGTTAACACTTTATCCTCATCATACATCAAATAGGCATAGGCAACGCGGTCGGTCCGACCAACGCGCCCTCTGATTTGATACATTTGAGCTAAGCCCAAATAATCAGCTCGACTGATGATTAGGGTGTTCGTGTTGGGAATATCAATGCCCGTTTCAATAATCGTTGTACACAATAAAACATTGAATTCTTTATCAATGAAAGCTTGGATGGCATTTTCCATCGCCATTTTACTCATTTGTCCATGGACAACACCAATTCTAGCTTCCGGAACCAGTCTTCTTAATTTCCGGTATAAACGGTCTAAATCAACAACCCGGTTGTGTAGATAAAACACTTGACCCTCCCGGGCCAGTTCACGGTAAATCGCTTCTTTCACAATCATCTCATTTTCTTCCACAACATAAGTCTGAACGGGATAGCGATCCTTGGGCGGAGTTTCAATTAAACTTAACTGCCTAAGCCCCATAATCGACATTTGCAAGGTGCGGGGAATCGGTGTAGCCGTTAAAGTTAACACATTAACATTCACTTTCATTTGTTTGATCTTTTCTTTATGGATAACACCAAAACGTTGTTCTTCATCAATAATTAACAAGCCTAAATCATTAAAAACGATATCTTCGCTTAATAAACGATGGGTGCCGATGACAATATCAACCAAGCCCTTTTTCATATCCGCAAGAATTTGTTTTTGTTTATCAATACTGACTAAGCGATTTAAAAGCTCCACGCGAATACCGTACTTATCAAATCGCTCTTTAAAACTATGAAAATGTTGCCGCGTTAAAATCGTTGTCGGCGCCAAACAAGCGACTTGTTTATGGGAAAAAACCGTTTTAAAAGCAATCCGCATGGCGATTTCCGTTTTCCCATAACCGACATCACCACAAATAAGGCGATCAATCACCAGACCTTTTTCCATATCGGCTTTAACTTGGGCGATGGCTTTCAGTTGATCTGGCGTTTCTTCATACACAAAATCCTCTTCAAACAAGCTTTGCAAATCACTATCCGGCGGATATTTGAAGCCGGGATTTTGTTCCCGCTCGGCTTGTAATGAAATTAAATCGCCGGCCATGGTTTCCAGTTTTTCCTGAATCTTGCGTTTCTTCTTTTCCCATTCACCTTTCCCGATATTCGTTAATTTCGGAATCGTTCCTTCGCTCCCTTGGTATTTTTCCAGTAAATTGATTTTTTCCACCGGAATATAGATTTCCATATTAGCAAAAGCCAAGGCAATATAATCATTACGAATCTCTTTTAGTTCAATGGTTTTAATTCCTAAATACTTCCCGATTCCATAATCATAATGGACAACATAATCGCCGCTTTGTAAATCATCCCGTGAAGAAATAACTTGGGTGTTTTGCATCATGCTCCGAAAACGCGCTTTGCTTTTTTTCAGTGTTTTAAAAATCTCTGCTTCTGTTAAAACTTCCAAATGATCTTCAAAAAAACCAAAACTAAGGGCGTTCTCAATTAACATGATATGAACTTGTTCCGGTTTTATTTCTAAAAAACTAGTTGGTTCGGTAAATTTAATTTCCGCTTCTTTAAAAATCTCCTTTAAAAGCCCTATTCGTTCCGCTTGGGAACAAGCAAAAACGAAGGTTTTGCTCTTGTTAGCTTGAACATCGGCCACCAAATTACGAAGATCATTTTGATAATCAATAACGCTATATCCTTTTAAAGGAAAAACACAATCGATGGCAACATCGTTTAAACTCTTTTTAAATTCACTTAAAAAAATTTGGCGCGGCGCCCGATGAAACAAATTATAAAAATCAAAAAAGAAAAATAAATCCAGGGGTTCCGGTTTTTCCAAATGATTCAAATAAGTCTCCAAATCCAAAACAATCTGTTGATAGCTGTCTTGAAGACGGGAATATTCTTCATAAAAGACGATTTTTTCGTCGAAGTAATCAAGGATTGTAAGCGGAGAGTTGGTGAAGTAACGAATATATTTATTAAGACGGTCAATGTTGTGATAGTTTTCTAAATCCATTACATCGTTTTCCAAAAAACGAGGCCAGGAAGAAATTTGACTTAGGTCTTTATGAAGGTGATGAAAAAAGGCTGCTTTTTGTTTTTCGTCATAGATTAATTCCTGCATCGGAAAAATGACGACTTCATCGATGGTCTTAATACTTCTTTGACTTTCCACATCAAAAGTTTTTATTTGTTCAATCTCGACATCAAAAAGACCGATGCGAACAGGAGAATCATAGAAGGGCGGAAAGATATCCACCACTTCCCCCCGAACGCTGAACTCACCAACAGCCGTCGTTGTCGGTGTTTTTTGATAACCTAAACTTATCAATTCTTTCGCCAACTTCTCTAAGTTTATTTCTTGACCACAGCGAAAAGTTTTTACACTTTTTTCCAACCTGCTTTTTTCCAAAAGCGGTCTTAAGGCTGCTTGCGTATGGGTAACAATAATTTTAGGCTGCTTATCCAGAGCACTTTTAATCGTGCTGAGGCGCTCAAATTTAAAGTCACCGCTGACGGCAACCAGTTCCGCCGACACAATTTCATCCACTAAATATAAATTGACATTTTCCATGCCCGCCAATGTGCAAAACTTTTCATAAGCGCGGTTCGCTTGAAATAAATTACTGGCAACATAAATCACGAATTGTGACGACTGAAGAAACGCAAAATAGGTTAACAAGTAACCATGGTGGGGGCTTAACTCGTTAACCAGATAACGATAATGAGGATGGATTAGTTGTTCGCCAACGGCTTTAACGCGTTGGTTACGACTAAATAATGTAATAACATTATTCATCTTGACCTCTAATTGTAGCGGCTCATAAAATCAACAAACGGCAAGTTTAAGTAGTCGGTAATAATATCGGCACTGCGGTCAGTAACGGCTTTAATAAGGCTTCTTCCTTGAGCACTAAAAACACCCAAAACATAATCGACCGCTTCGATGTTTTCATCTTTACCGATGCCTAAACGCAAACGTTTAATTTGGTCGGTTTTCAAAAACTCCATAATGTTCGCCATCCCTTTGTGACCACCTGCTGAGCCGCTAGGACGAATTCTTAGTTTTCCTTCGGGCAAATCCATATCATCATAAATAACCAACACATCATCCAGCCTCAGTTGATAATATTTCATGGTCAGAAAGACGGCTTCCCCGGACAAATTCATAAAGGTTTGGGGTTTAATAATAATTAATTTGTCATTCTGATAATTAAAAAGAGCTATCTCGGATTTTAAGTTTTTGTTTTTCGTTGTTTTTTGTTTAACGGTTTTTAAAAAACTGTCCACAAACATAAATCCAACGTTATGGCGTGTTTTTTTGTAACGCAAGCCGGGATTCCCCAAACCAACAATTAATTTCATCTTTTTCTCCTTATGAAAAGATAAGTCCATAAGCAGTTATGGACTTTAATGTTTTAATTAGCGTCTTTAATAGCTTTTTGGCGATGGTAACAATCGACAATGTTTTCCAAAAGGGAAGCAATCGTCATCGGACCCACGCCTTTCGGAACAGGGGTGATATAGGAAACAAAGTCTTTAACACCTTCAAAATCAACATCGCCAATGAGTTTTCCTTCCACTTTGTTTATGCCTACATCGACAACAACGGCATCTTTTTTAACCATATCCGCCGTGATAAATTTAGGGCTGCCCACCGCCACAAATAATAAATCGGCACGCTTCGTCACTTCTTTTAAATTACTTGTTTTGGAGTGTGCCATTGTCACCGTGGCGTTTTTATCGAGGAGGAGCATGGCAAGGGGTTTACCGACTAATTTACTGCGCCCAACCACAACCGCATTTTTTCCGGCAATATCAATGAAATAACGCTGTAGTAAGGTCATAACACCTTTCGGGGTCGCCGGAACAATCGGATTTTGATTGGTAAAGAGTTTTCCTTGATTAATCGTGGTTAAGCCGTCAACATCTTTAATGGGATCAATGAGATTGATAATTGCATCGGCATCAATATGGGACGGTAAGGGCATTTGCACTAAAATGCCATGAACATCAGGGTTGGCATTGCATTTTTCAATAATGTCGGCAACTTCTTTTTGGGGAATGTTTTCATCCAAAAAATAAGCTTCAAAATTAATACCAACTTCCGCACAGGCCTTTTGTTTGTTATGAACATAAACTTGGCTGGCCGGATTTTTACCAACAAGAATTAAGGCGAGAGTAATTTTTTCTTTAATTTGTGAGACTTCATCAGCAATGTTTTTGGTGATTGTTTCCGCAAGTTTTTTACCATCTAAAATCATAAATACGCTCCATTTCTTTTTTTTTCAGTCAATTATCATTATACACCAATCAAAATAATATTTCTATGGTTTTAAAAAAGTCTTAAGAAAAAACTTAAGACTTAATCACAAACTGTTCATTAACAACATCAACGATATATGGGCGTTCCGGAACCAAAGCACCTTTAATAATTTCTTTAGCTAACATGGTTTCAATTTCTTTTTGGATAAATCGTTTAATCGGCCGAGCACCATATTCATGGGAAAAGCTCGAATCAATGACAAATTGTTTAGCACGGTCCGTAAAAACAATATTCAGACGGTCCTGCTTTAAGCGGTTCGCCAATTCATTAAGCATCTTTTCCACAATTTTCATTTGTGTTGCCTGAGACAAAGGTTTAAAGATAACAACTTCATCAATCCGATTCAAAAATTCCGGCCGAAAGGTTATTCGCAACAACTTTTGAATTTCCTCCATATTTTCATTGTTAAGCAAAAGCCCACTTCCTAAATTGGAAGTCATGATGATGATAGTATTTTTAAAATCCACTGTTCGACCTTGGGAATCGGTTAAACGGCCTTCATCAAGAATCTGCAGTAGAATATTAAAGACATCGGCATGCGCTTTTTCAATTTCATCAAACAGAACAATCGAATAAGGATTTCTTCTGACTTTCTCCGTTAATTGGCCCCCTTCTTCATAACCGACATAACCCGGTGGCGCTCCAACCAAACGGCTGACCGCAAACTTCTCCATATATTCACTCATGTCAATCCGCACAATATGGTGTTCATCATCAAATAAAGCATCCGCTAAACTGCGAGCCACTTCGGTTTTACCAACACCGGTGGGTCCCAAAAAGAGGAAGGAGCCAATCGGTCGATTTTGATCTTTAATGCCGGCGCGTTGGCGAATAATGGCATCGCTGACTAATTCAATTGCTTCATCCTGACCGATGACGCGTTCGTTTAAAGTCTCTTTTAAATTGAGCACTTTTTCCCGATCGCCTTTCATGATTTTGGAAAGCGGGATGTTCGTTGCTTTCACAACCACTTTCGCTACCGCATCTTCAGTCACCGTTTCCGTTAGTAAACTGTTTTCCCCTTTTTTCTGCAGTTTTTCCAGCTTGGCTTCCAAAGCGGGAATTTCCCCATACTTCAGTTCACTCGCTTTTTTATAATCACCCGTATTAAAATACTGTTCTAAATCAAAACGCGCTTTTTCCAGTTTCTTCTTGACTTCCTTGGCTTCTTCGATTTTATTCTTTTCCGCCTGCCAACGCGAAGTCATTTCGGCGGAACGTTCCCTTAATTCATTTAATTCATCCACAATCTTCGCTAATCTTTGTTTACTGGAAGCATCTTTTTCTTTTTCAAGGGCCAGTTTTTCAATTTCCAATTGCGCAATTTTCCGAGTAATCTCATCCAGTTCGTTGGGCATGGAATCCATTTCCACCCGAATGGAAGCACAGGCTTCATCAATTAAATCAATCGCTTTATCGGGAAGTAACCTTTCGGTTAAATAACGATTGGATAAGACGGCCGCATTGACTAAAGCACCGTCGGTAATCGTTACCCCATGATGGGCTTCAAAGCGTTCTTTCAGACCCCGTAAAATACTGATAGTATCGGCCACGGTCGGTTCCGTAACCAAGACCTGCTGAAAACGCCGCTCCAAAGCACGGTCCTTTTCAATATATAAACGGTATTCATTTAGTGTTGTTGCGCCGATACAATCGATTTCCCCCCGAGCCAACATCGGCTTTAACATATTGCCGGCATCCAAAGCGCCATCGGCTTTACCGGCGCCGACAATTAAATGAATCTCGTCAATAAACAAAATAATCTTGCCTTCGCTTTCTTTGATTTTGTTTAAGACGGCTTTTAAACGCTCTTCAAATTCCCCCCGGAATTTAGCTCCGGCCACCAATGCCCCCATATCGAGTTCATAAATCGTTTTGCCTCGCAAACTGGCGGGAACATCATCCTTCGCAATCCGGCTGGCTAAGCCTTCAATAATGGCGGTTTTCCCAACCCCGGCTTCGCCAATTAAAATAACATTGTTTTTCGTTTTACGGGCCAACACCTGAATGATGCGGCGAATTTCTTCGTCACGACCAATGACGGGATCAACCTTGCCTTTTTTGACTTCCTCAACAATATCCCGGCCAAACTTCTTTAATATATCTTGATCTTGACTATAATCTTGTGTTTGCATAATATCCCTCCATTTATTTATTAGCACTCACAACCAAAGAGTGCTAATTATATTATACACGCTTTCGCCTACTTGTCAAGTCTTCTACTTAAAATAATCCCAAATAAAACAAAACCCTCCAAAAGAAGGGTTGTTATTGTTTAAGCTTTTACTTTTAAAGTTTTAATCCAGGTCGTAACGAGATCCCCAATCACCCCAAGCACAATCATTACAGAGATAACAATGGCGATGCCGGAGAAAATTTCTTGCATCTTCGTTACGGAAACTTCGAAGATATCGGCAGCCCCCTTCACAAATTCCGCTGTCAGTAAGGGTTTGTGGTTAATAAACAAAAGGGCAATTACATTTGTATATAGTTGTTCACCGGTATGAATTCCGGCCACAACTTTATTCCAATGTCCGAAATATATTTTCGTAACATAAGTAACAATCACAAAAACAATCGATATGATAATAAAGGGAACAAACAATTTCACCGCCGCGTCGTTAAACATTAAAGTATCCCTTACCCACCATTCGCCATCAGCCGTCCACGCTAAATAAAGGCGACGGTTGATTAATAAGAAAACAAGCAAAACCCGGAAAATAACCGTGAAGATTAAGCCGGCAACACTGGAAGTTCTTTTAATCGTCACCACTTGTTCTTTCGGGAGTTTCGGTAATTGGCTCGGTTCCCAAGCCTTAATTTTTTCCGGGCTTGCATAACGGGATATTAAAGCAAACACAATCGTCACAATCGCAAATCCACGAATTAAACTTTGGATGGTTTCGGAAATGACCTTAGCGATGACTTCCAAAATGATGCCGATTAATTTCGTTGCTTCCGGATGACTGATATGTTCAATCAAGCCGAAAATAAAGGCTAAAGTTCCAAAAATAATTAAGACAATTTTTAAGACGCGGAGATAATCATCCATCCACTCTGCCGAAATTAAACTCTTACTTTTACCAAGATAATTGTGAGCGAGAACACGCGGGTTCCCTAAAGTTTTTAATACTTCCTTAATTTGTTCTTCCGTCGGGTTGCTTGGCAACATATCACTGATATTGGCCTGTAATTCTTTCTTCACCTCCGCCCGGTTTTCTTCCGGTAACCGGCGGGTCACATCGTAAATGTATCGGGCTACTAAATCGTTCATTTTTGTCCTCCTTTAATAATGTTACTCATTTCTTTCACGATTAAATCCCATTCTTTGATTAAAGTTTCTAAAGCTTGTTTCCCAAAGTCGCTTAATAAATAATATTTCCGCGGCCGGCTTTCCGTTGTGTCCCATTCGCTAAGCAATAAGCCTTGTGATTCCAACCTTCTTAACAAGGGGTAAAGCGTCCCCGCTTCAATTTTAATGTTTTGGCTTTCTAAATCTTGCAAGAGCGAATATCCGTATTTCATCTCATCCATTTGGCTTAAAACCGCCAAGATTTGCGTTCCGCGACGCAATTCTAAAATCATGTTTTGTACAATTGATTCATCCAATCTTATCACCTCGACACTATTATACTATATGTCATACAATATTGTCAAGTAAAAAATATTAAATTTTTTTAGTTATTAAAAAACTCCCTGTTATTCAGGGAGTTTTGCTTGTTTGTTGATGATTGCCCGGGCAATACAAACACCGTTAGCTCCGGCTTGAGCCAAGCCTCTAGTAATCCCGGCTCCGTCGCCACCAACATATAAATTTTTAATTTTGGTTTCAAAGTGATGATTGACCTCGGGGCGGGCACTATAGAATTTAGCTTCCACACCATAGAACAAAGTGTGGTCGCTGGCAATGCCGGGCGTCACATAATTTAAGGCCTGCATCATTTCAATCAGTGATTTCATGGTATTGTAGGGAAGGGCTAAACCCAAATCCCCGGGAACAGCTTCTTTTAAAGTGGGCGTAACAAAGCATTCCTTCAGGCGTTTCGGCGTAGAGCGGCGCCCACGAATAATGTCACCATATCTTTGCACAATGACGGAACCCCCGCTTAATTTATTAGCGAGCTTGGCTACTTCATGAGCAAACTCGTTCGGATTATCAAAGGGTTCCCCGAATTCATGGGAAACAAGGAGCGCAAAGTTGGTATTGTCCGTTCCTAAGCGTAAATCGCGAAAGGCATGACCGTTGCAAAGAATCGTCCCGTTTTGGTTTTCCACAACCACATGCCCGCTCGGATTGGAACAAAAAGTCCGAACCGTCGTTCCCACACTGGTATTAAATTTAAATTTCCCTTCATAAAGGTGCTCGTTAATTTCTTCCATGACGATATTATTGGTTTCCACACGCACACCGATATCAACTTGATTGTTTTTAAATTTCACTCCTAAGGACTCCAAAGTGGTTTGTAACCACATGGCTCCTTCCCGACCAACGCCCAAAACGACATTTTGACCATGGATTTCCTGACCGTTTTCCAACACTACACCCTTGGCTTCGCCTTCTTCCACAAGCACACTAATCACTTTCTTCGCAAACAAATAATCGACATGTCCTTTCATGTCTTCATATATGTTTTTTAAAATGTTGATGTTTTCTTCCGTTCCCAAGTGGCGGACTTTGGCCCGTAATAACTTTAAGCCGACCGCAATCGCTTTTCGTTCGATTTCCCGAACCGCCGGCGTATCGGGATTAGTAATATCTAAATTGGCGCCATGTTTAATATTGACTTGATCGACATAATTGATGAGTTCCATCAATTGATTATCGTCCATATATTCTTGCATCCAACCCCCGAATTCAGTGGTAATATTATATTTGCCATCCGAATACGCACCGGCCCCGCCAAAACCGGTCGTCATAAAGCAAGCCGGTTTACAACCGATTTCACCGTTGGCATGACTGGGACATTTTTCCACCTTTTTTAAAAGAATCGGACATTGGCGATGGTAGATATCATTCCCTTTGTCAATTAATAAGATTCGGGCCTTTGGCCTTTGATGCATTAATTCATAGGCACAGAAGATCCCCATTGGACCCGCACCAACAATAATACAATCGTAATTTTTCATATTCCGTCCTCTTAACTTTATTTTTTCCTTGTTTATTTCATAAGCCAAGTCATTTTATCATAAAAGTTTTCCAAAGCAAAGAAAACTAATTTTGAAACTTTACATTTTCATAGCCGCTTGAATAAAGGCCAAAAAGAGCGGATGGGCACGATTAGGACGCGACAGAAATTCTGGGTGGAACTGGCAAGCCATAAACCAAGGATGATTCTTTAATTCCAGCGCTTCCACAATCTTCTCTTCTTCATTTATTCCTGAAAAAACCATGTCCGACCCCTCAAAAAGATGTAAAGTCGCATTGTTGACTTGATAACGATGGCGGTGGCGTTCGTAAATAAGGTTGGTTTGGTAAATTTCCGCCAATTTACTGCCCGGTTTTAAATGGCAGGAATAAAGTCCAACCCGCATCGGTTTTTCAAAACCCTTCCTAAGGGGATTTAAATCGATGATGGCCAAATCGGCATCTTCATCAAATTCCCGGGAAGTGGCCTTGGGATAAGCCAAAACATGGCGGGCATATTCAATCATCGCCAAGTGCATAGCATAGCAAATGCCTAAATAAGGGATGTGCTGTTCACGGGCATATTTGATGGCAAACATGATTCCGTCAATATCGCGGTCGCCAAAGCCCCCCGGACAAATAATCCCTTGATAGCTGTTTAATACTTCACCAACATTATTTGCATTTAAAGTTTTCGCATCGATGGAATCAATTCTAATATTGACATTATTTGCGAAAGCGCTATGTTTCAAACTTTCATAGACGGACAAATAAGCATCTTTCAAGGAAACATATTTTCCCACCAAAGCAATTTTAACTAAACCTTTCGCATTTTTAATGTTTTCCAACATCTTCAGCCATTCCGTTAAATCAAGCGGGGGTGTTTGCAAGCCAAAATGCCGGCAAATAAAATCATCAATCTTTTGTTTAGCCAACATGGGTGGGACTTCGTAAATCGACTTGCAATCCCGAACATCAATCACCGCTTCTTTGTGAACATCACAAAACAGGGCGATTTTATCCTTTTGGCTGTCGCTGATTTTCCGGTCGCTCCGAAGAATAATCGCATCGGGATTAATCCCCAAGGAGCGTAGTTCTTTAACGCTGTGTTGCGTCGGTTTCGTCTTCAGTTCTCCCGAAGCGGCAATATAGGGAACCAAGGTGTTATGAATATAAAGCGTGTTGTGATAACCAACATCCCGCCGAAACTGACGAATGGCTTCTAAACAGGGTAATGATTCAATATCACCGACCGTCCCGCCGATTTCAATAATGACCACATCGGCCTTGCTTTTGGTGGCCGATATATTAATGGCTTCTTTAATTTCATTGGTAATATGGGGAATAACTTGAACGGTTCCGCCCGAATATTTTCCTTGCCGTTCTTTTTCAATCACCCGCAAATAAATTTTCCCCATTGTCACACTGGAATATTTATTTAAATTCTCATCAACAAAGCGTTCATAGTGACCGAGGTCCAAATCGGTTTCCGCCCCGTCATCAGTCACAAAAACTTCCCCATGTTGTAAGGGGGACATATTTTTGGTATCGACATTAATATAGGGATCAAACTTTTGCATGGAAACTTTTAGGCCTCGTTGCTTTAACAATCTGCCGATGGAAGAAGCATTGATACCTTTGCCAAGACTTGAAGAAACTCCTCCGGTTACAAAAATAAATTTAGTGCTCATAATCTCCTCCTCAAATAAAAATAAGTCCTCAAAACCTTGAGAACTTATTTGGCTCTTTTTAATTATACCAAAATAATAATTAAAAACAATCTTTTTTTAAATTAATCGTGCGCAAAATCGAGTTCGTCGTCATCATCGTCTTCGTCATCAAGGTCGTCTTCGTCCAAAACAACTTTTTCGGTGATGGTCTCTTCGTCATCCGTCGTTAGGCCTTCGTTTAGAAGTTCTTCTTCGATATCGTCATGTTCTTCTTCATTATCTTCGTCATCGTCTTCATCGTAATTTTCCGCTTCGAACTCTTTAACCGTGCCTTGATTAAAGGCCACTTCATCGGTTAATTCGTTTTTCAAAACTTCTTCGTCGTCTTTGTATAAGTCGTCTAAATAACTTCCTTCTTTATCCAACAAACTGGATGGTTGGCGATTTTTTAAATCCCAAAGTTTAACGCCGTTTTTGTCTTCACCGCAACAAATAAAATGTCCGGACAACATAAAGTCCATATTAAACTGGACGAATAAGTCATTATCCTTTTCGAATGGATAGCCCTTTTCTTTGAAAACATCTTTCGCAACATCCTCGATGGTGCGGGCTCTTTTGGGTTTTCGCATTTTTCTTAAGGCTAATTCAATCAGTGAATCGTTTGTCTTCATGGTATTCCCTCCATTAATGTATTTTACGCTTTTGTTGTGGTTTTTTCAAGTATTTTCTGTAAGACCTGAAAATCAATCCGCTTAATCGTCAAGGGGCTAAGCGATGTTAGATGATGAGCAATCGCCCAAGTATCGCTTTCACAATCTTCTTCCAGATGGTAGCGATGAACTCCTCTTTGATAATATAGTCCCTGTTCTTCTTCAAACCGCGTATCAAAATAAGTTTTTCCTTGTTTGGTTATTTTCATCGCTTGCGGGTTTTTAGGAATATTGACATTAAACAAATCTCCCTCATTTAATAATTTGTTTTGGAAAATATCGGCTAGGACCGTGGGCACATGCGTCCGGGCCGTTGCAAAGTCCTGCGGAGCCACGGAAAAAGCGATTGCTTTTTTTCCTAAAAGGACGGCTTCCGTGGCCGCTGCTACCGTTCCGGAATATAGGATATCTTCGCCAACATTAAAGCCGCTGTTTACGCCGGACAGCACTAAATCAAAATCCAGATTTAAAGCATAGTAAGCGGCCCGGACGGCATCAGCAGGGCTTGAGTCGACGGTATAACTTAAAACCCCGAACCTGCCCTCAAAAACTTCAATGGGAAAGCCGGAACGAACATTGATGGCATGACTTTTGGCACTTTGCTCATTTTTCGGGGCAACAACCACTACTTCACCATATGGTTTGGCGGCCTCCGCTAAAATCCATAGTCCTTCTGAATAAATAGAATCATCATTAGTAATTAAAATCCGCATTAAAACACCTCGGGATGGTCTTTTTTATATTGTTTAACGAGCAAATCCGCTTTCGCAATCATTTCCTTAATCTGGCGCCGATGCGAAAGCGTGGCCCCGCTGGCTTGGCGGTGACCACCACCACCATATTCCCCGGCCAGTTCGTTGACATCAACAAAGCGCGACCGCAACCGCACACGGATTTTTTCTTTCCCCTGAACGAAGAAAATCCACACCAAATAACCTTTGATACTGTCCAGCGTATTAACGAGCGCCGAAGCTTCTTCAATTGTCACTTTAAATTTCTTTTGTAATCGTTTAGTAATAAACATATAGGCAACTCCATGCGGGCTGGTCCGATAATGGTTTAAGACATAACCCTGCAAATGGAAGGATTCTTTGCTTTTAATATATAAATGCGCATAAATATCAACAATATCAATATCCGTTGCTATCAATTCGGCGGCCATGCGCATTACCAAGGAATTAACACCCCGATACTTAAAGCGGCCGGTGTCGGTAACTAAACCGACAAACAAGGCTTGGGCGGCCGACTGCGGCATAAGGAGCTCCTCTTTAAAACTAAACCAAAAATCGGTAATAATCGCCGCCGTGGCAGGTAAATCCTCGCGCACATAATTCAAATCGGCGTAGTCTTCGACCCGAAGATGATGATCAATTTTAATGGTATATTGACCTTCTTTCCAAAACGCATAATCAATGCGGTCACTGGTGGCGGTATCAACAACAATCACTAAAGCCTGCGCAATCACATTCGTTAAATCGACAACATCTTCAGCACCAAGAAAAGCCAAGTATTGGCTGTCGTCGTTGCCAACACTATAAATTTGTTTATGGGGAAAAGACGCTCTTAAAATATCCCGCAGTCCGATTGTGCTTCCTATACAGTCGCCATCGGGACGAATGTGACGAACAATAATAATATCATCATATTGTTTGATTAAATCGAAAATTTGTTGTTTTTCCTTCATTTGCTGTTTTCCTTTATTAAGTTATCAAGATCTTGTAACATTAAATCCGCCTCCGCAAACGATTTTAACGTGGCCCCGCTGGCAAATTGATGGCCACCCCCACCATATTTGGCAGCAACGGCATTAATGTTGTATTGGTTGGAACGCAGTTCACAAATAACTGTGTTAGTGCTCTCATCCTCGGTGAAATTAGCCCAGATATCAATCCCTTTAATGCCGGCCATGGTATTGACCATCCCGCGGGAAATGGTAAACAAATCGACATCGTGATTTTTAATGTCGGCGGCCGTGTTTTTCATATAAGCAACCCCCAGCGGCGTTAATTGAAAGTTTAGGGTGAAATAAGCCCGCAACCGGACAATCTTTAATTCTTCAATGTATAAATTGCTGTAAACTTCATTTAAGGAAAAATCATATTCCAAAAGTTTAGCCGCCGTCGCCAAGGTTTTGGCCGTAACGGAATCATAACGAAAGCGACCGCTGTCGGTCACAATTCCCGTAAAGAGGGCTTGCGCCGCCACCGTATTAAGCTTCATTCCTGTTTGAAACAAAAAATCACTGATGAGTCCGGCACAACTTTCAAAATTGGTATCAACTAAAACGAGGTTTCCAAATTCCCCTCTAGGAATATGGTGGTCCATTTTAATCAAAAATTGGCCCTTTACATAGCGATAGTCACTGATTAAAAATTCTTCGGCCGTATCCAAAACAAAGACTAAGGCACGCTCATAAACTTCATCCGCAATCTCATCCATCTTACCGACAAAAGCCAAGCGCTCATTGGTATCACCCACCGCGAATACTTGTTTCTGCGGAAAGCTTGTTTTAAGGGCTTCTTTAAAACCGATTTGCGAGCCTAAAGCATCGCCGTCGGGCCGTTGATGACGATGAATGATAATGGTATCAAATTCTTTAATTTTTTGGAAGATTTGTTGATACATATCCGTCCTCCGTTTCGTGATATTATAACATATTTTTTGGTAAGCGCAGTGAAAATGAATAAAAACCCTTAAGCAAGCTAAGGGTCTTAAGCAAGTTAAGAGTTTTTTTCATCAAAAACGACTATCACCCGTAAAGCGATGAAACCAATGAGGATGCTCGTTATTAAAGAGACAAAAACTAAGAGGGCGCCATAAGCGAAAACGACATTCCCTAAGCGGTAAATTAAAGAAACCGTCAGCAATTGCCCCATAATGTGCAAAAAACCGCCGATGACGCTTATGGAAACCATCGATGCCCATTTAGATAAAAGTTTAAAAGCTGCAAACATGCCGAAAAAACTGAGTAAAGATGCCACCAAACTGATGATAAAGCTCATGGGACTTCCTAAAATCAAGCCGACCAAGGCGCTTTTCATCACCGTCAGCAATAAGGACTCTTTAAAGGAAAAGCGATAGATGCTCAAAAGAATGACAATATTCGCCAAGCCTATTTTGGCAGTCGGCAAAAAGGGGAAAGCCAGCGAGGAAATAAATTTATCAAACAAAGACAAAATGACTCCCAAAGCCATTAAAAGAGCTAATAGAGCCAGGCGTTTTGTTATTTGTTGGTTGCGTGAACTACCCATAATCGCTTTCTTTCTTCCGTTAATTTCTTACATTCTAACATATTCCGGTTGCTTTTCCAACCATTATTTATTATAATAAGGCACAGGGGGCATTTTTTATGTGTGTGTTTTGTAAAATCGTGAACGGGGAAATTCCCGCATACAAAGTGTATGAAGACGAGGATTTCTTAGCTTTTTTAGATATTGCTCAAGCTTCCGTCGGCCATACTTTAGTAGTCCCAAAAAAACATTTTTCTAATTTTTTGGAAGCCGATGAAGAAACCATCAGCAAATTGTTTGTTTTAGCGGCTAAGCTGGCTAAACAAATAACCCAAAATCTTGAAGTTGCCGGTTTCAACATTCTCAACAACAACGGGACCGTCGCCGGACAATCGGTTAACCATCTCCATGTTCACATTCTCCCACGATATGAACATGATTCAATTACCATTAAGTTTGCACAAAATCATCTGTCGGAATCCGAAATGCAAGCCCTCATCGCTCGAATAAGTCATAAATAAAAAAGGCCCTTGCGCCTTTTTTTATAATATGATGTTGATGAACACAAACCAGGCAAGCTGAATGATAATGGCCGTTAATGACAATGTCATAAGCGCCAACACCAAGGAGCGATTGTGGTGGTTGCGTTTGAGAGCCGCAGCTAAAAATCCTCCCATACCGACTAATGTTCCAATAATCACAATGAGGTTGTGAAAGGGGAAGAGCGTTAACAAAAGCGCAAAAACCGTCAAATAAACCAGTGGTTTATCGGTCTTATTTATCGTTATTTTCGGTTTTTCTGGTGCTTGGCTTTGTCCTAGTAAAGGTCGACCGCAATGTTGACAGAAGCGGTCACCGTCTTTGACTTCGTTTCCACAATGTTGGCAATACATACTATCTCCTTGTATAAGTTGTTAATATTTCTTTAAAAAAGTTGACTGCATAATATAAAGCGGACCCGGAAACATGTTCATCCCCATATTTTCCGTCAAATAAAGCTTCCTTAGGATAATAAAGCGGCGAAAACCGAATAACGCAATCGCTGACTTTATCAAAATTGCGGCGGTCGGAAATATCAGTTAAAATAACGGGAGCCGTATAAAGGGATTGGAAGACATTCTTAATAGCTTGTTTGACTTGTTTATAACCTTCTGTTTCCGTACTGGTAATCCGCGATGATTCAATGTTTTTTTGGATTTGGTAATCAATTCCATATTTACGAAGCGGTTTGGATAAACCGTATAAAACATCAGCCACCGTATCACTCGTTGAAAACTCAAAGCGAATACGGCTCTCGCAGTTTTCTTCCGTACAAATAGTATCTTGATAAATGATTTGGGTTTTCAAAAGTTTTGCAAGCGATAAATATTCTTCATCGATGATGCGTTTGGCATAATTCCGAAACAGTTTAAGATTATTGAAGAAGAAGCGTTCAAAAAAGGGCATGTCCTTGGCCAGCTTTTTTAAAGGGAGGGTGGCTTTGGGGTCAATTTTAGCTTTGAATTGCCGATAATAAGGTAATTCGTCTAAAAATTCATTCAGGCGCCTTTCCCCTTTGTTGGCCGTCGTCGTGCTAAACTTGACTGTGGCTTCCCCGGTGACACCAACCCCAATTAAAGCATAATGACTCCTTAAGCCATAATGCGAGGGATCAACGATTCCGGAACCTTCTTCAATAACTAAATCAAAAAATTTCCCTTTTTTTAAAAACTGATCAACGATATCGTTAATGCCGTCTTTCGTTGTTTCATCATCCGTCGTCATAACAATCGTTAGATTGACATTCAAAGGTAATTGTTCGGATAAGATGGTTTCTACCGCTTCAAACATCGAAAAGAATAAACTTTTGGAATCAAAAGTGCCGTTGCCATAAAGTTCGCCGTTTTTGATTTTAACTTCTTGAAACTTCGAACTATAATCGACATGAGCCGCAAATAAAACATTCGGTGCTCCTTCCATTTTGACTTTTGAAGTAAACACGGCATTCTTATCAATTTTTTCTTTCATAAAGTTGGCATGGATATGGGGATAGTCGACCTTCAATTGTTCACGAAAGCGATGAAAAGCTTCCGGATCATCAAAGCTCGAAGTTTGAATATCCACCAACCGCTTAAGTTTGTTTAAGTATTGTTTGCTTAAGTTATGATCAGCATTATTAAGTTGAATAAGCTGGACTTCTTTGTTGCGAATAAAGGCGGCCCGCAGCAAACAAACAACAAAGATGAAAAGCAACAATAACAAAACAATGGTGGCGCTGATTTCTAGCCATTTTATGATTGTAATGAACATAACAATCCTCATCTCCATATTTTTGTATGTTAATTATACAAAGATTACCCTTAAATGTCAACGACTAAACAAAAAGGCCTCGCGGCCCTTTTTTTATTGATTTAATAAGTATTGATAAAGCGTTTTAACCATCACGCCCGTCGCTCCATAAGGTTCTTTCCGCGCCGGGCTGGTATGGAAAGAGGTTCCCGCAATATCCAAATGCATCCATTTCGTCGGTTTGTCAATAAAGGCTTCAATAAATGCCGCCCCGGAACTGGCGCCCATGGTCCGGCCCGTGGAATTGGTTAAATCAGCAACTTTACTGGAGCGAACCTGTTTACGAATATGATCATTAATCGGCAGTTCCCAAATCTCTTCGTTGGCTTTTTTTCCGGCTTCCAACATTTGCTTAATCGCTTTTTGGTCATTGCCGAATAAGCCGGTGGTGTATTCACCTAAAGCAACAACGACCGCTCCTGTTAAAGTCGCAATATCAATCACTTCACCACAACCTTGTTTTTGAGCAAAACAAACGGCATCGGCTAAAGTCAAGCGTCCTTCCGCGTCCGTGGAAACAATTTCAATGGTTTTTTTGTTCATCGCCGTTAAGACATCATCAGGTAATAGGGCTTCGCCGTTAATCCGGTTATCCGTCGCACAAATAATAAGCTGTAAATTAATCGGCATTTGCTTTTTAACAACCAATTCAAAAACACCTAAAACGGTCGCCGCCCCGGCCATATCGTCCTTCATATTGTTCATCGATTGTTTAAGGCTGTAGCCGCCCGTATCATACATTAAGCCTTTCCCAACCAAAGCGATTGGTTTTTGGCTACCGTTTTGGTAAACCAAATGAATGAGTTTCGGTTCCGCCGTTGAGCCTTTATTGACTCCTAAAAAAGCGCCCATGCCTAAATCGGCAATTTCTTGTTTGTTATAAATGCGTGCTGTTACTTTGTCATCCTCTAAACTAGCACAAAGATGAAGGGCATATTCCGCCAAATCGCTAGCTGATAAATAATTGTACGGTTTATTGACTAAATCACGAGTATTATCAATAGCCGTAACAAGCCAAAGGGCTTCTTCAAGCGCCGACTTTAAGTTATGTTCCGAAATAAACTTCAATTTCAATTGGTTGGTTGTTTTTTCCGACAAACATTCATCATAATGATAATTATAAATCCCGATGGTTTGCACAATCCGTTTCGCAACTTCTTCGTCATTTAAACCAAGCGAAAAGGAAGCTAAATCAAAGTGCAGTTCATCACCGAGTTTGTAATTTACTTCCCGTAAACTTTCTTCCAGTTGTTCATAACTGTATTCTTCTTTTTTCCCTAAACCGATTAAATAAAGCACATCATGAGATATTTTCCCGAAAGTAAAAATTTTGTTAATTTTGCCCAGTTTAAAACTGATTTGCTCTTTTTTAATTAATTCCTTAAGTTCGTCATCAAGCTTCGCATCAATCGCCAAAGTATCGGTCTTTTCAAAAGCACCATAAACCAGCGGTTTATTAGTTGTCGTTCTTTTTGTGTTGTTAATAATTTCTAACATTATTCCTCCTTATTTTCCAATATATTCACAGCCCATATAGGGGATGAGAGCCTTAGGGATTTTAATACTGCCATCGGCTTGTTGGTAGTTTTCCACCAGCGCAACCCATGTTCGTCCAACGGCCAAGCCGGAGCCGTTCAAGGTGTGCACAAATTCCAATTTAGCGTCTTTACTGCGGCGCATGCGGATATTCCCGCGCCGTGCCTGGTAGTCTTCCGCATTACTGATACTGCCGATTTCCCGATAAGTGTTTTGGCTGGGAAGCCAGACTTCAATATCATAGGTTTTGGCCATTGCAAAACCCATATCGCCACTGCATAAAGTGATGACCCGGTAGGGTATCGCTAAAGTTTGTAAAACCTTTTCCGATTCTTGCAACATCGCTTCATGTTCTTGATAAGAATCCTCCGGTGCCGTTAACTTAATCAATTCCACTTTATTAAATTGGTGGGTGCGGATTAATCCGCGCGTGTCCCGACCGGCACTGCCGGCTTCCGAACGAAAAGCCATTGTATAACTAACAAAGTTAAGCGGTAGATCCTTGATATCGATGACTTCATCGCGATACATATTGATGGTGGGAACTTCCGCCGTCGGATTTAAAAACCAATCCCCGTTCCCATTAACCAAACGGAAAGCATCTTCTTCAAACTTCGGAAGTTGCCCGGTAGCCGTCATACTTTCGCGGTTAGCAATATAGGGGGGGATGATTTCTTGGTAGCCATTAGCACTATGTAAATCCATCATAAAGGCGATTAAGGCCCGTTCAAGGCGAGCACCCAAGCCTTTATAGACCACAAAGCGACTGCCGGCAATTTTCGCAGCCCGACCAAAATCCAAAATGTCCAAGTCTTCGCCTAGTTCATAATGAGCTTTAGGCGTAAAAGCAAATTTTGTCGGCTCCAAATATTTCTTGATTTCTACATTATCTTTTTCATCGCGGCCGAACGGAACACTTTCATGCAATAAATTGGGCGTAATTAATAATATCGCCTCAATTTGTTTTTCGATTTGAACTAATTTTTGGTCATCGGCTTGGATTTTGTCGCCAATGCTTCCGACTTGTTTTAACAAATCCGTGCTGTCTTCGCCTTGACGTTTTTTTAGCCCGATTTGCTTACTTAAATCATTCCGCTCCTTTTTTAAAGTTTCGACTTGCGCAATAATCGCTCGTCTTTCATTGTCTAAAGCGATAACTTCCCGCAAATAATTAAAATCGGCTCCTCTTTGCTTCAGTTTCGCAATCGTCCCTTCCAAATCATTTCTTAATAGTTTAATGTCAATCATAATTCCTCCTAATAAAAAAGTCCCTTATCAATAAGGGACGAAAAGATCCGCGGTGCCACCCTAGTTAGATTAAAAATCTCCACTCAATAAAGATAACGGTTCTACCCGAAGCTGTTGCTTATCTCCAAGATGGATTCAAAAACATCATTGACCGCTTCCCACCACCCAGCGGCTCTCTGAACAATGAACATTTTTTACTATTTCTTTTCTGCGAATATTAAATTAAGTCTATTATACTTGGGATGGGGAAACTTGTCAATTTAAATATGTTGATAGTGCTTATTTTTTGTCCTGATCCTCATCCAAAAACTCATAATCCAAATCCAGTTCATAATCTTCTTTGTATTCATCATCGACAAGGGTTTCTTCTTCACTCCTTGGAACGATGGCAATGGTGGAAGCACTGTGGCCTTCATTCAGTTTAATAATGCAAACACCTTGAGTATCGCGACCTACTGTTAAAATTTGATCCAAATGCGTGCGGATAATCATCCCTTTGTCGGTAATAACCATTAAATCTTCATCACCGCGAACAGTGGACAGGGACACCATATTCCCGTTCTTTTCAGTAATGTTTAAGGCTTTAACGCCTTTACCACCACGCACTTGAACGCGGAAAGCATCAACATTAGTGCGTTTCCCATAACCTTTTTCCGTTACAATGACAATTTCATCACCGTCCGTGTTGACAATCGCCATCCCGACAACGCGTTCATTCTTTTCCACTTTAATACCCCGAACGCCGGCGGAAATCCGCCCCATCGGACGAACATCGCTTTCACTGAAGCGGATCGCTTTCCCGTTGGAAGCACCTAAGATGATATCTTTTTCCCCATCGGTCACATTAACTTCAAACAATTCATCGCCTTCATTTAATAAAATCGCACGAATGCCGTTAGTTCTGATGTTGTTGAAGGCGGCGATTTCCGTTTTCTTAACAATCCCGGCCCGGGTTGCGAAAATGAGATAACCTTCTTTGTCATTGTCTTTATTGATGTTGACAACGGCCGCTAAGCGTTCGTTTTCTTCAAAGTTCAAGAGATTGACAATCGGCAGTCCTTTAGCATTGCGGGACGAATAAGGAACTTGGAAGGCCCGCAAACGATAAACCTTCCCGAAGTTGCTGAAAAACAGCAAGGTATCGTGACTGGAAGTAAACAACAATCTTTCCACAAAATCTTCTTCCGTCATTTTCGTTCCGGTAATGCCTTTGCCACCCCGGTTTTGAGCACGATAAGTATCAACGGTCATTCTTTTTACATAACCACGATTGGTGACCGTAATAATAACATCTTCAACCGGAATTAAATCCTCATCCTCAATAACTAAATCATCGCTTAAGGTAATTTCGCTCTTGCGGTCATCACCAAAACGATCGCGGATTTCGGTTAATTCATTAACGATAATCTGTAATTTCTTATCGTGACTCTTTAAGATTTCCTTACACTCTTCAATAAATTTGCGCGTTTCCATTAATTCGGTCTTCAGTTTGTCAACCTCCAAACCGGTTAAACGCTGTAATTTCATATCCAAAATCGCTTTCGCTTGAATTTCCGTTAGTTTAAAGACATTCATTAAACTGTTGGTTGCTTCTTCTGTCGTTTTGGACTTTTTAATTAACTGAATAACGAGATCAATATTACCAAGCGCAATTAATAAACCTTCTAAAATATGGGCTCGCGCTTCCGCTTTCTCTAAATCAAAGGTCGTTCGCCGTGTTAATACCTCAATTTGGTGATTTAAATAAACCTCCAAAACTTCTTTTAGGTTCAATATCTTGGGCTGACCCTTAACTAAAGCAATAATATTGATGCCGAAAGTGGATTGTAATTGCGTGTGTTTGTATAAGTTATTTAAAATGACATTCGGGTTGGCATCGCGTCTTAATTCAATCACAATCCGCATGCCTTCACGGTTGGATTCATCCTGTAAGCCTGTAATACCTTCAATAATTTTATCTTTAGCTGTTTCCGCAATCCGCTCAATTAACCTCGTTTTGTTAACCTGGTAAGGGATTTCCGTCACAACAATGGCAGACCGCCCATTGCCTAAATCGACGGTTTCCGTTTTAGCACGCACGGTAATGGCGCCGTTTCCGGTCATATAAGCTTTCCGAACTTGGGAAACGCCCATAATACAGCCCCCGGTCGGAAAATCCGGACCTTTAATATAAGTCATCAGTCCTTCAATGGAAATATCGGGGTTTTTAATTAAGGCTAGAATGCCGTCAATAACTTCCGTTAAGTTGTGGGGCGGGATGTTGGTGGCCATTCCGACGGCAATGCCCATCGCCCCATTAACCAATAAATTCGGGAAACGACATGGTAATACCTCGGGTTCGCGTTCCGATCCGTCATAATTGTCGATGAAATTAACGGTATCTTTATTTAAATCCCGTAAAACCTCCATCGCCATTTTGCTCATTCGCGCTTCGGTATAACGCATGGCCGCAGCACCGTCACCATCAACGGAGCCAAAATTACCGTGACCGTCCACTAAGGGATAGCGATAACTGAAATCCTGGGCCATCCGCACCATCGCTTCATAAATCGCCGAGTCGCCATGAGGGTGATATTTCCCCATAACCTCCCCGACAATTCGAGCCGATTTTTTATAAGCTTTATCGGCATACATACCTAATTCATTCATCGCAAACAAAATGCGGCGGTGAACCGGTTTCATGCCGTCCCTAGCATCAGGAAGGGCACGGGAAACAATGACACTCATAGCGTAACTTAAGAACGAGGTTTTCATTTCCCGAGCTAAATTGACTTCTTTAATTCCACCGTTGTGGTGACCGTTTTCATCTAAATTGTCAATTTCTTCTTCGTGATGATTTAGGTTTTGATCCTTAGGATTATTTTCCATGATTACTCCTTAAATGTCCAGATTCTCAACATAAACGGCATTTTCTTCGATAAATTCACGCCGCGGTTCAACATCATCGCCCATTAACATTGAAAAAACGGTGTCCGCTTCAATCGCATCGTCAAGATTGACTTGTAATAGAGTGCGGGCTTTAGGGTCCATCGTTGTTTCCCATAATTGTTCAGGATTCATTTCCCCTAAACCTTTATAACGCTGTAATGTTGGTTTCGCTGATTTCGGAAAAGTTTCTAAGATTTTTTGTAATTCGCCATCACTATAGGCATATTCCACCCGCTTGTTGAAGGTAATTTTGTAAAGTGGGGGTTGGGCAATATAAATATAGCCTTTTTCCACAAGCGGCTTCATAAACCGGTAGAAAAAGGTTAATAACAAGGTACGAATATGGGCTCCGTCAACATCGGCATCGGTCATGATAATCACTTTATGATAACGGGCTTGTTCGATGCTGAAGTCATCACCAATTCCGGTCCCAAGGGCTTGAATCATGGAAATGATTTCTTTATTGCCGAGGACTTTATCCAAACGGGCTTTTTCCACATTTAAAACCTTGCCACGAAGCGGCAAAATGGCCTGAAATTCGCTGTTACGTCCTTGTCTAGCACTTCCACCGGCCGAATCACCTTCCACAATGTAAAGCTCGCTTAAAGCGGGATCTTTGCTGCGACAATCAGCCAATTTGGCCGCAAAACCCAATGTTTCAAGGGGACTTTTACGGCGTGTTGCTTCACGGGCTTTCTTGGCGGCAATCCTTGCTCGGGAGGCAACAACCGCTTTTTCAATAATCGCTTTTGCCACATTCGGATTTTCTTTTAAGAAGATATCCATTCCGTCAAGCAAAATTTGCGAGGTTATCCGACGAACTTCCGTATTTCCTAATTTCGTTTTGGTTTGTCCTTCAAACTGCGGATTGGGATGTCGACAACTAATGATGGCGGTTAAGCCTTCGCGGACATCCTCACCACTGAAAGATTCATCTTTTCGAAATAAATTGCTCGCTTTTCCATAACTATTCAACACTCTTGTTAAACTGGTACGGAAACCTTCTTCGTGTGTTCCCCCTTCAGGGGTATAAATATTGTTAATAAAGGAATAAATATTGCTGTTATAATCCTCAGTATACTGAAGCGCGATTTCCACTTCAATGTTTTCATCTTTCCCGAACACATAAATGATGGTACTGTGAATCGGGCTTTTGGATTTGTTGAGAAAACTGACATATTCTTTAATACCGCCCTCATAACAATATTGAACGCGACGCGGTTGTTCAGGATTTCGTGAATCCGTTAAGGAAATTTTTAATCCTTTGTTTAGAAAAGCACATTGTTGTAAGTGAAAACGTAAGGTTTCGAAGTCAAAAACAATGCCTTCTTTAAAAATTTCAATGTCCGGCTTAAAAGTAACCTGGGTTCCTGTTTCTTCTGAGTCACCAATCATTTCAATCTTATGTTTTCGCTGTCCACGCTCATATTCCTGGCGGAAAATGTGACCGTCCCGTTTAATTATTACTTCCAAATTCTCACTTAGGGCATTAACAACCGAGGCGCCAACACCATGTAAGCCACCGGAAACTTTATAGGATGAGCCGTCAAACTTTCCTCCGGCATGAAGGATTGTAAAAACAGCTTCAACGGCTGATTCTCCGGTTTTGGAAATGACACCAACAGGGATTCCCCGCCCATTATCGGTGACACGAAGATAATTGTTCGGCATAATTTCAACTTCAATATGGGTACAATAACCAGCCAAAGCTTCATCAATCGAGTTATCAACAATTTCCCAAACTAAATGGTGGAGTCCGCGCGGTCCGGTCGAACCGATATACATCCCCGGCCGTTTTCTAACCGCTTCCAATCCCTCCAGTATTTGAATATTGGAACTTCCGTAAGTTTTATTATCGTTGTTCATCTCGTTCCTCCTTGATGATTTCCATGATTTTACTTTTTTTGATTACTGCAGGCGATAAGGCCTCAATGGAAGTCGTCGTAATGATTATTTGTTGCCCTTTATCGAGATATTTCATGATTTTGTTTTGCCGGTTGGCATCCAATTCACTAAAGACATCGTCAAGAACAATGATTAAGCGTGAATTTTGGCTTTGGCAAAGGGCCGCAAGACTTAATTTTAAAGCTAGAGCCAAGGTTCGTTGTTGCCCGGAAGAAGCGAAAGAATAAGCGTGTTTTTGATTAATCAAAGGAATAAAATCATCACGATGCGGCCCAATCGTCGTTGTTTTTAAGGCTAAATCAACTTGAATGCGTTCTTTAAAGCTTTTTTCTAATTCATCAATCGTTCGGTTGGGAACATAAACGATAGCTCCGCAGTCTTTTTCGTCACTGATTTCATAATTGATGGTTTTTAACTTCTCATTTAGCGCTTTAACAAACTCCTGCCGTTCAAAAATGATCGTTTTCGCTTCTTTAATCAGTTTTTCCGTAATTGTTTCTAATAAAAGAGCATCATAATTAGTCGATTGATCCGTTTGTTTAAGAAATTCATTTCGTTGTTTTAAATATTTACGATAATTTAACAATGCTTTTAAATAAGGTTTGTTGTTTTGGCTGATACTGCTGTCTAAAAATTCACGGCGGTGGGCCGGAGTCCCTTTAATGAGGTTTAAATCATCGGCCGAAAATAAAACAACATTAATATAACCGAAATAGTCACTTAAACGATCGATTATTTGCCCGTTTTGTTGGATTTTCTTCTTTCCGTTCACAACGGAAAAGACAATTTCATCGTTTTTGCCCTCTTCCGTAAACTCCGCTTTCACAAAAGCATAGTTTTCGTTGTTTTTAATTAATTCTTGATCATTTAGGGCTTTATAGGATTTTCCTAACCCCGCACAATAGACAGCTTCAACCAAACTGGTCTTGCCAACCGCATTATTCCCTACTAAAATATTGATAGTTGGGGAGAATTGTTCGTTAAACTGCGCATAACAGCGGAAATTTTGAATGTTTAGGCGTTTTAAATGAAACATCATTGACTCTCTACTCTAAAAACTTCATTATTGATGCTTAATTGCGTTCCCGGATAAAGCTTTTTCCCTCGTCTTTGTTCTTTTTCACCGTTTATAAGGACAAAATGGTCTTGTAAGAAGACTTTTGCCATGGCTCCGGAATCAATTAATCCGGTAAATTTAAGAAATTGACCGAGCGTAATAAATTCAGTGTCAATTCTCACTATTTTCATCGTTATTTACCTCAATAAATTATACTTATTATAACATAAATGGGGTGTTTTTTCCAGTCTTTTTTGCTTTATTTTCCGGTTTATTTTTCTTTTGTTGCCTTCTTTCTTTTTTTAATGGAGATTTTAAGAAATGGACTCTTTTTCGGGCTTTTTTTGGTTACTGATAACTTATTTTCGCCATAAATATGGTTTTATGAGTGAATAAAGGGCCTTTTAGGGTTTGCTTTCCTGTTTGTTTGCTATATTTACGGTTAGTCTAGGTTTTGTTTTATGTCTTTTGGAGTATTTAATCAGCCATTTTCTTTCGTAAACTTATCTTTTTTTATGGTTTTATGGCTTTATAGGCGGGTTTAATAACTTTTTTGTTCCTTTAATCATAGATTAAGGTGTTTTTGGTTCTTAAAATCCTGCTTATTTATGGTTTTATGGTTTTATGGGGGTGTTTAGTGAGGATTTGCTTATTTATGGAGGTGTTTTAGTGTTTGTGGTAAGTCATCAAGCCTTTTTGCTTCTTAAATTCCTTGCTTATTTATGGTTTTATGGCTTTATGGTGGCGTTTAGTGAGGATTTGCTTATTTATTTATGTATTTACATATTATTAACTTACATTTAAATATAATATTCTTAGGTTTTTAATAATTAATTTGCTTTATTTTTATGTATTTATGGTTATATTTAGCTATTTAGAGAATTTTATTCATTTAATTGGTCTTAACTCCATCTTTTTGCTTTCTCCGTTGCCTTTTTATAAACCACAAATAAATACTTACTTATTTACATACATATGGCTTGATTTAGAACGATTAAGAATGTATAATATTCTCGATTTTGAAATACAACTTTTGATCACTTTCAAGACAATCATAATTTTTAAAAACTTTTAGACACGTTTTTGTAAGTATTTATGTATAGTTGTATTTATTGTTTTATGTTTTTGTGTTTAGTTGTATTTATTGTTTTATGTTTATATGTATTTATGTTGTTTTTTAAAACAAAAATCTTCTTTTTTTTTCAACTTTTTGCCTTAAAACTCCCAAAAAACCAAAAAAAGCCCCAAAAAACGCCTTTTTTGGGCCTTAATTTTTTTCGCTTGGTTTGTTTTTTACCCCCGGGGGCTAATAAAATTACCAGTTTGTGGGCAAAATCGATTATAACGAAAAATTTAAGCCGTTTTTAAGGGGTGGAAAAGGCGTTTAAAAAACCGGTGCATTTTTTGAATTGCCATCTGTGTTTTGTTTGTGTTGGCATCCCCAAAAAAGACAAGTCCAAGAATAAGTTTTATAAAAAAAGACAAGCAAAAATACATAAAAACATAAACTTGTATTTATGTTAATAAGGTTTTATGTATATATTTATTTATTCTTTTATGTTTGTTTGTATTTTTGTATTTACATTTTTATTTATTTGTGTATAATAATATTTGTGGTTTTATTTTTTTACATACATATGTATAAAGAGAAGATTTTTTTAAAAAGGAGGATATCAAATGAATTCTAAATCAATGCCGTTCAAAAAACGAGAAAATCCACTTGGGACCGCAACGCCAACAACAGCGCCCACAGTTTCCCATTCACCTATTCCCAAACGCGACAAATACACCGCCACGATGGACCGGGATTTACGGAAACGTCTAAAAATCGCTTCAGTTGAAAAATCAATCATGGTTTCCGAGTTTATTGAACAAGCTGTCAGGGAAAAATTGGAAAGAGAGGGGTTCTAAATGGCCGTTATTTCAACTTTTTGCAAAAAAGGCGGGGTTGGAAAAACAACTTTCATCGGTTATTTAGGCCATTACCATGCCGTTCATGGCAAAAAAGTATTAATTATTAGTGTCGATGATCAAAACAGCATCTTTAAAATCTTTGGTGAAGAAGATAAAATCTTCGAAAGCAATGATAATTACCTGGAATTCTTAATTGCCGGGCATGCCGAACTGGGCGATGTGCTCATTGAAGTCCGCGAAAACCTCTATTTAATCAAAACATTAAACACCGATAAGCTTTCCATGAAGCTCACGCTTGAAAGAAACCAAGAAAAGGTCATAAAAAAGATTGTTCAGGAGTACGACAATTACTTTGATTACATTTTTATTGATTTTCCTCCCTCCAGTAGCCGTTTAACGGAGGTTTTACTGGACATAAGTTCAACCATTTTAATTGTTGTGGGTTTGGATAGTTTGGGATTAGGTGGTTTTTTCAATACCATTCAATATTTTATTGACAATGATATCGATATTGACGGGATAAAATACATTGTTCCCAACGGTTACAGCAAAAACCGCCGCGCCCCTAAAATTTCTTTAGAAAAATTAATCGAACAAGGGCGTGAATTCACCCCCGGCGCCATTGTTTTACCGGCTTTACAGGATAAATCCATTATTAAGAACCTCCAAGCGGAAGGTGTCAGCCCTTTTGATACGGTAAAACTAGAGCGATACGATCAAAATGCGAAAACTATTTTAGAAAAAGAACTAACTAGCTTGTTTCAGAAAATTGAAATGTAAAAAGGCACTATCAAAAGTGCCTTTTTTCGTTGTTTATAATTATGTATGTATGTAATTACATAAATATGTTGGTTAAATCTAGTTTAAGAAACACGAACCGGAAGAATTAATTGCGTTAAATTAACATCATAATCACCGGTTATAATAAACGGTTTGATTTCGCCGGTAAAATGGATGGTGATTTCGGTCGAATCCATGGATTTAATGGCATCCAAAATGTATTTTGAGCTAAAAGCAATTTGGAAATGCAAAACATTAGAACAAGCAAGAGGAATAACTTCTTCCTTTACCGCTCCGATTTCATTGGTCGTTGAGGCAATTTCAATCGTTTTATCAGAGTTTAAGGTAAATTTAATAATACAGAAGGAATCTAAGGAAGTAAACAAAGACGCTCGTTCAATTGCAGCAATAATTTCGTTTTTGTTGAACTTAATGCTGGTTAAAAAGTCAACCGGAATTAAATTGCTGGTGTTCGGGAATGATCCGTCGATTAAGCGCGTTTGGAAGAGGATGTTTTTATATTTAAATAAAGCTTTGGAAGGCGAAAAATGAATTTCAATCGGGGTTTCGTTCTCATCAATGATTCGATTTAACTCATCTAAGCTCTTACTAGGGATAACAGCATTGATTTTCGGGAATTCAACATCGTTAATTAAGTATTTTTTGGCTAAACGGAAGCTGTCTGTCGCAATTACTTCCAGTTTTCGATCATCAGCCACGAAAGAAACTCCGGTTAGGATAACTCTGGTTTCCGAAAGCGAGGTCGCAAAGGTTGTTTTTCGAATAATGGATTTTAAATTACCGACATCCATGTGAACAACGGTTTCAGAATCTGCAAAAGAAATAAGCGGATAGTTGTCTTTTTCTAAAGCATTAAGGGTAAAATTGCTACGGTCTGCCAGTATCTTTACAATGTTTTCTTCAAAAGTCGAAAAATCGACTTCTCTGGCTTCAATTTTACGAATAATTTCAATAAAATACTTCCCGGGAACTACAACTATGCCGTTTTCTTCAATCCGAACTTGGCGTTTATCTTTAATAATCGTTTGAATGGATATTTCATTATTGGATGCGGTTAGAAAAACGCTGTTTTCATAAGCTTCAATCTTAATTCCCGTTAAAACAGGCATCGGGGTTTTTGTTGAAAGAGCACGGCTCACATAAGTTAAGTTAAGCAATAATAAATCACGATTAATTACAAATTTCATTCTTCAATCCTCTTTTATCTTTATTTTTAGTTATTTTTATTATTAGGGGCTGTGGATAAGTGGAAAACTTAGTTATTTTTTATTTTTTTAAACAAAATATCGAAATCACACTTAACTAAATTGTTGGATTTAATCAGGGCTTCAATCTTATCAACGGAATGGGAGACTGTTGCATGATCACGATTACCAAATCGCTCACCAATGCTTTTCAAAGACGGGTTATAGATGTTTTTTATTAAGTATATCGCCATTTGTCGGGCATAAGTTATATGCTGTTTGCGGGTTGCCGATTCTAAATCACTAATTTGAACCTGATAATAAGCAGCAACTTCTTTCTTTACAAGATCAAAATAGCCGTTGTTGGTGCTTTTGTCCGCATCACGCTCCGGTAAAAAGCGTTCTAAAGCGACATAAACATTTTCTACAGTAAAGGGAATGTTTAAAGACACACAATAGGTAATATAACGGCGCAATGCTCCTTCTAAATCCCGAATATTGTTAGTAAAGTAATCAGCAATGATATCAAGGACATTTGTTGGGACATCACTTGGATTTTCAATTAAAAACGACAGTTTCCGTTTTAAAATATTCATCCGTAAGGGCTTATCCGGCACCTTAATGTCCACTGACAAACCCCAATTAAAGCGGGATTTCAAACGCACCATCATATTTTTAAGTTCGGTTGTTGAGCGATCCGAAGTAATGACAATTTGTTTGTTTAAGCCGTGGAGAGTTTCAAAAACTTTGAAAAATTCTTCTTGTGTGGCTTGTTTACCCTCTAAAAACTGAATATCGTCGACTAACAAAACATCAGCACGGCGATATTTTTGGTAAAAAGCTTCAATGTTTTCCTTACCTTTTTTAGTAGAAGTGTGGATGAAATAATCTTCGGTAAATTCTTGAGCCGTTGTGTAAACCACATTGGTATTAGGGTCGTTATCAAGGATATAATGACCGATGGCCATCATTAAATGAGTTTTCCCTAAACCGACATCACCAAAAATATACAGGGGATTATAAATTTTGTCGTGTGTTTCCGCAACTTTCATCGCTGATAAGAAAGCAAAGCGATTACTTTCGCCGGTTTCGAAATTATCAAAAGTATATTCGGCTTTCAAGGGGCGTTTATTAATGGTATCTTTTGTGGTAATTGATACTTTTTCCTGTTCAACCGCATCTTCCTTCAAGATAAATTTAAAACGGCATGGGGTTTTGGTAATGCTTGCGCAAATCCTATTTAGTTTTTCTAAATAGAACTTTTCAATGCGAAACTTAACCAAAGCATTGGGCACAATAATAAATATTAAATTGTTTTCGGTTTTGAAAACTTCGTTAACATCCGCAAAAAGTTCTAAAAAATCGGTTTCATCAAGCTCATTTTTCAATGTTAACAAAGTTTGTTGCCAAAGCTTCAAACTGTCTTCCATAACTGCTCCCTAAACTTATTTACCATTAAATAATAACACATATCAAGCAAATAATAAAGCGAAAAATAAAAAAACATCAAAAAAGAAACTTATCCACTTTTCCACTGTTTATAAGTTGTGGATAACTTATCCACAAATGGTTAATACATATCCAAATAGGGAAAAGTGGAAAGAAAAACGAAGTGGGAACGGTAAAAAAACATTGCATTAAAATGCGTTTATGATACAATAGAAACAATGAAAATATCAAAGTAGAGGAGAATAACCGCTCGGTTAGTCAAAAGCATGAACAAAGAAAAAAACAGTATCATTTATCGAATTTTTAATTTTCCTAATAAAATCAATGTGATCACCATGTTTGTTGTCGTGGTCGTTTATGGCTTGGTGCTTTTGTTGCTGGCGAAAGTCATCACTCCGGAAGCGGATTATGTGGTAGAACTCAATTATCCGCCCGCAACCTACAACAGCGAAATTAATCCCTACATTTTTGTGCGTGGCACCGCCATCAATGCAAGTGAAGATGAAAACAAAATCGATTTACGAATGCAATATCGCATTATTGCTTACATTAATAAGATGAACACCCCCTACCCAACTAATATTACTTATGCTTACAGCGCGATGGATAAGGGCGGGATGATGAACTACTTCCTAGAAGCTAAAAGATCAAGCCTAAATGTCTACCACCAAGTAGTCGCCAGTGCCGAATACCCAAAAGGCGATTGGTATGAGCAATATTTTGTAAAGGTGCGCTACGACATTAACGATGGCAACGAAACCGTTCATAAAACCCTAAGCTTATCGGAAAAAGCCTTAAATTTAAAAAAGTCGGAATTAAATGACCGTAAATTTCAAACTTCACCTAAATTGCCGGGCATTTTAGAGGTAAAATTCATCTTTACGGATGACGGCGCAACCATTCCACAATATGACACCAATATTCAAATTACCTTTGATGAAAAAACTCCCTACCATTTAAACTTCCAGTCCTGGATTGTGACCGAAGGGAAAGAGATTTTCCCTTTTATCGGTGTTTACAACTATTGTACGCCGGAACCCCTTAAACCGGCCTACGAAACATCCGTTTTTAAATTTGTAAAGCCAAAAACGATTTATATGAAATTAGATTACACGGACGAAAACAATGTCCTAACCCCTTTCTATTATAAAGTCGATGTGGCGACATTATTAAATTCCGGAAATTAAAACCAACCAAAAACCTTGACTTAAGGGATAAAATATAATATAATAACCAAGCATGGTTTAATATAGGAGGTGTCCGTATGAAAAGAACATACCAACCGAATAAACGCAAACATATCAAGACCCATGGGTTTCGTGCCCGAATGGCGACTGTCGGTGGCAGAGCAATCTTATCCCGTAGACGTCTTAAGGGTCGTTACCGACTTACCGCTTAAACAAAAAAACTAGGACCACTCGATCGTCACAATCCATCAGAGAGGTCTTTTTTTTGCTTAAGGAAGAGGCATTATATGAATCAACAACACCGTTTAAAGAAAAACCATGACATCGAAAAACTGATTAAGTTGCGACAAAGCGTCGGCAACAAATATTATGCCATTTTTTTTGCTGCTAGCAAAAATCCTTTAGCGCAAGTAGCGATTTCACCATCAAGAAAATTTAAAACGGCTGTTGCGAAAAACTATGAAAAACGAGTTGTACGCGAAATCATTCGCCCGCTTCTTTCGGAACTTTCGTTTTTAAAATTATTAATTGTGGTAAAACAAGGCGCCGGGGAATTAAGTTTTGCTCAGAAACAAGAGCAAATAATCTATTTACTCAACAAGATCAAAGAACAAATTATTAATAAGGAGAAGAAATGAAAACAAACTACAAAAAATATTTGTTTGTGGCTCTAGTCATCATCGGCTTATTTATCTTAAGCAGTTGTGGTGGGAAACCCACCGAATACAAACCGATTGACGGCGTTAAGGGCATCGGCGATATTCTTGTCTGGCCGATGGCCGCATTAATGTGGTTGATTGGAAAAAGCGTTGCTTTTGGTTATTATGGGATTGTTATTTTAGTGGCAACCATTATTGTGAGAACCCTAGCTTGGCCAATTTATGCGAAAACGAATGATATGACTTTGAAAATGCAATTGATGGCTCCGGAACAAGCCAAAATCGAACAAAAATATGCGGGTAAAACCGACCCGGAAAGCAATCAACGAAAACAAATGGAGTTAATGCAGCTGTATAAGAAATATGGTGTCGGTATTGGCGGCTGTTTAATCCAATTTATTCAATTACCAATCTTTATTTCCTTCTATCAAACACTGCAGCGCGTTCCGAAAACGGTTGGGGCGGAATATACATTTGATTTTTCGTTTTTAAACACCAATTTTTTTGGAATCAACTTATTTGCTACCCGCAGTGAAAGTACTTATCAAATGTGGGGTATTATCATCTTAGCCATTTTGGTTGGGGGAACACAAATTGTCAGTCAAATAATCGCCACCCGCCGGCAGAAAAAAGCCAAAGCGGAAAGTCAGTCCAACATTCCGGCTTATCGTCAACCCGCCCAAACCGATATTCAAAAACAAACTGAAACCACAATGAAAATCATGATGTACGGGATGACTGCCATGATGATGGTCTTTGTTTACAACAGTACGGCCGCCCTCGGATTTTATTGGTTGGTTGGTAACCTTTATTCCACATTACAAGGGTATTTTGGCCACAAAAGCAGCCAAAAACGGATGGCCCGTTTAAAAGCAAAAATGTAAGAGGTGTATTATGAATAGAAAAACATATGAAGTAAAAACTGTTGAAGAAGCTAAGCAATTAGCGGTTGCCGATTTTGGTGTTAAGGAGTCCGAATTGACCTTTACCATTATTAATGAGAAAAAAGGCTTTTTAGGAATCGGTAGCAAAATTGAAGTTGAAGCCGTTTTGGATGCGGACGGCATTACGCGAGGAAAAGAATATATTCACATGATTTTAAGCAACAACAACATTCAAGGCTTTATTGAGAAAAGAGTGCGTGGCGATAATGTGGAATTCAATATTGATGCCGGCGATTTCAACGGCTATTTAATTGGAAAGAATTCTCGCAACCTCATTGCTTTGCAAATACTTGTTTCGGCAGTGGTTAATAAGTATTATAGTGAAGGCGAAGCTAAAACAGTGATGGTTGATGTCGGCGGATACCGCAAACGTCGCGAAAAAAACCTAGAAAATATGGCTGTTGATTTTGGAAAACAAGTTTCCCGCTCTAAACAAAAAATCCAATTGGATTATTTAAACGCTTATGAAAGAAAAATTATCCATAATAAACTATCATCTTGGAAGGATGTTCGCACTTACAGTGTTGGAGAAGAACCGAATCGTTTTTTGATTATTGAACCACGGAATACCCCAAAAGAAGCAAAACCAAAGACAAGTGAAACGAAAAACCAAGAATAAGATACTGATATCTATCAAGAATTATTCTAATAAAAGAGGTCTATGTTTAGTCGCACTTATGTGAAAAACATAGACCTTTTTTGTATTAAGAAAATTATTAATGTTTTTTAGTTGTGTTTAATATTAGAATTAATAAAGATTAAACCAATTCTTGGTTAAACCTAGCCATTTACACAACAAAGAAAGCCATTAAAAAAACTGTCAAGAATTCTGTTGATTATCAACAAAAGATTTGATTTGCTTTTTTAGTTAATATCTTGGTTGATTTTATCCAGTCCGGCAGCAAGGATAGAAGGGTTTTCTAAGATTCTTTTGAGCAATCGTAACGAGTTGGCGTAGTATAAACCATCACAAAAACGTTCATCGGTAACAACACCGACATTCATGACTTTTTTCGCAACAATCTCGTTGTCTCCTTGAACAACAGCCTCCATTTTTTCTTTCCCCATACTGACAAAAATACCGGTTGTACCAAAGTCATATAAATGATGGTAAATGAAATCAATTTTAATGGATTTTAGATTGGTGATAAAAAAGCTTGTATGAAAGGGTGAGGCTTCAATTACCTTCTTCGGGAGCATGCCATGCTTATCAAGCCACTTCACAAAGCCCACGGCCAACTTAATTAAACAATTAGGAAGCGAAGTAAAGAGTTTAGCGAGTTTATCAGTATTGTTCTTGGTGTTGATATTAGTGTTTTCTAAAATCGCTGTTTCAATCCGCTCTTTGATTTCATGAAGAGTTTCTAAGCCGGAAAAAACTAACTTAATAGTCGTTTCTTGGCCTTCATCTTTTAAACTCTTTTTCACGGCAAAGGAAACATAAATGGCTTTTCGTTTATAATGGCGACCATTCATAACAAAGCGATTTAACTGGGGACGTAAAGCAATTAACCTTACAACAGCCGCAATCATGATGTGCATATAATTGTAATAAACTCCGTTTTGTTTTTCGCGAGCAATAAAATCATCAAGAGGATCGCAAAGAACCGGATATAAATAAGAATTTTGTGAATCATGGCGCGCTTTCATGATATGGGGAATGATTTTAAAAATCGGATCAAGCCCTTTAAGACGAACGCCATCGCTACGTTTACCAAACATACTAAAACCTCCGTGTTCCCCATTTTAACACAAGTTAAAACGAAAGTAAAATAATAAAAAAAGCCCTGAGGGCTTTAAGAGGCTAAATATGTTTGTTCCAAATGTTTAAGATAATTAACAAAAGGCAGGATGTTTTTGTTAACTTTAAACTCTTCCAACATATGGAAATATTTGTCACGATCAGAAAAAGGAATGATGACGGGTGCCAATCCGTGTTTTAAAAGCTCAAAAGCCAAAACCAAGCGGGCACAGCGGCCGTTCCCATCCAGGAAGGGATGGATTTTCACAAGCTGTAAATGGCTAAAAGCAATTTTTTCAAAAATATCGCCATGGTCGTTGTTTAAAGCATCAAAGTATTTTTTCATACGATCATAGACTTTCACATGGCTGGGGGGAGTGTGGTTGGAGCCTTGAACGGAAATGTCGACATTGCGGTATAAGCCTCCCACACCGAGATTATCCATTAAGATTTCATGGATATCTTTCAGTTTGTTTTCATCTAACTTTTGTCCTAAGTTAAACAGGTTCATGGTAAAGGTCAAAGCCTTAGCAAAGTTATTGATGACGAAAACTTTTTTCGCATCAAGCGATGTTTTTTGGTCAGCGAGAACATCGCGGACATGATCAATCGTTACCCAATCATTTTCATAAGCTAAAGAGTTGAAAATGAATTGTTCTTTAAAGCCAGGTTCAAGTTGTTGGGAATTAAATTTTAACGATGCTAATTCCTGCATCTTAACTAGTGGCCAGTCATTCATCTTTATACCTCCAGATAATAATTTACCCTATTATACCATAGGAGGGGTCAATTAACAACAACAATAATATTGAAATAAACCGTGATTTTAAGTATAATGAATGAAAGAATGAAAAGAGGACGAAGATGATTTTGTTTTTAAAATTGGTCAAACGCATCATGGTCGTTATTTTATTAATCTTGATTGTTTTTATGATTAATGGTCTAACGGAGAGAGTGTTTGCCAATCAAAAACTGAAGGCTTTTAAAGAGCGCGGCGAATTAATCGTGACCAATGATCCCAACCCCCGCAATCATTACTTTCTTGTGGCCCCTATTAATGATTATGAAGATATCAGTCGCCCTGTTTTTAATATGGATTTACGACTTATTGGGGCCAAAGCCGATGTCATTGTTACGAATCGCAACCCTATGCGTCATAAACCGGCGATTGGCTGGGCTACGGGCTTGTTGTCGCGAAGTTTATTTTTGGGGCACGCCACCATTAATGCGGATGATGAAGGAAAATATATGTATGAAGTCATCGGTAACAGCGCCGATGCCAGCCATAATATTGTTAAGAAAACACATAATGATTGGATTATTTTTGAGGAAGAGTTGGGCGATGAAGGCGTTTCCCCGCTCATCGTCGGTTTAAGAGCTAAAAACACAACGGCGGAGGAACGCGAACAAATGATTCAATTTGCGAGTGAACAAGTCGGGAAACCCTATAATTATTCTTTTTTGTTTAATCGTGAGCACAGTTTTTACTGTACAGATTTAATCAGTCGGGCTTATCAAGCGGCCGGAATCAATATTAATTATGATTACTTGGCGACCACCGGCATTGATTTAATCGTCAGTCCTAAATTATATATTATTTTTATTCGGGAAATCGTCATCATTAACAATGAAAAACATTATTATTTTTATTATTTAGCTTAGGGAGAAGCATATGGAAGATACCATTGTGGCAATCGCAACGGCGGTTGGGAAAAGTGCTTTGGCGGTCATTCGTTTAAGTGGCGCTCAAGCCATACCGATTACTAACACAGTTTTTAAAGGCCCCAATTTAGAAAAAGTTCCCACGAGGACGGTTCATTACGGTCATATTGTGGGAGATAATAAAATCCTTGACGAAGTGCTTGTAACGGTTTTTCGGGCACCGAAAACTTTTACGGCGGAAGATGTGGTGGAGATTAGCTGTCATGGCGGCGTTTTTGTGACTACCCAAATTTTAGAATTGCTTTTGGAAAAGGGCTGCCGTATGGCGGAACCGGGCGAATTTACTAAACGGGCCTTTTTAAATGGACGGATTGATTTAACTCAGGCGGAAGCGGTGGCGGATATCATTGATGCACAAACGCAAAGCAGTTTAAAAATGGCCAATATCGGTTTGCGCGGGGATGTAAAAGACATGATAATGCGTTTTCGCAATCAATTAATTAATATGATTGCGAAGATTGAAGTTAACATTGATTATCCGGAATATGAAGATGAGGAACAAATAACAGCGGAAATATTAAAACCGACCATCATGCATTTACAATCGCAATTGGCGGACATCATTGAAAAAAGCCAAGTTTCCGCTATTTTGAAGCACGGTATCAAAACGGCTATCATCGGTAAACCCAATGTCGGGAAATCCAGTTTATTAAATGCTTTATTACGGGAAGACCGAGCGATTGTGACCGATATTGCCGGGACGACTCGTGACTCCATTGAAGCGACCGTTAATTTAGGGGGCTTAGTGCTCAATATCTTTGATACGGCGGGGATTAGAGATACCACCGACATTATTGAAAAAATCGGTGTCGAAAAAACCAAAAAAATCATTGACCAAGTTTCCTTGATTATTCTTGTTTTTGATTACAACCAAGAGCTTGATAACAACGATGAAGCGCTTTTAAAGCTAACTAAGAATAAAGAAAGAATTATTGTTGTTAATAAACAAGATTTAAAAAAACGACTTGATACAAGTCGCTTACCGAATCATTTATTAATTTCTTCCTTTAATGAAGAAGATATTATTCGTTTGGAAGAACAAATCCGCAGTACTTGCCACATTACGGATTTAGCAAACCTCGACAACACCTTTATTGGCAATGCTCGGCACATAGCGAAACTAAAACAAGCATACCAAAGTTTAGGGGATGCCAAAACGAGCCTAAACAATCACCAACCGGTTGATATCATCAATTTAGATTTAAGGGCCGCTTGGCAAGCTTTGGGAGAAATCATCGGTGAGACGATTGATGAAGCTTTGGTGCACGAACTGTTTTCCAAGTTTTGCTTAGGTAAATAAAAAGGGTTTTAACCCTTTTTTTCAGTTTTATAGAACAGCCATTTTTTGGTAAGAATCGGATAAATTCCCAAAGTGACAAGGGCCAGTAAAAAGTAACGTAACATATCAAAGAAAATGGAATGTTCTGGGAAGGCGAGCTTTAAGCCAAATTGGATGGCAATCACAACAACAACGGCTAAAATTGTGCGGATTAAGCGCACTTTTATTGTTTGTGTGCAATCAAAATCAACAACTTTCTTTTCAAAATAGATGGCCACAACATAACCTAAATAAAAAGCATAGGCTGAATAAAAATCTTTAAATAAAACAATGTCGTTGTAATCTTTTCGCCAAAAGATAAAAACAAAAGGGAGGAAGAAAACAGCCATCAAAGCGTATAACACGATTTGCTTCTGAAAATCATCTTCATACCGTTTGTGAAGGTATGAACCAAGCCAAACCGAACCAAGACCGAAAACAATTGCCGCCAAAACATCGCTTGGATAATGAACACCGAGTACTAAGCGGGAAATGCCGACTAAGGCAATTAAAATAGCGGCAACCCACTTTACTCCCTTTGATTTAAACAAACGAGAAAACAAAGTATAAGCAACGGTAGCATTTTGGGTATGTCCACTGGGGAAGGAAGCCCCGGTGGCGGTTTCCACTCGTGCCGGTTCAAAAGTGGCCTGTGGATGCTTAAAGGGGCGCACTCGACCGACTAAACCTTTTAAGGAATTGTTTAACAACATCGAAAAGAAAATGGTAAAGGCGATGTTTTGCCCAGTTTTCTTGGAATAAAAGAAATAAATAATTACTAAGATAGCAATCAGGATGCTTTGTTCAGCTAACGAGGTAATAAACTCAAAGATAGCATCTGTTGTGGGGGTGGCAATACTTCGTAACCATTCAATAAAACGCAATTCTAACTCTGTCATGGAATCCTCCTTGATATTCATATTGTAATATGGACGAAGAGGATTGTAAAGAAAAAGTTCAAGCGGTTTCCCACTTGAACAACTTTATTTGTCTTTCGCAACCTCTACCAAGGAGGCTAGTGTTCCGGCTAATCCTTGTAAATTGGAAGGAACAATAATCTTAGTAGCTTGGCCGTTGGCCATTTCCGCTAAAGCTTCATAAGCTTTAATGGTAAGGACGGCTTGATCGGCTCCGGCTTTGCGAATTAATTCAATACTTTTGGCTTTGGCTGTTTGCACTTCCAAAATGGCTTGGGCTTCACCAATGGCTTCTAGGACTTGCGCTTCTTTGCGTCCTTCCGCTTCATTAATTAAAGCTTGTCGTTTTGCTTCGGCTTGTAAGATGGTTGATTCTTTGAATCCTTCCGCTTGAAGAATGGCGGCTCGTTTTTCCCCTTCCGCTCGTAAAATTGCTTCCCGGCGTTCGCGTTCAGCTCGCATTTGTTTTTCCATGGCATCGCGAATATCTTTTGGCGGGAGAATGTTTTTTAATTCCACGCGGTTAACTTTAATGCCCCAGGGGTCGGTGGCAACATCTAAAATGTCGCGCATGCGCACATTGATAATATCACGGCTGGTTAAAGTTCCGTCGAGGTCCAATTCGCCAATGATGTTACGAAGGGTGGTGGCGGTTAATTTTTCAATCGCCATTAAGGGGTTTTCGACCCCGTAAGCGTAGGCTTTTCCGTCAGTAATGGTAAAGAAAATAACGGTATCAATTTGCATTGTAACATTATCTTTGGTAATCACAGGTTGGGGATCAAAGTCAATAACTTGTTCTTTTAAAGAGATCTTTTTCGCAACCCGATAAATGAAAGGAATCAAAAAGTGTAAACCGGTTCCCCAAGTCGTATGATAGGAACCCAATCGTTCAATAATATAAGCATTGGCTTGCGGAACGATTTTAAAACTGGTGGCCACAACAATTAAAGCAATGAACAAAACAATGAGCAAAGCAATTATGCCGCCCAAATTAACTAAAAATAGTGAATGAAACATTTTTCTTCTCCTTTTTATAATATTTCTAAATTTTGGTTTCCGTCGACTTTGGAAACAACTAATTTTATTCCCACAATCGCATCAATTAAAACTTTCTCCCCAACAGCGAAGCTTAAATCGTCGTTGTTAATCGCGCGCCATAAATTATTTTCCACTTTCACTTCCCCTATTTCATTAGGATGAATTTCTTTTGTGACCACTGCAATCATGCCGATGAGGCGATCGGTGTTGGTTTTAATAATATCCTTCCGCATCATTTTTCTCGTTAATGGGCGTGTTGCTAAGATTAAAACAAGGGAAAGAACCACGAAAATAACAATCTGCAGATAAGGACCGGCAAACAAAACTCCACAAATAATGGTAACAACCGAACTCAAACAAAACCAAATCGTGGTTAGGTTGGTTGTTTCTAATTCGATAATCAAAGTCACGATAAAAACGATAATCCAAGCGACCATCATGACCCAATCAACGGGTTCAAAGGCTCTTAAAAATAACATTAATGAACCTCCTTATCAAAATAAACGCGTAAATACTTCTGCGAATTATCCCACTCGCAAGGGAATTTATACAGATTTTTCTTTGTGAAGTCCATCGGGAAAAACTTTTGAATGTTGTTAATGATGTTCTTGCCATTAATCCGCCCATAGGTCGGTTTGATGGAAATGGCATGCAAATCATTGTCTGTGTATTTCCCCATAGTCGCTTTTTCCTTATTAAGGGCTTTAATTAGCAAAGTATTTTTGGCCTTATCATAACCAATTAAGGTGGAAAAAGCCGTATTAAAATAGGAAGATGCCACCGTGTTTAAGGTAATGTTGGTTTCGTAAATCGAAACAAAGCCCTGTGAATTTTTAGAAAACCATAGAATATCCATACAACTCCTCCTTTCGCCTTTAGTATACAACATAATTCAAAAAAATACAAGAAAAACACAATAAAATATTTTTATTAATTGGGGCGATTAATAAACTAAAAACAATTGAAAAATGACCATAACTATGGTATAATGCTATCCAGTTACCAAAGGAGACCTAAAGGAGACCTGCTATGAAAAAACATTTTAGCCGCTATATAATTTTACTAGTCGTGATTATGCTTCCGCTTTTGGCTGCATATTTAGTGGGAAGATACGGCTATTATTCGGAGAAATTCGGTCAGGGGTCTTGGAAAAGAGAATTTGTTCAGGATTATTTGACCTTTGCAGATACGGGGACGACGGAAGAGCAAATCGACAAATTCTTAAAATATGGAATTAACACTCAATATCATAGTTATGACTTGGTACCGATTTATTCCGTACAAGCGAAAAACGATGATAATAAGGATTTATTTAAAATAAAAATTTATCGCAGTTTATATATTACAACAGTGGCAGGAGAAAAAGTCGACCGCGTTCAGTATTTATACTTTATTTATGATATTCAATATTTGCAAATTCGGGAAGAGTTTGGCGGGGATAGCGCTTTACAACGCGAAATTGAGGAAGCCGATGTTCCGGCCTTGAGTGTTTATGTTTATGAAGTTAATGATGACGATACGATTGTTGAGAAAGATTATCCTTCGAAAGTTGCGCAAGTCGATTCCAAATTAATCTACGACCAAGGTGCGGATGTTGATTACATCAACGGGAAAAACCAAGATCCGTCCAAACCGCCAATTACGGCTGATTTAAATTATATTTATGTTGGCTTTGATCCAATGCTTGATGTCGATTGGTCAACAAAGACGAAAATAGAAATCATAGCTGCGGTCAAAGGCGTCACGGATAACGATAACGAAGATATTAAAACGACGGTATTTGAACAAATACTAACAAATTACGAATGTCATCCGGAAGCCATCGATCAAACGGATTTTGTGGCCAGCTACCAACAAAAACCGGATAACATGGGGTATTCAACTTGGGTGTTTGGTCATTATCTATGGTGGATTGGCTTAATTACCTTTGTGGCTTGCGGGTTTATTACCGGTTCTTTCTATGTTGTTTATTTGTCGGAAGAACAAAAACAACAAAATAAAAACCTTAAGAAAGCGAAAAAATAAGATTGTTCAGTCAATCTTATTTTCAAGTTTATGATGGAAATTAAAAGTATTGAACGAGCCTTAATTACCCGTTATCGTAATAAATTATATCGTCCGTTTATTAAGGCCCTGAAACACTATGAAATGTTACAGGAAAACGACTGTATCGGAGTTTGTATCTCCGGAGGTAAAGATAGTTTAACGCTGGCGAAACTGTTTCAAGAACTCGCCAAATATAGTGACTTTCCGATTACGCTTAAGTATTTAGTGATGGACCCCGGGTTTAATGAAGAAAACCTCGACCGCCTTAAAAGGAATGCGGAAAGCATGGGGATTCCTATAATTATCAAAAAATCCGATGTCTTTCAAGTTGCTTATAATCATGGCGGCTCCAATCCCTGCTATTTGTGTGCTCGCATGCGGCGTGGTTTTTTATACCAATTTGCTAAGGAAGAAGCTTGCAATAAAATTGCTCTTGGGCATCATTTTAACGATGTCGTTGAAACCACGATGCTGAATATATTGTATGCCGGTTGTTATAAAACAATGTTACCGAAACTGAAATCAAAAAACTTTCCCGGGATGGAGTTAATTCGCCCCTTGTACTTCGTTTGGGAAAAAGATATTATCAATTTTATGAAATACATCGGGATAGAAGCGATGAGTTGCGGTTGTAAGATTGGCGATGGCAAAATGGATTCCAAACGGAAAGAAATTAAAGAAATGATTGCGCAGATGAAGCTAACTAACAAAGAAGTCGAAAAGAACATTTTTCGCAGTAGCGAAAATGTTCATGTCGATACCGTATTAGGATGGAAAAGACAAGGAAAAAGATACCAATTCCTTGAAGAATACAAGCATTTAAGGGATGATGATTCCGAGTAATTTTGTTTGTCTTTTTAAAGTTAATATGCTATAATTGGAAAGAAAATTAAAGGAGGTCAGTATGGCAGAAAAAAAATATGTCTATATGTTCACGGAAACCGATGAAACCATGAAAAACCTTTGTGGTGGTAAAGGCTCTAACTTAGGCGGAATGACGAAGTTAGGTTTACCGATTCCCCAAGGCTTCATTGTAACTACGGAAGCGTGCACATATTATTACCAAAACAAAGAGCAATTGTCAGCCGGCATTGTTAAGGAAATTGAAGGCGCCCTTGCGGCTTTGGAAAAAATTACCGAAAAACAATTTGGGAATCCCGAAAATCCCCTCTTAGTATCGGTTCGTAGCGGGGCTCGGGTGTCGATGCCGGGAATGATGGATACCATTCTTAATTTAGGTTTGAATGATGAAGTGGTGGCCGGATTAGCGAAAACCACCGATAACCCACGCTTTGCTTATGACTCTTATCGCCGCTTTATTCAAATGTACTCCGATGTTGTCATGGGTTTAGCCAAGAGTCGCTTTGAAGAAATCATTGATGAAATGAAACAAGAGCGTAAAATTGTTCAGGATACGCAGTTTAGTGCTACCGATTTCCAAGAAATGATTGCGAGATTCAAAGCTTTCTATCAACAAGAATTGCATGAAGAATTCCCAAGCGATCCTAAAACCCAATTATTCGGCGCCATTAATGCGGTGTTCCGTTCATGGGAAAATCCGCGCGCTAATTATTATCGCAAGATTAACAATATTCCTTCCGAATGGGGGACCGCTGTCAATGTTCAAGCCATGGTTTATGGAAACATGGGGGAAACATCGGGGACGGGAGTCGCGTTTACAAGAAATCCGGCGACCGGTGAAAACCAAATTTATGGCGAATATTTAATTAATGCGCAAGGCGAAGATGTCGTTGCAGGCGTTAGAACACCATCACCGATTGCGAAATTGCATGATGATTTGCCGGAAGTTTATCAACAATTCCTTGAGGTTGCGAAAAAATTGGAAGCTCATTTCAAGGATATGCAAGATATCGAATTTACCATTGAAAACGGGAAACTATATTTATTGCAAACACGAAGCGGGAAAAGAACCGCACAAGCAGCCTTACAAATTGCCGTTGATTTATTTGAAGAAGGCATGGTTACTAAAGAAAAAGCGATTATGCTTGTGCAACCCGAACAACTAGATAATTTACTTCATCCACAGTTTGACCAAAAAGCCTTAAAGAGCGCTAAGAAAATTGGTGAAGGCTTACCGGCTTCACCGGGAGCTGCTTGTGGTCAAGTGGTCTTTAATGTTACTGAAGCCCTTGATTTAACCAAAAAAGGTCAAAAAGTTATCTTGGTTCGCTTAGAAACGAGCCCGGAAGATATTGAAGGTATGCATGTTTCCGAAGGTTTTTTAACAGCCCGCGGAGGGATGACTTCCCATGCTGCCGTTGTTGCTCGGGGGATGGGTAAATGCTGCGTTTCCGGGGCCCATAATCTAGAAATCAACGAAGCGGAAGGCTATTTCCGTCTTGGCGGTCAAACCTTTAAAAAAGGTGATTGGATTTCTTTAGATGGTTCAACCGGCGCTGTTTACGGACAAAAAATCCCCACTGTTCCGGCAACAATATCCGGAAACTTTGAAAAGTTTATGACATGGGCCGACGAAATCCGTCGCTTGAAAGTTCGCACTAATGCTGATACACCGGCTGATGCTAAGCAAGCTCGTGCTTTTGGTGCTGAAGGCATTGGCTTGTGTCGGACTGAACATATGTTCTTTGATGCGACCAGAATTAAAGCGATGCGGGAAATGATTGTTTCCGATACCAAAGAACAACGCGAACATGCCCTAGCTAAATTATTACCAATGCAAAGAGGCGATTTCGAAGCGATTTTCGAAGCCATGGGGAACTTCCCGGTCACAGTTCGCTATCTTGATCCGCCGTTACATGAATTCTTACCGACTGATCCGGAAGATATTAAAGACTTAGCGAAAGAATTAAATATTTCTGAAGAAAAACTAAACCAAAAAATTGCCAGTTTACATGAATTCAATCCAATGATGGGACATCGTGGCTGCCGTCTTTCTGTTTCCTATCCGGAATTAGCGGAAATGCAAACCAGAGCAGTGATGGAAGCCTATGTTAATGTGAAGAAACGTAATCCTAAATATGAAGCAGTTCCGGAAATCATGATTCCTCTTATTGGTGATGAACGCGAACTTCGGTTTGTGAAAGAGATAGTTGTCCGTGTGGCTGATGAAATCTTAAAACAAAACAAAATGAGCGTTGATTATAAAGTCGGAACAATGATTGAAATTCCGCGGGCAGCTTTACGGTCCGATCATATTGCGAAAGAAGCTGATTTCTTCAGTTTCGGGACGAATGACCTAACGCAAATGACTTTTGGTTTTAGCCGTGATGATGCCGGCTCGTTCCTGCCTCATTATTATGAAAAACGCATTCTTGAAAGTGATCCCTTTGCTCGCCTTGATCAAGCCGGTGTCGGTTCCTTAGTCAAGTTGTCCTGTGATTTAGGACGCAGTGTTAAACCGGACCTTAAATTAGGGGTTTGTGGCGAACATGGTGGCGAACCTTCTTCAGTGGAATTCTTCCACCGCGTTGGGCTTGATTATGTATCTTGTTCACCGTTTAGAGTTCCAATTGCGCGCTTGGCTGCTGCTCAAGCTGTTATTAAAGAAAAAAAGTAAAATAAAAAGAGCTGTCGGATTAATTTCCAACAGCTCTTTTAATATTTGGTAAGTCAAGGATTTTAATGATAAGGGCACCGATCAAGAATTCTAGTGACGATTATTAGAACAACCCCATTAAAACCAAGTTAACATTGACTTTAATATAAGTGTATTTAATACAAGGGGTGGTCAATTTCAACTTGCTATAAACATCTCTTTTTCTCTTTTTTCAAGTTCATATTTTTGATAATATAAATTAAGGTGTTTTTTTAACTCAATCTTCCTTGAGTTTTTTGATAAGTTTGTTCCTGAAACTCTCATCCTAACTAAGGTTCCTAAGGAGTTATAATAGTATATATAAGCAAATGTATTTTTATACTCTTGATTGTAGAGCAAATCTACGACATCTCCTTCAAGATTATAAATAATAACGATATGATCTGGCGATATTAATTCTTTAGCATCTTTAAGTAAACTTAAATCCTCTATATTTGCAAATATAATTATATCGTCCTCAATTGATTGGTAATTAATCTTCTCTTCAATCTTTATCTTTTCTAAACCAGAGGCATCTATATTTGATGCACTTAAAAATACAAAATTCGCGATAATTAGCAAAATAAAAAGCGAAAATTTTTTCATGTTTTCCTCCTTAATATTGGTTTTATTACCGTGTCACATAATAGTTTTCCATCTTAACTTTTATTGAGTGATTTTGTAGTTTATTCGTTTGCTAATGTCATTTTTTGTTGTTAATCTTTTTAAATTCAATAAATAATATAACTTCTTTTACTTAAAACAATATTCTAAGGATAAAGTTTCATATTTATTAGAATAAGGTAATTTCAAGTTGACATGTGCAGCGATTATACCTAAGGGTCCTGTTTATGATAATTTTCACCTTCGTTAAATTTATTTAAACAAAGGCTCTCTACTCTTTTATTATACATGTTAATTTATGGTAAGTCAAAGATTTTAATGAAAAGGATAATTCTGAATATTGTAAAATGAAAAGAACTAAAATATATTTTTATAAATTAATTTAAAAAAGGGCTGTCGGATTAATTTCCAACAGCTCTATTAATATTTTAAAATTCACAATTTTTAGGTGTTCTTGGGAAAGGTAAAACATCACGAATGTTGTCAACACCGGTTACATACATCACTAAGCGTTCAAAACCTAAACCGAAACCGGAATGTTTGGTGCCACCGTATTTCCGCAAATCCAAGTACCATTCCATTTCGGAAACGGGAATTTTTTGGTCAATCATTTTTTTCATCAACATCTCATAGCGCTCTTCTCTTTGGCTGCCACCAACTAATTCTCCGGAACCGGGCACTAATAAATCCATGGCGGCGACGGTTTTGCCGTCATCGTTTAAGCGCATGTAAAAGGCTTTAATTTCTTTCGGCCAATTAATGACAAAAACAGGGGCTTTAAAGTGGACATCGGTTAAATATTTTTCATGTTCCGTGGCTAAATCATCACCATATTTAATTTTGTTTTCAAACAAGTGGTTTTGTTTTTCCAAAATTTTAATCGCTTCGGCATATTCACAACGGAAAATATGGGAGTCGACCAATGATTGCAGTTGCATCAGTTTGCCCGGAGCGACGAATTGATCAAAAAAGGCCAATTCTTCTTTAGCATGTTTTAAAATATAATTGATAACATATTTAATCATGTCTTCCACAAGCTTCATATCATCTTCCAAATCCGCAAAAGCCATTTCCGGTTCAATCATCCAAAACTCGGAAGCATGGCGGGGAGTGTTGGAGTTTTCAGCCCGGAAGGTCGGTCCGAAGGTATAAACATTCTTAAAAGCCTGGGCGAAAGTTTCCGCTTCCAATTGTCCGGAAACCGTTAAATTGGTTTTCTTTCCAAAAAAATCTTTCGTATAATCAATCGACCCGTCCGCCAAACGCGGCAGTTTGTTTAAATCAAGGGTGGTCACATGGAACATTTCTCCGGCGCCTTCCGCATCGCTGGCGGTAATAATCGGAGCATGGACATATAAAAAATCTCGAGAACGGAAAAACTCATGAATGGCAAAAGCCAGTAAACTACGAACTCTAAAAACGGCATTGAATAAATTGGTTCGTGGTCGTAAATGAGCTTGTTCACGCAAAAACTCTTTTGAATGACGCTTCGGTTGAATCGGAAAATCTTCGGGTGAATCGCCTTCCAAAATCATGGTTTCCGCTTTTAGTTCATAGGCTTGTTTATTTTGCGGGGTCAAAACAACTTTACCGGTAATTGTTAATGAACAACCGACACGCCACTTAGCGACTTCATCAAAGTTTGGTAAGGAACGATCATAAACGATTTGTAAAGTTGCAAGGGTTGAGCCGTCATTAAAACTGATAAACCCGAATTCTTTTTGACTGCGGTTGGTTCTAATCCAACCTTGGACGGTAACAAATTGATTAGCCAATTGGGTAAATGATTGGGATAATTGACGCATACTTAATTTCATAAAATCCTCCTTAAAAATAAAAAAATCCTTAAGAACACTTAAGGACGAAAAAATTCCGCGGTACCACCTTGATTCAGCAAGTTGCTGCACTTAAAACGACGGATAACGCAGTCAGCGGTTAGGTCTACTTAATTCTTCTAACAACTCCGAGTGTTCTTTCGCCAGCTGTTGTTTACGGGTTTCCACTATCTCCGTATCACTGTTAAAAACGAACTGGGTACTTTTCTCATCAACGTTTCTAAATTGTTGATAGTACTATAACATGGGGAAGAATATTTGTCAATAAAAGGCTTTTTATAATCTACAAACTTATTTATAACAAATAAGCTAATTATTTATAATTCTATTATCAGAAATAAGATATCCGTTTTTTATTTCGTATATGATAGATGCATATTTAAGAAATTCATTTCTATGACTTACCGAGATAATCGTATAGCCTTCATTTACAATTAATTTTTTTAAATTATCGCGAACTATTCTTTCTGTATTGCTATCTAAATTAGCAGTTACTTCATCTAATAATAGTATTTTCTTATTAGATAACAAAGATAGTAACAAAGAAAATCTTTGCTTTTCTCCTCCAGACATTAATTTTCCAGCTTCTCCAGCGGGAGTATCTAAGCCTTTGGGCAAACTATTAATATAATCCTCTAAACAAGCGGTTTTTAAATTTCATCTTCACTTGCTTTTTCATTTATTAATAATATATTTTCTTTTAATGTTCCAGGAAACATAAAGATATCTTGAGAGACTTTTGTAATATTGTCTCTAATGGAGAAACAAGATACATCATTAATGTCTTGATTATCAATAAATATTGAACCATTAGGAACTTCATACATTTTCAACAATAAGTTTAATATAGTTGATTTACCACTGCCGCTTTCACCTATAATACCAATCCATGAACCTTTGGGGATTTCTAATGTAATACCTTTTAATATGTTTTTTCCTTCATCAAAAGAAAAATTACAATTGTCAATTTTGATACTATCATTAAATATAAAACTGTTTTTATTGAAATCTTTTTCTTCACCATTTAATTCAAAAAATGAAAATAATTTTCATATTCAGCATTTTTCTTTTTTAATGAATATTGTAAAATGAAAATAGAAAAAAGATTTAAAGAACAAAGGGGGTTAGGGGGAAATGTGTTCCCCCTGTAATAGAGCGTTTCGCCGAATTTTCTTTAAATCTGATTTTACT
>Ga0116183_1000166_pt1 | contig 74445 bp, 75 predicted proteins | sample AD_UKC078_MetaG_FD_89753 | JGI IMG/M metagenome (GOLD analysis project Ga0116183, IMG submission 89753) | Active sludge microbial communities of municipal wastewater-treating anaerobic digesters from USA - AD_UKC078_MetaG | ecosystem: Engineered > Bioreactor > Anaerobic > Digestate | place: USA...
CCGGCCGATAACACAAGTGGAAGGTGATGCTCTGGAGGTTTCATATGACTTTAGAAACTATAAACACGATGGCGATAAAACAGGGGGCCAAGGCATCCAAGGCCAAGGGTGCATATGGTACCAGCTACGGCGGGGCTTCATCGCCACAGTTTGGCAATGCGATGCTGGATGCAGTCGGCGCCTTTGAGGGAACAGCGGCTACCGCGATGAACCTCTATGGCGGCGTTAATTCTTCGACGGTTCTTGCGGCAGCCTTTTCCGGCGTCAACTCCTACAATGCTCAGGCGGCAGGGGGCGGCGTCCCGTATTTCGCCAGCGGCGGCGGAAACGCGCTTACAGCGCAGGGGCTCCTTCCAACTTCAGGAAATACGCCTGTCATCCCTGGCGCGGAAGGATTCAGCCACATGGATATGATAAACACGATGAACCAGAATAACCTTCAGCTCCTCGAGTTGCAGGCCGTCATGCAGAGCAATATGCAGGGATGGAATACCAAGTCGAACATACTATCTGCTGATCACCGCGCCAGGATGGCGATGATCGAAAAATTTACGACGAGATAATTAAAACAGGGTTGGAATTCCCACCGCGGATTGCATATAATGCAGTCCGCGGTTTTTTATGTGCGCGTCTGGTCGTCACCGAAAGATTCGGCGAATTGGGAGAGGCTCATGATAGAGATGAACAGGGAACATCTGGCAGCGATGATGGAGGCGGGCTACATTTATCTGGGGATGAAAAGGTTTAAAGAGGCCCGCGAGCTCTTCGAGGGGCTGCTCGTGCTGGCTCCTGAAAGCGAAATTCCATCGGTCGCCCTTGGAAATGTCGAGTTTTGCGAGGGAAAACTCGCGCGTGCTATAAAGCATTACAAGGTCGCCCTGAAGAAGGATCCAAAAAGCTATTTTGCGAAGGTCTATTATGGAGAGGCCCTCTTTTTTTCGGGAAAAAGGGAGGAGGCGCTGGAGCTCATCAATGAGGTTGCATCTTCGGACAAGTCAGGCGCGGGGGAGTTCGCAAGGGCGCTCCTTCAGGCGATAGAGGGCGGTTTCGAGCCCAAGAAGGGGAAGGGAAAGGTGTCCAAATGAAGAAAAACAGTTGCGCGCTGATCATCCTATTCGTTGCGGCCCTTTTTCTACTCATCTCCTGCAGTCGCATCGAGCTTTATCAAAATCTCAGTGAGGAGGATGCCAACGAGATGCTCGTTCTGCTCGCTGAAAACAATATCAAGGCTGTGAAGAAAAAAGACATAGTTCAAAATGAGGTTACCTACTCCATAGTCGTCTCTGAGGATGAGTTGGTAAAGGCCCGCGCCCTTCTCGTGCGGCATAACCTTCCGAGAAAGAGGGAGCTGGGGCTTACCGGCGTCTATAAGGAAAAGGGTTTGATACCGACTCCTGATGAACAAAAGGCGCGATTTCTGTTGGCGCTGAAGGGTGAAATAATAAACTCACTTCACAGGATTCCTCAGGTGGTCGATGCCGACGTCGTTTTGAACGTCCCTACGAGAGGGGAATTTGCCGATGCGGAGACGCGCCACCGTCAGAGGCCTACCGCCTCGGTAGTCGTTAAGGCAAAGCCTCTTGAGGGGGGAGAATCGGCCCTTTCCGAGGCAAAGATACAGCAGTTCGTCTCCAACGCCGTGGAGGAGATGAATCCTAGGGATGTCACGGTAATAATAACCTACATCACCTCTGATGGCAGGGTCCCGAAATCCGACGATGTGAAGAGCTTGGGAGCGGCCTCCGTTATGCCATCTCCGACGAGTGCGGTTCGCTCAAGCCAGCCGCGCCCTGTCGTTCATTCCGATGAGCTGGTCGGGCTCAAGATGGATGCCGAATCCAAGGAGAAGCTGAAGGTCTATATACTGATCTTCTTTGTCCTGCTCATATTGCTTTCCTCTGCGCTGATAGTCGTCATCATTCAGGGGAGCCGGATGCGGAGGATTATAGGCCAGTTGAAGAGCCACGTTGGGGATCATCCTGCCATAGAGGGGCATATAATGGATGAAGGACCGAAAGGGCTGCCCCACGGCCAGTGACCCCGATTCCGGGGATACAAGCGGCTTGTCTCCCCAAAAATTGTGCGTTTGCCAGAGATATATTTATAACTCATTGATATTTAATGTTTTTAATTGGTGGCACAGGCGGCTTGTGTCACCGGATTAAATTTTTCAGATTAGCAACTTGGCCTTATCCATTCACCGATAATAGTAGTGAGAGGATGATCCTCTACAGGAGGTTGTCGAAGTGGCGCTGCGTACTATTAAAACTGACTTGGTTAGATATGAGATGCGGATGGTTCAGGGACAGGATCCCAACTTCCGCGAGGCAAAAAAACCAGGGGCCTTTGGGAGATTTCTTTCCGGTTTCGGAAAGGTGCTTGGATCGATGACCATGCCGCTTTCATTTTTATTCCCGCCCGCTGCCATCGGAGCGGCCGGCATGTACGGCGTTGGCGCCATCGGAGATGGGATGCAGAGAAGGGCATATGCCAATGCGGTGGAGAAGGCTCAGCGCGATCAGATGACACAGGTGGCCTTCCCGGGTCTGCAGTTCGGTGCCATGTCGCAGCTTCAACCCGCCGCAGGAACTATGGCAGCCAATGACCAGCAGATCATGCAGGTTCTTGAGGCGCGGGGAGGATCGATGACGGAGATGACTCATAGGATCTGATGTAAGGGATTAAATTTAATGTGCGGGCTCTTTGGCGACCTCCCTTGAAAGAGGGGGGTCGCTTTCTCGTTTTGGTGACTGATCTCTCCATTTGCCCCTTATACGAAGCAAAATCGCCTCCCGAATTTCTGCATAACTTATTGATATCTAATGAAAAAATTGACTGATTTCCCTCTAATTGGGATGGCATGTAAAGTGCATGTATAGCCGCCGAGGGCATTGTAGGGGGGCAAATGTCAAAGACGGCGGTCAAAAATGATAGGAAGTTATCCGCAAAGAGGGATCTCGAAGCCCGCGCCAGGGTCAGGGCCTCTGTCGCCGCTAAAAAGGCAGCAGATGAGGTTAGAGCCCTCTTTGGCAATAAGCAGGCAACCAAGAAGGAGATTGCGGAGCTCAGGCGCAGGGATGATCTTATCAACCAATACATGCCCTATGCCGCTTCAATCGCAAACAGGGTCTGTCAGTCCCTCTCCTCAGCGGTCGATTATGAAGAGGTTCTTTGCAATGCCAGACTTGGACTCCTTGAAGCGGCCAAGCGCTTCGATGACACTCAGGAGGTCGATTTCCGCACCTTCGCGTATTATCGTATCAAAGGGGCCATCTACGATGGCCTTCGCAGGAGCGGATGGCTTCCTAGAACTCTCTACGCCAAGATCAAATTCGAGGAAGCCGCGAACGAATATCTGCAGAATAAATCGCTCAATCATTCCGGGACCATCGCAGCCGAAGCCAGAAGGAAAGAGGGGGATAAGGGCGAGGAAAATGCGGTCGCCGAGACCGTCAATAGCATTGCATCCATATACATCATATCGCTCGATGCCCATGAGGAGATGGAGGTCGAGGATGCCGATGCTGTCAATGTGGAACACCGTGCCGAGTTCATGCAGATTCGCAGACATATGCGCGATGCGATCGGCAGCCTTCCTGAAAAGGAGAAGCAGCTGATTATGATGTACTACTTTCAAAATAGAACTCTGGAAGAGGTCGGCGTGAAGCTGGGGCTGTCGAAGTCATGGACATCGAGGCTTCATGCAAGAGCGCTTTCGCTGCTTTTCAAGAGGATAAGAAACAGGGCGGTTGGCGGGCAGGGCAACGAAGTGATGGATGAGGAGTGATTATGTCAATCGACGCGATTGTTGGAAAACTCAATCAGGAAGCATTGAACAAGGCGGTCGGACGTTCCGAAGGGCTCGCGCAAGAGGTGAGCGGCGGCAACAAGTTCAAGGATGTGATGAGCAAGATGGAGTCCGGCGCGGAATTCGCCGATGCGCTCGGAGTCGGAGCGCAGCAGGATGTAACGCCGGTCAATCAGATGCAGGCCTTAAACGGCGAAGCGGTTTCATTTTCTCCGGCCGATCAGGTCACGGGGCTGTCGCAGCCCGAGACATCCAAAAAGGTTATGGAGATGCTCGGCGACGTCAATCGCGGGCAGATGCAGATGAATAGCCTCGTAAACCACGTCCTTTACAGCGGGAAAAAGTTCAGCAATCAGGAGCTCCTTGTAATCCAGGCCCACGTTTTTCACTTCGCCCAGATGACGGAACTCACCGTAAAGGTCGCGGAGCAGAGTGTGTCCTCTGTAAAATCGGTCCTCAACACACAGGTTCAGTGAGGATAAGCTATAATGGACCAGGCCCTGAATAATAGACAGCGCATCGTTGCGGCGATGTCAGTGCTGGGCGACGGAGAGGAAGCCGCCGCCTTGGCGCATTTTATGTGCGAGAGCGATGCCAGCGCTCATGCGACTCTTGTGGGGAGGTACGCGCGCGAAAACGATCGTGAACTTGCGATGAAGAGGATGGTTAAAAATCTTATCTCCCTCGATTCATTTTCGAGCCTCGCTGAAATACATCCTGCGTGGATACTTGAAAAGTTAAAGGATGAGCCGCCGAGGGTAATAGGTATAATACTTCGCTTTCTGCCGTCGAGTCATGTCAGGTACATTCTCAAGAACCTCTCTCCCATCATCTGCAAACAGGTTCCCAATATGGTTGAATCTTTTTCCGTGCATCCGGACGTTCTCGATACCATCCGCAGGAAATTTGAAGGCAATTTCCTGCCCATGAGAATATCGCGGCTGATAGGCAATCCGGGATTTGAGAATCTTTACTATCTGAAAGAGCCTGAGCTGGAAGAACTGTTTGTGGAACTCGGTTTAACGGAACTCGCCATCGCGCTTTCAGAGATGTCCCCTAACGTCCTCAAAATAATCTACAACAGACTGGATATAAAAGAAGCCAAGAAATTGAAGGCCAGGGTAGATGCCCTTCCGCCTGAAGTTGCGCCTGAATTTGTTAGGCAGGCTAAGGCTACTTTTATGAAATTAGAGAGCGAAAGGATGGGATCGAAGCAGTTCCTGAAGACCATAGGGCTTGGCGCATTTGCCGATGCGATGGATGAAGACACTGTCGATCTGATGCGGCTCATCCTGCAGCGGCTCGATCCCAAGGACGGCTATAAATTGAAGCGCTTCGTAGATGAGAGGCGCATCCGCCATAACTTCGTTTCATCGGAGCAGCGCCGCGATATGGTCCTCAGTGCGGTGAGGTTTCTTGCACAGGAGGGGCGTGTAGATAGAGCCTGGCTCGGGGAATTTGAAGATGGCGGCGATAATATCGAAAATAAGTCCGCGGAATCCGATCCGTGGGAAGAAGAGACAAAAACCCTCCATCAGTTGGCATAAATCTCTCCCTGTGCTATTAATCTACCGATGCGGCCGTGTTTTGGCACCGACTGCGCTTTGATGCTTTGGGAAAGGATTATCCGATATGTCAAAAATCGTTAAAGGTCGTGGGGTTGCACAATCTTCCCCCTCCTCGGATCGCCTGCTCGACTCCGGCGGGGTCATCCATAAAAGGGTTATGGATGCCCGGAGCAAGGCAGACCAGATAGTCAAGGATGCGCTCAAGCAGTCCGCCGATATAAAGGCTCAGGCCGAGTCGGTGCTTGCGGATGGCAAAAAACGGGCTGAAGAGGCGGTAAAGAAGGGGTATGCCGAGGGGCAGTCCAAGGGGCTAGCTGCGGTGACAGAGAAGCTTTTGATGCTTGAGACGTTGAAGGAGAAATTTTACGCCGAGGTGGAATCCGATGTTGTGAAGCTTGCGATGATGATCGCCGAAAAGATAATAGGTGATTTGACAATTCAAAATACCGAACTCGTCAAGGCTGTTGCCAAGCAGGCTCTTGAAAAAACTCTCGGCGATAGAATCGTGATAAGGTTCAACCCCGAGGACTATAAACTTCTCATCGAAGAGGGTTCCGATTTCAGGCAGTATGTGGATAAGACGAAGAGATTGACCATTCGCCCTGACGATGGGGTTTCCAAGGGAGGTTGCATAGTCGAGTCTGAAGTCGGAACGATAGATGCGCAGCTCGAACCGCAGCTTTCTGCCATCAGAAAGGCCCTTTGCTGATATGTCACAACACGACGATCAAAAGAAAAAAGAGAATGATTTGCCGAAGGTGGATTTCCACAAATACAGGCATCTCCTTGCCAATGTTTCCACTTACAATATCAAAGGAAAAGTGACCGAGCTTACCGGGATAGTGGTTCGCGCGGTGGTGCCGGGGGTGAGGATCGGGGAGCTCTGTTTCATAATCCCGCATCATGGACAGGCTCCGATCAAGTCCGAGGTGGTGGGTTTCCGCGATCAGGAAGTTTTGTTGATGCCTCTGGGAGAGCTTGAGGGCATAGGACTTGGAAACGATGTAATACCGACGGGCCACGTCCTCACGGTGCGCGTCGGTCATGGGCTTCTCGGTCGCGTGCTGGATGGTCTGGGAGAGCCTCTCGATGCAGAGACCAATGGTCCTCTGGTTTTTGATGAAGAATATCCTGTTACAGCGAATCCCCCAAAGGCTTTAAAACGCGAGAGGGTTACGAAGAAGCTCTCGGTGGGAATAAAGGCAATCGATGCGATGCTGACCGTAGGCGAGGGGCAGCGAATTGGTTTTTTTGCGGCGGCCGGCGTAGGAAAGTCAACCCTCATAGGCATGATCGCAAGAAATACCGAGGCTGAGGTCAACGTCATCTGTCTGGTTGGAGAACGCGGACGCGAGGTGAGAGACTTTCTTGAGGAAGCTCTGGGCGCGGAGGGTTTGGCCAGATCTGTCGTGGTGGTTTCGACCTCCGATCAACCCTCCCTCGTCAGGCTCAAGGCTGCCTACGTGGCCACCGCTATCGCGGAATATTTCAGAGACAAGGGCAAGAAGGTGATGCTGATGATGGATTCCATCACCAGGTTTGCAAGGGCCCTTCGCGAGGTCGGGCTTGCGGTGGGGGAACCCCCGGCGCGACAGGGATATACCCCTTCGGTCTTTTCAACATTGCCAAGGCTCCTTGAAAGGTCTGGAAACTCCGACAAGGGATCCATAACCGCGTTTTATACAATACTCGTTGCCGGCGACGACATGAACGAGCCGGTTGCGGATGAAAGCAGGTCGATACTTGATGGCCACATTATTCTTTCAAGGGCGCTTGCTACCCGTGGCCATTATCCTGCGATAGATATCTCGGAGAGCGTGAGCCGCGTGATGGACTCGATCATTGATTCCGATCATCGTGAAGCCGCCATAAAACTACGCGAGGTGGTGGCCAATTATGAGAAGGAGAGAGACCTGATCCTCATAGGCGCTTACGAGGAGGGGAGCGATCCCAAGGTCGATTACGCGATCGAGAAAATTGAGGAGGTCAACAACTTCCTCAAGCAGGATAGCGACGAGAAGGTCGATGGCGAAGAGGCCTCACAGATGCTGAAGGATCTTTTTTCCTGAGTTTTGGAGCCTTGAGAAATGGCGAAGCAAAAATACAGGCTGCAGGCTCTTTTAAATCTGAAGGAGCGGCTTAAGCGAAGGGCCGAAATAGCTCTTGCCAAGGCTATAAATGAATTGAACGAGGCAAGAAAAAAACTTGAGCAGCTCGAAGAGGAGAAGGAAAAGATAATCGAAAAGTGGAAGGCAGCCCGAAAAGAGATGCGGATCCAGATGGATCTCGGGGTGGCCGTTGGCAAGGGAAATGTTCATGTAAATTTCATAAAGAAATTGAAAGAGGATCAGGAAGAAAAGGAAGAGGAGATAGAGGATCAGAAAGCAGTGATAGAGGATTGCGAGGGGAAGGTGGCTTTGGCGAGACGAAACTACATAGATGCGGCCAAGGAGCTGCAGGTCATGGAGAAACACAAGGAGCTCTGGCAGAAAAAAGTCAAAGAGGAGTTGAATGCCAAGGAACAGAAGGAGATGGACGACCTGGGTTCGACGATTCATCAATTGAAGAAATGGCGGGGAGAAAAAAACGTTTTCGAATAACGGAGAGAAGATATGGTTGATAGCGTAGAAAGATCCGATCAGCTGAGGGCTGAACGAATGAAGGAGCTTCAGAAGGAAAAGGAGCGGCCTCGCCAGAAGGAGAGCGAATTTGATCAACTTCTCAGGCAGAATCAGGTCCCCGCCAAGCCCATACAGACCAGCCAGGTAGAGTCCAGGGTGGCCACCGAATACGCGATAAAAGAGGCTGTCAAGGAGGAGGATCGTCGCGGCGATGACGGAAAAAAAGATGAGAAGGAGGAGAAGGAGAAGGGGCGCGATTCCAAGCAGGAGAGCGGTCGCGCGGAGGGGAAAGTCGCCGATCAGAAGGTCATAGCCAAGGGCCGACTCAGGCAGGGACAGCAAGGTTTTCAGGGGGGGCGTCAAGGCTACGGCGGCTCGGCGAGTTCGCGCAAGGAGATGGGCAAGAGGCTGGAGAAATCCGGCGCAAAATCCCTCCCGCTCGATCTTCGCGGGAATTTTGCCAGCAAGCTGGTTTCGGCGATGAAGGCAGATGATCCATCCAAAAATCCGGCGATGAGCCAGCAGGTTCTCAATAAGATAGTCCAATATGTCAAGATAGGCATAAATAAACAGGGCGAAAAGGAGATCCAGGTCGATCTCCATGAGAGGATATTCAGGGGGCTTAAACTCAGGGTTATCGCCAGGGGTGGAAAGGTTGCGGTCCGCTTCGCCTCAACCGATCCGAAAAGCCGGGAGGTCCTTGAAAAGAACCGGGATGGGATTCAAAAAGCCCTGAAGGATAAAGGGATAGATGTTGAAGACATTGAAATTACTTGATATAGACGTGTAAGCAGTTTTTGAACTCCCTCTCACTGTAGGGGTCCATATTCGATGGCGATCAGACCGTTCAAGTTCAAGCTGAAGAAAATCACGAAAAGAGAGGGCGATCTCGTCGGCGCTCTTTACGAATTTCTTCCCGCAACTGGCGTGAAGGAGAATTTTCTCAGCGGAGTTATAGATGCCTTGGAAAGTCATCTTGGACAGAGCGTCGAGATTTCGATGGAGTCCTTTCACTATCAGCGAGTTTCCGAGTATCTTCCCAATGTCGCGGACAGCAGCGTCGTGGCGACCTTCGGCATGAATCCGGTGCACAGGAAAGCCTTGTGTGAAATAGACCCTTTGATCGCAATCGCCGCGGTTGAGTATCTCCTTGGCGGGCGTCCGAAGGGGGGTGCGATGAGGAAGCTCAGCGAAACCGAACTCGGTGTCTTGCAGTATTTGATTTTGCAGATACTTTCTTCCATCTATCGTCTCTCCGGTCAGAATCCCCGTGTGCATTTTCGCTTCGATAGATTCATCTCCGGCTCGAGGGAGCTCGCCGGAATCGCCGACCCGGAGGATGGGGTGGCAGTTCTTATCTTCAGGATAAGGTTTAGCAAACTGGCCGGTTTTTTCCGGTTGATCCTGCCGGATCCGTTCATAGAAGAGAACTTTCTTCCCGCGCTCCCTGCCGGGAAGGTTGATGCTGTGAGGGGAAATCAGTTTCTGGAAAGCGTATCGCGTTATTCATATGTCAGGTTTCCTCTATACGCCGAAATCGGCAGGACGGAACTCAGCCCGGCGGATCTCGGAAGCGTCGAAGAGGGTGATGTCATAATTTTGGACGAGGCTTATCTTAAACATGCCGCAGAGAGTTCATCGGGGAAAGCGGTGATAAGATTCGGCGATGGCAGATGCGGAGGGATAGAAAGCGAGTTCGAACAAGATGGCCATCTTCTCAAATGCAAACTCATGGGATTTCATGAATAGCTTTAGGAGGTTTCTATGAAAAAACGCGACGGTGATTCTTCGCAGGAGCTTTCACTTGAAGAGGATATGGACATATTCGATGAACTCGAATCCGGCGATTCTTCCGCCGATGACGATATAGATGTTCCAGTCATAGAGGAGGAAAAGACGGAGCCTGATACTCCGCATCTTTTTTCTGACGAAGTTGCAGAAGATGGCGAGGCTGACGATTTAGAAATTACAGAGCAGCCTCCCTTGCCTTCGGAGGAGGGGGCCGGGCACTCCGAAGATTTTGAAGAGGAACCATCCGTATCCGAGAAGATCGCCGATGAACCTGCCAGCGTAGGGCTGGCTCATGAGTTGATGAAGCTCGCTCCAGATATCCCTGTCAACATCGTCGCTGTGATAGGAAAGACTATGAGCAACATAGGCGACGTAGTGAAATACCGCCCAGGTCAGGTCATCGACCTAGCTCGCCCCCCATCTGAAACGGTCGACCTCGTGGCGAACGGCAAGTTGATAGCAAGAGGTGAGCTGGTCGATATGGACGGCAGGTTGGGCGTCAGGATTCTCAAACTGCTAAGATAGGAGTTTTTCGATGATGGCCATGAGCGCTCTTGTGCTGGCTGTTGAAACTGTTCCAGCGACAGCATCTACAGCCGGGGATTTTACGTGGTTGTTCATAAAGATGATGCTCTTCCTCGGCATCGTCACCATAGCTGCAGTTATTATTCTGAAATATGCGGTTCCAAAAATTGGATTTATGCGTCGTTTTCAGCAAGGCAGCTATTTCAGAGTGCATGGGCGATATCAGCTTGAACCGAGGAAAGCGCTCTATCTCATCGAAGTCTGCAATAGATATTTGGTGATTGCTTCCGGAGATCATGCTATAAACTTCATCGCGGAGCTGTCGGCGAAAGATGTCCTGTCCAGTTGCGAAGACGGCCCAGGAAAGATCAGGGATGATAATAAAGCATAAAAAAAGATTCGTTGTCGGCCTCGTGTCGGCTCTTGTATGTCTTGGCATCAGCGCAGGGGCCTATGCACAGACCGCCACCGGAGGGGTGGGGGTTTCCAGGCCGCTTGTGATGCTGATGGTGCTGGCGTCGCTGGCGATGGTCCCATTCATCGTCATGATGGTGACATCCTTCGTCAAGATAGCGGTCGTCCTGGCTCTGATCAGAAACGCGATGGGAACACAGCAGGTTCCGCCAAACGTCATCATCACCGGGTTGGCGTTGATTCTTACAATCTATATCATGGTTCCTGTCGGATACGAAGTTTACAGGATTTCAGGGTCGGTGCTCAATCAGGGTACGAACCAGCCGCTTCTCTCGCAGGCCTCCGTTCAGATTCTGGCGGAGGGGGTGAAGGCCGGGAAAGAACCCGTGCGCAGTTTTCTGCTGAAACATGTTCATCAGAAAGAGCGGGTGCTTTTTTACAATCTAGCTTTGAAACTCAGGACTAGTGAAGAGGATAGGGCTCAGGTAAAGGATGATGATTTTATAAATTTGATTCCAGCCTTCGTTGTGAGCGAGCTTTCGGAAGCCTTCCAGATCGGCTTTATAATATTTCTCCCGTTCGTAGTGATCGATCTCGTGATAGCCAATATCCTTCTTGCGCTCGGGATGTTCCAGATTTCACCAATTACGATTTCCCTTCCGTTTAAGCTGCTGCTCTTCGTCCTGGTGGACGGCTGGCACATTATCGCGAAGGGTTTGATCCTCGGATACGTTTGATAACGGTGGAGATATTTTGAGATGCCCGAATATTTTATAGGTATTGCTAAACAGGCTCTCTTCCTTTCGCTCATATTGACCGGCCCTCCGGTTATGGCGGCGATGCTCGTTGGTCTTGTCATAAGTATTTTGCAGGCCACGACGCAGATTCAGGAACAGACGCTTACCTTCGTGCCGAAGCTTTTTACCGTTGTCGCGGTTCTGGCCATCGCGGGTCCGTGGATGCTGGCTCAGATGGTAGCCTTCACCTCTTCGATCTTTGATTCAATTCCAACCTACATTCATTGAGTCTCGGAAAGGCCTTAAGGGATGCAGGAACTTCTACAAAGAATAGGCGTCACGATCGATGTCGCCTTCTTCATAGTTTTTTTCTCTTTGATATGGGTCAGAATTCTGATGATGACCTCAATCACGCCTTTTCTTTTCGGAAAGCCTGTTCCCAGATACGTTCTTGTCGCAGCCTCATTTGTGCTCGCGGCATTCGCATTCCCTAATCTTGTTCCCAAAACCCCGCCCGCGCTTTCCGAAGACAGGTTGCAGCTCGTGATGCTTTTTCTGAAGGAAATTTTTTATGGTCTTTCGATAGGCATGGCCGTCTCCGTCATCTTTCACGCATTTTCATCGGTAGGTCAGATGGTTGACAATCAGAGAGGTATGTCCATAGCCAGGGTCCTCATCCCGCAGCTCGGCGAACAGGGATCGGTGACGGGGTTGTTTCTCTTTCAATTTGCCATCGTGATATATCTTTCAATGGGAGGGCATCTTGTATTTCTCGATACATTTTTTCAGAGTTTCCGCTCCCTTCCTCTTCTAGAATTTCCTGAAGCGGGTCCGGGGATGTTGGCCTTTGCGGACTTCTTCATAAAGCTTACGGGAGAAGTTGTATATATAGCTCTACAGCTTTCAATGCCCGTTATAATAGCTATCTTTCTGGCCGATCTTATCTTAGGGCTTGCCAACAGGATAGCCCCCCAGATTAACGTTTGGATGCTCGGCTTTCAGATTAAAGGATATCTGGGTATATTGATGGTTTTTGTAGCCATTACCATGATAGGCGAACAGATTGAGAGCTATACGAATAAAGCGAATGATTATACGGGGGAGGCGGTTCAGTTTCTCGAGGGGAAAATTCCCGAGGGCTTTGAAGAGATATCCCTTCCCAATGAGGGGATGCCCGACACGGATCTTGGCCCTGTTCCCGTCATCACCAAGTGATTTTTATACCCCTTAAAGGGGGCTTAAGACCCCATTTATAGCCTATCTTATCGGGTCAGGTCTCCTTTCGGATGTTTTGTGTTTGTAATTACATGATATCATTAGTAAAATACCTTTCAGGGCGATCGGAGCTTCAAAGGTTTTGGCATTTTGATTGCATATAGGAGCTGCAGCGGGGGAATGCTGATTCGCCGCCCGTCTCTCAGGACAAGGGACGGTAAAGGAGGCAAAGATGGTAAGCCAGATCAAAAAAATAGATACCAACAGAGATGGGCGCATAAGCACCGAGGAATATAAGCAGCACTGGGACGGCGTTAAAGCAAAATGGGATTTGGGCGCCAGGCAGGCCAGCGCCTATAGCAGCTCCTCTTCCAGTTCTGCATTGGGGACCTTTGCGGATCTCGCTGCTGCAAGGAGCCCCACGGCCAATGAGCTATCCAACATAGAAAATCAGGTGCATAGCCTTCTCATGCAGATGGAGCAGACCAAAGCGTCGGACAAGAGAAGCGAAGAGCTCAGACAGCAGTATGAAAATCTCATTTCGCAGTACGACGGTCTTCATCAAAAGAGCGCTAGCAGCTCCGCCAACAAGTCGGCGACCGCCTCGGCTGCCGCGGCGCATGGCAAATCAAAGGGTTTTTTTGGAGCGGGTGGGCTGAGGGGATCCGGAGGGAAGGCTAAGAGCCCTTCTTTGAATCCGGCCTCAGCACAGGAGCAGACCTACGGTTCAGGTTCTTCCAAAGCGTTGACTTTTTCAGCTCCTGCACAATGGGGAGATGTTGATTACGATTTGTCCAGCCCGAATGCCTCGACGCTTCTGCAGAGTTCTTTGATGAAAGAGACATACATACAGAACGCGTGGGATGACGTTAACAATAGCAGTAGAAAGGGCAAAGAGCTGATGATGCTTTTCTTCTATTATGCCCGAATGGCCGAATCAGGCGACATGGGCGCCGTCTATCAGTTCATGAAGTTCATCACCTACATAATCTCCAAGGACAAGGCCAAGCAGCAGATAGAGATGGGCAAAAAACTGATCGAGCTTCAGGAGCTTTCGAGAAGGTGGACCAACAAGCTCCTCAATCTCGAATCAAACTCCACCGACTCGTCGGCCTCCGGCGAACTGATGAAGACGATGACCATCGTCAAGAGCGAGACCGATGCCATTGCGACATCGCAGAAACTCATCAGCCAGATGATGGAAGAGTTTGCGCAGGTCGTGGAAACCCTCACGAATACCACAAAGGGCGCCCTTGAGACGCAGGGCAGGATGCTCAGGACAGTTTCCACATTCAGATAAAATCGATCGGGGGCGGTTGATTTTGAAAAAGGGGGAAGGACTTTGGGGGGGCTCTGCCGATGGGCGGGGCCTTTTCTTTTGGGTGTAAACATTGAGTGATAATATAAAAACCTTGCGGGACTGCGATTTAGATGTTAATTTTCAAATAAATATTAAGCAGTTGGGGAATTTAGCCGCCATGGCAGATAAAAAGACAAAAAAAGTCGCCAAAAAGAAGTGGGAGTTTCCCGTCGGCATCGCCGAAATTTCTCAGGATGAGGCCGATGCCGAGCTCTCCGGGTTTATCAAAAAGCTGGAGGAGCGCTTCAAGGATATCCCTGAAGATGAAATAATCAGGGGCGCTGAAAAAATAAAGGGGTTTGTTAAAGGCGATATCAACTGGGCCGAGCTGTTCAGCTTTACGCCCGAGATGCTCTTCCAGATGGCGGACTTCGGTTTTACCCAATTCAAAGTGGGACGCTATTCCGATGCTGAAAGGGTCTTTAAGGTCCTCACCGTTCTTGATTGGAAAAATCCTTACTACCACTCGGTCATGGGCTCCATTCTCCATAGGCAGAAGAGGTACGGGGAGGCGATTGCCGAATATTCTCAGGCTATAGATCTGGATGATAAAGATATCGTCAGTTACACCAATCGCGGCGAGATTTTTATGCAGCATGGTTTGATGGAGGAGGCCAGGTCCGACCTTGAGAAGGCGGTCGGCCTGGATCCTGAAGAAAAAGATATTTTTGCAGGAAGGGCCCGCAAGCTTCTCAAACAGCTTTTGATTCTTGGCAAGGAGTCCGGGGGGAAGTGAATTTCCAAGGGATGACTTTTTATCCCTGCGGAGTGAAATATGGCGCAGGTTTCAAAGATGAGGACGCTCGGCGAGAAGGATATGAAATCCTATCTCGATCGTATGGAAAATCATATGATCGAAGAGCTTCGTCATGGCGACATCTTCAAAGTATTTGTAAATTCCAAGTTCAAAATTTCCGATTTTCAGGATTTCTTCGCGGATCAATGGAAGATGTGGAAGGGGAACGTCATTCAGGATGAACAGATAATGGCCTCCTATTCCAGTTTTCACGAGCCGAACATCAATCATTTTCCTATTCACAGCAGGTCGAACATCCTTACAAGTGAAGAAAGAAGCGAACTAGCGGCTGGATTCGAGCGGCAGATGACCGGTGGTGGCAAGCTAAGCTCTTCCAGAGTCGTCAAATCAGGTGAGAGCAGAGAGGCCGATGTTGAAGGGGAAGAGCAGAAAAAACAGCATGGCCCGATGGACAATGCCGAGCTCGAAGAAGCTGCGCGAGGTGCAATGAGTGACTGGGATAGCTTTCTGAGTGATATGTGGATAGACATCCTCGACAACCAGATGATCACCGATTATAGGTCCAAGATGGATGAGGTTGAGAAGGAGGCCCAGCGCATTATAACCCTGGCCAAGCAGGGAGCCATAGGTGCTGAATTCGTCCTTGTTGCGCTGGCCAAAGTCAATGCGACGAAAAACGGGGTTTTGCTTAGTTGGGTCGGCAAAAAGGCGTTCGGCGTCAACGAATCTATAAATCGGGTCGCCGATGATCTGAACAAGGTCGATCCTTCGAGTTCGAATTATGTGGGACAGCTGCAGTACGCACAGAATCAGACGCGCGACAAATCGTTTCAGTTGAACCTTCTCACCCAGGATATGCAGAAGATCACGCAGGATATGGCCTCCGTTATGGACCAGTGCAAGTCGATGATGGATGAAATCAACAGAGTAAAACGAGAGATCGTTTCCAAGATCGGCCTCAGGAGCTAGCAGGGGAAGGGAATATGTCCGAAGAAAAAAATGCAGAAGTCGGCCTGCCGCAGGGGAAGAGAAGTCAGATCATCGATCCTTCTCCGATGCGCAGGAAGCATATCACTGAACTCTTGTACGCCTTTCTTGAAGATAAAGTCAGCATCGCCGAATTGAGGGGAATATCGAGGGAGCAGCTTTACCAGCTCGCCGATGCCGGACATGTCAAATTCAAGCACGGAAGGATAGACGAAGCCGAGAAGATTTTTCAGGGGCTTATAGTTCTCGATCACAGAAATGCGTATTTTCACGGGATGATGGGCGCTGTTCATCAGAAGAGGGAGCGTCCCATCGAAGCTATTCTCGAATATACCCAGGCGTTAAAGATAGACAAACGCGACATCGCTACATATGTCAATCGCGGTGAGATATACCTTCGGCATAAGAACTACAAAAAGGCCGCCGAGGATTTCAGAAATGCCATCTTGCTGGATCGCAGCGGTATCAATCTTTGGGCCAACAGGGCCAGATCCCTCGTTATAGCTATCAAACGCTCGATCGACGCCGACAGAGAGGCGCCGGTGGGTGTCAGACGAAGCAGATAAACTGAAATGATCGTCGAATCCTGATCCCTGATCTTTGATCAGCCTTTTGTAAGACTAACTTATATTCGAAAATATCCTTATTAAGATTAAGATCAAGATCAGAATCAGGACTAAGATGAAGATTAAGAATCAAGACGAAGATGAAGATTTCTCCCGCTTTCTAGCTTCTAGCCTCTCGCTTCTAGCTTCTGTTTTTCCCAATCACGGAATTTTCGGGATGACGAGCGTCATTCTGTTATCCATCATCTTGATCCGTCAGGCCATATTTTTTCAGCAGATTTCGCAGGTGTTTGCGGTCGATTTTGGCTTCGCGGGCAGCCTTTGAAAGGTTGTGACGGTGCTTTTCAAGCAGGCCGGCCAGATATTCTTTTTCAAAATTTTCCACGATCTGCTGCTTTGCATCCTTGAACGGGATATCCGGGTCTACCGTCATCCTCTCGGTCTTATCCTCACCGTGTTCCATTTCAGCGAATATGAAGTCTATGTTGGCTTTTGTTATGGAATTTCCCTCGGCAAAGGATACTGCGCGCTGTATGACGTTGGAAAGTTCGCGCACGTTGCCGGGCCATTCGTATCTGCTGAGGACCTTGAGGGCGTCATCTTCAACGCGCGTGACCATGAAGGATCCGTCCGGCTTCTTGTTGAATGCGCCAGCGCTGAGGAACCTCTCTATTATGAGCGGGATGTCCTCCGGGCGTTCTCGCAGCGGGGGCAATAAAACTTTGACGACGGAGAGCCTGTAGTAGAGATCCTCCCTGAATCTGCCGTCATCTACCTCGCGCCTGAGATTTTTGTTGGTGGCGCATACCACTCTGACGTCTATCTTTACAGGAATATTTCCGCCGACCCTTTTGATTTCGCGCTGCTCGAGAGCACGCAGCAGCTTTGGTTGGAGATCCGATGTCAACTCTCCTATTTCATCGAGAAATATAGTGCCCCCGTTGGCGGCCTCGAAAGCCCCTCGTCTGGCTTTCACGGCCCCTGTGAATGCCCCCTTTTCGTGGCCGAAGAGTTCGGACTCGATCAGGTTCGGTGCGACGGCAGAACAGTCGAAGACGATAAACGGGTTTTCTTTCCGTGTGCTCTGAGAGTGTATCGCTTGCGCGACCAGGTCTTTGCCTGTTCCGGTTTCGCCCTCTATGATGACGGTGGCGTTGGTAGGGGATATCTTTTCAAGGATTGAAAAAATCTGGCGCATCCTCCTGCTTTTGCCGACCATCGCCTCGAACTCCTCCTTGTCGGAGGGCTCTATCTTGACCTTCTCATCGTAGGCGATGAATTCTATCGTGGTGTTTCCAATTTTGATCAGATCGCCGGGCGTAAGATATACCTCCTTCACCTTGGAACCGTTCAAGAAGGTGCCGTTGGTGGAGCCGAGGTCTCTCAGAAGAAAACTGTCTGACGCATATTCGATCTCTACGTGGTTTCTCGATACTGTCTTATCCGCCAGAATGAGGTCGTTACTTTCCCTTTTTCCTACCTTCGTTATATTTTTATTGAGCGTCAGCTTTTTACCCCTGTTGGGTCCGTCTACGACTACGAGCTGGCATTTGCGGAGGGAGACCACATCCGGAATTTCATCCATTTTAAGAAGTTCGGTTTTTCCCTCGAAATCTTTTGCTACCATTTTAAGGCTCCTTTCGATCTATCTCACTGCGGTTCCAGTACCACGTTGAATGATGTGTTGGAACCCGTCATTGAAAAAGTCCTGCTCCAAGCCCTGTAGCCGGGAAGAGTCACGACGACGGTATGCTGTCTGTCCGTCCTAACTTTCCTGATGGTAACAGGAGTTTTTGCCGGAATCGTTTGCCCGTCAAATGTCACTGTCGCCAGTGGCGGGGTTGTAGTTATGCTGACATCGCCATAGAGCTCTCCAAGTTTGATGGTGCTCAGGTTCGTCGTCTGGCCGGGGTTAACCGTGACGGTCTGGCTTGATCTGGAGAGCCCTTCTTTGTTCACCAGAACGTGCGCTGTGCCGGCCGGTGCAGATACGGTTATCGGAGTTTTTCCCTTGTATTCTGAGTTGACGAATACATCCGCGCCCGATGGGTCAGAGGAGATTCTTATCTTTCCCGGTTCGGCGCCTGGTATCTGTTTTGGAGTTGGGATCGCTGACGGAGGGGGCTGCGATGCTATTGGTGCTGTTCGCGTTGCAGGGGGTTCCTCTCTCTTTGTCACCTTGGACTTTAACGCGACCGAAACCGATTCTGAGTCTTTCCTCACCGTTTTTTTGCGATACGCACTTTCATATCCATCCAGATCCAGCCTGATGTTATAGGTGGCGCCGATCTTCAGATCGGCGATGGTCGCGGGTGTTTTCTTGCCCGACGCGCGACCGTCCAGAAATATCGATGCGCCGGAGGGTGTAGAGGTGACCGAGAGTGCGGCGGTTTTTTTCTCGTCCCTCTCGGTTGGCTCTGGCTCCGTCCTTGGTTCCTCTGTGGTCGGTGCTTCTGCTGCCTTTGCAATTTCAGCTACAGCCGCCTTGGTCCTGACCAAATTTATTGTCACGTTTTTCGTTTCGTCAGCTGCGAGGTCGTAATTGGCTTTCCACTCTTCATATCCTTCCATTCTGACCGAAAGGAGATAAGCTCCTGGCTCAATGCCAGTCAGAGCGGCCGGGGTGTTTCTCTTGATATCCTTGCCGTTTAGATATATGGCCGCGCCGGGAGGGGTCGAAGTTATCGAGAAGGTTCCTGCCTGTTCTGATATCTCGATTAATTTGGTGGATATTTTTTGAGGTTTCGACGATGAAAGTTTGATGATCTGTTCGAAGTCTTCAAAACCGGGTTTGGTGATAGTTATTCTTACATCCTGACCCAGCGGAATTTTTTCCAGCATCGCCGGTGTCGAAAGGCCGGTTAGCCTGTTGTCCAACATGATAACTGCGCCTGGCGGGTCAGTTATGACATTTATTATTCCTGTGTGTTCATCCATTTCGAGTTCAACGTCGATCCTGTCGGACGAGGAGACATAGACCTTTTCAGATGCAGGGCCAAAGTCGTCCTTTTGAACAGATATCTCGTAGGTTTTTCCGACCTCGAGGTCCTCGAGCGTCGATGGAGTCGTCAACCCTGAATCCTTGCCGTCTACGAGTATCTTTGCTCCTTCTGGCTTTGATGTCACAAGCACCATGCCGGTTCCCTCATCTGCGACGGGTTTTTCTTCCTTCGATGTCTCATCATTTATTGCGGAGGATATGCTTTCCCATATTCTGGCAATTGGAATATACTTTACAGCGGTATAAACCCCAGCGCCCAACGCAAGGAGGATGAGCATGGCAGCTATGAATTTTTTGCCGACTTTGCGCCCAGCGGTTTCGATGGTAGATGGCATTTCAGGAAGGGGTTGGGTCCCTCGTCTTGTTCCTGTCAGCGACGATTCTCCAAGTGGAGGAGGGGAAGCTGTTTCTCCGCCTTCCGATTGCTCGTAGATATTTTCCCGCTTAACTATGTCAAACTGTTTTGCCTCCTCAGCGACGTTTATGGAACTGGTCATCTCACCTAGTGAGAATCTTCTTGATGCCTCGGAGCGTTCCTCCTTGATCTCTGCTGAAAAAAGCTTGGCCACGAATGAAGAAAGTTTGCGCGGAGAAAAATCAACGTAGGTTGAATACAGGTACTTGGTGAGCTCTATCTGCATGTCGCCGGCGTGCTGAAACCTGTCTTCCGGTCTGTAGGCCAGCGCCTTGGCGACCACCTTCTTGAGTCCGTCCGGTATGGAGTCGGGCAGATTTTTCTCATTGATCTGTGTGGTGCGTATTTTTTTCAGGATTTCAAACTGCGATTCTCCCGTGTAGAGCTTCTGCCCGGTGAGCATCTCGTAGAGAAGTATGCCGGCGGAGAAGATATCAGTCCTTCTGTCCAATGAATGTCCTGTGGCCTGTTCGGGAGACATATATGCGATCTTCCCCTTCAGGATGCCGGCCATGGTATGCGAGATGTTCATCGCGGCCTTGGCTATTCCAAAATCCACGATTTTAACTTCGCCTTCGTACGATATGAGGATGTTTTGAGGGCTTATATCTCTATGGACTATCTCTAGCGGTTTGTTGTTGTGATCCGTTTTGCGATGTGCGTAATCGAGTCCCTTGCATATTTCCGAAGCTATGTAGCATGCGATTTCGGTGGGGAGGATGATTTTTTCCTCTCTGCATTTGTATAATGTGTCGCGAAGGTTGACCCCGTTTATGAGCTCCATCGATATGTAATAATCTTCGCCTACCTTCCCTAGGTCGTAAACCTGTACGATATTGGCGTGCGATAGAAGAACCGAGAGCTTTGCTTCGTCGACGAGCATCGTTACGAAATCCATGTCGGCGGAGCAGTGGGGGAGGATCCTCTTTATACAGAGAAGTTTTTCAAATCCGTCAACGCCATAGGTTTTGGCCACATAGATTTCTGCCATGCCGCCTACAGCCAGCTTCTTCAATAAGAAATATTTCCCGAATTGTTTTGGTTCGAAGTCGTTCATATGTCTGGTTTACCTGTTTACCATGATTCCGATTATTATTGCAGCGACGATCGCTGCGTAAACGATAACTGCCCCCCAGTTAATTTTCCCGGTTTTTCTGTTTATGATGCCCATCGCTGTCATAAGTCCCGGGGAAGTTGTACTTTTTGCGCTGCCAGCATCTGTCATCCCCGAGATTCCTCCCGATGGGAACGGGCCGCTGTGGGCTATATATTGGGGGATGCCAAGTTCGATTTCGTGTTTTTTCGCCCAGCTCTCGCGCGGTATTTCCTGCCCCGCGGATATTCTTTTGAACCGGATGTACTCCTCCATAGATGAGAGCTTCATCAGCGCATCTGGCGTCTTTCTTCCGTCCTTCCACAGCAATGTGACGTGCAGTATGCCGACGCCCTTGTGCAGCATAACGTTCTTGAGCAGCATCGCGGAGATGTTCGCAACCGGAATCTTGATCGATCTTATTATGAATGACCGGTTTTCAAACTTGCTCCAATTCTTTCCCTCCAACTCTTCCTTGTAGCGCTTTTCGGCGTCCTCGCGCGGATTTTGCTGCTGATGCTGATCCTCATGGGTGCCCTTGGACTCCCTGATTTCATAGATCGGCTTTGATTCCGGCCTGTCGACTTTATCTACCATCAGCGCCTTTCAGTTTTTATTTTTCAGAAGATTTTTTGTGTTGATCACATCCGCCCGAACATGAGCATTCTTTGTCTGAGCTCTTGCCCCCCTTGCAGGAATATCCATCCTTATACCAGCCGCCTCCCTTCAGCGCGAAGGATGTCTGGGAGATGATTCTTTCGGCGGTCGCATCGCAAGCTGGACACTTCGCCGAAGGGGCGTCAGTGCTTTTTTGAAAAATTTCGAACTTTTTGCTGCATGACTTGCACTCGTACTCGTAGATCGGCATAAACTGGAAAGCTCCTTTCATTTTGCAGGATTCTCTACCCCATGAAAATGTGGGTTTTGAGACCCCATACTAGTTTATCTATCCATTATGTAAAGACTTTTTAGGAGACAGGCTTTCTCGGCCAATTTTCTGCTGCGCGGCTATTTGAATACGAGATCTTTCTCTGTAACACCTTGGAATAAAACGGACTTATCTCTTCCAGCTAGCCCTTTTATTATGAGTATCCTGCTTTTTGGAATCCCCGTCGATTTGGATAGCAGGCGTATCAATTCCTCATTGGCCTTTCCATCGACGGGGGGGGCGTTTAGTGCCACCTGAAGCACGCCGAGCCTTTCACCTTTGATGGCGCTTTTCTTGGCTCGGGGTGTAACCCGGCAGTTCAGCACTATCCCATCCGAAGTTTTTCTGAAATTCAGATCCATATTTTTAAGGAGCTACGATAGCTGCTGCTGCCATATGGAACAGGCGCATGAGCACGGCCTCGGCTATTGTCAAAAACAGAAGCAGTATAATTGGTGATATATCGATCCTCAGCATACGAAGTCTTATCGGGAGAAGCCTTCTTATGAATCGGAAGGCCGGCTCGGTGAGCGTCTGCAGCATCCTGACTATCGGGTTGTAGGGATCTGGACTGACCCATGAGATGAGGGCGGCTACTATCACGATCATCGTGTAGATATTTATCGCTAGGCCGAATAGTTTTGCGATTCCCATTATGATGGATGCTAGAAAGGGCATTTCCTCTCCTTAAATTTTATATTCCGATGCAGCGGAGTCATCTGAGATGAGGGCATTTTTCGTTATCCTGACCTTTTCGCCGGCGGTGAGGGAGATCGCGTAGAAAGCCGCTCCCAGTATGGTAGTCGGGATCAGCTGTATCGCATGATATGCTATCGCTATAGCCAGGGCGATGCTTGCAGGAATTCCGAGCCAAGCATATGCTAACACAGCCGCGGCTTCAAAGGGGCCGACTCCGCTTGGAGCGGCCGGAACCATGATGGCCAGATTGATCGCTATGTAAACCAGCGCCGGCACAATAGCGTCGAGCCTCTCTCCAAAGGCCATCTGTGTGCACCATACCATGACTATCTGTGCGATGCACGTGACTAGCGAAACGATGAATGTGTATCCGGCGATTTTTGCGCTAGTCAGGGCTTTGAGGCCGGAGGCCAGTCGCATGAAGAACTGTACTGTCTTGCTCGGTTTTTTTTCTTCCAGCCTTCCGGATCTCGCGAGAATTATTACGGAGGCCGTTATCAGGATGAGGAGTGCGATTGAGAATATGATGGTCCCATCCTTCACCCACTTCGGAAACTGCGACCGAAGCGATATCGCTGCAAAGAGAATCAGCAGGGTAAGGCCATCGAAGATTTTATCGAGCGCAGTGACGGAAAACAGCATCGTCTTGCTCACCCCTTCCCATTTATGAACGAGGAATATCTTTAAAAGGTCGCCTCCTCTTGCAGGGAGGATGTTGTTTGCCGCGTAACCTATAGTCGTTGCCTTGAACATCCCCCAAAAGGCGGTTTTTTTCTGAGGAAGGATCAGTAGCTGCCAGCGAATTCCCTTCAGTGCGAGCACTCCGATATTGATGATCGTAGCAAGGGCCAGATACCATATGTCGGTGCTGGCGAAACTTCCTATGAGCTCCGATATGTTAGCTGTTCCGAGCAGGTATGCCGTCACCGCTATCGAGATGAGCCAGCCGGTTACGGTCAGTGCTTTGCGCTTCATAAATCTCCGATCAGGCGAAATTCATATTCGGATTTTTTGTACTTCTCGATTATCTTAGGGAGAACTTGAACTGTGGAGCTGCGGCTTTCATTCGCAGATGCCTGGGCGATTCCGTCGTGCAGAAGCAGAATCTCAAGCCTTTGAAATTTTTTTGAGAAGCGTTTTAAAAGGAGATCCGGACCTGCTCCGTCGGTATCAAATATTCCTTTCGTCCATGGGACTAGCTGCATGCCCAGTCGCTTGGCCGTTTTATTTATAAAGGGGCGGCGAAAGCCGTGCGGCGTTCTTACCAGACGCGGCATGTCGCCAGCCGCGCCGGCTATCTCGTTCGAGGTAGAGACGAGGTTTAGTGCGATCTTTCTTCCGGAATTGAAGGATATTTTTCTGTGGTCAAATGTGTGATTCCCGATTTCATGCCCCTCCGCGCGGATTCTTTTTGCCAGTTCCGGGTTTTCCCGGACCTTTTCGCCGACAAGAAAGAATGTGGCTGAAACTTTTTCGCGTTTCAGGATGTCGAGGATAGCTGGCGTCCATTCTTCGCTCGGTCCATCGTCAAAAGAGAGCGCTGCTATTTTGTTTTTCCTGTGCTTCCATCTCTTCTTGACCAGCCACCAGTCGAGCTGAGGGATGAAGATGTAGGCGGCTAGGCATGCCGCGATGAAATATATGGCCAGCGATGCGAAAAAGACGTTCATTCTCCCGGCTCCTTTTTACCCCGGCCGTTCAAAATTCTGGAGTAATACTCGAGATGCATATCTGTTACGCGCTTCCAGTCGTATCTGTCAACCCTTCTGGAGGCCCAGGCGCCGAGCGAGGTTCTTAGCTCGTCGTCGTTTATGAGCCTTGTAAGAGCGCGCTCCATTTCATCTACGCTTTTGGGATTTATCAGCAGCGCACTTTCCTCGTTTGTGACTAGTTCCGCGAATGGTTCGATATCAGAGGCTATCAGCGGCATCCCGGCGCTCATCCCCTCGAGGATCGTTATTCCGAACGATGCGATTTCCGGAGTGAAACACATTATGTGCGAACTTTTCATGTAGTCGCGCCTGGCTTCTAGCGCTGAGCCTTCAAAAAATACCGAGTCGCTGATTTCATCCGGGACGAGGGATTTGAAATAAAAAAGTAGAGGGCCATCCCCTACGACTATTAGCCGTGTTTTGCGAAATCTCCGGTGGATATTTGAAAAAGCTCTTATCAGAATGTCGAGGCCGTTTCTTGTGTCGGGCCTTCCGATGAAGAGGATGTTGATTTTACCGTCGTCGAATTTTCCAATTTTTTTTGCTCCGTTTGTCCACCAGCCGACATCCACTCCGTTGGGTATTATCTCGAAGGGGCCGCCGACATATTGTGCGCTTTCCTCGGCGCAAATTTTGGAGACAGCGATTTTGCCGTCGAGCCTGTCAACTACGGGTCGGATTTTTTTCACATACCACATATACAGAGGTTTTACGTTCATGCAGGTGTGGAAGGTTCCGACCATCGGGCAGCTTGATTGCATCGCGGCGATAAGCGGAAGCGTTGGGAAATGAGGGGAGTGCAGATGGAGGATGTCGAACTGCTCCGCCTCAAGGATCCCGCGCATTCGCTTCGAGAGGTCGAATCCGGTGGAGATCCTCCCGCAGGATCCGTTGAAAAAGGTCGGAATGCTTTTGCCGATATGGATTATCCTGTCGGATATCTCCTGTCCGACTCCTCTGGATTCTGAGGTTCCTCCGGTGATGAGCCTGATTTCATGACCGCGCCGCAGCAGTTCCATCGCCGTGTGATGGACGTTTTCCGTTATTCCGCCTATCGTTGGGAAAAAATATTCTGTGACTATTCCTATTTTCATCCTGTTATTCCCTAAATTTCGGGAGGTTATCAAGTATGAACGGCGTTTTGTCAAACTGGATTATGATTTATAAATATATTATAAATATGTATAATTAAATATGAATAAGTATAAATTATATTTAAATTATTATAATAAGTCAGCCGGCTTCCAATATATATCTATCTGAAATATTGGCGACTTTTCCTTGTTAGAGAGTTTTTTGTTGTGCTTTCGATCTCCATAGGTAGCATCCGCCGGACTTATGGCTACCGAGGACTTGATTACGGATAAATCCGCACTGAAACCGGGCGAACTCGTTGAGGAAAGAGGGCTGCCTTCTTTTTCCTCATTATTCAATGGGGTCAGGGAGAGGGCGCTCTACCGCCTTGCTGTAGTTGGATTTGACAACGCGATCCTGTTCATAATGGCACTGCTGCTCGTGGGCAGCGTCCTCGCTATGGGCGGAAACATCAGGCTTTTTCAGGCGACCGTGATACTTCCCCTTGTCATTATGGCATTTGCGATTGCGGTGAGGGTCAAACGCGATCCGGCGAACTGGTATGCGTCGTCGACCTTCATTCTTCGTGACTGGATTCCATTCGTCCTCGTGGTTTTTATCTATGAGAATATGCACGATGTGGCGGGACAGGTGATGGCGCTGGATATCGCCGGACCAATCATGAAGATGGATATAGCGATATTTGGCGTTGAACCCACGCTTTGGGCGCAGAAAATTTATTCCCCGCTGCTCACGGACATAATGGCATTTTCCTACGCGATATACTTCGCTCTTCCACTGTTTATAATGTTCCTGATGTCGCTTTGGGGAAAGCGCTTCGAGTTCCGCCATATGGCGCTTGCGCTGGCTCTCTGTTTCATATTCGGATTTCTCGGTTACGTTTTTCTTCCATGTTCTCCGCCGCGATATTTCATAGAGCATATGTTCGATTCGCCTGTGCGCCTCTCCGGAATTTTTCTCTATGACTGGCTTCAGGGGCAGTGGGATGGTCTTTCAGTGGTCAGCGGTGGAGCGTTTCCAAGTTTGCATGTCGGGATTTCCTCGATCGCCCTGATATACGCATGGAAATACAGGAATATGAATCTCAAGTGCAAAATTTTATGGTATGCCTATATCCCGCTCGTAACAAGTCTTTGGTTTGCGACCGTCTATCTCAGGCATCACTGGGTTGTCGATATATTCGCAGGATGGTTTGTGGCAGTGGCAGGATATTTTATCTCTAGCTGGGCTATGCCGGTATGGCTTCGCCTGCGCGAAAAATACGGGCTTCCGTTTTAACAAATGGGCAATCGCATACATCGCTTGTTGAATTCTTATATCGATATGGTCACCGGCCATCAGCGCGGGGCTTTGATCGCAACACTTCTCTTGTTTCTAGCTGCAATTTATATTTCAAGCGGGCTAGCTCTTAAAAGTGATCTTAAAGAGCTCCTCCCTCCTGATTATCAAAGCGTGAAAGAGTTAAACCGTGCTCTTGAAAGAATAGGGGGGGTCGGATCGCTTATAGTTGTTGCCCAAAGTTTAAACCCGGATGCAAACAAAAAATTTATGGACGATCTGGCTTCTGCCATAGATCAGCTGCCAGATGGGCTGGTTAGGTATTACAGCTATCGGACGGATGAGGTTCGCAAGTTTTATGAGGATCATTTTCTCTATTTTATAGATGTGGCAGACCTTGAAATTCTGCACGATCGCCTGAAAAGAAAAATAGATTACGAAAAGTTCAAGCGCACTCCTCTGTTTCTGGATTTGGAGGATGGTCAAGATGATGATTTTACCGTCAGGACTGACGATATAAAGGATAGAAACAAGGGGAAGTTCGAAACCCCCGTATCGACCTTTGACGATTATTACGGTGGTGACTGGGGAAGGATGCTGATTATGGTCATCCGTCCTTATGGTGAGACGATAACTCTCGACTCGGCAAGGACGCTAGTTTCCTCCATTGAGGGAATAGTGGATAATCTGAATCCAAAGTCTTTCGATCCCGGGATGTCGGTCGGTTTTTGTGGGAATGTAAAAAGCACTATTGAGGAATATGAGACTCTAAAACACGATATTCTTTCCACTGCTCTTCTTTGTGTCGCTTTGGTCGCAGCTGCTCTCATTATATACTTTCTCAGGGTAAGAGTTATTTTTATCCTCGGACTGACCCTTCTTTTTGCGGTGGCCTGCACATTTGCTCTGACCAGGTTCGTCATAGGATATTTAAACGCTCAGACTGCATTTCTGGGCTCCATAATTGTTGGCACGGGAATCAATTACGGCATCATTCTGGTGGCGAGATACATAGAGGAACGGAAGAAAAATCTTTTACCACCTAAGGCCATGAAGATTGCGCTCAATATGACTCTCAAATCAACATTTCTTGCCATGGCTACCACGATGGTATCTTTCATGGTTTTGTTGATAGCCAGGATCAGAGGCCTTTCGCAGTTTGGATTTATCGGTGCCACAGGGGTTTTCTTATGTTGGCTTTCCACTGTTTTAGTTTTGCCGATATTTATGCTTGCTTCCGAGCGCGTGTTAAGACTTGTAAAACCGAAGTCGACCGTTCAAAGAAAGAGCGCTTTCCTGACTCTGACCGCCCGTTTGGCCTCGAAATCGCCAATTGTGATAGTTGTCACTGGGGTGCTTATGTTTGTATTTGCCGTCTCTATCGCGGTGAGGTTTGCTCCTAATAGTATAGAATACGACTTCACCAAGATGAGGAATAAGGTGTCGGTAGATTCTGGCACAGAGGCTCTTGAAAAAGAGGTCAGTAAGCTTTTTAAAAATTCGATGACGCCATCGGTCGTCCTTGTGGAAAGACCGGAACAGGGGCTGGAAGCATGCAATGCTGTTGATGAACAGAATATGCGGTATCCTCCTGAAGAGCGCAGAGTTGGCACATGTCATTCAATCTACGACCTTCTGCCGAAAGACCAAGATGTCAAGCTTGCCGTGATGAAAAAAATCGACGCCTTGATATCTCAGGTTTGGGTCAGAGAGTTGGAAGGTGAGTCGCGGGATGGTATAGATAGGCTGAAAAAATCCATTTTGGGCAGGGCGATGGAGATAGAGGATCTCCCAGATTCCCTGACAAGACACTTTGACGATCTAAAAGGTAATAAGGGTTCAGTCGTCTTTGTCAATCCACGTCCGGGTATGTTGCTTTCAGATGGGCGTAACCTTATAAAATTCGCCGATACGATAAGGGATATACATCTTGCCGATGGAACATTGCTTCATGCAGCTAGCCCCTCGATAGTCTTCTCCGACCTCATCAAGATAATCAAAGCAGAGGCCCCTATCCTTACGCTGGCTTCATTTCTTATGGTCGTTGCTTTTGTGCTGATCACATTGAGAGGGATGAAATTGTCTTTTGAGATAATAGTCGGATTGATCTGGTCTATTGTAATGATGATAGGCGTTGCTGCGTTGATGGATATAAAAATAAACTTCTTCAACTTTATCGTTCTGCCGCTTACCTTTGGGATTGGAGTTGATTATTCTTTAAATATCGCTGTGCGATTGAGGCAGGAAGGGCCCTCCGGTGTTGCAAATGCGCTTAGAAAAACCGGCCTTGCTGTAGTGATGTGTTCAGCTACTACCACCATTGGCTATTTTGTGCTGACGGTAGCTAACAATCAGGCCCTTGTCACCTTCGGGCAGAGCGCTGTAATAGGGGATGTGGCCAGCCTCATAGCTGGCATTTTCGTGGTTCCTGCGACCATTGTTGTAATAGACAGATGGTTCAGGAGATAAGATGATAAAAATTTTACACCTCTGTTTTTTCTTGTGCATTTTGACAATTTCTTCTTCCTCCTTTGCACATCCGGCGAGCAGCTATGTTCATGTGGGTGATAGGGCCTACAGGGATATAGAGATGCTTGTTTCACATGGGCTTTGCTACCCCCCAATCGTCGATCAGAAACCATTTGCACGTTCCGAATTTGCGAGAATGATCGCCGAGGCCTCCAAAAATTTTGACGAAAATTTTCCACTGTCCAAGGAGACCTTTTCCGATTATCGGGAGTATTCCAAATATCTATCTAAGAGGGCATTTATAGAGTCTGCACTTAGGAGGTTGAAGCGTTATTTTAATGATGATCTTCTCATGGCGGGTTTACTTGAGGAGCCTGCGCCTGATCTTATAATCAAGCCGATCAGGGAGGCCAGATTCGATCTGAATTATCTGAGCGAAGCTCCGTTGCGTATCATCAGCAATAACGGTATTGGAAAAGCTGATGCAGTTGTGAATCCTTTGTCTGATTATGTTGAAGGTCGTCATGCTGTTTTTGGATTCCAGTCCGCCATTGAAGCTGATACTTCTTTCAATGCTACCAAATATTTTGCTGCCCAAGCCACTTTCAGGCTTGAAGGCAATATGTACAGAAATAACAGAGGTGAAGATATTATAAAGCCGCTCTTCCAAGAGGGATATGGGGTTCTTCAAGCCGCCGATGCCGCGATCACTTTAGGCAGGGCTCCTATATCGTGGGGGCCTGGCGAGCATGGTGGGTTGCTTCTGACCAACGATCCGCGTCCTCTCGATCAAATAGGTTTTTCGACTCCTTCACCATTCCAGCTTCCATGGGTCTTTCGTCATCTCGGACATTGGAGGATAGGGCTATTTGGCGCTAATCTCGGTCCGAATCGCGATCATCCTTATGCGTGGCTGACAGGATATAGACTTTCCTATCAACCTGCAAAATATGTTGAACTTGGATTTGGGAATATTACTATGATGGGTGGAGAGGGGGCGCCCTCGCTCTCGGCGTTGGATGTATTCGGTGAGTTTTGGGGTTTTCGACCTGCGGGAACCTCGCCAGATTCTACAAACAAGACTAATCATATAATGGAAGCAGCGGTCCTGATACGCATTCCCCCTGCGGCGGGGCTTACTCTCTATGGAGTTCTCGCTAATGAAGATAAGAGAGATACTCTCGTCAGATTTTTTAGAGATGGGTCAAGCTACTTGGCCGGCTTTTATCTGCCGCGAGTAGGCAATACCGGAAAGGTGAGCCTTAGGTTCGAGTTCAAACGAATGTGTGCAATAATGTATAGACACTCGCTTTACTACGATGGGTTTACTCTTGATCGACTGTTTATAGGTGACGACCTGGGTTCGAACGCTCTTGGTACTCATTTAAGGGTTGACATGGATGTAAATGAAAAGGTCTCCGTCGGAGCCGTTTTTGATTGGGATAAAAGGGGTTCTAATATATATAAAAACGCAAGGGATCCTGATGGCTCGCTCGGCGATATAGTCGTGGCAAAAAGGGGGCCTAGCGATATTCGCTATCGCTTCCTCCTCGAACCGGAGTATACTTTGGGCAACGCTTCCTCTATAACCCTAAGGACTGGTTATGAGCGTGCCTTAAATGCGGGGTATGTACAGGGGCTTTCTCGTAATAACTGGATTATCGCACTGTCGCTAAAACTTAATTTGGATTCTAAACTAAACTTTAAATTTTATTAGGTGCCATGACACAATCCCCCAGACAGGAACTGCTCGCGATTCAGAAGAAACTCTGGAAGTGGAATCGCGACATGATCAAGCGCTCGGTGCTTGTCAAGGAACCCGGATTCGACAGATACGAGGCGGCGTATCGTAATGCCGTCAAGGATTTCAAGCGTGTTTCCAGTCAGGATGAGATGATAGATGATGTGATGAAATCCGACATTATCTACGTCGGCGACTATCATACCTGCAACCAGTCACAGCGATCGTTCTTAAGAATACTCAAGGCCACCGTGAAGCGTACCAAAAAATTCGCGGTAGGTCTGGAGCTTCTTCATAAAAGGCATCAGAAAGTCCTCGACGATTATCTATCAGGCAGGGAAAAGGAGGAGGGCTTTTTAAAGAAGATCAAGCTCAAGGAACACTGGGTTTTCGATCTCTGGGAAAATTTCAAGCCCCTCTTCGATTTTTGCCGTTATCACAAGATACCGATCTATGCCATCGATGCCGCTAAGGATGGTTCCAACGTCAGAAAGAGGGATCAGGCGACTGCAAAGCTGATAGGGGATATCATCAGCGCGGATCCTGAGCGCAGGCTTTTTGTCTTCATAGGCGATTTGCACATAGCGCCCAAACATCTTCCTGCCGATGTAGATAGAGAGCTTTCAGTTCGTGGCCTCGTAAGAAATTCGTTGATTCTGTACCAGAACAGCGAATCCATATACTGGGACCTCGCAAGGCAGGAGGTTGAGGACTACGTCGAAATCGTTAAGTTGAAAGATGGCAATTACTGCAGGATGCATACTCCTCCGGTTGTCGCCCAGCGTTCTTATCTCAACTGGCTTGAGCATGAAGAGGGGGAGATCGACTACTCCGATGCGAAATCCAGCTTTATCGAGCTCGTCGATAGGATCTGCGATTTTCTCAAGCTGGACGTTGGTGCCGCGAAAGATGAGGTCGAAGTATTTACCTCGGGAGATCTAACTTTTCTGCAGAGGCTGAAGGAAAAGGGGGATTTTAGCGGCAAGGAGATCGCCATGATCAAGAAGCAGATCCTCGCCAGCGAGAGCTACTATATCTCCAAGGCGAAGATCGCATATCTTGCAAATCTCTCCATCAACCACGCCGCGGAAGAGGCCTCGCATTTCATAAAAAACGTCTGTTCTGGGCCTGAATCTCCGAGAGAGCTTATCGATGCTTTTTATGCAAACGTACTTCATGAGGCACTGGGTTTCTTCGGATCCAAGCTCATCAATAGCAGGAGAAAATGCTATCACGAGAAGGATTTCGCCAGCCTGCTTTCCTATTTCAAGACGATCAGGGTCCCCCCCTATCGCCTCCTTGAATGTGAGACCGCTCATCTTGTAATTGAATACCTGAAACTGGAGAAAAAAGGCAGACACCTGACACAGGCTGAAGGTTTGTGTAGCAGGATGGATCTTTTTCTCTCGATTACGCACGCGCTGGGCTATATGCTGGGCGACAGGCTCTATTATGCGCTGATCGCGCAACAGATAAAAAAGAAGGATGTGCGTAAACTCTTTTTGGACCCGTGGCGCGGCTCCGGCGTTCCTGTCGATGTCTATATGGCCCTCAGAAAAAAGCTTGCTGCCGTAAAAATTCCCAACAGGATGTAAAAAAGCCCCCTCCTATCGAGGGGGCCTTTGATATTTCTGGTAGCTGTCGATCTTAGATGTTGTAGTACTCTGTTCCGAGATGCGTGATCGGATTCTCTCCCATTAGATGGCGCAGCGTATTTTTCAACTTCATCTCCTGTATGAATAGATTGTGCTCCGGGTAGAGACCTTCTCCGACCATCGGCGATTTAAAATAGAAGGAGAGCCATTCCTGGATGCCGCGGAGTTCGGCCCTCTTGGCCAGGTCGATAAAGAGCGCCAAATCGAGCACGAGCGGTGCAGCTAGTATCGAATCCCTGCAAAGGAAATCGACCTTGATCTGCATTGGGTAGCCCATCCATCCGAAGATGTCGATGTTGTCCCATCCTTCCTTCGCGTCGCCGCGTGGAGGGTAGTAGTTGATCCGTACTTTGTGATGGACGTTGCCATAGAGGTCGGGGTTGATCTCGGGCTGAAGTATCGTGTCCAGAACTGAGAGCTTGCTTTCTTCCTTTGTCTTGAATGAACCCGGGTCGTCCAAGACCTCACCGTCGCGGTTTCCAAGGATGTTTGTTGAAAACCAACCCGAGAGGCCGAGTAACCTGGAGCGCAGGCCGGGGGCGAGGATGGTCTTCATCAAAGTCTGCCCGGTTTTGAAATCCTTCCCGCAGATCGGAGCCCTGTATTCGTTGGCTAGTTCCTGAAGGGCTGGGGTATCCACGCTCAAATTCGGTGCGCCATTGGCGAACGGGATGCCGAGCTTGATTGCGGCGTAGGCGTATATCATCGAAGGGGCGATCTTAGGGTCATTGGACTCAAGCCCCTTCTCGAAATTTTTCACGCTCTTGTGAACCTCCTCGATCGGCGTGAAGACTTCAGTCGAGGCACACCACACCATGACGACCCTGGAGCAGCCGCTGTTCTTCTGGAAGGTCTTTATGTCCTCCATGACCTGATTGGCCAGATCCATCTTTGTCCTGCCGTTCTTTATGTATTTCCCATCGAGTTTTTTTACCCATTCCCTGTCGAAGACGCCTCTGAGAGGGACGATCTTTTCAAGCGCCGGCCTTGCCGCTTCGAGATCCTGGTAGTCGAGAACCCCGGCCTTCTTGGCCGCCACGTAGGCGTCGTCTTCGAAGATATCCCATGCGGCTATCTCTATATCCTCTAGCTTTGCCAGTGGCAGGAAGTTGCAGACCTTGGGAATGTTATATTCGGTCCTTTTGCCAAGGCGAATCGTTCCCATCTGGGTCAGCGAGCCGTAGGGTTTCGTCCTTCCGCTGCGGATCGCGTCGATTCCGGCGATGAAGGTCGTGCTGATGGCGCCAAGGCCAACGAGCATGATCCCGAGTTTCCCCTCGGCTGGCTTGATTACGTACGGTTTCTGATTCTGTGTCATCGTATTTCCTCCTTTTATTTTGGTTGCCTATATTGGGGATGATGTTATAAGTCAAATTAATTATATTACTAATATAGATAAGGACAGCTTATGGATATAAGAAAACTCGAGATTTTCTGTGAGGTTTACAGACAGAAGGGTTTTTCGCAGGCCGCCAGAAAACTGGGGCTTACGCAATCTGCGGTCAGTCAGCAGATAAAGGGATTGGAGTCGGAAATAGGTGTTCTGTTATTCGATGCCGATGACAGGTCTCATCCGACCGCTGCGGGGGAGTATCTCTCCGTCGAGGGAGGCAGAATTATAGCGGAGATCAGCGATCTCGTTAAGGGGGTACAGGCCGCCGGAGGGATAGCCAGCGGTCAGATACGTTTCGGTATGATAGACGTGGCGGCGATATGGATTATGCCAAAAGTGCTTAAAAACTTTCAAAACGAGCATAAAAACATACGCCTCGATGCGGTGGTCAGGGCCACAGGGGAGCTGGTGGATTTGGTGATGGCACATCAGATCGAGTTCGCTGTCGTCGTCTCCGACGGCCTTCCTGATGCGCTGGAAATCCGTAAAATTTACGCCGACTCGATAGTGGCCATTGTTCCCAAGAAGTTCGATGATAAAGGGGGAGTTATAAGCGTAAAGGATCTGAAGGGGGAGCCCCTGATACTCTATCCCCCCGCCTCCCATTCCAGGACTATAATAGATGAGGCCTTCAGGAGAAACGGCATGGTTCCGACCGTTAGCATGGAGATGCACTACCCTGCGGCGATATGTTCGCTGGTGGATCAGGGGATGGGGATTGGGCTTATATCCGAACTTTCCGCCAAGGAGAGCCGTCTGGAAGGGCAAAAGATCGTTAAAATAGAGGAGCTTATAGAGGCTAGGGGGATAGGCGTCGTTTGGGATAAAAGAAGGAGGCTTTCCCCACAGGCGCGTGCCCTTATATCGATGCTCTGATTCAGGTAGAGGCGCCCTTTCTTTCCTGCGAGAGGAGATTTTCAGCAACTTTTTAAAGGGGGGCACGATAAGAATAATGGAGGCGACGAGAATTTAACAAAAAGGGCAGGGGCCATGAGTATTGAGAAAATTTTAGGCAGCATATTTCAGCAAAGCGGCGTCGAAGCGATCGAGAGAGGTTCAGCGGAGGAGCGCAAAGTTCGCAAGGATGCCAAGCTCGTCGATCTGGCTCATGAGGCCATGTCAAATCGGGCCGCCAGGGACAGCGATGACTTAAATGCGCTCGTCAATATCGGCTGGCCGAATTTGCAGAAGGAAAAATTCAAGAACAAGGTCAGGAAGAAAGTCTGGAATGTCGTCAGCGAGGATTTTGGCGCCGCGGATTCAGAGATGGTCGACGAAATCACCGAAAGAATCATAGATGTTTCCGAGGCGGATGAGTATTACAGAAATATCTTCGATTCGGAAAAATAGTTCAATAAAGTCAGTCATCCCCGAGTGCTTTTGTCGGGGATCCCGTAAAACCCGTGATCTTACGCCTTGAGCCTTACGCCTGATTACCTTTAACCTCAATTCGATATTCTTCCCGGGGCTATTTGCGTTCGGCCCACCTGTTTGGTCTGAAGACGTGGTTGGCTGTCAGGGTGATAACCACAATGATCGCCGCAAGAAGGTTGTATGCGGCGAGCGTCAGCTTTAGCAGAGATGACTTCAGGTTCATTTTGGCTCATTCCATTATTCTGCGCAGGGCGCCTGTTATTTGTTCGCCCAGAGAACGTGCGCGCTCCGCGATCTTTTTGACTTCGTGTTTGCTCATTGGCTCTATTCCGCCCATCGATTTCACCAGATATGCTACGCGTGCGATCTGCTCTAGATGTTCTAGCCTGTTGAATGCGTCTTCAAGGTCTTTTCCGAGAACTAGCACACCATGCCGGCTGAGCAAAAAAGCGTTGTGATCCGGTAAATATGGGATAAGCGCTTCGGGCAGCTCTTCGGTTCCGGGTGTAGCATAGGGCACGATCGGAACCGGGCCTATGTATATGGCGAGTTCCGGAAGTATGATCTTGGAAAGGGAGATCCCAGAAAGAGAACATGCAATGCTGTAGTGCGGATGCGCGTGTATCGCTGCTGCAACATCAGGGCGCTGTCTGTACACCTCCCTGTGCATCGCTGCTTCAGAAGATGGTTTTTTCGAAGGTTCTAGCGTGCGTCCGTTATCATCGCACAGGACGATATCCTTAGGTCTTACGCAGTCCTTTCGCGTGGATGCCGGTGTTATGTAGAAGCCCGATTCGTGCCGCACAGATACGTTGCCGCTGGTAGCGACGAGATATCCATTTTCATAGAGCCTGTGACAGACCCCCGCGATCGCCTGTTTGGAATTTTTTTTCCAGATTTTATCCGAAAACATTCTCAACTCCGATGGAATGTCCTATACCTCTTCAATCAGCGACTGTTCCTCCCAGATTTTCTTCCTGTTGTGGGCGCCGAGGAAGAAGAGGCCGAGAAGTATCCAGAAAAGGGAGCGTATCCTTTTGGCGATCTGTATCGCTATTCCTATAGAAGGATCGAGGTTCATCAGATACAGCACGCCGCTGTATGCTCCTTCGAGCACTCCAAGCGCTCCGGGGATGAAGGCGAATACAGCGTTTACCATGGGTGCGAGGGCGGTTAGAACAAGAGCTGCAAAGAACGTGAACTTTTCCGATGCAGCTTTTCCTATAACGTAAATTTCGGTGATTCCAAGAAGCCTTCCTACGACGTGATAAAACAGTGCGATCAAAAACCCCCTGTAATTGGTTCTGTAGAAATCTATGATATGCGAATCTAGCTTCGTGAACCTGTCTATCGTTTTTTCCGAGAACTCTTTTTTTATTCCGATGCGCCGGCACAAATTCAACATCAGTCCGAAAAATCCGCGTCTCTGATGTATCAGCACGAAGAGTATGAATCCCATAGAGACGAGCAGGGCTATGGGGACTCCGTATTTTATATTTGCCGGAAGATGGTGAAAGGTAAGAAAGGAGACGATGATTCCGAGAAGTATTACAATCAGAGTCGCAGCGCTGTGCAGTGTTCTGTCGACGACGACCGATGCAGCTCCCTCTGCCACAGGAAAATTTCTCTTGAGAAGGTAGATCCTCAATGGGTCACCACCTATGAAGTTTACCGGGGTGAGGGTGTTTACAGCTTCGCCGGCTATTTTGATCCTGAATAGATCCCAAAAAGGTATGCTGTCGTTCAGGCGCTTTAGGAACTGCATCCAGGCGCCGGTGTAGAGGACGTACCAGCAACCGCTTATTGCGAGAACCGGAACGAACATCCATTTTATCGCTATTATGTTCGATATGATTGTGTCTACGCCGATCTTTCCGATCAGGGCGACGAGCATCAGCCCACCCATCAAAAAGAAAACAAACTTCGCCATTTTTGTCAGTTTTCTTGTCATCTCAGAAGGCCCTCATTCTGTTTTATCGACTCTTCGGCTCTGGCTAGGTCTTCCTGCGTGTCCACTTCCAGCCATCGCATGCCGGAGGCGTCGCATATGTTTATTTCAAACGATCTAGCGCCAAGCCATGCCAGTACATTCTCTGCGCAGGCGGAATTTCCTTTTTCCCTTATCACGGCAGCCACGGCTTCCTTATAAGCGGTCAGGCTTTCCCTGGGACAGAACGTCATGCCGATGTAGCCGCAGTCGAACTGAAGGAGCTTTTTGTCGATGGCGCACAACTGTCCGCGATGATTCAGGCGAACTTTCATGTCGTCCTCTCCGAGTATTCTGTCGAAATCGCAGATCGCCGTGACGCCGTCGACATTTTTCAAGATATAAGGAAACATCCTCCGAGGATAGATGTGATCCGCGTTCATCAAAAGCATGTCGTCATCTACGAGCGGCAGGGCTTTTTTCAGCGAAAGGATATTCCCCAATCTGAAGTCCGGGTTGTGTGCTATAGTGGTTTCTGGAAACTCTTTTCTTACCAACGATTCGATTGTTTCGTTTGCAAATCCGGTGACGAGAATTTTTTTGGATATTCTTTCATTGTCAAGAAAGTCCATGACGTATCGGATAAGTTCGCGCTCGCAAACTTTTACCATAGCCTTGGGCATGCTTTTAGTGAGATTTAAAAGCCGGCTTCCGGTTCCGGCTGCCATTATTATCGCCTGCATCAGCTCTCCTGGCTATTATTGGTGTTGACTAGGATGTCCACCAGTTCCGAGATGTTGGATATCACCCCGGCATCTGGAAAGGTATTCTTGAAACGCTCTGCAGGGAATGTTCCTTCCTTCCCTATGAAGTTCACGCCACAGGAAAGGGCCCGCTCTCCGTCCTTTATCGAATCGCCGACGAAAATTATTTCTTCAGGGCTAGTGCCGAGTTTTTGTTCGATGTGATCGAAGTGATCCTTTCCCTTGGCAAAATTTGGCTTGAAGCCCAATACCATGTCAAATTTGATTCCTATTTTTTCAACGTGCGCATCGACCAGCTCTTGAAAGTTGTTCGACGAAACTACTGTCGTGATACCGTTTCTGCGAAGTGTATCTATAGTTGAAGCGACATCTTCAAAAGCTCCTTTTTCAAGGTAGTCCTTGAGCTTGGTTTTTTCAAATTCATCCGCAGCGGCGCTGTTTTGAGGGTTGTTCGGAAAGAGTTGCTCGAGCTGCTGAAAGAAAGGAACGCCAGATGTTTCGATGTACATGCGGCGTGCATCGCCCTTGGTCACCGGATAATACTTTGGCATGACTTCAGAGGCTATATCGGCGAACGCTGACATCGAATCGACTATAGTGCCGTCAAAATCGAACATGACGACCTTCTTGCAAGTTTCCTTCGATTCGTCGTCGCGATTCCACGCTTCTGATTTTTTTGTTGTCATAAGTTTTTCCCTTCCGATGCGATTACAGTCGGCGTGCGTTTTTTGAGCGATTCCGCGATATTTAGATAGGTGAGAACTATCGCAGCAGATGACGTTCCAAGCGTAGCTAGAAACAGCCACCAGTACAGAACACCGAATATGGCGGAGCAGAGAAACATGAACGAAAAGACGTCTTTCTTGAGCAGATATTTTCCGTACTTGATAAAAATCATCAGAAATTTGGGTTGTTCCTTCAGCTTGCTGAGATACTGTTTGTCGTAGGTAACAAGGGAAGCCGAGTCGGTGTTCTTTTTCAGAAAACGTATCATCCAGAAGAATGTGACTCCGGTCGTGAAAACCAGTATAGATCCGACGTAGAAGGCAACGTAGGAATGCGTTTGTCTCCAATAGCCGGCGATGAGCCCTGTGATGAAACTTCCCAATGAGAGATTGTCGCATAGCGTGTCGGCGTATTGTCCGAATTTCGTCGCCCTGAAGGTGAGCTTTGCCACCTCTCCATCGCAGCCATCTATTATCGATGCCAGCTGGAAGAGTATCGCGCCGGCGAGTATATAATGGTACCTGTTGCCATCTGCAACGAATACGCCTGAAAAAACTCCTACGATTATATTGAAAGCGGTTATCGTATTGGGGCTTATCCATAGTTTGGAAAGTATGAGGCTTACAGGGAGCGAAATCCTCTTATTGATGTATCTCGCCACGGGGCCGTCTATGCGCAACCGAATGGCTTCTGCCAGCGATTTTTCAGCGACCGCACGTTCGCGGCAGTGGGTGACGAGGAACGTATTTATCTCCGCTGGCTTATTGACTATCGCTACATCGCCCCCTTCGAGCATGATGCGGATCGCGGTCTCGATGGATCTTGGACGCACTGCGACTTCTTTATGGAGCCTCTCTATTGCGTTCGATGATACTTCGTACATCGGTATCGAATGTGCGCCGGCCTTGCATCTTATCGAACCTCCCTGCGGCATCGGGGTTTCCTTGAAGAGGTGGATCAGCTCTTTTTCGAATATCAGGTTGGAATTTATAAGCAGGAGCCTTTCAAAAGCGTTCTCGACGACCTTTTTTGCGAGCTCTTCACTTATTCCGTAGTGTTCTTCATATTCAAGGATTTTTATTTCAGGGAGTACGGAGTCGTTGTACCTGCCGAGAAACCGGACTATCCTTTCCCTCTGGGAAGAGGCTATCAACAGCGAGAGGCTTTTTATTCCCGATTGCTTCAAGGTCATCACCCCTCTTATGATCAGCGGTACGCCGGCGACCTTTCTGGTGGCCATCGCCATTGCCTCCGGGGTGTCAGAGGGGACATATATCAGAGCCTCTGTTTTCATCTTGGTATCTTCGTTCCTTGGGATGGAAAATGCGGTTAAATAAGAGCCCGTAAAGCGCGAATAACTATCAGAAATTTCGGTTACTTGTAAAGTTTTTTCCTCTTTTTGTCTGTTGACGCGCCTCCGTCGGCGTGCTAGGCGAAACCCTTCTCAAATCAAGGAGTTGCCGATATCCATGATACAGAAACGCCCGCCCTGGTACAGAGGGGCATTTTATTACTTCAGGTGCCTTGCCCTGCGGAAGCCGCGGCTTGTAAACTTGGAGCTGACCAAAAAATGCAATGCCAGTTGTTCCTTTTGCACCTATTGGCAGATGGATTCGAAAAATGAGATCTCGGACTATTCCCCAATCATAAAGATGTTCAAGCCGGTCGTTCTCTCGATCACGGGGGGTGAGCCGTTGATGCGAAAGAACTACGACGAGATACTTAGAAAGGTTCGTCCGTATTGTCACTATCTGTCGTTGATCACCAACGGTGCCTTGCTGAACGAAAATTCTGCCAGAAAGCTCGCGGAAGCGGGGGTCAACCAGATCAGCGTCTCTCTCGATTACTTGAGCGATGAGCATGACAGGGCAAGGATGATATCCGGGCTTTTCGATCATATATCCAAAACTCTGCCCAAACTCACGGCTGCCGGATACCGGCTATCTCTCAACACTATAATGATGGAGTCCAATCTGGATCAGATCGTGCCGATCGCACATCAAGCCAAGGAATGGGGGGCCGATGTTTCCTACTCGGCCTACTGCTCACTCAAGAGCGATGATGATTCCCAGATGGTGAAAAAACAGCGTCTGGAGCGTCTGCTGAATGTGGTCGAAGAACTCAAGGTTTTAAAACGCAAGCTTAAGAATATAAAGAATTCCGATTACTACTTTTCGAAGCTGTACCAATATTTTGAGAACGGGTGCGTCCCCGGATGCAAGGCGGGAGAGAGGTGGATTCAGGTTACGCCGGATGGGTACATCCAGCAGTGTTCGGAGTTGCCTCGCCTCTGCCACTATACCGAGTTTAGCAAAGACAAACTCAAAAAGATATCATGCTGCAAATGTTGGTATACCTGCAGGGGAGAGGCGGAGGCCAATCCCCTCGAGCCCAGAAGGCTTTTTGAGCTGATGATGTCGTAGAAGAAAAAGTAATTATCTGTTGCAGGTTTTGGGAAAGGGCTGTATAAGCCTCAAAACTTAACAAGGAGGAGGGGAGTCATATGAAGAAAGTTTTAGTAGCGATGTTGGTTCTTGGCCTCGGGATGTTTTTTGGTTGCCAGAAGAAGGCTGAAGAGCCGGTGGTAGTCGAAGAAGAAGCCGCGGTCATCGAGGAAGTTGCTCCGCCAGCCGTTCCTGAAGAAGTTCCGGCCGAGCAGCCCGCCGAAGAAGCGCCGCAGCAGTAATAATTTTTGCGGACTTCAAAAATATCGCCGTCGTCCCTTTTACAGGGGCGGCGGCGTTTTTTGTCTTAAGGAATCTCTGAAAAGCTAGCTGTAACAATGACTTCGACCATGGACAATTGACCATCGACCGACATCTCTAGCTTCTGTTTTTCCACCAGTCACGGCTGTTGCTGGATCCCCGATAGAAGCATTCGGGGATGACAATCACGCCGTCATTCCCGCATGCTGTAAGCCGCCGCTACCGCGGGGCAAACGGGAATCCCATTCCGACCGTTCACCAGTCACGAGTCACAAGTCACGGCTGTTGCGGGAGGGGGTCGAATCCTGATACCTGATCTTTGATCCGTCTTTTGTAAGACTAACTTATATCCGCAAATAATCGTTATTAAGATTAAGATGAAGAATCAATCGCATAGCTTTTAGAGGTGCCCTGAATTTGCTGACTTTTCAGAGGTTACTTAAAAAATATAAAGAAAGCTTCTCTTCTTTTGCCGGACACTTTTTTTGGTGATGCTTGGAGATGGATGGCCCTGCCTTGGCGAACGTTCCCTTTATCGTCAGATTTATTGTGAGCTGGAGCGAATTATAGTGAATGGGGTTTTATCCGGGGTTTTGTCGCTGCAAAATCAGGGCGGGGCTGCAAGATCCTAAAATTCCCGTATATCCTCTTGCCATTTTGTTTTTTTTAAATAGGTTAGCGCGAACCTTGGAGGAAGCCGATGATACAGAAGAAAAGAGTTTCGATACTGCGGATAGTCCTGTTAAGCCTTGGGTTTTTTGGAATCCAGGGAGGTTTTTCCATCCAGTTTGCCAGGGTAACCCCGATATTTGAAAAGCTCGGCGCGCTGGCAAATGAGATCCCTTGGTACTGGCTTGCTGCTCCGCTTACAGGTTTCATAGTTCAGCCCGTGGTTGGTTACATGAGCGACAGGACGTGGGGGGCGCTTGGCAGGAGAAGACCATATATACTTTTCGGCACGATACTTTCGGTGTTGGCGCTTTTTATAATGCCAAATACCGCTTTTCTTTGGACCGCAGTTCTCAACTTCTGGCTTCTCAGCTTTGCGATAGATTTCTGCATGCAGCCCTTTCGCGCTTTCGTGGCGGACATCCTTCCGGAGGAACAGGTCGCGACGGGTTACTCGATACAGACCATACTCATCGGTATTGGCGGAGGGGTGGGTTTCTGGGTCGCGGCGAGGGACTGGCTTGAAATATTTCCCTCTCTAAGCATCGTGGCGAGCTCCTCGCTTCAGCTTCAGTTTTACATAACGGGAATAATATTCCTGGCCACGATAATTATCACCGTGATTTCAACGAAGGAATATCCTCCTGAGGATATGGAGGCATTTCTGAAGATGAAGGGAAAGTCGAAGGGGATAGGGGCGGAGTTCAAATCTTTTTTTAGAGAACTTTTCGTCAGTTTGAAAGAAATGCCGCCGCTGATGAGAAAGCTTTCGGGGGTGCAGTTCTTCACATGGCTGGGTTTTTTCTGCATGTGGATGTTCTATTCGGTGTCGGTGGCGAAATATATATTTGGTGCTGCTGAAATCGGCAGCGAACTTTACGAAAAAGGAGTTTCCTTCGCCAGCGATACCATGGTGGCATATCAGGTGGTTGCCACGGCGTTCGCCTTTTTGATGCCGTATCTTGTGAAGAAGATCACAGCTGTCGGCGTTCACACATTCGGCCTTGTTGCAGCGGGGATAGGTTTGCTTTCCATTTATTTCATCAGCGATCCGTTCTATCTTTATATAGCGATGATTGGAGTGGGTTTCGCATGGGCCACTACGCTGGCGATGCCCTACACTATTCTAGTATCTTTAATCCCGCCGCAAAAATATGGCATCTACATGGGCATATTTAACTTCTTCATAGTCATTCCGCAGATACTTGCAGCGCTTACCCTCGGCAGGATCATGAAGACCTTCCTGGGAAACAACGAGATGGCCGTCGTTCTGCTGGGTGGGGTATTCATGTTCGTAGCGGCGGTCGTGCTCCAGTCTCTCAGGCGTTACAACAAGAGGGTGGCTGCAGCAGAGCTTTGATTGTATTTCCATATCGACTGATGCGGGGGGAGATGTCGTTCGGGCGTCTCCCCCTTTTTGCAATAATTATTCATTCCCTGATTTTGGTTTTTTCCGCCGATTGAACTTTTTTTAATGAATTTTCTCTGATAAAAGATATCTCTCATGAATATCAGGGAGGGTTCAGATGAGCATTAGGGCCAAACTCACGATTTTCATATTATCCGCGGTCTTCGTCGTCTTTATGCTTCTCACCTGGGCCAGCTTTTCATCGGACAGAAAGAATTTGGAAGCCGAGATAAAGAAGGGTGCCATGACCCTTCTTGAGAAGCATATATTGACGATAGATTCTGAGCTTGAATCGGTTGAGAAAGAGGCAAAGGGGCTTGCCCTTGCCATCCAGTCCTTCGGGGTAGGCACTGACGAACAGCTTGAAAACCTGATCAAATACTTTCTCGACGACAGTCCGATAGTCTATGGTTCTACGATTTCTTTTGAACCGCAGCAGGGGAGCTTGAGAGCTCCGTATTACTATAGATCCGGCGGAGATATTCTGTACAGGGATCTTTCCCGTCCGGCGTACGATTATCCAAAATGGGAATGGTTCGCTACCCCCAGGCTCACCGGTAAACCTCTGTGGAGCGAACCATATCTGGATGTTGGCGGGGGGAATGCTGCGATGACGACCTATTCCTTCCCCTTCGATATCGGCGGAAAATTTGCGGGCGTTACCACTGCAGATGTGGCCCTCAGCGATCTGACAGACACGGTAGATCTGCTGCGCGTCGGCAGGCACGGTTACGCCTTTTTACTCAGCAAGAAGGGGACCTTCCTTTCAATGCGCAGAAAGGAATGGAAACTCAAACTCAGCATATTCGATGCGGCAAGCGAATTTGGAAATGAAGAACTGCGGGCTCTCGGAAAGAAGATGCTGGCGGGCGAGACCGGATTCATCTCTCTTTTCGACAGCATGAACAATAAACAGTCTTGGTTTACTTTCGGCCCTATTTCCAAGACCGGTTGGTCCCTCGCGATCGTTTTTCCGGAGGATGATCTTTTGGAACCGCTCTACAGGCAGAAGCTTCGGATCTTTTTCATATCCATTGCTGGGATGGTTGCGATATTCATAGTTGTCTATCTCATTTCATCGAGAATAAGCGAGCCGATATCGGAGCTTGCCGTTGATGTAAGGCGTTTCGCAGCATCTCGCCTTGGCTCTCGTGTAAAGAATGTTTCTACCGGAGATGAGATCGTACTTCTCAAGGGGTCGTTCGAGGATATGAAGGAATCTCTTTCAAACATGCTCGACGATCTTTCCGCTGAAAAGAAGGAACTCGAAAACGTTCTCGATGGGATGCTCGACGGGGTAATTCTTCTCAGCCCCGCCTGGAAGGTGATAAGGCTTAACGCAGTCGCAAAGAAGTCGCTCGGCATGTCGGTCGGGGATCACTTCATCGAGTTCGTTGAGAATGAATTCGAGAGTAGCATAAACCCTTCAGAACTACAGAACCAGTGCAACGAGCGCGCGCATTTCTCGCTGATCAGGAAGGGCACTACGGCGGAGGAGGAGAAGCTGGAATGCTCGCTTATGGCCAACTATGATGAGAGAAATGCGATCAGGGAACGCATGGTCGTAGTGCGTGTTTTATGACTTCTAAAATGCCGCGATTTCGCATACGCCATCTTTGCAAAGCCGATATGCGGTGAAATCGTTTTTCTTCATCTGTTTGTCCCAGTAGGACGGACCATAATCGAATCTCAATTCTTCACCCTCGTATATGTCCCGCGTGGCGTGCAATAGCGTGTGAAAAAGCCCAGCGGAAAAAGCTGTGGAAAGCTCCACATTTTCGACGCTGAGTCCGCTGTCGGATATCATCAGTCCAGATGCGGCGTGGTTGATGAATCTGGTTTCATTTCCGCCCCCCTCCGCATCGACAACGAGCGTGGGTAAAAATTTTCGTGTAAAATGATTTACTAACTCGATCCATGGGTTGAAGAGCATGCAGTAGGCGTTTGTTCCTGACAGAAGGCTTACTTCCGATATGTATCCGGTATATTCCCCGATGAGCTCATCTTTTTCGATCTTCGAAAGTGCAAAACAGCCGAGGCCGATCGATTCGTTTATTCTGGCGATTCCAATTTTTTCTGACATGGCATAGCGAAGAGTTTTAGATCCCGTGCTCATGGCTTTTAGAAATTCACGCGCATCATTGTCTTTGCTGTGAGCACTGCAGAGAGATACCTTGTCGGTTGCTGCCAAACACTTTTTACTGAAGGTGGCAGCCTCTTTGCGGAAATCTTCATTTATGAATCCCAGTTCCGGGAGATATGTAAGTCCCATCGAAGCGAAGAAACTCCGCATCCCTGCCCTGTCCGCGCTTGCCGCCAGAAGGGCGGACGACAGTATGGACGGTGGAATAGTTGCTACCACCGCATTTGAGATGAAGGCGGTGCTTGCAAGTCCGAAAGGTGCGCCTGTTCCATGTATCGTCATAAGGCTGATAAACCTCGCCCGGTTTTATCGACCAGGAGGATTTTAAGTTGCTAGCTTTTTATTGTGTGTCGCCGACAGCAAATCGATGTTTAAACCGGCTGCAGCTTCTGTGTTTTCAGTGTTCTTGTGTCAAGAATTCTATTCGGATTGATATGCGCAACGTTTTTTAACCCAGGTGTTTCCTCGAAATGCTCGTCTTATTGTCACCTGTGTTCACCTTGACATTGTCGCCTCGGCCGATAGTCAGCTCTCTGCTTCTTTGCCATCTCCAAGCTTGGTATCTCCTGTCGATGCCGGGCTTGGAACCTCCTGCGTTTCAAAAAATTCTGATCTTCTTGGATCTGCGCTGTTTTCCGTGCGGTATGGCGCGTAATCTCTGACAAAAGGGTTGTTTTCCGAAGACCATAGATCCGCTGGCGCATTATTGAAGATCCAATAGGGGTTGAAATCTTTGCCCTGCGCCATTACCGGAATACTTACGGTGCCGAGGGCTTCATCAAAATCTTTTATCGAGCGTTCAAACTTTTTTGGGTTGATTCCCTTTCCCTTTGCGATCCCAGCTCCGAAGATATCCGGTTTTGAAGTGTCGAAGACAAACCATGGTGAAGGATCTTTGTCATCCATAGTTCTTACAAAGCCAAGCGCCGTTGCGGTATCGTTGTATTTTTTTATAGTCCCCATCGTGCTTTCGAAATCATCCGCAGGAACCCGCATGTATTTGCCTTCACCGCTTAGGTAATCCCTCGCGTCCTGTAAGGTCATAAAATAGCTATTGATATCTTCCGAGTTTATGCCGCTATGTGGATATGCCATCCTTACATACTCGCCACTTATCCACTTAAGCGCTTTGCCGCTGCGCAAGGCCTTGCCGAGGAGGAGTCTGCCGACCGCATTTGCCAGCCATGGCAGGGGCGCAACTCCTCCGGAATAACGCCTGAATTCCCTCATCTCACTACTTCTATTCTTATGTCCCTGATACCGATTGATTGTTATCTCGTTATCAGTTTCGTGAAACCCTATGGTCGCGAGGGGCACTTTCATCCCTTCCTTGTTCGTGGAATGTAGGGTAAACTGCAAGCCCGCAGCTCCTTCGTATTTTCCGAACTCAAGCCTTACCTGCGCGCCATCACCGAATTCCATAAAACCAATGGCGCTAGGCATATAGACAAGATTGTGTGATGGGATGTCAAATCCGAACCACTTCCTGACCAATCTGCTTCTGAAAAGAGCAGCTTCAGTCGTCGTTCCGATCTCCATGGTTCCAAAAAATTCCCTGGAAGCGACTACAATGTCATTGAAGGCTCTATCAAACACCAAGAACCTCACCTCTTCGTATGTTGCGGCCACTCCTCTCTCCTGAAGTGCCCTGCGCATCATGACAAAATTTCTGAGGCATGTGCAAATGTTCGAAGGCGGAGCGGATTTTAGCGGATTTTTGATGGTGGGGTTGTCTATATACTCGGATGGTTCAATTTCTTCCATGAGGCCTATCGCCTCTTTCTGAAAGGCATCGTCAAGATCGAGGAATGTTTGTCTTATCCGCACCAGACTTTCGAGTTCGTTCCTGTAAAATTGCAACCTGTTGCGATGGGCGATGATGAATTCCAGCCACTCTTTTGTATATTTGGAAAATCTCTCTAAGACATCCTTATCCTTTATGGCGCCCTTTAGGGGGGAAAATAGGGATTCGTCCAACTTTAATTCGGTAACTATGAAGGTGCGATTACCATCTTTGCTTATTGACTCTGTTAGTAGATAGATATTTTCGGGTTTTTCCCGATCCATCATTCTCTTCTTTTCACTAGCGGCGCTGAAACTATCAGAGGAAAAAATAACGATCTGCTCGGCGGATTCGGACGACACGGTTTTGCGATTACCTAATACATTTCTTATGCCTCTTATCATGGTGCCTACGGCGTCGGTTATCGCCTGAATGGGGATGCCAGCATAGAGCAATGTATAGCCATCTGGATTTACAGGGAAGGGATATATATCGGACTGTTTTTTCGGTAGTTCCTCCATCTTGCCTCGGGGGGCTCTCTTTCCACAGAGGGTACCGGCCTTGCCCGATTTTTTTCCCTTTAATAGCACTGAATTGTACAGTCCGAACTTGGCTATATCGAAGGAGGTATCCTGCCGAGGCATCTCCTGTTTGAATCCGTGTCGAGGTAGGTGGACAAAACTGGGTGATGTGGAAAAACTCTGCATCCCTGGCCTGGCGGCGCATATGGACACAAGAGCGGGAGAAAATATGGGTTGTGGGATGGTTGCTGGCACCGCATTTAATATGAAGGCGGTGCTTGCAAGCCCAAAAGGTGCGCCTGTTCCATATATCGTCATAAGGGTAATAAACCTCGCCCGGACTTATCGGTCTGAAAAGATTAAGGTTGCTAGTTTTTTATTCTTCCTTTTCAGCTCGTATCTCCCAGATTGATACGATTTGAGATTATCGAATTTCCTTCTGAACTCCGCCATCTCGCAGAGTTTGTCGACTTGTTTGATGAGATCATGATATTCGTTGCCGTACTCGTCGACAAACTGTTTGTGTATGCGGTCAATGGATCGCTTTGTTTCCGTAAGCGCTTTTCTGCCGCTGGCTCCCAACCCGCTGCTTAGGATTGTAGCCACTATGTACGTATGAATAGGCTCTAATCTACCTCTCTCGAGTCTGATTTTCTCTGCCAGGAATGTCGACAATTCGGATTTTTGAGAGTCGCTTAAGAGCCCGAAGTTGAACTGTTCGGCGAACATCCTGAGCTCTGGAAGGGATGTCCTTCTTGCAAAATTTTCGAACATCATCTCTACGGCGGGGAGTATGTTTACCCCCGATAAGTCTATGGCCTCCAGCCTGCTTATTGCCTCCTTTCCGGCGGCATTGATTTCTTCCCGATTTGTTCTTACCCGCCTATAGATGCACCTATCAGTATCAGTATATGATGCGTTTTTGCTTCCAAGTTTTTTGGTTTCACAGTGCACTATATCCATATTCATGAGATGTCGTAGTATCTGTGCGGCCTCGTACATATCTGAGGCGGATCCGCCTATAGATCTGGAGATGCCGAGCAGTCTTTCAGATCACTTGGATTGTTTCATCATCTTGAGCTCGTCGGACGATATTCGTCCGTCGTCGTTCATGCTCTCGGCAAGCATTTTAGCCTCTTTCTGATCGAGACCGGTGAGTTCGGATACGGCTTTTGCCGATACATATCCATCGTTTACCATCGCCTTTATTATCCGGTTGGCATTGTCGGTATCCCTTGCATCTACTTTAAATTCTGACATTTTTAATCCTCCTGTGGTTTTTTGGTCCGTTTTACTTGCCTTAGTTATCGGCACCAAAATCCCCAAGTTGTTTGTCGGAAATTTTTTTTGATCTGTAATTGGGGGGAGGGTGGAGTTGTCCCGAGGGTGAGAAAAGCTTTGCTCTGCCTGATATTATGCTTTTAAGGCCAGCCGCACAATTCGCATCCGCTTTCGCAAGGGTTGCTCTGTCGAACCTGTTATATCCAGTCGTCGCTTATCACCTGTTTCAAGACGCAAAAAAGCTTCGAAACCCGAAAAGGGTTCCGAAGCTTTTTGAGCCGAGAATCGGAATCGAACCGACGACCGCTGATTACGAATCAGCTGCTCTACCAGCTGAGCTATCTCGGCATTTCAATTGTCAGTTTATGATTACGTCCCTTGCGTAACCGCTCAGCAATAAAAACCATTGCCTCGCACTCCAGGGATTCGCAGCCCTAACGAAACCGTCTGCATGCGCAGCCGCTTTCATAAGGGCTGCCTAAATCAGCTGCTCTACCAGCTGAGCTATCTCGGCAAATCCCGCCTGCGGCGGGATAGAAAATAGCATTAGAAAATTGTCAATCGACTTCAGCCTTCCAAGTTTTTCTCAACCGACTTTATTAAATTTGTTAACATTTTAGCGATAATTTCGAGCGATTCAAATAAGTCGGAGTGTTGAATGTCAGTTAACAGTTTTTTCCGGTGAAGGATTTGGATTATAGGTATGCATTCAAAACAGGAACCGCGAGCTATCCAGAAAAACTGTCTTTTTTCCGCTTTGTGTCCCTTCCCATTTCCTTCAGCAATATTAAGCGCTATAGACATTGCTGCTCTGCTAAACTGATTCTGTAGTGAACGGCTTATCTTTCCCTTTAGAGACTCGCAGATGTCTTCGATTTTTTCGATAACGTCTATCGATTTTCGATACACATCCAATCTTTCAAAAGGAAAAGACATTCGCCTCCATTTTCTATTTTCCAATGCTATTTTCAATCCAGCCCTTTTGTAAAAAGAGCCGGATTGTGCCGGAGGCCGGACTTGAACCGGCACGAAGGGTAAGCTTCGGCAGATTTTGAGTCTGCTGCGTCTGCCAATTCCGCCACTCCGGCATGTATGCAACGAAGAGAAAGTTCCCTCAGCAAATTTGAAAAGAGCGCGCCATTCCGCCTGCAATATTTCAAAAAATAAAATTTTATGGAATATCTTATTTTTCAGATGGGGTCAGATCATCGGAGACGATCCGAACCTTGCCTTCGGCGATTTCCCTGAGCGAGGTTACAGCCTCCTTGTTTTTGCAGGAGACGATCGGACGGGACCCCTTGTAGAGTTGTTTCGTTCTAAGCGCTGCTGCGTGTACAAGCGCGAAGCGATTTTCAACGTTTTCAAGACAATCCTCAACCGTAACTCTTGCCATGATTTCCTCCTTGAAAGCCCGGCGTTACTAATGGGATTCCGAAGCAAAGTCAAGGAGTTTGCTTACGGTTTGTGGACCGAATCTCTTGCTATAATCACAACCCCTTGATAATACTCCCCACCAAATGATCTCCTGTGAGAACCTGATAGATACCTTCGTGCCCGACTATCGCCGGCGCCACATATTTACTACCAAATTGAGGATTTTAGCATTTGTCGGCTTTTGGGCCTTCTTTCTCTTTTTCACACGCGGGATCCTCGCCCAGGCCATAGGGGCTGGGCTGCTGATACTCTGCTGTTTTTTTGTCACCGCAATTGCCTACTATAACGTCATCAGAGATAGGTTTCTGATATCCTCTTTCATAGCTGAGCTGATGAGCGACCTGGTCGCTATAACTGCGGTCATCTACCTGACAGGGGGGCCGCACAGCTCAAATTTCATCCTCTACCTATTCTATGCGATGACAGCGGGATTTATATACAATCATTATCTAGCAGGATTGATCGCTGTTTTTTCCGGTCTGACATATGGCGCTTTTCTGCTCCTCTGTAAATTTGGCGTTTTTCCGCCCCTGATTTATAATTACGGCGGCAGACTTCCGATTCCGACCTACACATCGGCGGCGCACTTCACGCTTCTCGTGATATTCATGGCTGCGGTCATCTATACCGTCAAGGTCTCGATTTTTTTCTCCCAGCAGAGGGAGAGGGCGCTCGAAAAACGAAATAGAGAACTGACCGCTCTTCACAGCGTGGGGGCTGCGGTGAGGAGCGTGGCGGTGATTAGCAATGTCATACATCAGCTCCTTGCCGGGGTTTTGCAGGGGCTTGAGCTGGAATCGGCGATACTTCTGCACTTCGACAGGAAGAGGGACATGATTCGCCTGTACACCCCCGGCACGCACCCGCGCACGGCCGAGATTTCCGAGATTCTCGGCGCCTCTCCGGACGGAATGGAATTTCCCCTTTCGGAACTTTTGGAAAACAACCAGATAATGCGCGAGATATCGAAACACAGGATAGTTTTCAGGAGGGAGATTCACGAGATCTTCGGTGGCTTTACATCCAACCTTTCCCCTGAGAGGTGTGAAAAGCTTCAACACCTGATGGGTGTGCGAAAGATGATAGCCCTTCCCCTTGTTCTGGAGGGGAACGTCCTTGGGGCTCTTATAGGCTTTAGCAAATATCCGTTTTTTGAGGATGAACAGGTCGCCACTATGGAGTCCTTCGCCAACCAGGCCGCGCTTTCCCTCGAGGCGGCGGCTATGGTTGATAGGCTTCGCAGGATGAACGAGGACTTGAAGAGGGCCAACGATGTTAAGTCGGAGTTCCTGGCGACCATGAGCCACGAACTTCGTACACCTCTAACCGCCATCATAGGCTTTTCAGAGCTACTCATGGAGGAGGTGATGGGCGAGCTTTCTGAGGAGCAGCGCGACAGCGTCAAGGAGGTGCTCCACAATGCCGCCGATCTTCTCGAGATGATCAACAGTCTCCTCGATTTAACCAAGATAGAATCCGGCCGTATGGAGTTAGACATTACCTCCTTCAGCATCGAAGAAACCGTAAGGCGCGTGGTGGCGACCATCTCCCCGCTGATAAAAAGAAAGTCTCAGCTCTTTGAGCTCAGCATAGATCCCGAGATTCCGATCGTGAAAGGGGACGAGAGAAAGATACAGCAGGTTATCCTGAACCTTATGGCCAATGCCAATAAGTTCACCCCGCCTAAGGGTTGGATAAGGGTCGAGGTTACGCTCGAGAATTCGAATTCCGACATCTTTCCAAAGGGTAACGGCAATTTGAGGATGAGACATGGGGGGGATCTCGTCTTGTTTCAGGTTACTGACAGCGGCATAGGAGTCCCGGAAGACCAGCACGACAAGATATTCGAGATGTTTCGCCAGGCCGACAGCTCTATCACCAGGAGCTTTGGCGGAACCGGGCTAGGGTTGTCGCTGGCGAGGCAGTTCATAGAGATGCATGGCGGGAGGATATGGGTAGAAAGCCACGAGGAGAACGGGGCTTCGTTTAAATTTTTTATACCCATCGAACGAGATTCCGCTCTGCAGGAGGGTTCGCCCCGGCCGACCTTGTGACTGATAAAATCCTGTAACTATTGCTGGCCAACGGGTTGATTTATAGTGCGCCAATCATCAATTTCCAAACTTAATCATTTTTAAATTAGCGTGCTAGCCCCTATTGTTACATACTAAGTTTTGAAATAGCCGCTATACTATTGATATGTATAATCTTCTACCCTAAAGCTTTTGACAGGCCCATCCAAAATTTTTGTGAAAAGTTTTGCCGCAAGTGGCAAAAGATATTGTTATTTTTAAGTATTTTTCTGTTTTAACTTATTGCGACCATATGTATAATGCCCGCAAAAGGGGAGCCGCTTAATGGGTGGTTTTTTTCGCCAGTACTCGTGGATTATAGATCTTATAGGTGTGCTGCTTTGCTCGTTTTTTTTGGCCAGGATCACCAGCGTCTATGTAGGCAAAAGCCTTGAGGTCAAGAAGTCGATAGGGGTTTTAACCGTTGCTGACGCCCCTCCTGTCCAAAGCGAGCGCAGGCCGCTCTCGGATTATAGCGTGATAGTAGAGCGCAATATGTTTGACCCTTCGGAGAGGGCACCGGACGCGCCTGTAGAGAGGGAGTCTAAAAGTGATAGCGACGAAAGTTATATTTCAGGACAGGCTGTTCCCACCAGCCTCGGGATCAAAGTGATAGGAGTTCTGGTCGTGGGTGCCGGGCGCGACAAGAGGTCCACCGCCACTATCACGGGCGGGACCGGGAAGGGAGGCTCGACTTTCAACGTCTATGCCGTAGGGGATGAGGAGAGCTTCGCCCCGAACACGAAGCTCGTCCTGGTTCAGCCGGACCGGATCGAATTTTTAAACGGCGAACGCCTAGAATATGCGGAGGTGATGACTGACGGGGGGCCGAGCATATTCGGTGCTCCGGCAGATGCGCTTGCCTCTGCCGCTCCGGCTGACAAGGGTGAGAAAAAAGATCTTACCGTCGTTCAGGAGGGGGGGAAGTTTGCGGTGGATCAGCGCGAGGTAGAGAATGCCCTTCAGAATCTTGATAAGCTCTACACGGACATAAGAGCGGTGCCGAATTTTTCGGGAAACAGAGTTTCGGGGATGAAGATTTTGTCGGTGAAGAATGGTTCCCTATTTGCTAAGCTCGGCCTCAGGAGAGGGGATGTCCTTCAAAAAATCAATGGCCTCGAACTGGATATCAAAAGGGGTTTTGAAATTTTTAATCAGCTCAAGGATCAAAAGAGCATAGCGCTGGACCTGATAAGGCAGGGCCAGCCCACCACACTTGAATATGAGATACGTTAAAAATACATTGGCGTTTTTACTCATTTTTACGCTTATCCTCTCTCCTGTGCTTTCCCTTGCGCAGGATGAAGAAGGGGGGCGCACGGTAAGGCTCCCTCAGGCGGGGGACGTGAGAACCGTTCCTCTGGAGCAGGATCCTGTCCCCGTCTCGCCCTCTGCTGAGGAGGATGATCTGGTCTATCTCAATGTCCAGGACCAGGACATAAAGGACATAATCAAACAGATCAGCAAGGCGACCGGAAAAAATTTCATCATCGACGACAAAATCAGGGGAAAGGTCACGATTCTCTCCGAGAGGAAGATGACCAAAGAGGAGGCGTATCAGGCCTTTCTTTCGGCCCTCGAGGTCGGCGGTTTTACTACAGTGACGGGGCCCGGGGGGATCATCAAGATAGTTGCGCTCAAGGATGCGATATCGTCGCCCATTCCGATCTACGTTGACAGCACGCCTGAGACCGACAGCTACGTGACCAGGCTTATCTCGCTTCAGAATATCAGCGCCCTTGATATGTCCAGCGCAATCAAGGATCTGATTTCGAAAAATGGAAATATGTTTGCCTATCCCTCTACCAACACCCTGGTGATTACGGATTCCGGAACTAACATCGATCGCCTCATGAAGATCATCAAGGAGCTCGATCAGGAGGGGCCACAGCAGGTTCTTGAAATCGTGCCGATAAATTATGCGGATGCTACGCAGGTCGCGGCGACTGTGTTGAATATTTTTGAGATAGAACAGCAGTCCTCCAGGGGGACGACAGCCAGACCGACAGCTACAACAAGGAGAGGGGCGACGACCGGTTCCCAATTGGAAGAGTTGAAAGAGGTTTCAAAAATCATAGCCGACGAACGCACAAATTCCATCATCGTCTATGCGAGCAAGAGGGCTATAGGAAAAGTCAGAGAGGTCATTGCCAAGCTGGATGTTCCCCTCGATATGGGGGAGGGGGGCAACATCCATGTGCATTACCTGAAATACGCCAACGCTATGGAGATGGCTGAAACCCTTTCTGCTATCACGTCGGGGGCGCGTTCGATGGGTACTGCAAAGGGGGCTGCAAAGGGTGATGGAAGCAAGGGTGCGGCCGGAACAGCCGTTGCGAGCTTTGGAGACGAAATAAAGATAGGTGCAGATGAAACTACCAACGCGCTTATAATTACCTCTTCGGCCAAAGACTATAAGAGATTGGTCGACGAGTTGATCTCCAAACTCGATGTCCCGAGGCGGCAGGTCTATCTCGAGTCCATAGTCATGGAATTGTCCGTTACGCGCGGTTCTACCGCCGGCGCTACCGGCTATGGCGGTGGAACGGCCGGCAGCCTGATCGGTTTCGGAGGTTCGAGTTTCAGCGGGATGAACCCCGCTCAGTTTTTTACACCCACCGGTCTTTTTTCGCAGCCTGGTTTGTTGGGCGGTCTTCTTTCAAGGGATACTATCACGATCGATATACCGAGCAGCGGCGGCGGTTCGCAGGAGCTCACCATCCCGGCTTTTGCCGCTTTTCTGAATTTTCTTCAGACTCAGTCGCAGGCCAATATCGTTTCGACGCCGAATATTCTTACCCTCGACAATCAGGAGGCGAGCATCGATGTCAGCAAGACCATCTATGCCAAAAAATCCACTACGATCGCCAATGCCGGAACCACGACTTTCGAGCCGACTCCATTGGAGGCCGGTTTGATGCTCAAGATCACTCCGCAGATCACCGAAGGGGATTCGGTGAGGCTCCAGATTCACCATAAACTTTCGAATTTTACCTCGGTCCCAAATCCTGACACCGGCGCCGCTGATACTACCAAAAGGGAAATTCAGACCACAGTCGTCGCCATGGATGGCCAGACCGTGGTGCTGGGCGGTTTGATGGAAGATATGGATACTTCCAACAGGAGCAAGATACCTCTGCTTGGCGATATTCCTATTCTCGGCTGGCTCTTTCAGTACAGGAGTAAACAGGGAAATAAAACGAATCTTCTTGTCTTCATAACTCCGTACGTCATTCGCGATCCTTCGGACTTCGCGGAAATTACCAAGAGAAAGATTCAGCAGCGCAATGATTTCGTTTCAAATAATTTTGGCAGGAGGCAGCAGAGGCAGATTAACGAATCGCTTGCCGCTCATAGGGCTGATTTGCTCGACTACGCTCCCAGACCAGCAGTTCCCGTTTCGTCTTCAGGGCAGAACTATCAGCAGCCGGGGACTGCACCTCTGGCCGTTTCGCAGCCCGTGATAACCGTCGCACCGCTGGGCGCTGACGGCGCTCCGCAGATGCAGTATTTGGCTCCGCCTCCTCAGTTAGCGCCACAGCAAAGCACGGCGCCGGGGACGCCGAAGCTGAATCAAAAGGGGTCGCCTGATTTCGGTTATTGATCGATCGTTTAAAGGGGGATTGAACGGGGTATGGAGGAAAGAAGCCTAGGCGCAATTCTGCTGGAAACAAGCTCTCTCACTGAAGATCAGTTGGAGCAGGCCCTCGCCGTTCAGCGCGAGCGAGGGATCAAACTGGGTGACGCCCTCGTTCAGCTAAAATTTCTTCGCTCGGAGGATATACTTAAAGCGCTCTCGATCCAACTCGGTTTTCCATACGAAAATAAAATTGACGTGGAAGCGATAGCCACCGATCTGATCTCCAATCTTCCGATAAACTACGCCAAGCAAAATGAGGTCCTTCCGCTTCGCAAGGAAGGAAATCTGGTTCATGTGGCCATCGCTGATCCGACCAATTTTTTCGCGCTCGATGATCTCAGGATACTTTTTGGCTGTGATATAAAACCGGTTATCGCCAGCTCGTATGAGATAGTCAACGCGATCAACGCGGTTTACAATAAGGCCACGGGCTCTGGCGAAGATCAGATGAGCGAGCTCGACGAAGGGACCGAGATCGCCGACGATTTCAACGAGCCGGTCGATCTGCTTGATGCCGACGATGAGGCTCCCATCATCCGTCTTGTTAACTCACTGTTGTTTAGAGCCGTGAAGCAGAAGGCCAGCGATATTCACATAGAGCCATTTGAACGGGAACTTAAAATCAGGTTCAGGATCAACGGTATTTTGTACGACATAATGACTCCGCCAAAGCGCGCACAGAATTCCATTATCTCCCGCGTAAAGATTATGAGTCAGTTGAATATCGCCGAGAAGAGGATGCCGCAGGACGGTAGAATACGCATCAAAATCGCGGGAAAGGATATCGACATTCGCGTTTCCACTATTCCCACGGCGCACGGCGAGAGCGTGGTGATGAGGCTCCTCGATGCGAGCGCGATTCTGCTCGACGTGGAGTCCCTCGGTTTTTCCCGTGAAAATCTTGGAATATTCAAAAAGCTTCTAAGTTATCACAATGGGATCTTGCTCGTCACCGGCCCTACCGGTTCAGGAAAGACGACCACCCTGTATTCGGCTCTCTCCAGGCTCAATACGGGCGATGTGAAGATACTTACGGTTGAAGATCCCGTCGAGTATCAGCTGCATGGCGTGAATCAGATGCAAGTGAATCCGAAGATCGATCTGACCTTTGCTTCCGGGCTTCGCGCATTTCTCAGGCAGGATCCGGATATCATACTCGTCGGCGAGATTCGCGACCGTGAGACGGTTGAAGTCGCCATCCAGGCATCGCTGACGGGTCACTTGGTTCTCTCAACGCTTCATACGAACGATGCGCCAAGCTCGATAACGAGGCTTGTTGAGATGGGGGTCGAGCCGTTTTTGGTCGCATCGTCCGTTCTCGGAATCGCTGCGCAGAGGCTGGTGCGTACGGTTTGCAGGGACTGCGCCAGAAAGTACGTTCCCGACGAAGAGGAACTCGCTCAGATCGGACTGAAGCTAGAAGATCTGAAGGGCCGCCAGATATTCAAGCCCGTCGGCTGCCCTGTCTGCATGGAGACCGGGTACTCGGGACGAATGGCCATACATGAGATCATGATGGTTACCGACAATGTGAGGGCTGAGCTGATGAAGGGGTCCGATGCTGCGACGATAAAAAACGTGGCCGTTGCCCAGGGAATGAAAACTCTTCGCCAGGATGCCGCGCAGAAGGTTCTTCTCGGCATGACGTCGATAGCCGAGGTTATGAGAGTGACGCAGGAAGACAGCGTTTAGAAAGGGATGTAGCGGATGCCTGTTTTTCAATATGTAGGAATAGATTCGAAAGGCAAGCGCGCCGCCGGGACGGTGGATGCGGAAAATGAACGTGCGGCCAGAGTCAAGTTGCGCCGAATGAATATATTTCCGACCTCTCTTGGCATAGAAGGGGCGATGAAGCAAAAGGTCGGCCTCGGGATGCAGATCGATTTTTCGAAATACTTTCAGAGGATCAAGGTCCAGGAGGTCGCTGTTATGACCAGACAGCTAGCCACCCTCTTAGATGCGAATATCCCGCTTGTCGACGCCCTGACCGCCTTGGTGGATCAGGTTGAAAATCCGAAGCTGCGCAGCATACTTGCCCGCGTCAAGGACAAGGTCATAGAGGGTAGCAAATTGTCCGATGCTTTAAAGGGATATCCAAAGGTATTTGGGGACCTCTATGTCAACATGATAAACGCCGGAGAGAACAGCGGTACTCTAGATGTAGTTCTCCAGAGGCTTGCCGATTTTACCGAAGGACAGGCTAAGTTGCGCAGCAAGGTCATCGGGGCTATGATATATCCAGTCATCATGTCGGTGGTCGGATTGCTGCTCATGATAGCCCTTCTGGTTGTCGTTGTTCCGAAGGTGACCGCTATATTTGAGGATACAGGTGCGACGCTTCCTCTTCCCACGAAGATTTTGATGGGAGTCAGCGGCGCCATTTCAAATTATTGGTACATCTTTGCGATTGGAGTCCCCCTGCTTGTATACGGAGTGAAAAAGTATCTGAAAACTCCTGCCGGCATAGCTCTGTGGGATCGCAAAGCCTTAACGGTTCCGCTTTTTGGCAAGCTCAACAGGATGATCATAATCGCAAGATTTTCGCGCACGCTTGCAACGCTTCTTGCCAGCGGAGTTCCTCTTCTTGTTTCTATGGACATAGTTCGAAATATAGTTACAAATACCAGGCTTCGCGATGTGATAGAGCAGACGCGCGACAGCGTAAGGGAAGGACAGAGTGTCGCTGACCCTCTCAAGAGGAGCAAGGAATTTCCGCCGCTTGTGACACACATGATAGCGATCGGTGAAAAGACGGGCGAACTTGAGAGCATGCTTGAAAGGGTGGCGGATACTTTCGATTCGGAGGTCGATAACACTTTAGCAACGCTTACTACGCTTCTCGAGCCTCTCATGATAATAGTTATGGCAGCGGTGGTCTCTTTTATAGTGCTGTCGATATTGCTACCGATCATGAAGCTCAATCAGCTGGGATAAAATACAGTCATTAAACTTTACACAAGGAGGGGTGAAATGAGGAAGTTTTGGGGTGATGTGAGAGGTATGACGCTTATCGAGATCATGGTCGTTATCACGATCCTTGGTCTTATCGCTACAGTCGTTACTGTCAACGTGATGGATAGCCTTGATGAGGCAAAGCAGAAGACTGCGATGTCGCAGATAAAGGTTTTTGAAGAGGCTCTGGAACACTTCAGAAGGGATAACGGGTATTATCCTTCCACCGAGCAGGGGCTTGCCGCCCTCGTTGAGCGACCCACCATAGGAAGGCTTCCCAAGAGATATCCCCCTAACGGCTATCTCAAAGGGGGAAGGCTTCCTCAGGATCCATTCGGGTGCGACTATCAGTACTTTCAGCCAGGCCAACAGGGACATCCCTATGAGATTTATTCTCTTGGCGCCGACTGCCAGGAAGGCGGGGAAGGGGCTGATGCCGATATAAGCTCTTCTGATGCCATGAACTGATATTTTTAAAAAATCTAGGCCGGCCCGGTCGGAACTTCCGGTCCGGGTCGGCCATTTTTAAATTCATTCGAGATGAAAAAAATCATACGCAGACATTCCGGATTCACTCTCTTTGAGATCATCGTCGCTTTGGCGGTTCTTGGTCTAATACTTGGTATCGTAATGGGTAATATGGACGACATGCTCGATCTCAACATGAAGAAGGCGACTGCCAAGATGGGCTCCACAATAAGATATATCTATAACAAATCGGCCACTGAGGGCATATACGTGAAGCTTGTTCTGGATATCTCAGAGAACGCTTACTGGGTGGAGGCGACCTCCGATCCGGTCACGATAATCAAGGAGGATGAAAGCTCCTCTTCTCGCCCTTATGCAAAGAAGGATTCCAAAAAGGAAGAGGAAAAAGCGGGATCTCAGAAAACCGCCGAAGTTAATCCCCTTGTGCCTGGGGCTGAAAACATTCCTCCTGTGGAAAGAAAGGAACCGGTTTTTACCCAGGTAGATTCTTATCTTCTCAAGCCGAGCAAACTTCCTGATGGAATTTTCTTCAAGGATATCTACGTCGAACACAGAAATTTCCCAATGGATTCCGGTCAGGCGGAGATTTATTTTTTCCCAAACGGCTATGTTCAGAGCGCCATAATAAATTTTCGCGACGAGGATGACGAGTTGATTTATTCGCTAAAGACAAGTCCCATAAGCGGGCGGGTCAGCATAGAAGATTCCTACAGGTCATTGGAGGAATGATGCTCGACGGTCCCTCAAAAAAATCCCACGGTTTTACTCTGCTCGAGGTGATGGTCGCCATGGCGATACTGGCGGTATCCCTTTTGGCATTGATGGATTTTTCCGGGAATACGCTGATAACGAGTGGTCGCGCCGAGAGGATGACGGTTGCCACCATGCTGGCAAGGCAGAAGATGGTTGAGATCGAAGTTGAACTCCACAAGGGTATACAGATGAATGAGTTTCCCGATGAGAAAAGTGAAGAGGGAAAATTCGACGAGCCCTATGAAGACTATTCTTGGGAGATGGAAGTCAAAAAAGTTGAGCTGCCAGCTCCCATGACCGGCGAAGAGGGCGGTTTTCAGCAGATGATCGGTCAGCAATTGACGAAAGAAATATCCAAAACCGTGAGGGAGTTGAAACTGAAGATCAAGTGGTTGGAGCTTGGTGAAGAACAATCAGTAGATGTGGTTACCCATATAGTCAAACTTTGAGGTTTGTCGGAACAATGAAAAATATTTTGCAAAAAGGATTCACGTTGTTGGAAGTCCTCATCGCCGTGGCGATACTGGGGGTCATCATGACCCTGATATGGTCGTCTTCCTCCCAAAGTTTCAGGGCTAAAGAGCGCACCGAGCTTAGGGACTCGGTCTTTCAAAATGGCCGGGTAGTGCTGCGCAAGATATCCGACGACCTCGCAGTGGCCTTTCTCAGCAAGAAAGTTGCAGGTGAGGGGGCAGGGTCAGAACAGGCGGCGTTCACCTCCGGCGCCAAAACTTTTTTCATAGGGGATGACCAGGGTGCTCAGGATTTACTTAAGTTTACATCCCTTTCGCACATGCGGCTATACAAACAGGCCAAGGAATGCGATCAGGTCAAAATTTCTTACGAGGTGGTTCCATCCGATGAACCCGGGGTCTACAATCTCATCCGGCGTGCCGATCCGTGGCTGGATAACACCACCGATGTAAAGGGGAAGCCACTCGTTCTTGTCGAGGGAATAAGGGAATTCAACCTCGAGTACTACCATCCTGCCAAACGCGAGTGGATGAAGACATGGAACAGCGAGATGGTGGATTGGAGTATGAAGTTGCCCATGGCTGTGAGGATCGGGATTGCGTTTCCGGATCCGGACGATGATGGGGCAGAAATTACACTTTCAACCGCTGTCATGCTGGCTTTGTGGGAGAACCCGATAGGGCTTTGAATGTCAGGACCATGCTGATGAAAAGAGTGTTTAACAAAAAAGGTGTAGCTCTCATGCTGGTTTTATCGGCCATCGTGGTTCTTTCCACCGTTCTGGTTGAATTCGCGTACAACACGAATGTTAACTACAACCTTGCTATGAACGAGAGAGACAGGCTTCAATCGTATTACCTCGCCAAGTCCGCATACAGCTTCATGCTGCTGGAACTAAAGTTCGACAGGATGTTTCGCCAGATCGTGCAGAGTCAGAACCTCTCTCAATATCTTGGGGGAGCCGCTAATATGCCGCTCTGTCAGCAGTTTCCTCTTTCGACGGGATTGATACGAGCCGTCTTCACAGGTGGCGGTTTGGAGGGGCTCATGGGCGGGGCGGGTGGTGAAGAGGATGAAGGGGAAGGCGGAGAGGAATCTCAGATCGAGGATAAGATAGAGCGCCTTCAGCGCAGCGCCTCGGTATCCGCAGAAAAAATGGCCTCTGAATTTCTCGAATTCGAGGGTGACTTCGACGGCGAATGCATCGACGAGGGGACAAAAATCAATTTGAATGGATTTGTGGGGCTGAGCAAGACATCTGCAGGGGATGGCAAACCCAGTCCATTCGACGAATACAAACAGTATCTCTATAAATTTCTTTCAGATAAAAAATATGAAGCCCTCTTTGAGGACTCTGGGGTGCAGATTTCGCAGATAGTGGACAACATAGGTGACTGGATTGATACGGATGGTGAGATAAATGAGATAAGCGGTCGCATCGGCGGAGCGGAACGATCGATTTACGACAGACTCGGAGTTCCATATCAACCCAGAAACTCAAAATTGATAACGCTACTGGAGGCTTATCTGATCGACGGCGTCACGGATCTATGGTTTCCGGAGCTGCAGGAAAATTTTACCATCTATGGCGATGGTAAGATAAATCCATGCACCGCGCCCAGGGAAATCGTTGAAAGTCTGATCGTGAGATACATATCCTCTACGCCGGATCTCCCCCCCGTAAGAACAGGCGACGTTGATGAGATGAATCGTCTCTACGATTCCATCAACACCGCCTGCGCGGATAGCGGGATAGGTGATCAGGCCGTATCGAAAATAGCCGATGCCTTGGACAAGGCTATTCGCGGTACGACCGATGAAGATCAGGGGACCGGGCAGACCGGAATGCGGGGAGGTTCCACCTTCGCCAGCTACCTCACTTCAAGCAGCAGGTTCTTCACGTTAAAACTGGCTGGGCAGGCTGGAGATACCACGGTTAGAATAAAGGCCGTTCTTGATGTTGAGAATCAGGACCCCAAAAAATGGAAGATCCTGTACTGGAGGATCTATTAGCGATATTAACCAGTTTGATATGACAGTTCGGCTGTGCTATTCTCGCAGGGAAATTAAAGGCGGATAATGCTATGCCACAGAGGGTTATAGGAATCGATATCGGGAGTTATTCCGTAAAAGTGGCCGTCATAGAGCGGGGCTTTAAGAGTTTTTCATTTGTGGAATTTTATGAACGCCCCGTTCAATACAATGAACTCCTGACCCCTGACGAATCGAGGGCCATCGCTCTGCAGGGATTGATAGATGATTTTAACATCGCTTGGGAGGTGGCGGCCGTTGGTTTCCCAGCCCAGAAGGTGACCTCAAGGCTTCTTACCTTTCCATTTAGCAGTTCGAAAAAAATAGATGAGGCGATCTCTTTTGAGGTAGAGAGCTTTATCCCATTCGATATTGAGAAGGTGACTCTGGACTATGCGGTTCTGTGGCAGGAGAAAAATACATCCAGGATCATGGCGGTTTATGTTCAAAAGCTCGACCTCGCCAAAGAACTTTCGACCCTGGAATCTGTCAGCATAGACCCGAGATACGTCTGCGTGGAAGGGATAGATTTTGTCAATCTGGTCAACTTGGGGATGGTTCCACCTGAGGGGGCCTATGCCATACTGGATATCGGCCACGAGAAGAGCACCGTTACCATCTGCCACGGGAGAAATCTCGGTTACATCAGGGCCATATCCATTGCAGGAAAAACGATAACGCAGGCGATAGCTAAGCAGCTCAACGTACCCTACGACGAGGCCGAGCGTCTGAAAATAGAGATGGGGCAGATCCCCCTAGTTGACGATGAGGTCATGGATGACATTTCAAAGGGTGTTGTCACAGCCATCCGTGGAGTTCTAGATGAATTCCTGCTGCATCTAAGGCAGACTCTTTTTACATTCAGGGAGATGGAGGATGTTCCTGTAGAAGGCATCTATCTTTCAGGAGGGTCTTCAAGATTGCCGGGGCTTGACAGATATCTATCCGATGTCATGAAGATGAACGTCACTTATCTCAACTGCCTCGATTTTCACTTCTCCAAAATAGATAGAGGAGAGGCTCACCGCCATGTCATATCACAGGCACTGGCCCTCGCCCTTAAGGGGGTTGCCGGGAGCGGCCCTGATGTGAACCTTCGCAAGGGGGAGTTTGCTTTCAAGGGGGATGTTGAAAAGTTGGGCGGGAGCGTTCGCAAAGTTGCGATCGTGGCCGGTGCAATTATTTTTCTCGCTCTTGTAAATTTCAGCGCAAAATATTATTCGGTGAAAAGACAAGTCGACAAACTTCGCGATGATGTTACTACGATAGTCAAACAGGCGATGCCGGACACGCCGGTTCGGGCCTTGGGAACTCCGAAAGCGGCGCTTTCCCTCATAAAGTCAAAACAAGCGGAGGTCGATGAGAGAATCGCCCAGCTCAATTCGATGGTTGGCGCTTCACCGCTCAATATCATGAAGGATATCTCTGAGGCTCTTCCTCCGAGGGATCAGCTGAAGATAGAGGTGGTGGATCTCAGCATAGGCGAGGGAAGAGTTACGCTCTCTGGCGTAGTCGATGATTTCAAGACTGTCGATGTAGTGAAACAGACATTCGACAAGTCCAGCAAATTTGCAAATGTCAGCACGGGAAATGTCAGCAAGGGAGTAAAGGGAGAGGTTAAATTCAAACTTTCGATGGACCTTGCCGCTTCCGTAAAACAGGGGAGTTGATCCGTGGCGCTACGACTCGGGAGATTCACCATAGAGAAATTTAGGTTGGACAGCCTCTACAGCGTCTATCTGGGGATGAATCCGCGCGAGCAGACCTTCGCTATGGCCGCTGCCGCGGTTGTGGTCATTCTCGTCTTGGTCCTTCCTGTTACAGTCGCTTCCAGCAGGATAGCGAGCCTGGAGCGGGAGGCCGACAAGGGCAGAACTCAGCTGCGTGAAGTCATGCGCGCGCTTGAGAATTACGATCAAAATGCCGCCAAGCTCAAGCAGATGAGGGTCTCAATCGGCGGAGGATTCGATTCTTCGATTTCAACGACCTTGGAAACTCTTGCCGAGCAAAACGGCCTGAAAGACCGCATAGATTCTTTGAAGGAGAGGGCTGCTGCGCCCTCCGAAGTTTTTGATGAAGCCTCAGTTGACGTGAGGCTACGCAAGGTCACCCTCAATGAGCTTATCAATTACTTGCACGCCATAGAGAACAATCCCAGTACTACGCTGAATCTCAAATCGCTTTCAGTTAAGACCAGGTTTGATAACAAGCAGGAACTCGATGTCTCTTTCACCGTGTCAACATACAGACTGCTCGAGGGGGCTGCGGAGAACCTCTGATGAACAAAATGTTTAAATATGCTCTTTACATTTCGCTGTTTTTTGTGAGCTTTGTGATTTTTTTGTATTGGAGCCTGCCTTATTCGATACTCAAGGACAGGATAGTCGCTGCGATAGAGCAGCAGCTTTCAAATAAATATGAAATAGTCGTAGAAGATTTTTCGCCCTACTGGTTTACCGGAATAGATGTGAGGGGTTTGAAGGTAAAGTCTCTTGACGAAGGTGGCGCCGAGCTCTTAAAGGTGAATAGGGCGAAGGGGCGGGCCTCTCTTACCTCGCTGATTTTTGGAAGCCCCAAAATATCCTTTGACCTCGACATAGGTCGCGGGGAGATTTCGGGAAGCGCAGTACAGAGCGCCGACGAGATTTTGCTCAACATGTCGCTCGATGATGTCGATCTTAAAAATTTCGATGTTGTCGGCGCTTCTACGAAGATGCCCATATCCAGCCAGATAGACGGCAGGGTCGATTTGAAAATAGACAGGCAGAGGCCAATCCGTTCGGAGGGGAAGCTGGAACTCCATTTGGATGACATAAAAATTGCAGCCACCAATGCGAAGCTCGGGGAACTTGAGATGCCGCTTCCCGACCTGGTTATTTCAAAAGGCAGAGGCTCCCTGTTAAAGCTCGAAATAGGCAAAGGAACTGTAACCGTTTTATCTTTTAAACTGTCCGGAGGGGATCTGGAGCTCGACATCACAGGGAAAATATTTCTTTCCAATGATATTGCAAATTACCGTTTTAATCTCAATGGAACCTTTAAGGCTTCTGAGACCCTGGAAAAGGCGCTCCCATTCCTCTTCATAGTCGAAAAACAGAAGGGTGAAGATGGAAGATATCCTCTTTCGATAACTGGAAGACTTGCGCGTCCTCTTATAAAGATAGGGACGTTCACTCTGCCGATTTAATAACCTCATCATTTTCCGCTTCGGCAGTTTGTTTTTTTGATTCAGCAGGTTTTTCTTCGAATACGACTTCTCCCGGTTTGATATATCCGAGCTCGTTTCTTATCACCATTTCGAGTTTTTTTGGATCGGAGAGAATTTCTTTCTGTTTGGCGATGTGATCTATCTCTTCGTTTATCTTCTTCTGCTCGAGCGAAAGCTTCGATTTCATTTCCATGAGCTCTTTCAGCTGATAGAGCCCCTGGTCTCCAAATGCCAGAAACCAGAAGAAAAAGGATGATATAAGTATTACGGCGAGCCTGGTCGGAGTTACCAGCGAGAGAAACCCTTCGGCTGTTTTTCTGAGGAACGCTTTCATGGTGCTAGAAGAGAGGCTTTTGTTTGGAGTCTCCAAATGGCAGCCCTAAGTGGTCGTAAGCAAGCTTAGTCGCCGTTCTCCCCCGCGGAGTTCTGTTGAGGTAGCCACACTGTATCAGATATGGCTCGTAGACATCCTCGATGGTATCCTTCTCCTCGTTGATCGCAGAAGATATTGTGTCTATCCCAACCGGTCCGCCTGAAAATTTTTCGATGATAGTCTTCAGGATTCTTCTGTCCATATCGTCGAATCCCTTTTCGTCGACATCCAACATCTGGAGTGCGTCCGATGCCACGGAGAGATCGATGTAGCCGTGAGCTTTTATCTGGGCAAAGTCGCGGACTCTTCGCAGGAGTCTGTTTGCGATTCTGGGTGTGCCGCGGGACCTCTTGGCTATTTCGAAAGCGCCGTAGGGATCTATCTCGACTCCCAGTATCTTCGCCGATCGTACCACTATGTACTGTAGGTCCTGCGGGGGATAGAAATCCAGGTGGGCGCTTACGCCAAAACGATCCCGAAGCGGGGAGGTTAGAAGCCCGGAGCGAGTGGTTGCCCCAACGAGTGTGAATCTCGGCAAGTCCAACTTGATGGTCTTTGCTGATGGACCCTGTCCGACCAGGATGTCCAACTTGAAATCCTCCATAGCCGGGTATAGCACCTCTTCGACGACATTGTTGAGGCGGTGAATTTCATCAATGAACAAAACATCATGATCTTTCAGGTTTGTCAGTATGGCGGCGAGATCTCCCGTTCTCTCTATCACGGGTCCGGAAGTCGTGGTGATATCGACTCCGAGCTCATTTGCGATGATATTTGCCATCGTCGTCTTTCCAAGCCCGGGAGGGCCTGAGAAAAGGACATGGTCGAGATGTTCTCCTCGTTTCTTGGCGGCCTCTATGAAAAGCGAAAGGCGGTCCTTGAGTTTTTGCTGTCCAATGTATTCTGTGAGATTATGCGGCCGAAGGCTGAGATCTGTTTTTTTATCTTCTTCGAAGATATCGATCGCGCTTAAAATATTTTCTCCTCTTTCCTTCATACGCGGTTTAACTCCTGGAGCGCCTTTCTTATGGCATCTTCGATGCGCATCTTGTCGATGTCGGCGATGGCGAAAATTACGCGCTCCGCTTCAGGCCTCCTGTAGCCGAGATTCACCAATGCCGATATGGCATCCTCCTTTATGCTTGAGGGATGTTCACCGGCAGCGCTTGATACGCTGGCCAGATCTTTGCCGATGCGATCTCTAAGTTCGATAACTATCCGCGCGGCAGTTTTTTTACCTATGCCGGGTATGGATGATAGCCTGGCGCTGTCGCCTGATTCTATAGCTCTGGTAAGGGCGTGAGGGGGAAGGCCGGAAAGTATGGACATAGCAAGCTTGGGGCCTATTCCCGATATTGAAATCAACCTCTGGAAAATAAGTTTTTCATCGCTGGTAAAAAATCCGAAGAGCTGGAGCTGGTCCTCTCTCACATATGTATGTATTGCGAGCGATACTTTTTCATTTATCTCGGGAAGGGTGCTGTAGGTCGAAAGCGATGTGTGAACATTGTAGCCGACCCCTCCGACATCCACCGTGCAGTGGTTCGGACTCTTTTGGACGAGAATTCCTGTTAGCATGGATATCATCTTTTAACGGTCCCCTTTTTTAGGGCGCTTTTGAGTTTGCTGTTATAGCTCTCCGCATTACAGTGGCATATGGCTACAGCGAGGGCGTCGGAGGCATCTTCGAATGCCACTTCTGGGAGTGATAACATTACTTTCACCATCCGCTGAATTTGATCCTTGGTTGCATTGCCGGTTCCAACGACCGCCTGTTTAACCTCTCGGGGCGAATATTCTGTGACTTCGACTCCGGCTATCGAAGCCGCCAGCATCGCTGTCCCTCTGGCGTGCCCCAGAATCAGCGAGCTTTTAACATTTTTCGCGACGAAGATGTTTTCTATCGCGACGGCATCGGGCCTATGATCCTCTATCAGTTTTTGCAGACCCTGATAAATTTGCTTAAGCCTCTCTGCAAAGGGGAGTGAGGGGGATGGCGAAATCCCGCCGTTGTCTACATGATGAACTTTGCCTTGAGATATTTCCACTATGCCATATCCAGTTGTCCTGCTTCCCGGATCTATCCCTAGGACGCGCATCGGCATTCTCTCTGGTTATGCGAATTGTTCCATCGTCTCCGCATCTATATCGAAATTGGCGTACACGTTTTGGACATCATCATGGTCTTCGAGATCATCCATGAGCTTCAGCATCTTTTCCGCATCGCCGCCTTCCAGTTTGACAGTGTTCTGCGGAATCATGCTGATTTCCGCTTCTATAAATGCGAGGTTTTTGGAGGTGCAGGCCGCTTTGACTTTGTCGAAGACTGAAGGGGAGGTGATCACGGTAAGCGTGTTTTCATCATCTTTTATGTCCTCGGCGCCGGCTTCAAGGGCAGTCTCCATCAGAGCTTCCTCGCCTACCGACATATCAAAGGTGAGCACTCCCTGTTTGTTGAACATCCAACCCACGCATCCAGCCTCGCCGAGATTTCCACCCCGCTTCGAAAATATGTGCCTGAGCTCCGCGACCGTCCTGTTTCTGTTGTCGGTCATCGTTTCAACAAGTACGGCGACTCCGCCTGGGCCATAACCTTCAAAGGTGACTTCCTCATAGCTGACGCCTTCGAGTTCACCAGTACCTCGTTTGATTGCCCTTGTAATGTTATCGTTGGGCATATTGGCAGTACGCGCCTTGTCGAGTACCGTGCGAAGCCTTGGGTTGCTATTTGGATCACCGCCCCCGACCCGTGCGGCGACAGAGATTTCTTTAATGAGCTTTGAGAAGATTTTGCCTCTTTTCGCATCGGCAGCCCCTTTTTTATGTTTGATTGTAGACCATTTATTGTGACCTGACATACAACTCCCCCTGTAGATAGCAGAAACTATGTCCTTGAGTCCGCGCGAACATATCAAAAGTCCCTCTTAAATGTAAAGCAGAATAGGCTTTGCAAGGGGGGCAGCCGGTCAGAGCATATAACTGTTGAAGTCCTCAACGTTTATAGCCGCTCGGCGCGCCTCATCGTGATCCACAATTCCGGCTTTTACAAGTTTGGCCAGCGATTGATCCATCATCACCATGTCACTGTGCTGTTGTCCCATCTGCATCTGTGCTGCGATCTGGTGGGTTTTCCCTTCTCTGATGAGATTTCTTATTCCTGAGTTCGGCAACAGAATTTCCATGGCCAAGGTTCTCCCCCCGCCGATTTTGGGTAGAAGCTGCTGTGAGACGACGCCTTCGAGCATGAATGAAAGCTGAGTTCTTACCTGGTTCTGGTGGTGCGGCGGGAAAACATCGATGATCCTGTCCACCGATTGAACGGCGGAATTGGTGTGCAGCGTCGCAAAGACCAAGTGGCCGGTTTCAGCGACCGTTATGGCGCTCTGAATGGTTTCCAAATCGCGCATCTCGCCGATCAAAACTACATCGGGGTCCTGCCTCAGTATGTATCGCAAGGCTTGGCTGAAGCCGTGGGCATCGCGTCCTATTTCCCTCTGATTGATAAGGGACTTTTTCTGCGTGAATAGGTATTCGATCGGATCCTCTATGGTTATTATATGTTCATGGCTGTTTTGATTTATCTGTTCAAGCATAGAGGCCAGTGTCGTGGATTTTCCGCTTCCAGTCTGACCGGTTACGAGCACCAGCCCTCTCGGCTTGTTTATCAGATTCAGCACAGAGGCGGGAATGCCGAGGGTATCTGGGGTGGGAATTTGGAGCGGTATCGGCCTGAAGGCTGCGCAGACGGTATCGAGCGCCCAGAATATGTTCGCCCTGAACCTGGAGTGCCCCTCTATTTGAAACGATAGATCTATCGATCTCTCGGTTTCGAAATGCATGACCTGTTCCTGGTTCAGGCATTCATAACAAAGCTCCTTCGCCTGTTCCGGAGATAGCGGAGAGTCGCCGATCGGTGTCAGCTTTCCGTCTATCCTCACCTGAGGCGGGAGGCCGGTGTTTATGTGGAGGTCGCTGCCTTTTTTTTCTATGGTGTGGATAAGAAGGTCTCTTAATGTTAATGTCATCGTCATTTCCCCCTGTTGTTTTCGGGTACAATATCAGAATCGCCGATATCTTTCATATCTTTTTTTACTTTGATCTCGCCTATGCGTTTCATCTCTTCTACCAGAGGATGTTCCGGAATCCAGAGGCGTTCTATTTTCTCACGATATTCAGGCTTGTCTTTCAGATATACGAACCCATGGCTTGTCGCATAGACCAGCTTCCAATCCGGCCTCGTCGATATGTAGCGGTGCATGTGTCGCATGCTCCAAGCCTGATAGGCGTTGAATACCATATAGTCGATACCATATTTTTTGAGCAGAGCCTCTAGGTTTCTGGGGTTTTGGATGATGTCCATGTATTCGAGATAGAACTCATCTCCGTAGACAGGAGTCCTTCCATCTATGAATACCAATTCTTTCGGCCATCGCCGGAAGATGAGATATCCTCCCAGGCCCATCTCGTTGAACATCCTGCCATGTATCCCCTCGCGTTCCAAAAAGTCGGCTGTTCCGGAAGGAAAGTTGCTGACGATCCCTAGACCCAGTTCTCCGGCTGTTCCTCCGCGTATTGTCGCTGGGATGCCGTCGCGAACGGCTATGAGTGAAATTACCGAAACTATCAGGACGCTTCCCCATCTTCTCAGGTTTTCAGCCCCGGCGGTGACCCTGAATTTGCCGGCTAGCGTCCTAAAGTTGAGGAATATTATGGGGGTCATCATTATTGCGTAGTCAGCGGTAAACCTTCTTCCCTTGAGCACCATCATAGATGCGATCACCCATATTCCGAGGTGTGAAAGGCGGGCGCTTCTTCTGTTGACTACGAATGATAAGGGTGTGAGCAGGAGCAGTATTCGGAATAATATCTGAGAAAATACGCCGTCTAGCCTTGGATCGAGTACGGGAATCCATTCCTGAGTGAACGAGAGTATCGCTTTCATTTGAAAGTGGGATGTCGAAAATGTGTATGTCTCTGTGCCGAACGGGTTGATGATCGCAGCGACCGTGCTGGTGATCCCGACTAGCCACAACTTGCGGATGATGTCAGGAGAGGAGGGTGATTGGGCTCCCCATTTCGTCTTGATGGCGATCAGACGCTGCAAGCTTTCCCCTGCGGCGAAGGCCAGTATGAGGGATGGTCCTATCATTCCTCCTGCGTGTACATTGACCCAGAGGATGGTTAAGAATGGAAGTTCAAAAAGAGAGCCCTTGTCTTTTGTTACGTACGAATGAAGACGGAAAAGGAAATAAGCGGTTAGCATTAGTCCTATAAGAAATGGGCGCATCATCACCCTGTCGGCCACCGATAGCGTTGTCAGTGCTGTGCCGAACATCGCTGCGATCTTCGATTCAGTAGTCCGGAGAAATGTCGAGTACAGGAATATCGACATCGCCGCTACTATGCCGAACTGCAGAAGTGTTAGGGAGGAAAGTCCTATCTTAGAATAGAGCAGCCACGCCATGACCTGAAAGAGCCATTCATGGTTTACCCATGGATTTCCCATGGCCGTGTAGGAAAATATATCATTTAAGGGGATCTGCCTCGTGTTGAAAATTATCTCGCCGGTTTTGAGGTGCCACCATATGTCGTAGCCGGAGATCTTGGTAAATCCTGCGGCCACAATTAGCCCGAGGAGGGCCATGAACAAGATCATTCCGGAAGGGGCTCTTTCTTTGAAGTATGACATAGCGACCTGTATATCAGAGTCCTAAATAAAAGGATAGTCCGCTGCGCAGGGCTTCAATAAGTTGACCTTGCCTATATCTGTTTGGTAATATGCCGCCCGTTTCGTGGGGGCTCCATGTCAAAGAATACCTTTAAAATTCTTGATAACCTTGGGCAGGAGCTCGTTGAGGCCGGCCTGATAAGCGCCGATCAGCTGGCCGTCGTTCAGGAGACTCAAAAAAACCTTGGCGGAAACCTCGGTCACATACTTATTCGCAAGGGTTTTCTCGACCGCGAACAGATATTTGAATTTTTGAGCAAACGCCTCAACATTCCCTTTGTCGCCCTCGGTGACTATACGATCGATTCCGATGCGGTGAAGCTCGTTCCGATGAGCCTTGCCAAGAAATATCATTTCATGCCGATGTTCAAAATAGAGGATACGCTAACCATCGCTATGGCCGATCCCCTCGATGTCTTTGCGCTCGATGACGTCAGGGCGGCGCTCAACTGCCGCATTCAGCCGATGCTTGCAGCTCAGGATGAGATCGATCAACTCATAGCTGAGAATTATCGGGCTATGGATGGAACCGGCGAGGGGAAGGATGAAATTGAAATAATTCAATACGGTTCCGAGTCCGTTGAAGACATGGCCGAGCAGCTCAAGGAAATGGCGTCGGGTTCTCAGGTGATAGCCGAGGTCAACAGGCTTTTGGCGACCGCGGCGAAGGAAGGGGCCAGCGACATCCATATCGAGCCAGCGGAGAAGACACTTAAAATCAGGAACAGAGTTGACGGCGTTCTTGAGGAGAGGCTCATTCTTAAAAAACAGCTTCACCTTCCGATAATCACCAGAATCAAGATCATAGGTGGAATGGATATCGCCGAGAGGCGCATTCCACAGGATGGAAGAGTGAGAGCGAGGATGAGCGGCAAAAACCTCGACATGAGGGTGTCTACTTATCCTACGATGTACGGTGAGAAAGTTGTGATCAGGCTGCTTACGAAGGAACAATCGCTGGGAGTGGACTCTCTGGGTTTTGACGACCTGCAGAAACAGACCTTCGAAAATATAATATCCCGCCCTTACGGAATCTTCCTCGTGACAGGCCCCACCGGATCAGGAAAGACCACGACTCTCTATGCGGCTCTTCAGCGTCTTAATTCACAGGACAGAAATATAGTCTCCATCGAAGATCCGATAGAAAATGAAATCCCGGGGGTCAATCAGGCGCAGGTAAATGTGAAAGCCGGCATGACATTCGGTTCTGCGATGAAATCTATTTTGAGGCAGGACCCGGACATAATAATGTTGGGCGAGGTTAGGGATCAGGAGACGGCCGATATGGCTGTTCGAGCTGCAATCACCGGGCATCTCGTTTTTTCGACCATCCATACGAATACCGCTTTGGGCGCCGTTTCAAGGCTTGAGGATCTCGGCGTTGAAAAATTTATGATAGCATCGGCTCTAGTCGGGGTTATGTCTCAGAGGCTCGTCAGAAAAATATGTTCCAAGTGCAAGTCTCCGGTTGAGCCCGATCCGGTGAAGATGTCTGCACTTTCAATTCCCGATGGTACGAAATTATTCAGAGGGCGCGGATGCAAATTCTGCAGGATGAGTGGTTATTCGGGAAGGATAGGGCTATTCAAAGTTGTCGATATGGATATGCAGCTGAGGCAACTCGTCATGAGCGGTGCCAATGAGGCGGAGCTTGATTCTTACGTTACGTCGAGAGGGATCAAGGATATGCGGCAACAGGGGGTCCAGCGAATCATCGACGGAATCACCACCGTTGAAGAGGTCTTGAGAGTCACAGGAGAGGATAGCTGATATGCCGACATTCATATACAAGGCTCGCGACAAAGATGGAGTTCTGATCTCTGGCGAGATCGAGGCGGTTTCTTCAGTGGAGCTTAAGGAGGGACTTTTTAGGGAAGGGATGGTCCCCATCTCGGTCAAGGAGGTCTCCAAGACTTTTTTTTCACTGAAGATGTTTACGGATCTTTTTAACAAGGTCAGGCAGGAAGATATAATGATCTTCACTCGCCAGTTCTATACGCTTTTCAAAGCGGGAGTTAGCATTGATACCATTTTGGATACGATGATCAAACAAATCCGCGCCAGAACCCTTCGCAACGCCCTGATAAGGGTGCGTTCAGACATAGGTTCCGGATCAACTCTTGCACAGGCATTCGGAAGACATCCTCAGATATTCAACGAAC